>JGI12210J13797_10198985_pt1 | contig 14032 bp, 9 predicted proteins | sample ElkSlonscriptome_3_FD_13797 | JGI IMG/M metagenome (IMG submission 13797)
AGCCGGGAGAGATCTCGAGAGAGGGCAATGAAAGCCGCCAGTTGTTGATCGCTCGTTCCTAGGCGAACTCTGTAGCCGTTCAAGCCCGGATCTTTCAAGATCCGGGCTTTTTCTGTAATGGAACGTTGCTCTTCAAACCGCGTCGCTATTCCCGCTAACCTAAACTGGAATGGCCAACCGTTTGCTCCGACGCCTCGGCCAAAGGCGTACGCGAAGATCTCGAGAGGACAATGAAGAAGATTTCACCCGCTGCCCGTCCCGCTTCGCACGAGCTGAGATCAGCCTTTTGCCTAGCCGCGGCTTTGCTTCTGTTCCCGCCTGCCTCCGCAGCCAGGGCCGACGAAAAGAGCGGGCCGGACGAAACGGACCAGACCAGTTCGGAACAACCTTCCGAGCAACCGTCGGTCAAAAAACACCCGCTGGATTGGGCGATCCGCTACGCCGAGGCACGCTTCGATTACATTCGCGACGATATCGAGGACTACACCTGTCGGCTAGTCAAACGCGAGCGGATCGGCGGAGAGCTACAGGACTACCAACACGCTGACGTCTGGGTCCGATGCCAGCAGTCGATGGAGGACCAGAACATCGAGCCGCTTTCTGTTTACATGGAATTCTTAGCGCCACCACGAATCCGCGGCCGCCGACTGCTCTACGTAGAAGGCCGACACGACAATCAGGTCCTCGTTCGCAAGGGTGGCGCGCTGCTCAGCTACGTGCGAGTACGCATCGACCCCAACGGTGCCGCGGCGAAACGGGAAAGCAACTACCCGATTTCCGATATCGGAATGGACCAAATCATCGAACGCTTGATCGATCAGATGCGGCAAGACATCCGCCATGATCCAGACGGCGCCAATACAAAAGTCGCCACTTTTCGATCCGCGAAGGTCAAGGACCGTACCTGTACGCACATCCGGGTCACCCATCCCAAAAAATCAGATGGCCTGACGTTCCACCGAGCAAGCCTTTACGTCGATGATCAGCTTCACGTCCCAATCCGCTTGGTCGCCTACGACTGGCCGAAATCCGAGGACGACACTCCCGACCTGATCGAAGAATACAACTATTTGCGACTCCGGCTGAACGTCGGTTTGACCAACCAAGATTTCAACCCCGAAAAACTTGGATCGGACACGCCGGAAGACGACGACGATGCGAAGCCGGGCGACAAATCAGCGGATGAGAACGAAAAGCCAAGTGCGAAATCAAATGACGAGGACTAGCTTCCGACTGAGCTCGACAGCGCCAAGTTGAGCGAACCGGCCGGCGCTAGCCGCGGTTTTCGCGATCAGAACCGTGGCTAGCGCCAAAGCGGCTGGCACGTTCAAAAGTGTTGCAAATCACGGGAAAAACCATCCAACCTGGCGCTGTCCAGTTAGGGTTTGTTCGGAAACAACTTCGACCTTGGATATTTCTCCCCCGCCGCGAAGCGAATAGCGGGAGAGATGCGAAGCAGAGAGGGCAAGACAAGACACCGAAGTGATTTCCGAACGCCTCCTTAGTGAGTCATCGCGTAGGTCACGATGTTGATCCCCATCGGGTACGCTTTCTTGACAGAAAACTCTTCAAAGTACCACTGATTTTCCCCTTCACGCTCCCAGCCGTCACCTAAGTCGGTGTTGTGACAGATCAGAACCATGATGCGATCCTGATCATCCAAGATCGCGCGGTAGTGCGGCGTGGTGGTGTCGCTGCCGTCGTTGGCCCACTCCCACGTGGAGACACGACCGCCACTCATCCGGCGAGCAGAACTGATCGCTGGAACCTGTGGCTTTTCGGACAGGTCATACACGCAGTGAAAAATCTCGTGTGAAAGCGGCAACTCGACTGGCGGACGGTTCGGGAACACCCGTTTCAATTCACGACGAAGATTTTCGTACTGGCTGTCGCCCCAAAAGTCATCGACCATCAGAAAGCCGCCACGAAGACAATACTTCCGGAGTGCTTCCACTTCGTCTTGTCGAAATATCAAGCCGCCCGGTTCGATCATGTATAGAAACGGGTAATCCGGAATTCGCTCGTCGGTCAAACGAAGGACGATCGGCTCCGGGTTGACTTTCAGCGACGTCAGTTGCTGAAGACGCAACGAAAAGTTCAAGTCACTATCAGGGTAATCGGTCCAACAGCCCCCACCGCCACCTCGTCCGCGTGTGGAGTCGTACTGCACCCGCACAAAAGTGAACGAATCGAGTGGGAAACGGTCATCGAATTGCCACTGGGGAACTCCGTTGCGGTCACGTGGCAAAGTGCGTTGGCGTGAATAGCGGTAACGCTGTGCCACCGTCACCGAAACCGTGCCGACACTCAGCAGGGCGACCAACGCCCACGCCAGACGTGACACTCGTATTCGTCGCTCAGTTGCCATGGCTATTCCTCGTCTGTTTCAGATGTGTCCACCAACTTCAGCAACAGTTGATGTGCTTCGCGGTATCGCGGCGCCCTGGACAACGCAGCCATGGCATGATGCTTTGCCAACTGTCTCCGCTCCAGTGCGGCATAGGCTTCGGCCAACCGGAAATCGATCTCGGCGGGATCAACCGGATCGAGTGCCGCCAAGGCTTCCAGTCCCCGAACCACCTTGTGATGATGTCCCGATCGGCTGGCCGCTTCGACATAGGACCAATGGATCGCAGGGCGTAACGGATCGACAGCCAGCGCCAACTCTGCCCAGCGCAGGACGTCTTCCCATCGTTCGGCCTCGACGTCGATCTCGATCAAACGTTCCAGGGCGTGGAATTGATCGCTGCGAAGTCCGACCCAGTCGGCCAGCACCTGCCGTTCGCGGGAGGGCTGACCCAGTTGCCGGTAACACCGGGCGAGCATTGCCAGCGGACCGTCACGCTGGCCGGTAATCGCGTCAAGGTAGATCAGTCGCTGCAAGACCTCCACGGCCTCTTGCCAGCGCTCGGCACTTTGGTATCGCTCTGCCAAGCCGATGAGGCCATGGTAGTGAGTCGGATGAAACCGGACAAAGCCTTCCCACGTGTCCAGATCCTGATCGGTGGGCAATGCGTCCCGGGCAAAGTCCGCTGCAGGGGCAAAATCTCTCGCTCGCTGCCGCGCGTACGTGGCAAATTGCTGGTCCAACTTCGCCAGCGAACCGACTTGTCTGGTCAAGGCGTCGTCGATCGGTAGACCGGCTGCCAAATCGTCGAGTACGGCCAGCAGGGCGTCACGGCCGTGACGCGAAATCAAAAACTCGACCACCAGTGACGACTGATAGTAGGCGAACTGCAAATGAACGGGCGTCGGCGGATTCAAGAACGCGCCACTCAATCGGCTGACGGGTGTCAGGTCTTCCCCTAACATCATTTCCCTATAGCGAATCGTCATCGACTCGCCCCAGGCGGGATGCCGGGCGTGCTCCTCGTATACCGAAATGCCTTCGCTCAACCAGCGGGGCATCCGGTTGCGGGTCTTGCGCAAGGTGACGACGTGTGCGAATTCGTGCCACAGGACGCTCTTCCAGTTCGCCTTATTCTGTCCCAAGGCGGCCGGACTATTGGCGGTAATCACGTTTCCAAAGCAGACCCCCAGGAAGCCCGCCCCACCGGGCAACCCGAACGTCCGAATAGCGAAGTCTTGCTGCTGAGGAAAAATTTCGACCAATACCGGGTCATCTTGGGTGACCCCATATTTCTTGGTCAGTTCTCGGTCGGCTTCATCGAGCAGCCACAGCACTTCCGCGCCATAGACCGCCGCCTCGTTGGCCTCCATTTTAATGCGGAGCCCGCCGCGGCTTAGCACAACGAAATCGGCCGTCCGGTCCCGCAGGTTTAAGAGGTTGTAAGCCACCACGTTGTACGGATCGGCACGGCCAGCCTGTTCCGCCATTTCCCATCCCGCGTCTTCTTCTCCCAGACGCAGCAGGTCCTGGGCGAGATGAAATTTGGCCGCCCGGTGATCGGGGTCCATCTGGAGTGCCCGACGCTGCGCCGCAGCTCCTTCGGCAAACCGATACTTGCGGGACAATTGCACCCCGATCCGGTGGTCGACTTCCGGGTTGTTCGGCCAGGTGCTCAGCGCCGCAGCGCGCATCACCGCTTCTTGATCGTAATTCCCCCGAAGATGAGCGAGCACGGCCATCAACGCCCACGCCCGAGCGTCATGCAGGTTGGTTTGCAACACCTGCCGGAGCGCATGCTCGGCCTCGTCGTAGCGTTCCTGCGCGATGGCCTGCTCCGCTTGCCAGAGGAGGCTGGGAGCATGTCGCGGGTTAATTTTCAATGCGTCAAGAAGTGCGGACTGCGAAGCTTCGGAATCCGAACGCGCTAGCGCCTTAGCGAGAAGGAAACTCAACTGCGGGTCGGCGACATCCAATTTTTGTGCCTCGCGGAGCGTCTCGGCTGCGACCGCATCGTCCCCTTTGGCGATCGCCAGCTCCGCGGTAGCCAAGTAGGCGTCTAAGAACTGAGGATCTCGCTCGCGGACGCGGTCATAAAACAACTGCAGGATCCGGCGCGCGTCCTCGCCCTGGTCCACCAAGAGACGACCCGCGGCGACGAGATCTTCCCGCGACATATAGGCTTGCATGGCGAACAGCAAGATTTTCTCCAGCTCCGCTTCTCGCCGCGCCACCTCGTCCAGATCGCCGTGGTGCCGCAGAACGGTCAGGCCCAACTGATGCAGTGGCAGACTCGTCGGAAACCGCTCGACGGCATCACGGTACGTCTCCGCCGCCTGCTTGAGTTGCCCGGTCGTCCACTGGCACTGCATCAGCAGATGCGGCCATCGTGGGTTCCAGACGCCGCGTCGGACTTCCTGCTCCGCGATCTCGGCGGCTTGTTCGTATTGCCCGACTCGGAACAGCCGGCTCGCTTCGTCGTAGTCGGCACCGACCGCGTCGCCCCCGGAGCCGGAGCCGCCCCACAGGAAAACGATCGCGAAGCCGAGCCGGAGAACGATCGAACGCCGGTTCCCTCCCTCGCCGTGAATTCGACTGCCCTGCCCTGCCCCGCCCCGACAGGTTGACTCAAGACAAGTCCGCCCGTGCGCGCTGGCGAAGCCGCTCCACCGGCTCAGGATCGGGCGAAACGAATGGGACGAACCCGACGGAGGACGAAAACGCATGGGCGTGTCTTTCTCGATGCTGCGTGGAGAACCAAGCTCGGCCGCTCAAATTTAGCAGTCAACGCTCACATTGGCGAACGTTCCAGCAAGCCGTTCCGACCTAATTACCCCGGGACGGCATCCGAGGCGCCGCTACAAAATTTCTCCACGACGAATCCTTTCCGCCCGACCACGGATCGCGGCCCACTGCTCGGGGCTCTTTCGCGACAGGTTCTTCAACTGCAGTCGCATGCGAGGGTTACCCCGGAAGTCTTCCTGATGCCGGTCCAGGAAATCCCAATATAACGTGGTGAACGGACAGGCATCCTCCCCTGTCGCGTTTGCCGGGTTGAAACGACATGACCGACAGTAGTTGCTCATCCGTTGAATATATTTACCCGAGGCGCAGTACGGCTTACTCGCCATCCGTCCGCCGTCGCCGTATTGACTCATCCCCAACGCGTTGGGCAGCGACACCCAGTCGACCGCGTCGGCGTACATCGCCATGTGCCATTGATGAAAACGCAGCGGGTGCGTGCCATACAATTGGGCGAACAGCCCCAACACCATCAGCCGAACGATGTGGTGGGCGTAAGCGTGTCGTTTCAAACCCTCCATCGCGTCGGCGACACAGGCCATGGAAGTGTCTCCGTCCCAAAAGAAACCGGGCACATCCTGGTCCGGATCACATCGGAGTGCGTTGAGCTGTTCATAGCGCGGCATCTGATGCCAGTAAACACCACGGACGTACTCCCGCCATCCTAGGATTTGCCGGACGAAACCTTCGGTCGCGTTCAGCGGCACGTCGCCCCGTCGATAAGCGTTCACCGCCGCATCAACGGTTTCTCGCGGCGAAAGCAGGTGCAAGTTCATCGCATGTGACAAGCGAGAGTGATACAGCAGCGTCTCCCCCCGCCACATCGCGTCTTGATACGTTCCGAAATACGGCAACCGGTACTCGATGAAATCCTGTAGCAACGTTCGCGCTTGATCACGGGTAACCGGTAAATCGAACGAATCGCACTCGCCGGGGTGCTCGCGGAATCGACGCTTGACCATTTCGATCACATCCCGAGTCGTTTGGTCGGGCGGGAAACCAGGGACGGGCGGCAGGTCGGCCGGACCTTCCTTTCCGAAGGATCCGCGGTTGTCGTGGTCGTAGTTCCATTGCCCCCCCTCCGGCTCTCCGTCTCGATCGATCAGAACATGATGCTCCTTTCGCATCGTTCGGTAGAAAGTTTCTAACAGCAGCGACCGACGGCCATCCGCCCACCGTTTCCAACGATCGGTTGAACAGTAAAAGTGGCGGTCGGGCAGCTGTTGATAATCGATACCGCATTCGTCCACCGTCTGCCTGATTTGCTCGGCGACTCGATAATCGCCGGGAGTGACCCAGACGACTCGCTGGACGTCATGTTCCCGTAGCGTCTTGCCCAGCAAACTCGAAAAACTGCTGCCTCGGGCGCGTCGGCGGTCGGCCGGCAGCGCATGGTAAATCGTCGGTTTCCCGGCGGCCGCCAATTCGTCGCGGAAGTGTCGCATCGGTGCGAAGAAAGCCACCAAGCGGTACTGGTGACACCACACGTGCGTCGCCTCGCGGTCGTTCTCGGCCATCCAGACCCGGTCGACGCGGCTGTCGAAATCATCCCAAACGGCGGAGTCGTGGTTGAGCTGGTCGCCGAAGACGAGGACCAGCTGGCGAATTTTTGACATCCCGGGTCCAGCTCGTGGCAAGATCGAACTATTCTCTGAGTCATTCTATCGACCTGGGAATGGGCTGCTGTGACGGCTGCTCACTCGCCCGCCCCTTTCACCACTGCGAGTCCGCCGCATGGACATTTGGCCTGCCATCGACCTCCGACACGGCAAACCGGTGCGCCTTCGCCAAGGCGATTACGACCAACAGACGACTTTCGGCGATGACCCGGTGGAGTTTGCCCGACGTTGGCAATCCGAGGGTGCTAAAAGACTGCATCTGGTCGACCTGGACGCCGCCCGGGGCGACGATCCCGCCGCCAATCGCGACGCCGTTCGACGGATCATCGAGGAAACCGGGCTGCCGTGCCAAATGGGCGGCGGCGTCCGCGACGAAAGCACGATTCGCGATTTGCTGGACTTGGGGGTGGCGCGCCTGGTGGTCGGCTCGCGGGCGCTAAAGGATCCCGATTGGTTCGCCGACATGTGTGACGCGTATCCTGGCAAACTAGCGGCGGGCATCGACGCCCGCGACGGCCGCGTCGCCGCAGAGGGATGGCTGGAAACGAGTGACGTGGGCGCCGTGGAACTCGCCCAGCGGCTACGGGAGAAAACCAGCCAAATCGCAGCCGTCATTTACACCGACATCGCCAAAGACGGCATGATGCAGGGGGTTAATCTCCCGGGTCTGATGGAGATGATGAAGGCGACCGACATTCCGTTGGTCGCCAGCGGAGGCGTGACGACGCTGGAAGACGTTCGCCGCCTGAAAGAGGCCAAAATTCCCGCGGCCATCATCGGCCGTTCGCTGTACGACGGCGTGATGCGACTTTCCGAGGTACTCGAGATCGCTGAGGATCTCTCCGCCAGTTAAATGCCCATCTGAGCCAACATGTCGGCGATCCGGCCGACCGAATTGGCCAGGTTCGGGTAACCCTCTCGAAAATGGGCGGTCGCTTCGGACAAACGCTCCGCCAGAGAGTGAGAGCTGACGTCGGACTGATCCAGACTCTGCTGAATTTCGTCCACCGCCGACTGCAAGCGGACCCGTTCGTCAGGGTCCAACGTGTCGATCGTCGCGAGTTCAGTGTGAAGCTGGTGAAGCGTCTCTTCGAGTTGCTTGCGCATCGAGTGAATGCATCCTGTTTGGAAAAACCTAAGGTAGAACCGCCTGAACCGCCGCGCTGGCCCAACCCTCGCTCCCCTCGACGAAAGCCCGTACGACGACCGGGCCGCTCCATCCCGGCGGAACCGTCAGTTTAGTCACAAGAGGCACCCCCGCGTCGATCGGGTGTTGAGAGGCGATCAGAGTAAGCCCGTGAGGGTCCGGATCATCGATCAGTTCCGCCACCAGGTCAGCCCCGCCCACCACAGCTCCCGGCAGGCCCTCCGAGCGAGCAGTTTTCGAAGCGGGGGCCCGCGACGACGGAAGCTCGGCGAGCGGGCGGTCGACGGACAAACGAAGTTTTCCGGACAGAGGCGCTGCCACAGTCACGCTTAGCCGCCGCCTGGATGGGGCGGAGTCGACCGAGTCCACTGCCGAGGCGTTTTCGGAGGTGTCGGGACCCTGCACGGTCATGGACAACGGTTGGGGCGGACGCAGACTCAACAGCGGGTCACCCAACAATTGATACAGCACCGCATGCTCGCGCCGCTCCGCCTCCAAGTCGGATCCGGCGGGCGACATCATGGCAGCCAACCCGTCGATCATCCAACCGATCGCCCCTGCCCCTGCCCCTTCAGCTTGTTGTCCGCCCCGCTCACTCTGCTGTAACGGGCGGATCGCCGAACGCGTCGCGTCTCCCAGGCGGCGGACACGCCGGTTGTAGACGGCGTCGAGTAGCCCGAGTCCGAACTTGGCGTTTCCATAAGGCATCGTCAGCCGCGAGGCGGCGATGACCGCCACCGGTCCGCCCTCGGCGAGTACCATGCGTTCCGCCAAGCAATCGACGCGGGCATCGGTCGCACCGGCATAACAGGCCAGCAAGACGCCGATCGGCGATCGCGACGGCTGGCAATGCAGCCGTGCCGCCGATTCTGTATCCAACAACGATCGAGCGGTCCATCGCTCCGCCTGGCCGCCCGAGTTCGCCCCACCGTGCGGGGCGCCGGCTCGGATCGTCGTCTTCAGCTCCGCCGCGTCATCGGCAGCCCGCTCGAGTATATCCAGCCGGTCGACGCTGCCGTGGCCGGCATACACCCAAAATCGACTCCCGCAGGTGTAGCGGTCCCAGACCGCGTCGGGAAACGACCGCTCGCCGGGACAAAAGGGATGGCCTGGGCTGGCGTAGGCGATTTGTGGTTTGGCGTCGATCGGCAGCACGCTCGTTAACACGCCCCTGGTCACCGACTCGATCGCCCCGTCGACCAATTCTCCGAAACCGCCGACGCCGCCGGTCAGTTGAAGACATCGCCGCCACGGGCCGAAGTCGCTGGAACGCTCGTAGCGAATGATCCGCTCGACCAGACGCCGCAACTGGGTGGCCGTTTGAACCGGCAATCTGCCCAGGGCGACGTCCACCAGATCGTCGTCGTCCAGGTCGGCGTAGGGCAGATCCGTCGGTATCGCCGGCGTCGATCCGTGGGCCGCCGTCACGCGGGCGGCGCGATAGAACGTCGGCACCTGCGTCGGAGCCGGCTTCCGGCCGAACACCGGGGTATCTCCCACCAGAACAATATAACGCGTCGCCGAATCGGCGACCTTCAAGACCTGTCGGCGAGTGTCCGCCGCGGTCTCTGCCGGGGCGACCCAGTCCAGACTCAGATCTTGATCGCGTCGCAGTTCGGCCCAAGGCAGCATCGCGTCGCGCCACTCGGGCGGACAAACCACGACCACGTCGGATGCATGCGAGACCAACCCCGGCAGCGCGATGAAACTGAGAAATGTGCCGAGAACGAAGGCTTTCATCGATCGGTACTGCAAAGTCGATGTTTCAAAGTGCGTCAATTGGGACCGCCGATCATTACTGATTGAATATGCCGGGCCGGGAAGGGAAAACGGCCATTCACAGCCGCCGTCCGCACTTGTTGTGCACGAGACAGGCCGAGTGGCTGTGGACGGACGATTCCCGATCTCTCCAGATTACGCGGCAGCCACGGGCTGCGTCGAGCCGAAACCCGCTTTTCCCCGGGCAGAGCCGAGTGTTACGGTCCACCTTCGTCCAGCGAATCGCCGGCGGTGTCCTCCTCGGGAGGGTGACCGGCAATCTCGCTACGGTACCGGCAGGCTTCCAGAAACGATTCCAACAACACCTGCGCGGCGACGGCGTCCAACCGTCGCTTCTTCTGCTGACGCGTGGACTTTCGACCCGCCAGTCGCTGCACCGCGGCGACGGTGGTGAAACGTTCGTCAAACAAGCGGACTGGCAAACCGGTCGCCTCTTTCAGCCAAACGGCGAACTGCCTGGCCAAGACGCTTTTGTCGCTCTCCCCCCCGTCGCAGTGAATCGGCAGACCGACCACCCATCCCGCGACTCTCTCCTCGCCTGCGAGTCGTTGGTAGTACGCGGCGTCCGCTTCGGGCGTTCCCGTCGGATGCACTTCGTGGGGGCTGGCGAGGATCCAGTCCGGGTCGCAGATCGCCACGCCGGTGCGGACCGTTCCCAAATCGATCGCCGCAAGTCGTCCCGTCTGGGGAAATTCGTCGTGCGGGCGTAAGCTCATGAGGGACCGCTGAGGTGAGGGTCAAGCCGACGGCCGTCGGCGGATCGAGGCGACACGACGGTGGAAGCCGTGTTGGAACTGCCCGCCACCGACGCACCACGTCTGCGTCACCTGCATGTGGCGAAACGTCTTGCGGGCCTCCTCCATCATCTTCGTCAGTCGGATCTGCTGCGCCGCTTGTTTTTCCGCAATTTCTGCATCGACCACGTCGGGCAGATCGAGTGCCGCCAGGTTTCGTTTGACTTGGTCCGCCTCCTCCGCCGTCCGCTTCGCGTGCCGGGCGACCAAAGTTGTGACATCCTCGCCGCCGGTTTCATGACTCCAATACCAGAGGGAGATCGGAGAGACGAGTATCAACATTGTCTTGGACGCGCCGACGTCAAGCAACGCGACGGTCGGGACGGCGTCGTCCGCCAGCGTGCTGGTTCCTGAGGGAGAATCCTGACCGGTTTCCTCGCTTCCGTCCTCTCCCTCTTCTGTTTGTCCCGTCCCCAGAACGTCAGCGAACTCGCTTGCGGCGAAATTGGCCAAGGCGATTCCTTCGGGGACCAAGCCGTCCACTTTCAGACCGGCCGCGCCGAGCCAGTCCACACGTCGGGTGACGGTAATTTTCGTGGCCGCGGCCATGACCAGCGGTCGTCCGCGTGGGGCTGACTTATCGAGTTCCGCCCGCCAAGTCAGCAGCGCCAAATCCTGGGCATCGATCGGGATCCGCCCTTTCGCCTCCAGCGATACCAGGCGTTCGACCTCTTTGTCTTTCACCGGCGGCAATTCGCAGAAACGGGCGACGCTGTCGCTGGCCGGCAGGTTGGCCCAAACACTCTGGGTTTCGGAGTCGATTTGCTCGACCAACGTCTTCAGGGTCTCGCTGACCTGCTCGGGCGAAACCCGCATGCCGCCGGCCCGGCAGCTCGGGGTTTTCAGCGGCAGACTGATCGCTTTCAAGAGAAGCGGTTTGGGCTTCCCTTTCTCAACGCGCATGTGAACAGCATGGACAGCGAATGAGCCGACATCAACGCCCCAAACCGTTTTAGATTTCGAGAGCCCCAGCTTGGCGAACATGCCTTTCTTTTCGATCAGGTTCCCACTGACGCGAGAGAGTCCTAGACCCTGGAGGGCCAAACCGATCGCCACGCCGTACTCGGCGAAAGACGCCGGGCGCTGGTCAAGTTCGGACAGGTCGAATGATTGGGGATGGGCGAACACGTGCAGCGGCCCACCCGCCCAGGCGTCGGTCGGGCCACGCCAGGTCGCAAACCCGTCCCGGGCCGTCCGCCGTTTGCCTTTGACGGCGGCCGCGAGTTCCTTGACCAGTGTGGAGGCGTTGCCGTCTTGGGGCACCGCTTTGGAGAAACGGATCGCCAGCCGACCCAGCGTTCCGGTGGCAAACGGCTCGTCTTGAAATTGCTCTGACAACCACCTCACCGTTTCAATCCGCTGCCACAGACTGCGGTAACTTTCGGTTCGCCCCACCATCGGTACCGATTGCAGCGTGTCACAGGCACCGGTGTAATCTTGACGGGTGAATTGCTTTTCCGCCTTCCGCTGCAATTTTTCCGCGAGCTGCCCGGCGAGTTGTTGCAGCTTTGGGTCCTGCGGCAGAATCTCCAGTAATTGCTGCACCAAACCTGCCGCCGACAGGTAGTTCTTCTCCGCCAACGCCTGCTGCAGTTCGCCCTGCAGCGAGCCGGTCTGTTCGAGGTGCCGACGGGCGCCGTTGAGCCGGGTTCGGGAAGCGTCGTCGAGCAGTTGCTCGGGCACGACCGACAGCAGGTCGATGACGCGTTGGTATTGTTCGCCGCGATGAGCGGTCTCGGCCTGCTGCATCCGAGTGGTCGCTTCGTCGACCATCCGCTGCTGCAGTTGCCGAATCTTCTGCTGCGCCTGGCGGGCACGGTCGGCCAATTCGGCAAATCGATAATCGGTCTGTTCGGCGATCGGTTGCAGAACCGACAAAGCCTTGGCGTACTCGAACCGCTTGGCACTGGCCACCGCTTCGGCAAACCGCCCCTCTTGTTGCGTCTGACGGCCGCGCAGCTGCTCGACCAAATCCTTGCCGCAGGAGACACAAAATTTCTGCGTCAAAGAAACCGCATTGCCACATCCCGGACACGACTCGAATAACGCGTGCCCGCAGCCTCCACAATACTGGGCCGAAGCGAGGTTTTCGTGCTGGCAGGCTCCACAGCTGGATACACCGGCGGGTGCCGGACTGGCCGGAGAGGAGGTAGCAGGAGAGTGGGTCATGATTCACCAAGACGCGAAGCGATCAAGCAATTAGCCGCCCAATCGTCACCGGAAGGCCTCGGTCAGAAAGGGTCACGTCGGCCGTTAGGTGACACGGGGAGCAGCGGTCAATCGGTCGCCGGAGGCTCCCGTAACCGTGCAGGATCTATTCAGAAAAAACGGACGACTTAAACCGTAGTGACGGGTTTAAATCGTCGAAAGGTTCCCCGCCGAATAGAACGCCAATGCAACCGAAAGTTAACCTTTTCTTCATTGCCGTCCGGACACCGGTGCGGCCCCTCGTCGACAGGCGATCACGATCCCTTTGTTCGCGGCTGGCGGGCGACCGGCCCGACGCGGTGAACCGGCAGGTCGGGCAGCGATTCCAGGAACCGCCGGCCGTACGGTTTGGAGTGAATGCGTGGGTCCAAAACGACGACCATGCCCTGGTCACTACGGGTACGAATCAGCCGGCCGAACCCCTGACGAAACTTGATCACCGCCTCGGGCAACTGGTAATCGGCGAAAGGGTTTCCGCCATGGGCCCGGATCGCGTCAAGCCGCGCCTCGAGCAACGGGTGATCGGGGACGGCAAACGGCAATTTTGTAATCAAAACGTTCGTGAGGGCGTCCCCGGGGACATCGACGCCCTGCCAGAAACTGTCGGTACCCAGCAGCACCCCCCGAGGGTTCTGCCGGAACGCGTCGAGCAGCTGCGTACGATTCTGCTCCCCCCCCTGGCTGAAGATCTCCAGCTCTTGCTGGACTGCCCAAGGCGTGATTGCCTCGGCACACCGTTTCAGCAAGGCGTAACTGGTAAACAAGACGAACGCGTGGCCGTCGGTATGCCCCACGAACCGGCGAATCTGATCGGGCAAGGCCCTTTCAAATTCCTCCCGGTGGCGCGACGGGTCAGGCAGTCCGTCGACCAAGATCAGTTTCGCCTGGGTGCGGTAATCGAACGGGCTGCCGACCTGCAGCGAATCTCCGCCTGACAGCCCGATGCGACTACGGAAAAACTGGAAGTCCTTTTCCTTGCCGCTGGCCAGGGTCGCACTGGTCATCACGACCGACCGAACCCGGTCGTTCTGGAACAACGCCTCCCGAAGTGTCGCGCCGACGTCGATCGGCGAGGCGAACAGGGAGACGCGGTCCATGCCGCGACGACTGCCGGTCGCCTCCACCCAGTACACCGACTCGTCCTCCAACGACTGCTCCAACCACTGCCGCAGACCGCCGGCCAATGACAACAAGCGGTCGTGAGCCGATTGAAAATCAGCGCGATCCGATTCATTTTCCTGGGCGTCGGCCTGAGCCCGAAGTCGGCGGGCGAGTTGCTCCATCGGCTCGCTCAACGTGTTCTCGACGACGTCAGGGTGATGGACGCGAGCCGTTT
>JGI12210J13797_10051934_pt1 | contig 14030 bp, 10 predicted proteins | sample ElkSlonscriptome_3_FD_13797 | JGI IMG/M metagenome (IMG submission 13797)
TCGATGCGGTAGCCGGCTGCGACCTTGCCGGAGGACAGGTCGGTGCTCACGAGCACCACGTCCCACGCCTTGTCGTCGTCGGTGTCGTAGAACATCCACGCGAGGCCGTTGCGCTGGAAGTAGGCCACCTCGGCGTCGAAGCGGCCATCCTTCACGCGCTCGTCGATGTCGATCTTGTCGGCCGGCCCGAAAAGGCCACTCGAGCGGCTGAGGTCGAGCAGATACCCGTCGCTGCCGTAGCCGGTGATGGCGACCACCATCTTGGGGTACTTCTTCATGTCCATCAGGCGCATGCCGGTGCCGCGATGGTCCTTTACCGGGTGGGGAAAGCTGTCGATGCCGTCGGCGAGCTCGGCGCTCAGGATGGAGATGATTCCCTTGCCTACCATCTTGCCGAGACCCGCGCGCGGCACGCCTTTCTGGAGCAAACCTGGGCGCACGAGCATGCGACCCACGTGCTGAGGCGCGGCCGTCTTCTTGCCCGAAGCGTCGAGCGTGAAGGCCTCTTTGGCGGCGTACAGGCGTGAGCCTGGAGCGTGAAGGACGAGGTCCATTTCGGCGTCGTCGTCCTGATCGTAGAAGACCCACATGTGCGAGCCCTGGCTCACGACGACGAGTTCGGCGTCGAGCTTGCTGCGGTCGACCTCCTGGATCGAAAACTTGTTCTTCATGCTGGGCACGAAGCTTTCGTCGGCGTCGACGAGAAGGCGCTTGCTGAAGGCCGTGGTGACGTCGACGGCGTCGTTCGTGCCGGAGAAGTCGAGATCGCGCAGGAAACCCCGCCCGGCCAGAGGCAGCGGGCTCGGGAGCGTGCCGGCGCCAGCGGGCTTGGGGGCGTCGGTGAGGTGCTCCGGGAAGGCAGCCCGGCTCACGCGCGCGATGCGCTGGCGCAGACCCTCCTTCTCGAAGAGCTTCACCTGGAAGGGCTTGCCGCCGCTGAGGTCGTCGTTCTTCGTCGCGACGCCATTCGCATCGAGGGTGAAGGCCTTCGTGGCGTAGCCGCGGGCGCCTTCGTCGTAGAGCAGGAGGTCGTACTTGCCGTCGTCGTCGCGGTCGTACCAAATGTACGCGTCGTCCTTGAGCTCCAGGTAGACGATCTCTGCGTCGAAGTCCTTCATGTCGTAGACCTCGGCGAGGTCGGGAAGCTTCTTGCGAGACGCGTAACTGTCTTGGTTGGCGTCGATGAAGGCGGCCTTGCTCTGAGGTGAGCAGAAGCTGCAGGGCTTGCGGCCGGTCATCATCAGCACGTCGACCTCGCCGTCGAGATCGGCATCCTCGTACATGAGGTCGCCGCCTCCGTCTTCCCAGGGGTCGGGGATCATCTGCGAGGGGGCCTCGGGGCGCGCGTCGGCAAACTTCCGGAGCTCGTCGCGGTGGACGTGAAAGCTCAGGAGGCCGCCGGTGGTCCGGTCGATGCGCGCGAAGACGTTGAGCCCGATGAGCTCGCCCCGGTCGTTGAGCAGGGGCCCGCCGCTGTCGCCGGGGAGGATGTTGCACGTCGACTGGATCACGAGACCCAAGTTCTTACCTTCGACGTACTCCTTGAAGCGCTTGGCCATCTTTCGCCCGTCGTCGTCGTCCTTGAAGGAGGCGAGCTGGGCCAGCGTCTCGCTCAGCTTGCCGAGGGCGGATATCTGGCCGCTCTTGAGGGCCCAGAGCATGCCTGCACCCGCGTGACCGAGCGCCACCACGTCGGAGCCCGGAACGGGGGACTGCGTGGCTACCTTGACGAAGGGGAGGCCCTTCTTAGGCGGATCGGAGAGCTTGAGGAGGGCGATGTCGCGGAGCTTGTCGTGCTTGTAGACGTAGGCCTCGTACTCCTTTTCCTGACGCTCCATGGCCCCGGTCTTGGGGTTGAGCTGGCCCAGGAGCACGGTGGCCTTGTGCTTGAAGTCGTTGGTCTCGCCACTGTCGATGACGTGGTGGTTGGTGAGGATCCAGCCCTTGGGGTCGACGATGATGCCGCTGCCGAAACCACCTCCCACGCGCACGACCACCGTGGCCGGCGCCACGGCCTTGTAGATCTCAGCCGAGCTCTTGGGGGGAGGAGCGCTGTTGCCCGTCTCGTCGAGGGTGTCGGAGGCGAGGGCGTTCTTCTGCCGGCGTTCGATGAGCTTGGCGCTCGCCACCCGTGTCTTCTCGCCGATGGCTGGGCCGTCGCCGGTCTCATCTCCCGCCTCGGTGGTCACCTTGCCCGGTTCGGGCGGTTTTGGTGGCGCAGGGCCGTTGCTTCCACACGCCGCCACCCACAGCACGAGCATCCCAAGCCACAACCTCATCGCGCAGACCCTCACCATGTTCCCCTAGCGTTTTACCACCGTCGCGGCCGATGGACCCCCCGCCCCTACCTCAAAACTCGATGACGCCGGCCGGGGACGCTATCGTGCGCGCGTGCTCACGGGTCTAGGCCTCTTGTCTGGTATGGCCGCCGCTCTGGCGGGGCTGGGCGTCGCCGAGCTGGCGGTGCATCGGCGTCGGCTCGACGGCATCGGTGTGCGGGTCCACGTGAACGGGACGCGGGGCAAGAGCAGCGTGACGCGGATGATCGCCGCCGGTCTGCGGGCGGGGGGGATCCGCGCCTGCGCCAAGACCACGGGGACCACGGCCCGCTTCATCCTCCCGGACGGTCGAGAGGTCCCCATCTACCGGCCCGCAGGGGCCAACATCATCGAGCAGCGCCGCATCGTGGCCGTGGCGGCGGCCTACGAGGCAGAGGCTCTCGTCATCGAGTGCATGGCCCTGCAGCCGCGCCTGCAGTCGCTCTGCGAGCTGCGGCTCGTCCGCTCCACGCACGGCGTCATCACCAACGCCCGCCCCGACCACCTCGACGTCATGGGGCCGGGACCCGACGACGTCGCGCGCGCCCTCGCCGGGACCACGCCGGTGGGCGGCAAGCTCTACACCTCCGAACGCGACCGGCTCGCCATCTTGAAAGAGGCGGCGGAGGATCGGAAGTCGGAGCTGGTCGCCGTGGGGAGCCTCGAGGAGGAGATGGGAGAGCAAGAAGCCACCGAGACGCTCGCCTCCTTCCGCTACACCGAGCATAGCGACAACGTGGCCCTCGCGCTCCGCGTCTGCACCGACCTGGGGGTCGAGCCCGAGGTGGCGCTCGGGGGGATGACGCAAGCCGCGCCAGACCCTGGCGCCACCATCGAGCGCCGGCTCGGCTTTTTCGGACGCGACATCGTCTTCGTCAACGGCTTTGCCGCCAACGATCCCATCTCGACCCGGCAAGTCTGGGCCATGGCGACGCGCCGGGCCGGCCCGGTCGAACGCTGCGTGGCCTTGATGAACTGTCGCGCCGACCGGCCCGACCGCTCCCAGCTCCTCGGTGAAGCCTTCGAGAGCTGGGGCCGAGCGGACGACGAGCTGCCGGGCGTGGACCACGTCCTGCTCATGGGCACGGGCACCTTCCTCTTCGCCGACGCCGCCGTGAAGGCGGGCCTCGACCCGAGCAAGCTCGTCTTCGCCGAGGGCTTCTCCACCGAGCAGATCTTCGAGCGTGTGATCGCGCTCTGTGGCACGTCGGCTCTCGTGATGGGCATGGGCAACATCGGCGGTGGCGGGCTCGAGCTGGTGAGCTACTTCCGCAACCGCGCAGAGCCGGAGGTCGCCTAGCCATGGACCTGCTGACGCTCTCGGTGGGGATCGGTCTGGTGGTGAGCTTGCTGTTCAGCGAGCTGTTCAGCCTCGCCGCGGGAGGCATGATCGTGCCCGGCTACCTCGCCCTCAGCCTCAACCGGCCGCTCGACGTGGTCGCCACCGTCGGGGCGGGATTCGCTGCCTTCGCGATCGTCCGGGCGCTCTCGTCCTTCGTGCTCATCTACGGTCGTCGCCGGACCGTGATGATGATCCTCATCGGCTACCTCGTGGGGGCCCTGCTCCGGTCGGCGCTCAGCGGCTACTCGGCCACCCCCGATGGCGACGCGGTTCAGGTCATCGGCTACATCATCCCCGGCCTCATCGCCATCTGGTTGGATCGCCAGGGCGTCATCGAGACCCTTGCCGCCATGATCACGGCCTCGGTCGTGGTTCGACTCATCCTCATCCTCGTGGTCGGCATGGAGTACGGCACATGAAGAAGCTCTACTGGCGCCCGCCCGGGATTTCCGCCACGGCCCTCGCGCTCGTGGCGCTGGTGTCGGTGGCGACCTTCGTCGCGGTCGAGCAGATGCCGGTGGTGCGCAAGCAGAAGCGCTACGGCGACAAGATCGCCGCGGCCCGCCTCTCGCGATTGGGCATGAACGCCATCAAGGCCGAGAAGGAGCGTCTCGGCCACTTCGTCGACCCCGCGGTCGACCCCGCCCTGACGGGGATGATCGGCGAGAGCCTCACCCCGGTCACCTCCAACACTGGTTTCCTCTCGGCCAAGCTGACCAGTACCAACCCCAACTTCGCGGCGGTCGTCTACCACCTGCTGATCGAGGCAGGGGTTCAGGAGGGAGACACGGTCGCGGTGGGCGTGAGTGGGTCGTTCCCGTCGCTCAACCTCTCCACCTATGCGGCCCTCCACACGCTCGGCGCCAAGCCCGTGATCATCGCGAGCACCTCGTCTTCGGAGTGGGGCGCGAACCACGTCGACTACCTCTGGCTCGACATGGAGCGTACGCTGCGCGAGCAGGGACTCATCCCCTTCAAGGCCTCGGCCGCTTCGCAGGGCGGCATCGATGACCTCGGGGTCGGCATCACCAAGTCGGGCCGCGGCATCCTCGACGCGGCCATGAAGCGCAACGACGTCCTCAAGCTCGAGGTGAGCTCTCTGGCCGACTCCATCGATCAGCGCGTGGCGCTGTTCGACGAGCTGGCGGGGGACCAGGAGATCCGCGCCTACGTCAACGTCGGCGGGGGATCCGCCTCAGTGGGGACCCACGTCGGCAAGAAGCAGTTCAAGGCGGGGCTCAACCGCAAGACGCCGCGCGCCCCGAACCTGGCCGACTCGGTCATGCTTCGCTTCTCCAAGCGCGACGTGCCGGTCATCCACATCAGCCGGGTGAAGATCCTGGCCGACAGGTATGCGCTCCCTTACGAGCCGCGGACGCCGGTCGCCATCGGGGAGAGCAACGTCTTCCGCGCCACCGAGTACGACCCGCGCCTGGCCGGGGCGGGGTTGTTCCTCATCATCGCCATCATGGTGGGCCTCTTGCGCTGGAACCTCGGCGCGCGCCTCCTCGGCAACCTCCGCCCCAAGGAGCGAGCCAAGACCCCCGAGCAGATGGTCTGAGCCTTCCGCTCGAGACCGGGGCCAGGGCGCGTCAGTCTCCGGCGCGTTCGTCTTCGGCTCGGGGCAGGGTTTCGAGTCGGACTTCGGTGGAAGCCCGGACGTACCATTGGGTCGGGGCGGCCCGGTCCGGGAGCACGGCCGTCAACTGTCCGCCCACCATCACCTCGAGGCGGACTGCGGCCCGAGGCGGTTCGTAGTCGTCGCTGGCCACGACCTCGAGAACGCGGCCCTCGCCGTCGAAGGCGGTCCACTCTCGGTAGGGCTCTCCTTCGTCGAAGCCTGTGACGTCGGCGTGGTATCGGCCGTCGACCTCGTAGAGGCTCGCGTCGTGTTGCGGAGCCGCCGGCGTCAGGGAGGCTGGCGGCATCGCGCTGAAGAAGGCTGGGTCCTTGGCCGTGTAGCGCCAATCGCAGTGGATGTGCGATGTGTACATGCCGATGTAGTCGGCGTTGAGACCCTCGCAGAGGTTCTTCATCGTGTTGAGGGAGACCACGCTGCTGGCCATGTCGGCCGCGTCGCCGTACATGTGGCGCGAGAAGGACGCGCCATCGACGCCGGCGTTGTAGCCGGGGCTGCGGTAGCCCGAGTTGACGTTGAGCGCGCCGCCGGACTGGTCGCGGAGCGTCTGGAGCTTGGCCACCATGTGGGGCTCGTAGATGGCGTAGCGTCCCTTCCACTCCTGCATCAGCTCCCCGATGCTGAAGTTGGGGGCGAGCTTGGTGCTCGCAGCGTGAGCGCTCAGGTCGACGAAGCGGGTCGGAGCCGCGTAGGCGGGGCTCGACGAGGACGGATAGCTGTAGCCGGACGGGAAACTTCCGTCTTTGAGCACCGTCGGGAAGCACGTGGTGTAGCTCTGATCCTGGCCCGGGTAGCAGACCTGGTTGGGCGCGGGAGCCGGCGGTGAGGCACCTCCTCCCCCTCGTCCTCCGCCGCCCTGGCCGGGTCCGGCCCCGCCGAAGTCCCCCGGATGGGGTAGCTCGCCGGGCCCGGGCTCGTCCTCCGAGCCTTCGTTGGTGCTGCCGCCTGCGCCCGCGAGCGGGGGCGAGAAGCCACCGTCGTCGTTCTGACCCACGTCGCGTCGGAGGCCCGGGCCGCCGAGGTCGCCCTCGATGCTGCAGCCGAGAAGAAGAAGGGGAATGGCCGGAAGAAGAAGGGAGTAACGCATGTGGGCTGACCAGCTCGAGTGTCTCACCCGTCCTCATGTTCTCGACCCGAAAGAATCCAAAACCTCGCCTCTGGTCCAGGTCTGCCCCGGCGTCCGTCTGCCTGCGGCGCGCTGGTAGCGCCACGGATGGCCCGCCGTTAGCCTCTGTCCCCATGGGTCCGATTCGTCACATCCTGGTTGCCACGGATTTCTCGGAGCCGGCGTCACGAGCCGTTGCCGCGGCCGTTCTGTTGGCCCGACGCTTCGGCGCTCGCCTCACCATGGCGCACGTCGTGCAGCCCTATCCGGTCGTCACCCTCGTCCAAGCCCCGGCGGTGACGCCGGGTCTTCAGGCGACCGTCGTGCGCAACGCGGAGGAGCAGCTCGAGCGGCTGCACGCCGAGGCCTTACCCGAGGCGGTGGACGCCAAGCTCGAGGTGCTGGTGGAGATGAGTCCGGCCGGCGCCCTGGCCGACTACGCCGAATCCAACCGCGTCGATCTACTCGTTCTCGGTACACGTGGTCTCGGTGGTTTCGCCCGCCTCCTTCTCGGCAGCGTGGCCCAGCAAGCGGTTCGCCACGCACCCTGTCCGGTCCTCACTCTCGGCGCAGAGGTGCTCGACGAGGACAGCTTGGCCAGGGGGGTCGCGGTCGGGGTCGACCTCACCGACGGGAGCGAACCTGCGCTCGAAGCCGGTCGCCACATCGCTGGGGCGTTGGGGTTGGGGGTCACCGTCGTACACGCCCGCGACCCCGCGGTGCCCTATCCGGCCCCCACCACCGTGCGCGAAGCCTTTGCCAAGCCCGAACTCGTCACGGCCGAGCTCGAGCGCCGTCTGGCCGCGCTGTGTGAAGCGCACGCTCCGGCGGGCGCGCCGGCCGCGTTCGAGCTCCTCGACGATGAGGACTCTGCGGATGCGCTCGTGGCCTATGCCGAGCGAACCCAGCCCGGGCTGTTGGTGCTCGCGACCCACGGTCGCACCGGATTCCAGCGCACCCTGAGGGGTAGTATCTCCGAGGAAGTCATGCGGCGGGCTGCGTGCCCCGTGTTGACGGTGCAGCGCGCTCCCTGAGCCACCGGCGACGACACGCCCAGCCGTCGGTCGACGTAGCGGCCCGGGGCCCCACCGTGAAACCGCCGAGACCTTGCGGCTTGGTGGGTCGCGCTAGCGGACCGTCGGCGCCCGGCCTAGGCTCGACTTCGTGCTGCGACGACGCTCCTTGCTCGCCCTGCTCACGTCTCAGGCTCTCGTGGCCTGCGGGGGCGCTCCGACTGATCCTCAAAGCCCTCAGGGGGGCACCGAGCCCGAGCCGGGGGGCGCGAGCTCGCCCCCGCCCGTACCCGATGCGCACGAGCGCGCCGTGGCCGCCACAGGGGCGAAGATCCGCGGGCTGCTCCACGTCGAGCGGGTGCGCAACCACCCGATGGCGCCCCTGCTCCTCGACATGGCGGGCAAGGAGACCCAAGTCCTCGACGGCACCGGGATCGAGCCGCTTCAGGACGTCGACCGCGTCTTCGTCGCGGCCAAGTCGGCCAATGACCCGAAAGCGGTCATGGCGCTACTCGAGCACCACGTCGAGGCCGAGCGGTTGAAGACGGCCATGCAGGCGATGGTCGACAAGAGCGGCGGCGAAGGCCGTTGGGTCGAAGGCGCGCCCTACCCCACGGCCATCGTCTACGTCGAGAAGCGCCGCAGCCTGGTGGCGGCCGTGTCGCCGACGATGCTGGTCATCACGTCGCCAGAGCTAGAGAAAAAGGTCGAGCCGCTCGCCGGCGCGTCGGGGCTTCCCGAGCCCGCGGGAGACGAGGCGCTCTCTGCCTTCGTGAGCGAGCCGCGCCAGACCCTGGACAACCCCCAGGGCACGCCGCCCATCCCGGCCACGATCGCCTTCGTGGAGGGGACCGTCACCTTTCAGGCCAACGGCGACGCCGACGTACACATCGAAGGCAAGAGCGCCAACCCGGCGCAGGCGCGCGACGACGCCAAAGAGATCAACGACACGATCACCGAGGCGACGAGTGCCAAGATGGGCCCGGTGCGGGTCCAGGTGGTCAAGCCCATCGTCTTCGCCGCCGAGGGCGATGAGTTGAAGGGTGACCGCAAGGTCACCTTGGCCGAGATGCAGACCCTGGTCGGGTTGCTCGGCATGGCGAAGAAGGCCGAGAAGTAGTCTCTTCGGGGGGGGCGCATCGTTCTCGTCGCTCGCACCTCGTGAGCCAAAGAACGAAAAAGGCACTCGCCGGGTGCCGCCAGCTCCCGTCCGGGACATACGTGGGCACATGGCATTGCAATCTATGAAGCTTGGCGTCCTCGCGGGCGTTCTCATCCTCGGTGTCGCGTGCGGCGACGACGACACGTCCTCCACCGAGACGACCACGACGACCAGCGGCTCGGGGGGCTCAGCCTCCAGCTCGAGCAGCGGGTCCAGCACCGGCGGTGGGTCGACCAGCAGCAGCGCGGGCGGAGGTGGCGTCGGCGGGAGCATCGGCTGCGACGTACCGACCAACGCCACCGACCTCGAGGCCTTTCTCACCGCGGATGGCTACGCCGCGTGGGACGCCGAGTCGGCGGTGCACAGCTCCACGGGGCCCCACGGGATGGTCCGTACCTTCGTAAACCAAGATCTGTTCGACTCGTTGACCGCGAGCAACGCCTCCCACCCCGTCTGCGCGGCCTCGATCAAGGAGCTCTACGAGAACGACGGCACGACGCTCCAGGGCTACGCCGTGATGGTCAAGGTCACCGATGGCACGTCGGGGGACGACTGGTACTGGTACGAGATCATCGGCAACAACGTGGTCGTCGACGGAACCGGCGTGGGAGGCTGCACCGGCTGTCACAGCGCCGGCTCGGACTTCTTTCGCAGCCCCTTCCCGCTGCAGTAGGCGATCACCGGTGCAAGCGGCCTCCGCCGTCAGGCGCGGGGTCGCGCACGCTTGCGACGGGGCCGGGTGATGGCCCGGAGCGCAACCTCGGTTGCAGTGCGCAGTGCGAGGGTGAGCTCCTCTTCGATGTCGGCCTCGTCCAGCTCCAGGTCGGAGGCCGCGCCGCGCCGAACCTGCTCGGCGTCGGCATGGGCGCCGGGCTCGAGGCCGTAGACCCGAGGCACCGGCGGCAGGCATCGGCGGGCGGCCAGGGCTCGTGCCGCTCGTGCCTCGTGGTAGCGCAGCGATTCGGGGTCATGGCCCATGATCACCACGGCATCGACGTCGCTCAGGAGCAGCGCGAGCTCGTCGTCCTGGGCCACGTCGCCGCCGACGATCTCGACCCGTAGCACCCGGCCCTTCACCCGGTCGCGGCCCAGGGGCCAGTGCGAGAACGAGGCGAACCGGCCCGTGCGCAGCACGCCGTGCCGCAAGGGGCCTCGCGTCTCAGGCGCCAGCCGCCCGTGGGTCGTGCGCAGCGATGCGACCACCCCCGGTCCCGGGTGGCCGATCAGGCCCACCGTGATGTCTACCGTCCCCGCCTCGTCCGACACGTACGCCACGAAGAACAGTTTACGGCGAGAGGGGACAAGCCTTCCCCCGCTCCGTGGGCGTGCATGATTCCGGCGCCTACGGACGAGGGGGCAGGGAGGGCCGGTTTCCGGCGTCCATCGATGGGATTCAGTTCGTTTGAGCCCAGCGGCTGGTAGGATTTCCTCGATGCGATACTCGTCTCTGGTTTGGGGTCCGGCGCTGCTCGTGGCTGCGGGCATGCTCGGCGCTCCGGGTTGTGGTGGCTCGGCGGAGGAAGCTTCCGACGGAGCGACCAGCACCGCGACGAGCACGGGTTCCACCGGCTCCGGGGGTGACGCCGCGGTGGGCGCGGGCGCAGGCGGAGATGCGACCACGACCACGACGGGCGGCGCCGGGGGCAGCACCCCGGCGGGTCTCGGTTGCCACGACGCCCGTCCACCCAACGCACCTTCTCCGCCGGCTCTGCCCACCTACGCGGGGACCTGCCCGACGCTGCAGCCCGGGCTCAACACCATCGACACCGACGGCAACACCCGCGCGTTCCGCCTCGTCGTGCCGAGCCAGATCAACGCGGGCGAGCGACTACCGGTCATCTTCCTGTGGCACTGGCTCGGGGGCGAGGCGACCGACTTCATCGAGCAGGGCGACGTGCAGACCGCTGCCGACGCCAACCGCTTCATCGCGGTGGTACCGGAGAAGAAGGGTGACGTGCAGTTCACCTGGCCCATGGACGTGCTCAGCAACAGCAGCCGTCGCGATGAGGAGCTGACCTTCTTCGACGACATGCTCGGTTGCGTGGCGGAGCAGTTCGACGTCAATGAGGACTGCGTGGCCAGCGCCGGCGTGAGCGCCGGGGCGCTCTTCACCGGCAGCGTGCTCGCCGGAGGCCGGGGCGAGCACCTTTCGTCGTTCGTGTCGCTTTCGGGCGGGACCGGTGGCGTCATCCAGGGCTGGTCGACTCCCGCCCACAAGATGCCGGCGATCGTGCTCTGGGGCGGTCCTAGCGACACCTGCGCCAGCGTGCTCAGCTTCCAGACCCTCTCGCAGGAGCTCGAGTCCGGCCTCACGCAGGACGGCCACTTCTTCCTCGAGTGCGTGCACAACTGCGGTCACGCCGCGCCCCCGTTCGACGTTCCGGCGGGCGAGACCGACTTCGCCATGATGTGGCAGTTCATCCTCGATCATCCCTACTGGCTCGAAGACGGCGACAGCCCGTACCTCTCAGAAGGGCTCCCCGACGTCATGCCCGATTGGTGCGGCATCGGCACCGGCTCCGCCACGATCCGGAGTGGCGCCTGCACCAATCCCGGCGGCTGTTGAGCTTCACGAAGATGGGCGCGCGTCGTCGGGCCTGTCAAAAGCTGCGACGGATCCAGCCTTCCACGCGGTCGAACATGCGGTGGCGTTGCAGGAGGCTGGTGTAGGTATGGTCCGCGTCGCGGTAGTACTCCACATCGAGCGTCCCCTGGAAGTCGACGTCGGGAAAGCAGTCATGGAGCTGGCCGCGATAGTTGAGGTATTCCTCCACGCCACCCGTGTAGACGTAGAGCATTCGGCAGCCGCGTCGGGCGAGGCGGCGCATGTCGCGGGCTATCTCCGCGCGCTCGGGGAACTCTTCCTCGAAGAGCACGGGGCGCTCTGTCTCCTCGGAGGGAACGCCGAGGACGGGGAGCTTGCGCCTGGCGAAGCGGACCCACCGCGAGGGCTGAAGCGCGCGCGGACCGTAGTGGCGGACGTAGAAGCCCGTGGTCGGCCATGCGAACCCGTCGAGCGCAACGACGCCGGCGACGCGACCATCGTGGGTTGCGGCGCGATGCGCATTCACCGCCCCGCTGCATAGGCCGACCACGATGAAGCGCCGTCGACCTTCGGTCTCGAGCTGGTCCATCGTGGTCGTGAGCTCGGTGCGAAAGCGTGAGGCGTAGTCGAGGGTCGGATCGGTGGTCGGGCTGTCACCGAGGCCACCGAAGTCGAAGCGTAGGCTCGACATGCCGGCGGCAGCGAGACGGCGCGCGAGGTCGACATTCATTCGGTAGGGACCGACCTTGTGGAGCAGCCCTGCGTTCAGGAAGATGACCGCCAGATCCTCCCGGCGGTCGGTCTCGGGCTGCGTCCAGACCCCGCAGAGCTTGTGGTCGGGTCCTAAGCGGGTGGCGCGCTCGGTGGTCATGCCGCGCCCCCTTCGATGAAGTCCACGATGGCGGCAGGGATCTCCCGGGCGAGTAGCGCATCTTCGATTCGGGTCACATCATACCAATCGTTCGCTTCATCGAAGATCTGCTCGTGCACTTCGGTTCCTCTGCGGATGAGCTGCTCGCCGAGCGCTTCGAGCCCGGGGATTGGGAGGGACCGCGCGACGAAGACCGCCCGCACCTGCGCGGGCTGCGCGACCACGTCGATGGCGGCGAGACGATCGGCGAGGCGGTGGGGAAGCGCGAAGCCGATGAGCTCTTCGTCGGACGCCTCGACCGCCCGCCCGATCCGCGCGAGGAGGTCACGCCTGGCGCGGGCGAGCAGGGAGTAGCGCATCGGATCCTCCATCGTTGCGCGGTGGACGGCGCGCAGCCGCTGGAGATTGTCGCGCCCGTCGATGATCGGGTCCCAGAGGGCCAGCCTCGCGATCCGTCCCGGGCGGTCGGCGGCCAGGGCTGCGAGGGCTCCGCCGAGGCGCATGCCAACGGCCGTGACCTCCTCGCAGCTGCTGCGCTCCCGCAGTTCCTCGACCGCCGCCTGCACATCCTCGATCCAGCCCGCCACCGTAGCGTCGCGGGTGCTCCCCAGGGCATCCCCGCAACCTCGGTAGTCGAAGCGCAGCACCGCGAAGCCTCGCCGCTGGAGCCGGATGGCCAGCCGGCGCAGGGCCCAGTGGGTGCGCATGTACTCCTGCATCACGGGCGGGCAGATGAGGACTGCGCCGCGTACGCGCCCCGACGGGGGATGGAAGTGTCCGTAGCGGGGACCGAAGAAGAAGGACTGCACACCCTCCTCCTCACGGCTCGCGGGACCTGAGTCGACAGAGGGTCGATCGGACGGCACCTCGACCCCGCGACTCGAGAGCGTCGGCTCCGGGACGCTCGGTCGCGCGGGCTCGGCTCCGGGGAGCATCATGGCGAGCCGCTCGAGTGGTTCGAGGAGGAGCACCTTGAGAGTGAGGGCGACGCCGGTCTCTTCCTTCACCGCCTGAATGAGCTTCATGGCGAGGAGGGAGTGGCCGCCGAGGTCGAAGAAGTTGTCGTAAATCCCGATGTCGTCCGCACCGACCTCGAGCAAGCGCGCAAACTGGCGGACCAGAAGTCGCTCGGCGTCGGTGCGGGCGCCCTGTCCGCGAGGCTTCTCGACCGGGGACGCATCGAGGGGGCGCGCGCGCAGCGCCTTCTTGTCGACTTTGCCGCTCGGCGTGAGGGGGAAATCGTCGAGCCGCTCGAAGCGACTGGGGATCATATAGCCCGGGACCGACCGCGCGAGGTGTTCGCGGAGGGCTGCGTCGTCCGCGGGTTGGCATAGTCCGAGGTACGCGATGAGCCTTTGGTCGCCGACTTTCTGCTCGACCACCACCGCCGCCGCCTGAGCGACCGCAGGGTGCTGCGCGAGAAGGCTCTCGATCTCGCCTGGCTCGATACGATAGCCGCGCAGCTTCACCTGGTCGTCGAGTCGGCCCACGTAGTAGAGAACCCCGTCTCGCCGCCAGGTCACCTCGTCCCCGGTTCGGTAGACGCGGGGGTGAGGGGCGCCGGCTACGGGGTTGTCGATGAAGCGCTCGGCGGTGAGGTCGGGGCGGCCCTTGTAGCCCACGGCGAGACCAGCCCCGCCAATGCACAGCTCGCCCTTCACGCCGGGGGGGACGAGGCGACCTCGCTCGTCGAGCACATAGGCGCTCGAATTGGCCACGGGCCGGCCGATGGTGATCGGAGCTTCGGGGTCGACGATACGAACGCCGGTGGCGTAGACCGTAGCTTCGGTGGGGCCGTACATGTTCCACACTTCGCCCGTGATGCGGAGCAGCGGGCCGGCTAGCTCCGGCGGGAAGGCTTCCCCGGCGCAGAGGACTTTGAAGTTTGGGTTTCCTTGCCATTCGGCCTCCAGCAGCATGCGCCAGGTGGAGGGCGTGGCGGTCATGGCGGTGATCCGCTCGCGGTCGAGCGCCTCTGCGAGGCGGAAGCCGTCCTGAGCGACTTCCCGCGTGGCCATGATGGTGGTCCCCCCAG
>JGI12210J13797_10084322_pt1 | contig 14027 bp, 7 predicted proteins | sample ElkSlonscriptome_3_FD_13797 | JGI IMG/M metagenome (IMG submission 13797)
CTCACCACCGCACGGCATCTGACCTCCAACTTCCGGGCCCTGTGGTTCTCGTGACTTTTCCTTTTCAAATGACCATCATTCCTGAGATTTCCAAACTACCGGTATGCTTCCGGGGAATCAGAATAAGATATCTACAGAAGGAGGCATTACGGTTCAAGCGCTTTGATCTTTTCCTGAATCAATTCCCGATCACCTTTTTTCCGGGCATAAAAAAACCCGTCGAGTTAACTCGACGGGTTTCAATCGAAGGTAGTTTAAACTATTACCTTACTACTAGCTTCTTCGCTCCGATTCTCTCCTCATTTACCACAACATTCACTGTGTAAATTCCGGATGCGAGTTCGGGCAATTGAATCACGGCATTCATTTGTGATCCATTGTTTCCTAGTATTTCTGCGTGTACTTTCTTGCCGTAGAGGTCGTAGATTTCTACCATCACTTCCTGCTGCTCTTGGCTCAGGTTGCTCAAGTTTATCATTACCTCATCACCGACGGTCGGGTTCGGGTACAATTCGATGGCTACGGGAACCTGCTCAACGCCGCCTCCGTTGTTAAACTCACCATCGATTGGACTTTCTCCTTCTATGGTTAATTCGCAAGACGTTGCGTACTCGCCAACCAGGCCTCCTGAACCACCCAGTACTTGTACTGCGTAAGTATCGCCTTCGTTCAATCCGGCTACCCACGTGAGGTTGATGCTTCTCAACCCGTCATCTCTCGTGTAGAAGAGTTCCGGTTGATTGGCGTCGCTCAGATTGATAAATCTGAAGGTGTAGAATTCAGCCGCACAGATGTTCACCGCGCTTACTACCGTATTAAGCGGAACAGTCGATCCACAATCGGTAATGTTTCCATCCAATTCCGTGTCGGGCACGAAGTTGTTCATCGCGATCAAGCGCAACTCTCCTTGAGGAGCAAGGATTCCTTGCGTGGAGGCCCTTACCGCTACTGCGTAAGGAGATCCCAATGAGAGTCCTTCTACCAAGTCTAACTGACAGAAACGGTTCGGCGAGTCATAAACGATTACCGGGTTGATTCCGTCGTTGAACTTCCAACGGTATCCATCTGCTCCGGGTACGTTGTCAGCTTCCAGGATGTCACACATGTCGTAGAAACCGAGTGCCTGCTCTTCGATAAGCTGAGTAGTCAATGGCACAGAGCTGAAACCGATGGTGCAAGCTTCACTGTAGTCTCCCCACTGTGGTCCCTGATACATGCGCGGTCTTGTTCTTACTTCATACGTTCTTCCGTATTCGGCCTCGTCAAACCACTCCAACATGAAGTTGGGGTTTGCACCGTTTGGCGAAAGAATCTCGTAGGTGTTAAACGGAGCTTCAAGTTCGGTGAACTCAAAGTACCAGTTTGTCAAGAAGAACTGATTCACCGGAAGATCAGTCGTGATCATGTCGGCAGGTGTGTAGTCCAATACTCCGCAGTCATCAGCGCTGAGCTGCGTGAATGGGATGTGTGCTACCGCTACGGTGAAGTCTTGCTCCACGGGAGCCACGTCACCTGCATGGTACACTCTGAAGTAGTAAGTCTCTCCGACGGTGAGGTCAGAAATAATTACAATTTCACGTTCACCCGCAGGCTCATCGTTCTGGCAGTAGAGAAGCTCTCCTCCGCAAGAATCGTAAACCTCTACCGCCGCATCGAAGTCGTTCAGACCCCAGCCGCGAATGTACATATTGGTCGTTACTGATTCGAAAGCGAACCAAACATCTGATTGCGGGTTCTCTGCATTGACACATTGGGCGTCGCCCGATGCCACCGCTCCGTCTATGGAAGCAGATGTCTGTGATCCTGCAAACTCAGGGGTCGCTGTGATCATCGTCGCGTCTTCGCACTCAGGGTTTACCGTAGACTCCAGTTCGTAGTTCATACACCAGCTTACCAACGTTCCGTCGTCAAAGGCAGAGAAGGTATCTTCCACCTCCAGCGTCCAGGTTCCGTTGAACACTTCGCCATTGAAATCCGCAAGGCTTCCCTCCGGAGCGAATGTTCCGAATAAAACAGGGTCTGATCCTGTGTCGCAAGTTAAGGCAGGACCATCATCGTCCAAAAGAACGTTGATGTTATCATCTGATCCGCATTGACCCAATATCAAGTCGATCGTTGTTCCTGACGGACTCGTCAATCGAACATCTACATCGGCTGTCCAGATGTGGTCGATTACTACGACAACGTCTAAGTCCGTAAGCGTACCTGCGGCTCCTGAAACTTCGATCTCATCGGTAATGATCGCCTGATTCGACCCGAAATCTAAATCGGGGGCACTGGTGACGTCACCACACTGAGAGGTCGGTGTAGGAGTTCCTTCACATCCGCAATCCGCGGTAACTTGATCATTGATGGTGTCATCATTTTCGTCATCACAAGGATCGCCGATGTCTGCTCCCAAGTCCGGACAGTCATCACCACTCAAGCTAATACTTAGATCATAAGCAGCGGTTTGTGGAGCCGGCCATGTAGAGATCACAACATAGTACGTCTCTCCGGCCGTAACCGGAAGGGCTTCGATCAATCGACCGTTTGAGTCAGATCCTGTTTGAGAACCAACAGTGCTTTCGAACGGACAACCGGTGATCACAAATAAACCTACCCATGTTCCATGGTTTGTCAATTCAACGTCAATAATGGTGTCTTCTGTAGCGGTGTACTCGTACACCACGTCGTCACCACCAAAGTACAGCGTGCTGTAACCGTTATCGATCGCATCCGGTGCCAAAGGCGGAAGGTCAGTTCCTTCGTAGTCGTCAAAGTAGTTTGACGTGTTGTTGCCTTCATCCAGGTAAGGAAGGGCATCTACAGGAATTGAAAGCTCACAAACCTGACCCTCAATTACCGGTGTACCTGCACACTCGCAATCTTCTGTAATTACATCTCCGGTTGTGAGGTCGTCTTCGTCATCACAAGGATCACCGAAGTCAGCTTCCTGCTCCACACAGTCAAATCCGGCGATGTTGATATTCAATTGATAAGCCGTGCTCTGTGGTGTAGGGAAGGTTGATATAACGATGTAGTAAGTCACACCTGCCGTTACCGGAAGGTTTTCGATCTCACGACCCAGGTTGTCAGAGCCTGTGTGTGAACCAATCGTAGACTCAAAGGGACATCCTTCGATCACAAACATACCCACCCATGTACCATGGTTGCTGAGGTTAACGTCGATAAACTGATCTTCCGTCGGAGTGTATTCGTAAACTACATCATCACCACCGAAGTAAAACGTGCTGAAACCGTTGCTGATCGCATCCGGTGCCAGTGGTGGAAGATCTGCTGTTTCGTAATCATCACCATAGTTTGAAGTATTGTCAATGTCTTCGTAAGGCAAACCATCTACTTCGATAGCAATACCACATACCTGACCGGGAGGCGGAGGCGTACCCAAACACTCGCAGTTTTCAGTAACGACATCATTGATTGTTGCCGGATCACTGTCATCGCAGGCATCGCCTATATTACCGAGACCGGGGCAGTCGAGAACGACTTCTTCACAGGTTACGGAAAGCGTGAAGTTTCCTTGAGCTGAACTAAATCCGTGAACCAGGACAAAATACGTTTGTCCCGCGAAAACATCCACGCCACTCAATTCTGTCGTGTTGCCCGTACAAACGGGGAACGTATCGTCCAACCCATCTACACATACAAGGGTGTTATCGCATCCATCTGCGCTGAAAACCGATATTTTGGTATCAAAGTCAGCTTGATTACAGGTAGAGAAGGTGGCTATGGCATCGATGTCGGGTGTAAATTCGTACCAAACACCGGGGGCGCTATTTGTAGTACCACAAGTACCTACATCGTCAAACGATGCTCCCAAAGTGGTTCCTTCTACATCTTCTCCGCAAGAGATTGGCTCTGCGTCGCAGATCAAATCGTTTTCAGCAGGATCAACACAAGTAAGTGCTATCTCGAAGCTCAAGTCATTGGCATCTCTTTGTCTGGCTCTTACCAAGTATTCACCGGCATCAAGAGCAGCACCGATGCTGTTCAGCCCGAAGCTGTCATCACATGGAATTTCTTCAATAAGCTCTCCGTCGCATTCGCTGGCAGAGTATAGAGATAAAATGACATCTCCTGATATTTCACTTACACTGTAAAATTGTGATCCGTCTGATGTAAAACCGTACCAAACATCTCCTTCTCCGGCACCGGAACAGTCATCTTCCAAGGTAGAAGTTGAAGCAATAAATGTTCCGCTGAGCGTATCGGAGTTGCACGTTAGCAATTCTGCACCGCATGGTTCATCGTTTTCCGGTGCTCCGTCTACGCAAGTAAGGCTTACCTCGTAAGAATTGTTGAATGTTGAACTACTCTGAGGTCTCACTATGAAATAGTATGTTCCTGCTTCGTAAGTTCCTGAAAAAGATTCCGGAAAGTCTGAACAACCTTCTACTTCTACCAAATTACCACAGTCATCACCACTGTAAAGAGCAACAACCATATTAGGGCCATTTTCGGCAGATATCAAATAAGTGCTCGTTCCGTTCGCTTCAAATTGGAACCAAAGGTCTCCGGTAGGCGGAGAAAACGTACTTCCGCAGTTCGTCAACTCCTCACTGATGCTCGCTGCATCGAAGTTTCCGGTAAGCGGGTCGCCGTTGCATTCTAAAACTACGGCGCCACATGCTTCGTCGTTTACTGCAGGTAAAATACACGAGCCATCGTCAATGTTCGCTTCCGGAATAAAGTTCAATGCCTCGGGATCGGTACATCCCGGAATATCAAATTCTCCGCAGCCTACAATCCAGTTCCATTCACTTGTACCAAATGAATTTGAGGCACAGCTTCCAAACCCATCCGATTCTACTTGAAGGAAAAGGCTTCCTGATTCAGCTGTCGCAGCCAATCCGGATAAATCGCCTGCATTATTTCCGTTAAATAGAAGTTCACCTGTATCATCGGTTCCATCAAAAATGGAAATGTTATCAAAGAATGTTTCAATGTTTCCATTCTCAAAGAAAATAATCACCGGTTCATCTGCAGGACTCTCGTATAAGAATACGACATCGTCATTGTTGGAATAACAATAATTCGCTGAGAGCGCTTCTCCACATACCAGCGGAACAGGGCACCCAATTGATGAAACTTCTACAACCTCTAAAATGGGGCACGTTCCTCCAAGTACATTAATAGAAACAATAACTTCGGAATCCAACGGTAAATCGAGCAAATCTACGGTTTGACCAACTTCGTTTGGAATAGTTCCACCACCGAGTTGAACACCACCGAGTTCTGCTGAAACCAGAAGCAAAGGTGCACCTCCCGGAGAAACCTCGTCAATGGTAACGGTTGCATCAAAATTAAAGTCATCGCAACTTCGTTCAGTTTCGATTGAAAACTCGGGCGGAGTGCAGTTTGGTGGGTCACTCGCAGTAAAGGTTAAACTGAACTCTTCATCAAATCCGACGCAGTCCGTCGTGGCATCACCGGATGTCAAGTTATTAGGATCACCTCCTGCAAAAGCCACTTGACCATCCGCGAAAGCGATAGTCCAGACGACTTCACCATCAAAACCCCATCCATCGCCAAAATCGTCCAGGGCGTTGAAAGTATAGGTTTGTCCTGAAATCAGGCAGAAATCAAAAGTTCCTCCTTCATAGTTGGGGCAGGCTTCTGATATAATTACCTCGTCTGTCGCGTTGGATGTAATATTCCAGGCGATGTCTTCAGGAAAAAAAGAACCATCAGCATCGGGAAGGGTAATTTGATAAGCAGTTTCTCCTGTTTCGCATTGAGAAAAACTCAACAAGGAAATTCCAAAAAAAAGCACACATACAATAAATGCAGAGCGCCATAGCGTAAACATCTTCTTCATCTCTTAAAAATTTGGTTAAATGAATGGTCGTTGAACGGTTAATTCAGACGAAAGACCAAGTTACAACATAACAAACGTTAAATGCAAAAAAAAGAATGGATGAAGAATAAGAAATAGCCAGGGTCGGTGGGTTTAGTCGTCAGTCTGATTCGTTCATATTAAATGAACCCGTTGGCTATCTGACGGTTTCGGTTCTACAGAAAAAGGCAAAGCCGCTGCCGATCATAGATGACCGAACAGCGACTTCTCCCCTTAAACTATATTTTAAATGTCCTAGTGCACAATTAGCTTCTTTGACACTGTTTGCTTGGCATGTGTTCCTGTTATTATAAGCATTCCCGTAGCTGATGGCGGTAATTCTATCGTCACCGGAGCCAGATGATTGAAATCTTTGACGGCCGTTTTTAAAGGTCTTCCCGTCATGTCACTAACAGTCAGTTTCAAGTTTTTCCAATCTCCTCTGGTTACTACACTTAGTTCAGCCTGTGATCTCACAGGGTTTGGGTAGAGTGTAAAGTTGAGGTTGTAAACTTCGGCGTCATACCCAATTTCACACTGCTCTCCCCATGGAGTCCAGTTATCGGAAACCAAGGCTCTGGAAGTAGTTTGGTAAACCAAATTACTGTCGAGCTTTTCAAGTTGAGTGGCTGGAATAACGGGGCTTTCATGTTCAATCGTGTCTCTAAAATTAATGTCCAAATTAGCAAAGATGGTTTGGTATACGGTGGCTCCCTCAATAGGTTGCAGTTCTAGTTGTAGGTTTGCAAAATTTAATTCCAGATTATTACAGAATTCCTCTAATAGAGATGTAGACTGCGTTTCAGTAGGAATTGTAATCAGACATATGTCGCCATAAAAGCCCCAGGCTCCGTTATAATTGACACGTGCAGACGCAAAGTATTCTTTGCCCGAAATCAATTCAGAATCTTCATTGATCGTGACCTGCGCATTACTTGAATAGAGGTAAAACCTTTCTCCTGTTTCCGAGTCTTCGAAACGGAACTCATAATTGTCAGCATATTGAATGAAGTCAGAACTCAAACTTTGACCAAACTCAACGGCCGTGCCGTCGCAATCGTCAATTAACAGACTTGGGCGGTCAATGGTGGCCAAATAGCTGCACGCGTCCCCGAAAGCTGAAGGAATATCGGGGTTGATTCCTCGTACTCTAACGGTGTATAGAACTTCAGCCTTGATGTCGGGAGTATTCAATAAATCAAGCGTGTTGTCAATACTTTCGATTATCAGTGTTTCAGCGTCGGCCGTGACGAACTCCCACTGATAGCCGGTGGCGTCACCTACAGGCGTAGCCGCGATTGTAGTCGAAATAGATGCTGTGGATTCACAAAATATTGAGCTTAGTTTGGATGCAGCTAAAGTGTCACACCCAACGGTTTCAATAAAAACTTCATTTGAAGTTGAACACCCATTCGCATCTTGTGCGGTGAGTTGATAGAAGCCTCCTGCTAAATTGGAGAGTGAAGTCTGGCTGAGTTGAGTGCCATCATAAAATATTGAGTATGGTGCTTCTCCACCCTCCACAACGATTGAACATGCACCGGTGCTATTTTCATCGCAATCATCGGGTATGATGTTGGTAAAACTCATGCTCAACGGATCAGGATCTTCTAAAATGACTTCTATGAATGCAGAACATTCACCTTGGCTCAGCGTAGCTTGGTATGTACCTGATTCAAGGTTAGTAATTGTTGGAGAGGTGGAACCATTGTTCCAAAGAAGCTCAAATGGGCCCTCAGCAGTGTTAATGTCAACGGAAATCGATCCATCCGCAGAGGCAAAGCACAACGGGTTTGAAAGTCCTATTAATTCAATAGATACGCCGTCGCAAGGCACACAGTCATTTTCGGGATTGTCATCACAAACACCGCACTCATCAAAATATGCACTTCCGCCCCAAATGCCCGCGCAGTCTTGAGTGCAATCATTGTTGGGATTGGAGTCGCATACTCCGCAATTATCTTCTTGCGCATTTCCACCCCATATACCGGCGCAGTCTTGAACGCAATCATTATTGGGGTTTGAGTCACAGACACCGCAGTTGTCTACTTGAGCGTTTCCACCCCAAGTTCCTGCGCAATCTTGCACACAATCGTTGTTTGGGTTCGCATCACAGACACCACAATTGTCTACTTGAGCATTACCACCCCAATTACCTGCACAGTCTTGCACGCAATCATTATTAGGATTTGAGTCACAGACACCACAATTATCTTCTTCAGCATTTCCTCCCCAAGTTCCCGCACAATCTTGAACACAGTCATTGTTAGGGTTTGAGTCACAGGTTCCGCAATTGTCTAAAACCGCAGTTCCGTTCATCATTCCCAGACAGTCATAACAGCCATCCCAGCTCGATCCATTGTTATCGTTGCAATCGTCGGGCTCACTCACGTATCCGTCGGGTTGTGTACAGGCCTGTATGCTATTGTTAGGGTCGCCGTGACCGTCGCCGTCATTGTCGGCATACCAAGAGCTGTTCTGCGAAACTGTAATGTAATCTTGTCTGAGTCGGGTATCTTGTCCAAAAGCGTTTGAAACAGTGAGACTGACATCATAAATTCCCGGAGTGTTATACGTTATTGATCCTGGATTGAATTGTGAAGATGAAAGTGGTGTTCCGGCAAAAAACTGCCATTCAGTATTGTCAATTGTTCCTGAAGACTGATTTGTAAATGAAACGGACTCTCCAACACATGGATTGGTGTTTCCTGCAATGAAAGATGCTACAGGCGCGTTTCCGCCTGAGCTGAAACAGAATTCCGTAATTTCTTCGTCTTCGAATTCGTCTCCGCTAGCCAATACATTCCCATCTTGATCCACTACTTCGTAAGAACCATTGCCGTTTGCGCAGCAAATCCCATTGCCGACCGCATCCATGATAACGAATTCATAGCAGCCATCGAGGAGACAGATTGAGCTCGTTTCGACCTGGCCGGTTTGAAAATTTCCGTAAGGACCGCCTTCGGCTAAAATAGTGTTATCCGCATCTCTGATCAACCAAGTTGTTTGTCCACCGAGAATGTCCAGAGTAATATTTACCGTAGCCGTGTTGGCCGACTCGATCGCCAAATAATCAGAGGTTAACTCATCGTTGGATGAATCACTGTCAGCTGCCCCATTAGGATTTTGGGTTTGAACTTGTAATGTTTTTGAACCCCATCCTCCGTCATATTCAGGAAGGATAATTTCAGTTTCCTGATCCGGACCTAAAAGTCCTGTCCAAGAAAAGTTTTGCCATGTGCCTTCTGTTCGGTATTGAATTGTAACATTGGAGAGTGGCGTCGAACCTATATTCGCCAGGGTTACTATCGGTTGAATGATGGAAGTGCATGAACTCCCTGAAGGCTCTAGAATTTCCGTTATTCCAGCATCCGCAAGTACGGGCACAACGGGCTCACAACCATTCGAGTTTAATAAGTTGCTTCTCGAGTTTTGGATCGCCAAACGCATTCTTTCTTTTTGCCCCTCGGTAAACATGTCTTTACAAGTTTGACTGGTGTAGTCCATGTAATTTTCTACTTGTTGCGTTCCGCCACAAGCCGCATTCGAGCAGCTGGAGTTCAATACGGTAGGAGGGGTGTCGCATACTCTGTCGCCTTGCAGGTTACAATTAGACTCGGCACAAGTTCCACCTTGGAAGGTGTGAAAAAGTGCGAAGCCATGACCCAACTCGTGAGTCAGGGTTCGGTTTCTGTTTGTGTATGATTTAAGATTTCCGGTTGTACCAAAGGCATTATAGAGCAATACGGTTCCGTCGACCGGAGAAGTTGTTGGGAAATAAGCATAGCCCTGGATACCCGATCCACCGTTGTTGTTCTCAATTTCGGTAACCACCCAAATATTGTAGTAATCTTGATTTGGCCAGCGAGACAGATTTTTTACGTCCATTTCATTCGCGCCTTGTCCTTGACCTGCAGTAATTCCTTGCGAGCAGTAATTTGTCACAGAGCAACCGCTTACTCGATTTATCCCGGAATGAGCATTGCCGTCAGGATCGCGTTGAGCCAAACAGAATTCTACCTCTATGTCTGCCCCATTGCCGTCTCCATTGGTCCCTGCCATTTTTCGGTAATCTTCGTTGAGTCCGTTTATGGCGCTCCAGACTTGTTCGTCGGAAATGTTTGAGCCTGTTCCAATCGCGTCGCCGTCGTGAATAATGTGAACGACGACCGGTATAGTCAATATTTCATTTGATTTTGGAACCAAACCTGCGCGTACGTCCAAAATCAGTTGCTCTAGAGAAGCCTCTCTTTGCAACTGCTCTTCCCGATATACTTCATTTGTCTCCATGAGATTTTCATGGATGTGCGTATGTGCACACTGGTCCTGAGGCCGTACATTTTCGATCTCAGATAGAGGGTTATCTACAATTGTTTGGGCAGATAAAACACTACTTACCAGTAATAGAAAAGATATCCAAAAGAGCCTTGTCGTCATGAATCAGTTTTGCAGGATTCACAACTTTCTACTTCTTTTTAGCCTCTTTGGTTACGCAGAAAATTCACATCAAGTCCGAAAAACCGCGGTTATTTCGGATAAATTGCTGGGATGCAATCAACTACCTTTTTGCGAGCGGATGTGCTGCTCAATGGCATCCCACATTTCGTTTGGAACCGCTTCGAGCTGGTTGAACTGACCGGCTCCTTGCAGCCACTCCCCACCGTCAATTGTTACAACTTCCCCATTCATGTATGCTGCGAAATCGCTCATCAGATAGGCCGCTAAATTAGAGAGTTCTTGGTGCTCTCCCATTCTTTTGAGAGGAATGCGTTTTTCTAGTGCGATTTTTTCTTTGAGGGGCGCGGGTACAAGTCTTTCCCAAGCACCTTTTGTGGGAAATGGTCCCGGTGCAATGGCATTAAATCGAATCTTGTATTTTGCCCATTCTACTGCCAAGCTTCTGGTCATGGCGAGCACTCCTGCTTTCGCGCAGGCGGAGGGAACCACAAATCCAGATCCCGTTGATGCGTAGGTTGTTACAATATTTAAAACGGTGGCGGGAGACTTTTGCTCGATCCAGTGCTTACCGAAGGTCATTGTGCAATTGATCGTTCCTTTTAAAACAATGTCAATAATGACGCTAAATGCCTTTGGGCTCAGTCTCTCGGTCGGGCTGATAAAATTTCCCGCAGCATTATTCAGCAGTCCGTTTACCGCTCCGAATTCTTTCAGCGTAGCTTCCAGTAGGGCCTTTACTTCATCTTCTTTTCTCACGTCGCAGGCTACGGCAAGTACTTTTCCTCCCGTCTCTGCTGAAATCTCTTCAGCCGTCTTTTTCAGAACATCCAGCTTTCGGCTGGTTATGACCACGTTGGCCCCGAGTTGGGAAAAATAAGTCGACATACTCCTTCCGAGTCCTGTTCCTCCTCCCGTTATCACAATTGTTTTGTCTTTTAAAACCTTATCTTTAAACATCGGTTCCGAATACTGCATTTGGTACAATTTTAGTTGAGCCGAAAAATAGACAAAATCACGTCGATATTGAAAACAACTTATCCCGCAAAGATTCTTTTGGCATGGTCCGAGGCCATAGGAGGCAACAAGAAAATCAGAAATTGGCTGTCCGCCAATGGCTATCCTGAGCTAAACGTTTTTGTCTTCGCATTAAACAATAAAGATGACGCACGCGAGTGGCTTCTAAAAAATGGTCATCAGCACTTAGCGGCTACCATTGCAGGGGCAGAAGGAAAAAAAGATGCCGTTGAATGGTTAAAGAAATATAAATTTGATGTTTTGGCTCACGTGGCAATGACGGGCGACGGCAGTCAATCCTCATTTAACTGGCTCATTAAAAACGGTCACCGTGAAATGGCTTTGATTGCTAAGCGCATTGAAGAGGTAAAAGACATGATTGAACAAGACAATAATGACGTACATAGAATAAGCACCGACTAATATTATCTAAATCAAATTATTATGAAAAAAATTCGAACAATCAGCCTATTATTCTTAGCCTTTCTTTTTGTAGGTACTTCACTAAGTGCACAGGACAAAGCAAACCGGCCAAGTCCACCAAAAACCGCTGAAGCTACTTTGGCCTCGGGTAAGGTAATCATAGACTATTCGTCGCCTGCGGTAAAAGAAAGAGTTATTTGGGGAGACCTTGTTCCTTACGGAAAAATGTGGCGAACCGGAGCCAATGAAGCAACTACCATCATGTTTGAAGAAGACATGGAGGTTGAAGGAAAGACGATCCCTGCCGGTAAATACGCCCTTTTCACCATTCCCGGCAAAGATGAGTGGACTGTAGTTTTGAATAGTGAATGGGACCAATGGGGTGCCTACAACTACGAAGAATCAAAAGATGTTCACCGTTTTACCGTGAAGCCCGAGATGAACAAAGAAAATCAAGAACGATTGATGTTCAATGTTTCAAAAGATGGTGTGGTAAGCATGATGTGGGAAAAAATGATCGTTTCCTTTGAAATAGGATAAGCACTCACTATCGATCAATTCGATACCGAAGCCCTAAGGAGTCTCTTAGGGCTTCTTCTTTTTCAGAGTTTAGCTCCCAATAAGGCTTTTTCAACGTTTCCGTCAGATGCGCTTCCGTGACTTGCGGCTTACTTGAAGAGGCATTCCAGATCTCTTTCCAGCCCAGTACACGAAAGGGAAAGCGACTTTCGCAATTTACGATGAGCTTTCTGTCTAGTTCAGGATAGGTCAATTGGTAGGAATAAAACTCCTCTCCCGACTTATCGTCATTCACCTGTAGAAACAGGTTCGCCTCGCATCTGTAGGCCTTCACTTCTTTGTGCTTGAGCCGCAAATACTCCATCGAAGGCACCATATCAATCTTACCCAAAGGCAAGGTTTGAGGTTCTAGCCGCATCCTGTTCCAGATGTCATCCTCGACATAAGTGGCATCAAAAGACAAGTCTTCGTCACCTTCTGCTTGGAAGTAAGACCGAGTTTGATAATTCAGTTTTCGATCTCTCAGATTCATTTGCCCAAATACCTGACCGCACCAATCCTGCGACGAGAAGGTCACTTTAAGTGTCGAAGGGAATTTTCTGAATTCTATTGGGGTAAAAGCACTCGTCATGGTCGAATAATCGTAGATGCCCGTTACAAATTTCTTTAAAAAGTTAATCTTCATGATGCTCACAGAAGGCTTATCGCCAAATTCCTTCTTGACTTGGTCGTCGGGCAGGAAATCTTCGGTAACGAAAATCATCACCGCTTCTCCTTTTCTTATTTCGCCGTAGCGCATTTGATCCAACTCGTACCTGTTTAGCTCTGCCTCACCTGCATACCAGTAATTGGCGAAAGCCTCAGGGTGAGATGTTTGGTACGGATCGTCGGGCGACGTGTTGACTTGTGCTTCGCAAGAAGTAAGTAGCAAAAATGAAATCAGAATGAGTGAAAAATTATTCGTCATGTGAATCTACTTGGTAATTGGTTTCCGGTTGAATTTTCAACCGAGTAAGGTAATAAAACAGCACCACATCGATCATCATATGGGCGGTTGCCGCCGTCCAAATCCCAAAAAATTCGGTTAGATAACCGAGGGCTGCAATGGCCACCGTCATGAATAAACCATAGGCTGAGATCTTCCAATCTCTGGGGTCGAGGTATCCGTGGATGGCGACAAAAACAAAAGCAGTGATCCAGATGCCAATCAATGGTTGAATAGCGCCTCTGAAAAGTAATTCTTCTCCAAACCCGGCGCAAAAAGAGACAAACCAAATGCCTGCTGTAGAGATGCCGAAGTTTTGAATAAGTCGAGCGTACTTGATCCCGACTTGATTCAAAAATGGTCGCGTGATCAGCCATCTCGCTCCAAAACCAAGCAAGGTGCCGGAGACAATTCCAATAATTAACTGAACCGCAACAGGCGATGAATCCCTGAACATGATCTGCAAAGGTTCATCCCGAAAAAAGTAAAGAATGAGCCAGCCGATAAATGGGAAACCTAAAAGTGTGACCCAGGCAAGTCCCGTCAATCGGCGATTCATCAATTATTGTCTTGCTCGTCGTAATCGTCCATGCTGAATACGCTGCTGAAAAGGTCGGAAAAGGAAAGTCCTTCCTCCATAACATTTTTACTCAGCATCGAATACTCGGCCAATCCGTGCAAAATGAACTCCATGAGTAAGATTTTGTCTTCTTCGCTCACGTTTGGATTGTACTTGGCTGTTATTTTGTCCAGATCGGGAATTTCTTTCAACTTAGTACGGTATTCCTT
>JGI12210J13797_10822473_pt1 | contig 14024 bp, 8 predicted proteins | sample ElkSlonscriptome_3_FD_13797 | JGI IMG/M metagenome (IMG submission 13797)
CGCGGCCCATCGGCCCACACGGTCGCGGTCCAGAAGCACTTCTTCGGCCTCATCACCCAAAGTCATGCACTCAGGCGTGAACGGTTACTTTCGACTTTCGTCGACCTGCCTCACGGGAGGTCGACGCGCCTGATGCCTGGGATCTCCGACCCGCTCTCACTTGCCCTGCGCCTTGATCTCGGCTTCGCACTCCTTGAGTAGGGCCTCGGCGCGCTTTCGCACGCTGCTCTCCGCTTCGGGCTCGAGGTCGAGGGCAGAATAGGCCCGGTCCTTTTCAGACCACGGGAATGCCTTGATGTTGGCGCCGAGCCAAGACACTGCGGTGATGATTCCACGGGTCATGGCGCTGTCCGAGACGATGATCGAGAACGTACCGCGCTGCTTGGCGATGTCGCTCGCTTGTTTTCGCTGCACGCTGGTGACCGAGACCGTGCCGATGTTGAAGCCCAGGACGCGCGAGACGGGCTTGTTCTGGAGGTCGTCCATGTGCCTTGCCCAGAGGTCTTCGGTCATGACCCCATCACCGGAGACGACCACCATGACCTCTTCCTCGACGGTCCACTTGAAAACGAGCTTCTTCATGATGAGCCTCACTCAAAGGGGTTGTGAGTACGGTCGGAGAGGTGCGCTTTTCTCGCGTTCTCGGACGTTTGAACGATCACACGGTAACTCCGACCCGTCAAGATCACCCCGTCAGCCAGTGAATCGCGAAGGATTTTGAGTGCTCGGGTGCTCGAGACTGGATCTTGCGCAATCTCCGCTAGGCGTTTCGGCGCCTACGGGACTTGGAATCAGGCGAAGCCTGATATCCCGTTATGGGCCATCGGAGGGGGCCGATGTCCGTGTCAGCGACCCGAGGCCTGGTGACGAACGCGAGGGAGCACTCGAATGTCCAAGCGCACAGGGCCTCTAGGGAGCAACGCGTGGTTCCACTCGATTCGTTCTCGAACTCTCTCGAAGCCCTCGAATCTCGATATGAGCCCCTCGATCAGTACCTGCGCTTCAACCCTCGCGAGGGTCGCTCCTAGGCAGAAGTGTGTGCCGTATCCGAACGATAGTCCTCCCCGCGACCGACGAGTGGGGATGAAGTCGTCGGGCTGCTCATACTTGGCCGGATCACGGTTAGCGGAGCCAATCGAAGCGAGCACGAGCGATCCGCGAGGGATTACGACGTCTCCTAGAGTGACGTCTTCCATGGCACGGCGCATGACGCCGTGCCCTGGTGGTTCGATGCGCAACACTTCGTCGATGTAGTTTGGTATCGAGTCGGGATCCTCGCGTATTCGTGTGAATTCCTCGGGGTGATCGGTGAAGCGAATCATGACCGTGCTCAACAGATACTTCGTGGATTCGTACCCCGCGACGAGGAGGATGAAGAGGAAGGCGAGGAGCTCCTGGTCGGTGAGAGAGCGTCCTTCGATCTCCGCCTGGACCAGGTTGCTGATGATGTCGTCCTCGATGGGGGCCTCGCGACGGGCCTTGATGGTCTGGCGCATGTACGCCTCGATCTCGTGGATCGTGGCCCTCGTGTGACTCGCGATCTCGTCGCCAGGGTACAGTGGAGAGACGCTCACCAACAGTGATGTCCACCGTTGAAAGTCCTTGTGCTGATTCGTGTCGAATCCGAGGATCTCGGTCATGACCTTCCCTGGCAGGGGGCTACAGACTTCTTCCACAAAATCGATGCGGTCACTAGCGGGGTCGAGTGCGTCGAGGAGGTCGTCCACCCACGAGGAGATCTTGGATTGGAGTTGTTTGATGCTCCGTGGGGTGAATGCATACTTGAGCAGGGACCGGAGCTCGGCGTGTTTCTTACCGTCTTGGGTACCCAGGGAGTCGGCGAGCGGATTGTACTCGAGCCACTCTGGGCGAAATAGGGCTGCCATCCCCGCAGACGAGAAGGTGTCTGGGCGCGTGAGAATGGATGAGACGTCTTCGAATCGGCTCACCATCCAGATGCCCATGGGAAGGACCCGTCTCGTTGGCAACGAGGAGCTTCGGACTCCGTCATAGATTGGATAGGGATTGGATCGAAAGTGGGTGTCGAGGAGGTTGATGGATGTGTCTGTGTAACGGGTTGCGTCCCCCTCGAAGTCGAACGGGTCGAACTCGTCGATGTATTGTCGGATGATGTACGAAGCCGTCTGGAAGACGGAGGTCGCATCGATCATCTCGGTACTCTCTAGGAGAGTCCTGGCCTGCTCGATGTTCTCCGTGACGATCGCCTTCGTCTCTTCGACGATCGGCGCCACTCGCTGCCTGATCCTCGGGAAGTCGTCCTTGGAGGGACGAATGTCGAGGGGGAGGAGCCCTCGCTCGGCCGCCACGATGCGGATGCTGTTCAGCGTGTCCTCATCGACGATCTCCCGCTGGAACGTGCCAATGTCAGATGCAAGCTTGATTGCGACCGAGATGTGCTCATAGGCCGCTCTCAGGGTACGGTACGACGAACAGGTCGTTGGCAGATCGAGGAATGCGAAATCGATGTCGAGGAACGGCTTGATGCTTCCTACGATCTCGCAGTGACGTCGATACTCGAATGACGTGGCGAGGCTCGGTCGGATCTTGAGCCTGCGTTCGTACTGGAACGCGCATGCGACCTCCCATATATCGAGCTTGAGTCGCTGTAAGGCTCCTTCCTTCGACGGGAGTCCGGAGAAGAGGGTCTCTAGGAGTTTGGTCGCGCTCGTGGGCTCTAACTGGCGATCTTCGAGGAATGAGAGGCTCGCATCGAGATCCTCACCATGACCCTTTCGGTCGATCTCATCGTCGACCGTGAGGTTCCAAAGGGTATAGATGTTCTTGAGGAAGATTGCGTCTCTTCGCTGCTCTCGTGGTGTAGTCGAGAGCGTGAACCCCTCGCTAATCTTCGTCAGTTGAGCGATGTGGATCTGGGGCTCTCCACGTGTGAAGATGACACCAAGCCGGTCGAGTGATGATATCGTTAGCTTAGTCGTGACATCAGGCTCGTCGACGTACATCGACGGATTTCTATCACGTATGCCCCTCCTTACGCCACGCCGACCATCGCCACGCGCTGCGTGAAGATCCCGCTCTCCGCCGCGGAGTCGTCGGAGCCATCCCCGACCCTGACCTCGAGCTCGAGCAGCATCGCGTCGAAGCTCTCCATCAGTCGCAGCACCGGGTCCGGCTTTCGCGCCAGCTCGAAGACGAGGCCGCAGGCCTCGTCGATGAGCGTGGACAGCCGCTTGACCGTCTCGTTGCTGCCCTCCACCACCGCGCCGTTGGGGCGCATGAGCGCGCGGTCGCGCCCGGTGGTCTTGCCGGTGGTCTCCTCGTCCATGTAGAGGTCGAGGAGATCGTCGATGAGCTGGAAGGCCAGGCCGAGCTTGGTGCCCACCTCGCCCCAGCGATCCTGCTCCTCGCGGCCGAAGCCCACCGCGATCGCAGCCGCACGCATCGAGTAGTCGAACAGCGCCGCGGTCTTCTTCTCGTGGTACTCCTCCACGAATTCCATCGACAGCTCGGCGTTGTTCCAGTGCTCGGGGTGCAGCTCGAGGCTCTGGCCGCCGATGATGCCCTGCAGCGAGCCGGTGGCCTGGGTCAGCAGCCGCACCAGCCGCAGCGCTCGGCGCTGGTTGTTGCCCTCGTAGTCCGAAATGGTCTCGAAGGCCTGCGTGATGAGGGCGTCCCCGGCGAGCACGGCCATCGGCTGCCCATACTGCTTGTGCACGGTGGGCTTGCCCCGGCGCAGATCTGCGTCGTCGAAGCACGGCAGGTCGTCGTGGACCAGCGAGGCGGAGTGAATGAGCTCGACCGCGAGGGCCGAGCGCAGCGCCAGCTCGGCCATGTCCTCGTCCATGGGGCCGCCGTGGCAGGCCTCGGCCGTGGCGAACAGCAGCCGCGGCCGAATGCGCTTGCCTCCATTGAGCACGGAGTGGCGCATGGCCTTGTGCAGGCCCGTCGGTGAGACGTCATCCGGAGGCAGGGCCGCTTCGAGCGCCTGATCGAATGCACGCATCAATGCGACGAAATCATATCGCGTCTGACGCGCAAAGTACTCGTGAAGCATTCCCCTATCCCCCGATGGTCGAGCAGCCCGTCCTAGGACCCCGTAGCGGACGAGGAGTGCTCGAAAATATCCGACGTTTTCCGCGCTCCAGAGGGCGCGGGAGCAGCGGGACTCGAAATTACAAAGCGTGGACTCAAGTCAAGATGCCGAGACCACCTCGTGCTCTCCCACGAGGACCCCGGTCTGCGGCTGGCGATGGAAGGGTTTCCCCCGGAAACTCCTCTCGATCGACTCGGGCATCTCTATCTTGTGGGATGATGACGCATCGGGTCAAGGATGACGACGATTCGAAAAGGCCCGCAACGGGCTGAGAATGGGACCCAGGGTTCCAAATGATGCCGCTGTGCGAGGAATGCGTACCTCGTGCGATGCCAACTCTATTTGACTGTAATCGTTGGCTAAACGACGGGCGAATTCGCGTGCCCGGATCCATGGTGCAACGTCATTCGCGTACGCAAGATCGATGATCTAACAGGAATCGACCCGAACGGCGCATAGGGAAAGGTGAGTGTTCTCTCATTTAGATTCATTGGTTCACACGGATCGCACCGGGTAGGGACCACCCGCCACGGACGGGCCCGTTGGCTGTCATGCGGGAAGTACAATGCCCATTCGAGAGGAAGGGGAGACGATCATGACGCAGCTGGAAGGACGTCTAGCGGAGTGGGTGCTCGGGGACGACGAGCGGACCGCGTGGAAACCGCAATTCTTCGACCTCGGCACCGAGCACGATCGCGCCGCGCTCGACGAGCTGCTCGACCGGGGCCGGGTCAGGTCGGTCCACGACTTCCTCGAGCTGCAGCTCGAGGACCTCGCCCACATCCGCTATCCGAGCGCCAAGGGAGCCGAGCGGGCCGTCTCCTCGATGACCGCCGGGTTCCCGGTTTCGGGGGGCCTCCCTCGGGGTTACCGGAGCGGGGCCGTCTCCTGGGTGACCACCACGTTCCCGGGTTTCGGGGGGCCTCCCTCGGGGTTACCGGAGCGGGGCCGTCTCCTCGGTGACCGCTGCGGCTCGCGCTGCTCGTGGAGCGGGCGGCCCATGTCCGAGGGACGAGCGATGCTCGGGTCGATCGTGGCCGCAGGGTGGTCACGGAACCCTGCGTGCCGAGGAACTCACACCCTGAGTATGGCCTTCATATCCTCCAAGGCCCGCCGGGTTCGCTCGCGTTGATCGCCTCGGATGCCGAGGTGCATGCACGCGTCGTCGAACTGGGTGTGGTCGAAGGCCTTGATCTGGGGGTTGAACCACGAGAGCGCAGTCACGGCTCCGCGTGCGATTCGGGAGTCCAACATCACGGCGACCCGTTGGGGACGATCCCGAAAGAGATCGTTGATCTCGCTGCGCTGCTTCGAAGTGGGGTTGCCCCCCATGCTGTAGACCAGCCCGCGAACGATTCCGAACCCATCGAGGGCACGGCGGGACGCGTCGATCCACGCTGACCAGTCCGTATCGTCGGGGGGCTCGTCGGTATGAACACCGATGACGATGTCATCGACGACATGGCACGCGAAACGGGAAGACGAGAAGTCCATGCTCGAGCGGCAGAGCATAGCGTAGGGGCCATGCTCAGGGCTACTCCGCCGTGCGTCGCTGGACCGGGAGCGGGAAGGGGGCTCGCCGGACGGTGCGCGCCTTGGACCCAACGGGCAATCCTGGCGGAAAGGGGAGGTCCACCGCCCGACGACCCGTGGTAATGGTGGTCCTGAACGGGCGGGTAGGGAGGATTCGATGGAAGAACGGGACGCGTCGACTACATGGGGGGTACCAGGGGCGGGATTGCGACCGCTGCTGCTCGACGCGGCGAGTGCCCATGCCTCGAACGTGGTTCAGTACGAAGACGACGGAACGGTGCAGCTTCGGCACGAGGCCGTCGGAGAGAGGAGGATTCCCCTCCGACGCCAGGTTCCCTGCATCCGCGCCACGTTCGACGACCTCAACAAGGCGCTGTCCCGGCTGGCCAACTCCCCGCGGCTGGCGGACGGCCGGTCCCTGCGCGAGCTCTATGACGAAGAGGCCGCGCGGTACGACGAGCTATGCGTGAATGCCGCTTCGGAGGGCCGCTTCGAGCCCGATTACGGGACCTACGTGTTCGATCCCCGCGAGGAGGTGCTCTACCTCGTCGCGCCAAAGATGTGGCACCGGCTGGCCCTGGTGACCAGCAACAGCAAGCTCCTCGTGGACCCGGCCGGAGCGCTCTCGTGGGCGCAGATCCGTGAGCGCCTCGAGGGCGCCGTGGTGGGGTTCGCAGGGGTGAGCGTCGGGGGCAACATCCTCGAAGGCTGGCTGCGAGAGGCTCGGCCCCAGCAGGTCAAGGTGGCCGACCCGGACTGGGTGGAGCTGACCAACTTCAACCGCGGCGAGCGGATGTCGATGCGACACCTCGCCCAGAGCCGAGCGGCTCGCTTCGATCCGCGCAACCCCTACGACGTACCGCGGGTGTCGAAGGCGGCGTACATCGCCCATGAGTCGCTCCTGGTCGATCCCTACACGGAGTTCTTCGTGTACGAGCAGGGCATCACCCGCGACTGCATCGATCGCTTCTTGGGCGGCGAGGGAGACGAGCCCAAGATCGACGTGCTGGTCGAGGAGATGGATGACCTCGATCTCAAGGTGTACGTCCGCGAGCAAGCTCGGCGGCACGGTGTAGACGTCCTGATGTTGAGTGACTTCGGGCATCGGGCGCACCTGATGTGGAACCCGTTCCGCGCCGATCCCCAGGCGATACTCGGACATGCGGTGGGTGACGAAGAGCTGCTGGCGAAGCTGGCCGCGACGAAGACGGGCGATCGTAGCAAGCTCCCGGAGTTCATCGAGGCGCTGTGCGGTGAAGCATCGTTCGGCGGTCCATTCAAGGACTGGCTGGAGGGGGTGGGCGAGCAGCCGACGGGGAGCCTTCCGCAGTCGGGGGCGACGGCGATGGCCTCGGGGGCGATCGGAGGCAAGGAGCTGGCGCTGCACGTGCTGGGACACCCACCGCCGCCAGGCAACCGCATCATCTACAACCTGCTCGATCGCAGCGCGAAGGCGTGAGGCCACGGGTGGACATCGACGACGAGCGCTTCTACGAGCGAGGGCCGCGGCCGAGCGACGTGCCCGAGGGCACACCCTGGGACGCGTGGACGATCGCACTGTGGCCAGTGGAAGAGCTGGCGGGGCTCGGGGCGGGCGAAGGAGACGCGGAGACCCAGCTCGCGTACCTCGCGGCCTTTGGTCTGCTCGCTCCCACGACCCACAATACGGTTCCTCAGCGCTTCGAATTGCTTCCCGACGACGCAGGGCTGCGGGTGTGGCTCGACCGCCGTGACGTGCTCGCCGACTCCGATCCCACCGGGCGGCAGGCGGTGGTGAGCGTGGGCTGCGTGCTGGCCAACGTGGAACTGGCCGCCCAGAGCGTGGGCCTGAGCGCGCGGGTGGAGACGCACGAGCTCGCGGGGGAGTCTCTGCGCCCCTACGACGGCGAGGGGGACCCCCTGGTCGGGCTGGCCACCGTTCACTTCTCGAGCGCCGATCCATCGAGCGCGCCGCCGACCGAGTGGCGTGAGCTGATGCGTCGTCGCAAGATGGTGCGGGCCGAGTACGACCGCGCCCCGCTGCCCGACGCGTTGGTCGAAGAGCTCGACGCGGCGACGGCGGCTCACGAGGGCCTGGGCCTCCACCTCATCACCGATGGGCCGACCAAGCTCTTCTTGGGCAAGTTCCAGGAGCTGGCCGACGCCACGGTCATCAACCGCGAGGGGTTCGCTCGGGAGCTGGGTCACTGGCTGCTGGCCAACGATGACCCCTCCGACCGCGGGATGCGGGGGTGGGAGTTCGGACTGGCCTTGGAGCCGGCGCGTCGCTTCCACCTGGGCCTGAAGGGAGAGCTGTCGCTGTTGCCCGACGAGACCGCCGGGTTCGCCAAGGCGGGGAACATCGGCATGCGCAGCGCGTCGGCGGTGGGCGTGCTGACGGCCGCAGCGGACGACGCGGAGCACTGGTTGACGGCGGGGCGTGTCTACCAGCGGATCGCGCTGGTGTTGCTGCGCGAAGGCTTCGTCGCGGCGATGCACGCGGGGATCACCGAGGTGACCGCGCCCAACATGGCGCTGCGCGGCCGACTGAGGACCCGTAGCCGACCGGTGGTCGTGTTCCGCACCGGGCGCCCCGTGCATCCCGCCGATGGGCAGCGCCCGCACGCGTCCCGCCCCCCGCTCGCCTCGGTCTTGCTCGGCTAGGGACTACGCTCCGGCCCGAGGAGCCACCGGGTGGCGCGAACCCTACTTGGGCGCGCTCAGCTCGGCGATCCGCTCGAGCAGCTCGGGCGTCGACGTGCGCGGCATGAGGGTGGTGACGGCCGCCCCGATGCTGTGCCCGCCGGTGGAGCGCATGATGGACGCCATGCCGTTCTCCTCGAAGCACACGAAGCTGCTCTTGCCCATGGCGTAGAACCACTCGTTGGCGGCGACCAGCAGGGCGCCGAAGTGCTCCCGGCCGCCGATCTCCAGCTCGTACAGCCGCATGGAGTCCAGCAGGCCGTAGACCTGCAGGCCGTCTTCGACCGCCTCGAGCACCGCCGCGGCGACCAGCTGGCGCCCCTCGCTGGCCACGAGCATGGTGCGCTCGCGGAACAGGCCGTGGAACTCCCACTCGGCGCGCAGCTCCTCCTGAAAGTAGGTCTCGGGGAGCAGGTCGTGGGCCTCGAGGTAGGGCGCGGGCCGGATGTCCTCGAGCCGGCCGAGCACCACGGGAATCTGGGAGTCGTTGGCCATGCTCACCCCGGGGGTGGGCAGGTCGCCGCGCATGTACACGTTGAACTTCCAGGCCTCGAAGGGCACGCCGCACGAGCCGGGCACCGACAAGAAGAGGTCGTGGTAGAGCACCTTGCTCAGGCGCGGTGCGTCGTCGCGGACGAAGGCGACGATCCAGTCGAGGTCGGGGTTGGCCCCGGCGCGCTCGAACACATGGAAGTGGATGTCGCGCAGCGGGACGCTGTCGGAGTTGGCGAAGTGGGGCCGGGTGGGGTTGCGGGCGAGGTGGGTGGCCAGCCAGCTGCGGCTCCACATGCGCAGGCCGGTCAGCGTGGCCTCGACCCGAGTGGCGCTCTCGCAGAAGGCCAGGCAGCCCAGCTCGGGGTTGTTGCTCAGCCGGGCGTAGGACTGCTCGAACGAGGCGCGGAGCTGCTGGAAATCGGAGGTCTGGCGCTTGTGCTCCGACAGATCGAAGTAGCCGGACTCTTCGAAGAGGATCCAGATCGCCTCGAAGTCGTGGCCGTAACCCTTGGTGGAGGGGTACAGCAGCGTCTCGATCTCCCGGGTCCAGCGCTCCTGCTGCACGTCGCCGCGGGCACGCGACAGCTGGATGCCGATCCGATCGACACCGGGAACCCGGGTCTTGGACCGATGGCGGACCTTGCCGGTGAAGCGCAGACCCGGGCCGCCCCGCCAGGTGACGACCAGCTCGGGGATGTCCACGCCCGGCTGGAGCTCGGGGACGTCCTCTTCGAGGAAGGCGGAGACGCCACCGAACGAGACGTCGTGCATGCGCAGCGTCAGGCCACCCTCGGGGCCGATCCCGTGGAGGATGACCCGCGCGCCGGAGGGCACCGACACCCGCCGCATCTGGCGGCGTCGCGTGACGGTGGCGGCCTTGGGGTTGGGCACCCCGTGCCACGACAGGGAATCATCGACGAAGCGCAGCGTGGAGAAGGGGCCTTCGATCTGGATCTCGAAGGGGGGCTGCATGTTGGCCCACTCGGGGGACCACTCCAGCAGGATGCCGCGCTCGGGATCGAGGCGAGCGGGGAGGGTGGGGGCATCGGGCCCGGCCAGCGAGCGCACCTGCGCCCGCGAGTAGAGCGACGCGAGGGCCTTGAGCCGGGGGACGATCCGGTCGGTCGCCAGCCGGTTGCTGGGCACGCGGGTCGCATCGGCGTGGCTGAGATCGTCGCAGTAGACCCGCTGGGCAAAGCGCCGCCAGGGGGCGTTGTCGCCCACGATCCACAGCATCAGCTCGTAGCCGAGGGCGAACTCGACGATCCCGAGGACGCGCGCCGAGCAGGTGATGACGACCCGGTCCTCGTTGAGCAGCTGGAACGTGATCTCCTGGCTCAGCTCGACGCTCGGCACCTTGGGCAGCACGACGCGGATCCCCCACTCGGTGAACTCGCGTAGGCGCGCGTGCGTACCATCGGGAAGGATCGCGCAGGTCTCGGACGAGAGCGAGATCGGCGGCTCGAACTCGCTAGTCTTCCCCGCCGTTGCCCGCATGGTCCCTTTATGGGCGTCTCCGAGGCCCGGTAGAGCCGGTCCTCTGAAAGAGATCTTCAGTGAAGGCGCGCCGCCGAAGCGGTCCCCTGCACGCCGGGGGGCGGGCTCATCGGCGCCGTATCGCGCCGCCGATGGGTACGCCAGGAACGGGATTCCTCGTGGCCGTTCCCCCCTGTTTCCGCCGACAACTGTCGGCCAAAGCCCCCGGGACTGCAACCCCTTTCCCGACCCTCGGCCGTGAGCGCCGGGAGGCCTCGTCGCCCTCGCAGGCGGTCGTAAGGCGACGCCCGAACCGGTGGGCGAGCGGGCCCGGGTCGTGCTAAGGGGCCGACCATGAGGCGGGGAGGCGTGGTCGCCCTTCGTAGGCGTTCGTCCGACACCGCGGGATGAGGCGATGGTGAGCACCACCGCTCGAGAAGCAGCTGCGCTGGTCGCAGAGTCCTTGGAGCACCATCGCCCGCTGCGGGTGCTGGGGGCCGAGGGCGCACTACGCGGGGCCCTGCTGGCGGCGGCCGCCCGCGACGACCCCCAGGCCATGGTGGTGTTCGTCACCGCCGACGATGCCACCGCCCAGTCGGTCGCGGCCGACACCCGGTTCTTCTTGGGGTCGTCGGGCGACGACGCGGTGCTGGTCGTGCCCGAGATCGACGTGTCCCCGTACGCGGATCTCTCCCCGGATCCTCGGGTCGTGGGCGCGAGGCTCGCCGCGCTGCACCGCCTCGGCGTCGGAGCCCGCGGCGGGGGCCAGGGCGCTCCCCAGGTGGTGATCGCCAGCGTGCGGGCGCTGTCCCGCCGCACCATGCCGCCCGCCGCCTTCGCCGAGCGCAGCCTCGTGCTCGCGCGCGGCGAGGAGATCGAGCGCGAGGAGGTGCTCGAGGCGCTGGTGGCCGCGGGCTACCTGCGGACCGACGTGGTCGAGGACCCGGGCACGTTCGCGGTGCGGGGCGGGGTGATGGACGTGTTCGTCCCGCTGCTGCGCTTCCCCGTGCGCATGGAGTGGTTCGGCGACGAGATCGAGCGCATGCGCCTGTTCGATCCCGATTCCCAGCGGAGCCTGCGGGCGATCGAGACCTGCCCGATCCACCCGGTGCGCGAGACCATCCCCACCACCGCCGAGCCGCTGCGACCCCGGGTGCTGGCGCTGGCCGACGCCGACAACGTGCCCACGTCGCGCAGCCGGCAGGTGCTCGAGAACCTCCAGCGGGGCCTGGACTTCTTCGGCGTCGACGCCCTCACGCCGATCTTCCACGACGCCATGGTGCCGCTGTGGGCGTACCTGCCCGAGGGCGTGCATTGGCTGGTGGAGGACCCGGCCGCGCTGTGGCACCTCGCCACCCGGCAGGACGAGGAGCGAGCGCAGGAGCACGCGCGCGCGGTGGAGTCGCTGCGGCTGGTGTCGCCGCCCGAGCACTTCGTGGTGGACGCCGAGACCCTGCGCGAGCGGCTCGATGCGTGCCCGGTGGTGATGACCCGCGCCGATCTCTACGACCCGGCCCGCAGCGACGATCGACCCGTGTGCCGGCTGGACGTCGAGGCCAACCTGCCCCTGCGGGCGGCCCTCGACGCGGCGCGAGGGCGCAAGGGAGGCGAGCTGTTGCGGCCGCTGGTCGACCACGTGAGAGCCCTGGGGCGCGACGAGGTGGGGGAGACCACCGCGCCGTGGTGGGTGGTGCTGTCGGCGCCCAACCTCACCCACGCCGAGCGCCTCACCAGCCTGCTGCGCGGCTACGGGCTGCAGCTGGAGGCGCCGCGCGTCGCCGAGCAGGCCCCGATCCCCTGGGGCGGGCCCGACGAGGGGCCCACCCGGGTGCAGGTGATCGCCGGCGAGCTGTCGGCCGGGTTCTCCTCGCCGGGCGACCGCCTGCTGGTGCTGTCCGAGGTCGATCTGTTCGGCCGGGTCACCCGCCGCGCCAAGCGACGGTCGCGGCGGGCGGGCGTGTCGAGCCTGGCCCAGCTGTCGGTGGGCGACTACGTGGTGCACGTCACCCACGGGGTGGGGCGCTACGCGGGGCTGACCAAGCTGTCGCTGGGCGGGGTGCCGGGCGACTTCGTGCTGGTCGAGTACGCCGGCAACGACAAGCTCTACCTGCCCGTCATCCGCCTCGGCGAGATCGAGCGCTACGTGTCGGCCGACGCCAAGGCGCCGCGCCTAGACCGGATGGGCGGCTCCACCTTCGAGACCAAGAAGTCGAAGGTGAAGGCCGAGGTCCGCCAGATGGCGGAGGAGCTGCTGCAGATCTACGCGCAGCGGGAGGCGATGGACGGCTACGCCTTCGATCCGCCCGACGGCAGCCTCGGCGCGTTCGAGGCCACGTTCCCGTTCGAGGAGACGCCCGACCAGCAGGAGGCCATCGACGCGGTCCAGACCGATCTGAGCCGGCCGCAGCCCATGGATCGCCTGGTGTGCGGCGACGTGGGCTTCGGCAAGACCGAGGTCGCGCTGCGGGCCGCGTTCCGGGTGGCGATGTCGGGCAAGCAGGTGGCGGTGCTGGCCCCCACCACGGTGCTGGTGCAGCAGCACTACCACACCTTCCGCGAGCGCATGGAGGGCTTCGGGGTGCGGGTGGAGCACCTCAACCGCTTCGTCAGCGCCGTCGACCGCAAGCGGATCGTGGCCGAGATCCGCGACGGGAAGATCGACGTGGTGGTGGGCACCCACCGGCTGCTGTCCCGTGACGTGCGCTTCGCCGACCTGGGGCTTCTGGTCATCGACGAGGAGCAGCGCTTCGGCGTGGCCCAGAAGGAGCGCTTCAAGAAGCTCAAGACCAAGGTCGACGTGCTGGCGCTGTCGGCCACGCCGATCCCCCGCACGCTGCACATGTCGCTGCTGGGGATCCGCGAGATCAGCCTCATCATGACCCCGCCGGTCGACCGCCTGGCCGTGCGCACGTTCCTCACCCGCCACAGCGATGCGGTGATCGAGGAGGGCATCCGCAAGGAGCTCGCGCGCGGCGGGCAGGTCTTCTACGTGGTGCCCAAGATCCTCGGGATCGAGGAGCACGCGGTGCGGGTGCGCGCCCTGGTGCCCGAGGCGCGCGTGCTGGTGGCCCACGGCAAGATGCCCGGCGCCCTGCTCGAGGAGACGATGGTCGACTTCGTCGAGCACCGCGCCGACGTGCTGGTGTCCACCACCATCATCGAGAGCGGGCTGGACATCCCCCGGGCCAACACCATGTTCATCGCGCGGGCCGACGCCTTCGGGCTGTCGCAGCTGTACCAGCTGCGCGGTCGGATCGGCCGCTCGCGGCTGCGGGCGTTCTGCTACCTGATGGTGGGCGCGCTCGAGAAGCTCTCGCCCGAGGCGCGGCGGCGGCTGGAGGCCATGCAGAAGTACGCCGAGCTGGGCTCGGGCTTCCACGTGGCCAGCGAGGACCTCGAGATCCGCGGCGCGGGCGAGCTGCTCGGCGGGCGCCAGAGCGGCCAGATCCAGGCGATCGGCTTCGAGGCCTACTCGCGGATCCTCCAGGAGGCGGTGGCCGAGCTGCGAGGCCAGCCGATCGCCCACGAGACCGACCCCGAGATCGCCTTCGACGTGGCCGCGTTCCTGCCCGACACCTACGTGGAGGACACCGGGCAGCGCCTCGATCTCTACCGCCGCCTGTCGGCCGCCACCGACATCGACGAGGTCGACGCGGTGATGGAGGAGGTGCGAGACCGCTTCGGCGATCCGCCCATGGAGGCGGTGCACCTGGGGCTGATGATGGCGTGCAAGACCTACGGGCGCCGGCTGCACGCGCAGTCGCTC
>JGI12210J13797_10332133_pt1 | contig 14020 bp, 8 predicted proteins | sample ElkSlonscriptome_3_FD_13797 | JGI IMG/M metagenome (IMG submission 13797)
TCCACGGCTTGCTGCCGATTCGGCTCGAGCTCCCACGGCGCCTCGAGCTGCTCGGCGGCGGCCGCGGTGGAGCTGGCGCTCACGACCCGCTGGAGGTGGTCGTCGTCGAGCGCGACCCGGCGCTGGTGCTCGGCCTCGGCCTCGGCCTGCTCGAGCTGTCCTCGTGCCGCCCGCAGGTCGTCGGAGTCGTCTTCGATCGCGTCGATCTCTCGTCGCGCATCCGCTAGCTCTCCCGCGTGGATCGAGGCCCGGATCCCCTCCGCCGTGGGATGGACCGTGGCCCACAGCAGGAGGATCCAGACCCAGGGGGCGGCGGCGAGGATGGCGGGCACCCGGAAGCGCAGCCAGGTACGCGCGGGCTTGGGCAGCGTGAACCCGGCCACCGCCACCACCGAGAACAGCGCCGAGATGAAGCCCAGCAGCGGGATGAGCCCGAGGCTGGGCTGATGGGCATACCACTGGGCCCGGCTGCCGAACGCGATGGCGGTGCCGAGGGCGAGCACGAGGATCGTGCCGCCCGCCACCAGCGACACCGCCCGGCGACGACGCCAGGGGCCCCACTGGCTGCTCGGGAGCACCCGCGGCGGGTGGCCGGCGACCTGCACGTCGCCCGCGCCCGTCGACAGCGCGTAGTGGCAGTGGTGCACGGTGGCGCCGAACCGCTGCACCCGCGACTGGACGACGCGGTCGGTCACGGGGTCGACACTGGCCAGCAGCTCCGGGGCGGTGCCCGCCGGCAGCGGCGTGACCCAGCCGGAGTCCGACTCGAGCGGCACGGGGTAGTGGCTCGGCTCTCGGTCGAAGTCCTGGGCGAGGTCGAGCTCGGCGTGCAGCTGGGCGAGCCCCGCGCTGGGGTGGGCCAAGACCCGCACGGAGCGCTCGGCCTCGATCTCGAGCCACGCCTGCACGCGACCCAGCCCCTCACAGGCCACACACTTCACCTGGCCCTTGCCCTTGCACGATGGACAGCGCTTGAACCCCTTGCCGCGGCACGCCGGGCAGTTCTTCGGGCCGCGCTGGCCCGCGACCCGACCCCCGCCGCCGCACGTGGAGCAGGAGATCGTGGTGCCGCCGGCACACGAGGCGCAGGTGGTCTTCTTGCCGCCCTCGCAGCCGGGGCACACCGCGACCGTGCGGGTCTGGCCCGCCAGCGCGCCCGGATCGACCTGCCAGGGATCGACGCGGCGGGGATCGGGCCGCGCGGTGAGCTCGGACTTGCGGGTGCCCTTGGCGGTCGCGCAGCCGAGCCGCACGCGCCGCGTGTCGATGACGTGGGCGGCGCGCTGGTAGTGCTGGGGCTCGTCTTCGAGGCGGGTGACCGCGGCGCGGAAGGTCGAGGGGAGGATCTTCGCGGCGGTGAGGGCCTGCTTGGCGGCGCAGTCGAGTGCGGGGTGTTGGGGGGTGGGAGTCATGTTGACCGCGTCTCGGAGCTGAGGGTCTCGAAAGAGTGCTCGACCGCCTGATTGCCCCGCAGACGGGTCATCTCGCGCCGAGCCTCGACGTCGGTGCCGACGAAGAGGGAGCAGGTCTGGGTTTCGTGCCCGGTGAGTCTACCTGGATGGCCGGGGTCACACCGACGTCGGTCCGTGCGCCAAGAGCTGCCCGATTGCTCGTAGCTCTCGGGCGATCTCATCGTCGGCGTCGCTTGCGTTGGTCTCGGCCTCAGCGACATTCGCAGGGGCGGCAGGTGTACCCGCACGAGACATCATGCCCTTGCTCAGGCGTGTTCGCGCGGAGTGGATTCGCGTGCGCACCGTCGCGGCCGGGATGTCGTAGATCTCGGCCATCTGCTCGGCCGTGAACCCCTCCCAGTAGTACATCTCGAGCATCACCTTCGTGTCGATGGGCAGCGCCTGCATGCTCGCGAGCAGGCGCTCGTGCTGCCTCAGGGTCGCGACGGCCCGAGACGGCGTGGCGGCCCCCATGTCTTCCAGGGTCTGCGTGATGGGGTCGTACGACTGGTCCCGCTTCCGAAAGTGGTCGTGGAGCACGTGCCGGGCGATCCCGAACAGGAACGTCCGCACGCTCGAGGCTCCCCGAAAGCCCTCCTTGGCCTTGACGAGCCTCGCGAACGTTTCCTGCGCGAGGTCTTGGCGGTTGTCGTCGAGCACGGACCTCGCGAAGAACTTCTGGATCTGTCCGAAGTAATGCTTCACGAGTGCATCACCCGCTGTGCGATCTCCCGCTCGCCAGCGCTCCAGGAGGTCGAGATCCGTGTCGCGCTGGGTGGTCATGGTGGGGTTTGTACCATGATCACCCAGACCTTTTGCACCGGTAAGAGAGGTCGCGAGTATTGGACACCGGGCCTGCCAAGAGGGCAGGACAGGTTGGGTCCGGTCGAGCCGATAGCGGAGCCTCGTCTTCGAGGCTCCGCTATCGGCGGCTCAGTCGAGGTCCTTGCATAGCTTGCACCTCCGGTAGCCGTTCTTGCCCGAGGCGCGGTTGTGGGCGGGGATCTGTTTCCCGGCCGGGCAGGTGTCGTGGTCGTGGTAGACGTCGGGGTCGGAGGGGTTCGTGGAGTGGTACGGGGCTACTTTCGCCATGAGTGCTTCCAGTTCTTCGTGGGCCGAGAGGAGGTGTGGGATCGGGCTCCGGCCGTCATACGGGATCGGGCTGGTCGGGGTAGGGGCGTACCTTGAACAGCACGGACTTCTTCTTCACTGGCGCGCTGCCGTTCGTAGCCGTGACCTCTACCTCGTGGACCTGGTTGGTCTCCGACCAGGGGAATGTGCAGCGTGCTGCGCCTGGGGCGCGAGACCAGTTCTGAGTGTCATCGTTTTCGTCCTCGTGCGTTGCGTTCACGGTCCACTGACCATTAGTGTCACTGAAGTCGGTGATCTCGATCGTGATCGGAAGGGTCTCGTGCTGTATGTGGAGGGAGTTCTCGTGCTGTGACAGAGAATTGTTCTGGCAGGTGAATTCGAGGTTTCCGTCGGTGTTGGTAGAGGGGTTGATGATGACGGATGTGGGGTTGGTGAGTTGGAGTGCGGGCATGTGAGATCCTCACGACGTGCGTGATTGGGAATTGGCGGTGTTTCCGCTGTGGTTGTGGTGGTTTGTTTGCCGTGGTTTGGTTAATGCGAGGTGGTTCTATTCAACTCGAAGTCCTTGATTATGATCTGGATTCTATTTGCCATTGTGGGGTCGCTGAGCGTGCGTGCACGCGTTAGTGCTAGGTCTAGTAGTGCGGGGCCGCGCACGTTCTGGGCATTGGCAAGGATGTAGCCAGAGGTCGTCAAGGCAGAGATCACGAAGGTGTCGGGCAAGGGCGAATTGGGCTCCAGTCTTGCATCGATCATCTTCGCCAGTATGATGGCGCGATCCGAGGGGTTGGCATCATTCTCGCTCAGGGCGAACTCGAGCTGAGCATGTCGGTCGAGAGCCTGTATGGCGATGAGAAGCTCGTCCGACTTCGCGGCGATCCCGAGATGCTTTCGTGCTTCTCTCACTTTCGCGGGGTCTCCTGCCACGAGATCCGCCGCAAGTATGCCGAGGTTGAGGGCATCGTGCTCGAGGCGAGCTACTGACTGAGGATGTTGGCGACCCAGCGCCCCGATGACAAGTTCGGTTGCTTTCCTGTAAGATTTCTCCGCAGCCGCGAAATTTTCTCGTCCATGATGAATGGTTCCGATGTTTGCGATGAGCTTGGCTACCCGGATGGGATTCTCGTCGCTCTTGCCGAGCGCGTCGAGAACTGCGAGCCCTCGCTCGTAGTATGTGATGGCTCGAGAGTAGTGCTCTTCGGCACTCGTCGGATCCTGGGCCTTCTGAGCCATGTGCTGAGCGATGAGACCAGCGGCTTTCCACTGCTCATAGAGAAGAAAGCCAGGCTCTCGGCCGTTGGATTGCAGTGCAACACGGGCAACCTCGAGTGATTCTTGGGCAGCGTCGGTGTCGCCGAGATCCGTAGCCAGCAGCGCCGCGGCTCGGATTCGCGTCTCTGCCTCGCGGAGCTTGTCACCGCATGAGTAGGCGTTGAGGTACGACTCTCGCAGAGCTTCATATGCTTCCTCCGAGCGCCCGAGTTCGGCGAGGATGTCGCCTCGTCGAAATTGCGCCGCCGCTAGCTCTAGAGACCATGGTCCGCCGTCCGAGAACTCCCCGCAGAGTTTCCACCGCTCTGGGGGACCACTGGCAGCAAGCTCTAGTACCTTCGAGACCTCGATCAGGGCAGACTCTAGATCTCCCAGGAGTTCTTGGGTCGTGGCGTTGTCGATGATCTCCTGTGCCGCTAGATCGATGGGGCGTGCGCAGACATCATTCGAGAACTGCTCCTCGAGGTAGTCGATGAGCTTGTGCGCACCATCCGTTTTCGTCGAATCGAGGCCTCGCAGAATTCGGATTTGCCTCGACATACCGTCGAGCCATTCTTCCGAGCAGGCTTCGGCGAAGGCCTCTCCTCCGCTGCAGCTCTCTCGTACTCGGGTCTTCCACTTTTCTGCCAGGTCGTCGAGTCCAGACGTGACGTAGTCGAGCTCGAGCGCTGACCCTGCGAACGACTCTTCGAGATCCTCCCTGACATCGTCGTTCCAGATCGCACTCATGCGCGCGAGTTCGGCCTCACAGGGATCGTCCATGGGCTTCAGGAGCAAGGCGCTGGTGACGAGGACCCCGAGCCCGGCACTGGCCATCAACCACGGCCGGACGCGCCGCCACACCCGAACGCGCCGCAGCCTCCGCAGCAGGTCGTCCATGACCTCGAAGCGCTCGCGCTGCTCGAACGCCAGCCCTCGGACCAAGACTCGGTGCACATCACTCGGGATCGCCCTCGGGCGCTTCGGCAGCCCGGTGTCCTCATCTGGCTCCCGCCCGTCCACGGAGAAGGGCCGTGACCCGGCCATCGCCTCCCACAGCGCGACACAGAACTGGTGCTGATCGCTCTTGGCGCTGGCCTGCTCGCGGCGCAGCTGCTCGGGCGCCATGTAGGCCGCCGTGCCCAGCAACCCCTGCGGCGAGGTCAGCCCGCCGCCGCTCTCCAGCGAGCCGTCGGCCGTCGCGTCGCTCGGCTCGGGTCCCAGCCCCGCGATCCCGAAGTCGGCCACCTTGACCCGCAGCGCGCCCTCGGCCGCCTCGACCATCACGTTGTCGGGCTTGAAGTCACGGTGGATGCAGCCCACCGCGTGGGCGGCCGCGAGGCCCTCGCCCGCCATGACGTAGGCATCGAGGACTTCGGAGAGGCTTCGATCACGCTGCCACGCGCGCAAGGTCATGCCTTGCACGTACTCCATGGCGATGAACAGTTCGCCCTGCTCGGTGGTCGCGAGATCGTAGATCGACACGACGTTCGGGTGCTGGAGTCGCGCGAGGGCCCGCGCCTCTTGCTCGAGCCGTCGCTTCGCGTGCTCGGGGTTCAGGCGCCCGGCCACGACCTTGAGGGCTACGGGGCGGTCGAGGGTGCGGTCACGGGCGAGGTAGACCGCGCCCATGTTCCCGTGTCCGAGCAGCTTCTCGATGTAGAAACGTTCCTCGCGGCCGACCGGGAACGACTCTTGGGCCTCCACCAGCCCCAGCCCCACGCGGGTGACCTCGAGTTCGTATCGCTCCTGAATTGAACGACCCTGGCGGGCAGACGGCAAGACCATCGTAGATGCGCCATCGTCGCCCGCTCCCGGGTTGGTTGGCAAGCCGTCGGCCCAGCCGGAGATCACGGAGCGGATAGTCGGGCCAAGGCCGCAAACGTTCATGGACGAATTCACGAATTCTTCTCTGAACGATCACGCCGCTCGGGCGACGAAGCATGGGTGCCTTCCGGGAAGACGTTCCGCCGTGCGCTACTGATGGGCTCCCCTGGGCCGGTCACGGTGCCCGAGCGCCGGCTGGAGGGAGTCGAGCGCGATCTCCAGGAGATGGCCGCAGAGCTCGAGGCGTGGCAGTTCGACTGCACCTCGCTGCTCGACGAGGAGGCGACGCGAGACGGAATCCTCACGGCCCTCCGCGATCTGCGAGACGAGACCACTCGAGATCACTGCATCGTCATCTACTACTGTGGCCACGGCGGCCGTCGCCGGCTGGAGGGGGACGAGCGCCCCGCGTGGAACTACCTCGTGCCCGTCGATCACTCAGCCGAGGAGTTCCGCGGGGTCGCCGAAGTGGAGCTGGCCGATCTCCTGCACGAGATCTGCGAGCGAACTCCCAATGCAACGGTGATCCTCGACTGCTGCCACGCCGCGACCATGTGCAGAGGCGGCCGGACGGTGGAGCGGGTTCGGTCCTTCAACGACGTCGGCTCCGAGCGTGCAGAGAGCAGGGTGCGAGAGGCTCGGCCCATTGCCCTGGAGGCGCTGCCGAAGGCGCTTCGGGAGCGGCTGGGGCGGGCCGGCGAGCCCATGCGTGCGAGGCTGCACCCCGAGGGCCACCCCGTAGCCGTGCGCCTGGTGGCCACGGGCTCCGACTCGAGCGCCTACGAGTTCAAGGACGATGGACGCGTGACGGGCCACGCTGGATATCGCGGCTACTTCACGACGGAGCTGTGCCGCGCGCTGGCCGAAGGCCGCGGGTCGCGGTGGCCCTGGGAGACCATCATCGTGCGGGCCCGCGAGCGCATCCTCGCGCGCCGAGGTTCGTCTACGCAGCGTCCGCAGCTCGAAGGGCCTCGATCGAGGCTGCCCTTCTCCCTTCAGGTCTTCGGTGACGTGCGGGAGCATCTCGCGCTCATCCCGTGTGTAGACCGCACCATGTGGGTTCGCGCGGGTCGACTGCACGGCCTGAGCCGAGGGGACCCGCTCGCGCTGATCGACGACCGTGGCCGCGAGGTCGGCACGGCCGAGGTGGACGAGGCGTTCGAAGACAGCGCTCGGCTGAACATGAGCGAGCGCCCTGATGCACGTGCGTCCGCTCGGGCCGCGAGTCTGGCGATCCCCGCCCGGTATCGAAGCCGCGAGGCGATCTGGCTGGGGCCGGGGGCGGAGCGGGTCGATGGGCTGATCGTGTGCGTCGACGAAGCATCGCGGCTGCGTCGGGTCGGCCGACCCGACGACGCGCTGTTTCGGGTGGAGCTGGTGAGCGGACGGCTGCAGCTGGTCGGGCCTTCGTGGCTCTCTCGCCGGCCGTGGTCCATCGACCGCGAGGGCGTGTCATCGTTGGTGAGCGACCTCGAGCACGTGGCGCGGGCGGAACTCCTGTCTCGAGCCATCGAGTCGCCGCCGGGCTTGGGCAAGGTCGCGTTCGAACTCGAGGTGCTCGCGGACACGGGCACGGGGACCTTGCGACCGCTCGGTGACCGACGGACCGTCCGCGTCGGCGAGAGGCTGTGTGCCCGCGTCACGCACCGGACCGAGAACAAGTCGCCGATCTACGTCAACGTGCTCGGCCGCGGTGTGGACCGGCGGGTGGGGTTGATCTCCCGCTCCGAGCCCGCGGGCATCGAGGTACGGTCGGGCGAGACGAGGTGGATCGGGCGGCGCTCGGGGGGGCGGGCCGGTCTCGCGTTCACGTGGCCCCGAGACGTACCGCCGGCAGAACGGGGGCGGGGCGATCTGTTGTTCGTGATCAGCCGCCGTGCGCTCGATCTGAGGGCGTGGTGTGAGGAGGGGACGAAGCCGATCGCCAAGCCGACTCGGCGGGGCGCGGGCGAGTCACCAGATCTCGGAGCGCGCCTCATGTGGACGAGCGTGCGGCTCGAGCTGACGATCGCGGATCGCGATGGTCGAACGAACTCCGAGGGTTTCACCACGGGCTGCTAGGGCCGGCTTCCTTCATGCGTCTCGTGGCAGTGACACTACGACGCAGGATCGGTGGCCGTCGTGTCCGCGGCGGCGCGCCGGAGCCGTGCCAGCCCGTTACGAAGCTGGTTGCGAACGGCCCGGACCTCCATCTGGTGGGCGCTGGCGATCTCCGGCGTCGACCAGCCGCCGAGGTAGTGCTCGACCACGGTCCTCATGTACCGAGACGAGTTGGACCGAAGCAGCATCTGCACGTCGATGCGGGAGAGGTCGATTCCGTCGCTCGGCCTGGGCGACACGATCTCCTCGTCTAGGGAGAGCGCGCGCCTCTGGCCTCGATACAGGGTGCGGATGAGCATGCGTCGAGCGATACGGTAGAGATAGCAGCGAAGCGCGCCATCGTTGCGCAGCTCGTCACGGCCCTCGACGAAGGCCAAGAGGGTGTCGTGCGCGAGATCCTCGGCGAGATCGGGAGGGCAGTGCCGGAAGTAGTCGAGCAGCCGAACCCTGAACCGACGCAGCAGCATCGCTCCCTGCCGCTCGTCGCCCTCGCACCACCCACGGAACAGCTTGCGTTCGATGAGGGCTTCGTCCTTGCCCGCAGGGGGGCGTGGGGAGGGCGGGGCATGGTCGGGCGGAGTCGACATCGGGCTCGGCAAGCTCGCGGCGGAGAAATTGCGAACGGTGGGCCTCGGCTGGGCGCGGCTCGTTCGTGCCAAGGTAGTCGGAGCAACCTGGCGATCGTTCACCCTCGAATTCTCCGCGACCGTCGCGCGCTCTGCCGAAGAGCGAGCAACTCGCTCGTCCCTCGTCCGTACTGCCGTGGCGCCCGCTCCTACGCCTCCTCCCCGCCGCTCCCCGCCAGCTCGCGGATCTCGTCCTCCGCGAGCTGCTCGGTGTCCATCAGCGACCGGTCCGCCTTCACCTCGGTGACCGCTCCGCTCTGGAGCATGAAGAACTCTCCGATCGATTGCCGCGCCAGCTTGCTCTTGACGTTCGTGCGGCTCTCGCTGAGCAGCGGCTGCATCTTGGCGATGGCGGTTCGCTCGGCCACCCGGCCCACGAACCACGTGCGGATGTTGTCGCGCGACTTGTAGTCGAGGTCGCCCGGGCTCTGCGTGGCCAGCATCACCCCCAGCCCGGCGGAGCGCGCCCGGCGGAGCAGGTCCTGCATGGGCTCCTTGGTCGCGGGCTTGCGCGTGGCGGGCATGTAGATGTCGGCCTCGTCGAACAGCACCAGGGCCTGCAGGCGGGGGCTGGGGTTGCGGCTGGCCCAGCGCGCGAGCTCGGAGAGCATCCGCGCCACCCAGAAATCGATGCTGGCGTTGTCGCGGAGGAACTTGGTGCTCACCACGGTCAGCTGCACGTTGCCGTCGTCGCGGCCGAGGCCCAGCAGCGTGGCCGGGTCGAGCGCCTCGGCCTGCGACGACAGCAGCTCGCCCTTCGACAGCCGCAGGGTCTCGAGGTGGTCCACCAGCCGCGTGAAGTGCTTGGGGTCCAGCCGCCCGATCGCGTTGACCAGGGCCGGATCCTCATCGGCGATGAGGCCGATCACCTGCTCGAGGCCGACCTCCTCGGTGGTGAGCTGGCCGATCACCTCGAGCGCCTTGGCCAGCACGCTCTGGCGGGCCAGGTCGGCGCTGGAGCTCTTGTAGTTGAGCATGGTGCAGATCGCGGCCGCCGCCTGGCGACAGGTCTGCGCGCGCGCCTGGTTGGACATCTCGCTCAGCCCGGCCGGCACCACGGGCAGCCCGAGATCCCGCCCCTCCGGCGCGCCCGGGGTGTACACGGCCACGCGAACGCGCTGTCGCAGCGCGTGCTTGCGCTGGCTGGACGCGGCGTCTCGGCCAGGCGCCTGCCACCACTGGGGCCGGGCGTAGGTCGCCAGGTCACCCTTGCGGTCGAGCAAGAGCGCCGGAATGCCCCGCTCGAGCGCCTGCTCGATCAGGTTGAGGGCCAAGGTGGTCTTGCCGCTCCCCGTCGAGCCGAGGAAGGCGGCGTGCGTGACCAGATCGTCCAGCTCCATCGCCACGGGCTTCGCCGCGAAGCCGGCGGTGCGCCCGATGACCAGCTCGGACGTCGTCGACGCGTGGCCGGTGGGGGCCTGCTCGGCTTCATCGGTGGGCCCGGCGACGGCATTACCCTCGGCAGTACCCTCGGTCTCGGTCTCGGTCTCGGTCTCGCCCTCGCCCTCGCCTTCGCCTTCGCCTTCGGCGCGCCCCTCGACCCCGGACGAGGGTCCGGCACCATCGCCCGACGGCTCGGGCCGGTCTCGCTCCTCCGCGGCGGGAGAGCCTTCATCTCGCTCCAGCGCCGCCGCCCTCCGCCCGTCGCCGAGGTCGAGCAGCGAGCGCAGCGAGGTGAGCTGCGACAGGGGCCGCTCGGCGTGGCGCCAGGCCCCGAAGCTCGGGTCCTGGCCGTGCTGGGCCGCGAACGCCTGGAAGGCCATCATCGTCCGCCAGTCCCCGTCCTCCACTGTCACGCGCCGGCCACCTTCGCTCAGCAGCCGGCCCAGCTCCTCGAACACCTTGGTGCGCGGGTTGTCGGGGAACTCCGAGCAGCGCACCACGCCCGCGCGCCGATCTCCGGCGAGCTTGCGCAGCTTGGTGACCTGCCGCTTCAGCCCTCCTCCCCGCGTGTCTCGGTTGCAGATCCCCACCACCAGCGGGGTCGTGCCGTCGAGGACCACCAGCGCCGGGTCCTCGTGCCGAGTCTCGTGCGTCAGCGGGGGCTGGAGCTCTTGGCCGACCCGCGCCACGGCCCCCTCCAGGATCTCGAGCAACGCCTCGTCGTCCTCGGGCACCGCCTCCCCGAACGTGGTTCGAAAGTCATTCCACGCCTGCTCGATGCGCGTGGTCTCGATCGTCGTCTCTTCCCGCGGCGGAGCCGGCGTGCCGGTGGGCGCCTCGGTGAGCCCGCCGCGCTCGATGCAGCGCTCCTGGTACTCGCGACACCAGTCCAGCACGTCTCGCGTGCGCATGTTGGCGAGCGACTCGAGGTCTTTGATGCGGATCGGGAAGGTCGGATCGTCGTCGTGGGAGCGCACGCCCTGCTGGTCGTACAGGTGCTCGAGGCGCAGGCCCACGATCTGCTGGATGTCGGCGAGGCTGCGCCCGGCGTTGAGCGTGAGCGGGGGCGGATCGGTCTCGAGCCGGTCGATGGCCGAGCGGGTGAGGTGCGCACGGACGCGCTCGTAGTAGTCGTGCAGGCACGACAGCACCACCACCGAGGTCGACACGTGATCGACGATGTGGCGCAGGACGTCGATCGTGCGACCCACCCGGACCCCGGTGTCCCCGAGGTTGAACACGTCCTCCATCTGGTCGACCAGCAGCACGAACGAGAAGCGACCCACGCGATCCATCAAGCGCCCCAGCTGCACGATCATCCGCAGCGGCGAGTCGTGATCGTGGCGGGGGGCGATGCCTCCCAGCAGGCGCGTGTCGTAGTCGTTGAGGTGCTCGCACCTCAGGTACTTGAGCACCCGCGCGCGGATGCGGGGCTCCCGGCGCTGTAAGTACAGCAGCACCCGCAGCAGGTCGGGGTCGAAGTCCTCGTATCCCGGCTGCTCGAGCAGGCGATCGACCAGCGGGCTGACCGTGTCCTGCTGCATGAGGTCGAAGTCACCCTCGCGCAGCCCCTGCAGGTCTTCGGGCGACAGGGCGCGCCGGTCCTCGGCCAGCGCGTCGGACAGGGTGATGAGCCCCGAGCCGACCAGCTCGGGCGGATCGTAGGGCCGCTCGAGCGCGTCGATGACGTTCACCAGCACGTAGCGGGCGTAGTCCTCGGCGCGCGTGGTCATCTGCATGTAGATCGCAAAGCCGCGCCGTCGCCCGTGCAGGTAGCTGCGGAAGGCTCGCATCAGGTGGGTCTTGCCCGCGCCCGAGGGGCCGCGCAGCACCAAGAAGCGACCGCGGCGATCGGCATCGGGGGCGGTCACGCGGTCGACGAGGCGCTCGAAGGTCTCGCGGGCCTCGGCGTGCACCGAGTCCACGTCGAAGGGGTCGCGCTCCCACACCTGGTGGGCGTGCGCGATGGCCCCGAACACGGGCGGGCCGCTCCGATCGCAGAACGCGGTGATGCGCGGGTCGACGCCGCCGGAGGCCGGCTCGTCGGTGAGCTGGCGCCGCAGCTCGATCATGGCGTCGAGCTGGGTGCGAGCGGCGGCCTCCTCCGGGGTCAGCCCGCCCAGGTCGAACACGCGATCCATGGTGCGCTGCTGCGAGCGCACGTAGATCTCGAGCGGCTCCTCGTCTCCCGTGGCTCGGGCGGTGCGGCGGCAGATGTCGAGACCCACCCAGCGGGTAGGCTCCGCCCGCGCGCCGAAGGGCCCCGTGTCGGCGGAGTACTGGATCAGCAGCTCGCGCAGATCGTCCTGGCCGCACCCCACGAAGCGCTCGTACTCGGGCCGTACCCGGGCCAGGAAGCTGAGCAGCGAGTAGAAGATGGGGTAGACGTGCTCCAGCTCCTCGTCGGTGATGCGCCCGTCCGCCTCGATGCAGGAGTGGGCGACCCGAGCAAAGTCGTTGAGCAGCGCGCCGATCACCACCATGCGGCGCGGCAGGTCGTGCTGGGTCCGCAGGCGGTTCAGCTCGGGGCCGAGCAGCTCGGCCTCGTTGTCGGAGGACAGCACGCGCTCGACCATGCTGCCGATGCCGTCGACGATGTCGGTGATGTCGAGAGGAGAGGCGGGGTTGGGGGTCATGGGGTGCTCCGCGCGGGGATCTCGATGAAGTGGAAGGTGGCGTTGAGGTAGGGGGTCTCCGACTCGCGCACGAGCTCGCCGTCCATGGCCCCGACCAGATCGGCCCGGTGCAGGCGCAGCAGCCCGGCCCGGTTGGCCTCGACCAGCCGCGCCTTGAACTCGGGCAGCGAGCTGCGCCACCGCTCGGGCCCCGCCCGAGCGGCACGCCACACCTCCGCGATGAACACCCGCTCGTCGCCGTACCGCCCCGTGGTCGTGCCCTCGGCGATCGCCTGAACCCGCTGCGCCCACGCCTCCAGCGAGGCCGGCTCGGCATTGTGCGCTGGTGATGCGTCGCGAGTGTGCTCTGGGGTGCGCGCGGGGGCTGGATGTGGAGCCGGGCTCGGTTTGCGCTCCGGCGCTGGGGTGTGCTCCGAGGCTGGTTTGCGCTCCGGCGCAGGCTTGCGCTCCGGCGCAGGCTTGCGCTCCGGAGCATCACTGCGGTCCGGCACCGGCCGGTCCGCATCGACCCGAGCGCCCGCCTCATCGCCCACTTCATCGAACAACCATCGGCTCACCAGCGTGCGCTGGATCGCCATAATGTCTCGGGTGGTCGTGCCGGCCGCCGCGGTCGCGAGCAGCTGGCCGGTCATGTCGGAGTCGAGCGACTTGGCGCGGAGCGAGGTGCCGAGGCTGCGCTCGAGCACCGCGCGGCGGAGCCGGCCGAGGGTGAGCCGGCCGGTCTCGGGCAGGTCGAGCATCTGCCAGATCTGGGCGTCCACGGCCTGGGCGAGGGTGGGTGCGTCGGGCAGGCTCAGGCCCCGTGCTTGGCGGAGCAGCCGTGCCCGCAGCTTGTCGGCGCTCGCCAGCTCCGACCAGCGCTCGCCGGGCATTTCGAGGGCCAGCGCGGGCATGAGCGCTCGCCAGACCTTCGACCACGTGGCGGGCAGCTCCGTCACGCCCAGCGCCTCGCGGAGCCGGTCGAGGCCGCGCGGGGTGGGCACCCGGCGCTCGTCGATCTGCTGGTCTGCCTTCAGGTCCAGCAGCCGCTGATCGCACTGCTGCGACCACTCGCGTCGGGTCAGCCGCGCCTCCACGAAGCGAAACAGGTCGCTCTTCAGCTTGCTGGGGGCAGGGCGCTGCTGCCCGGCGGTGGCGAGCCGGGCGAGGATGAGCAGCTCCAGGCGCTGCAGGGGATCGTCGGTCATGAAGTGGCCTCTGGTTGGGGGCGATGCAAGACGTCCACGATGCGGTCGACGATCTCCGACAGCCGTGGCCCCACGTCGCGGGCGAGGAAGCGCAGGACGTACAGGCCATGGCGCTGCAGCAGCGCGTCCTTGCGCCGGTCTCGGCGGTAGGCGTCGTCGTCGACGAAGTGGTAGTAGCCGTCGATCTCGACCGCGAGCCGGTCTCGGCGCGCGAAGAGGTCGATCTCGGCGGGCTGCGTGCCGAAGGTGAAGGACATCCTGGCGTTCAGCTCGAAGCGACCCCGGGTGTCGGGGTGGCTCTCCAGCGCCTCGTACAGCAGGCGCTCGGCGAGGCTGCGGGCCCGGTCCTCCGCGGCGGGATCATCGGGCGCGGCGTCGGCCATCTCGGCGAGCTGCTCGCGGAGCAACGCGATGGCGGCCGACCGCTCGTCCAGCCGCACCAGCCCCTCGCGGAGCATCACGTGCGC
>JGI12210J13797_10249008_pt1 | contig 14013 bp, 14 predicted proteins | sample ElkSlonscriptome_3_FD_13797 | JGI IMG/M metagenome (IMG submission 13797)
AGCAATGGTGTTCGGTGCCGTCGAGTGCCACCAGCAGCCGCCCGTCGAGCACCCGGTGCGAGGCCAATCCACCGTCGACCACGATCGGCTCCACCAGGTCCATGAACAGCGGCGCGACATGGGTAGGGGAAACCGGATCGAGCAGTACGCCGGCCGGTTGCACCGGGAACATGCCAGCAAGACCGACGTGCGCATCATCGATTTAATCGACACTGGGTACGTTTTGCGTCGATCAAAGATCGCCCATTGACATCTCGAACAGCGCGGTAGTGTGGCGAGAGTGGCCGGTAGCGAGGTCGGCGGCTCTTGGAGATTCGCGACGAAATGTTGCTGGAAACAACAATGCCAACCGATCGCGCCTGCACAGCGCTCCCGCCGCCGCTCAAAAGTGTCTGCGCCGAATATCATCAAGCAGACCGGACGCCGCGGCCTCGACCATGTCATAGACGGTTTCGAAGCCGCCGGCGGCACCGTAGTAAGGATCAGGGACCTCGCGCATGCGCATGTTCGGAGCGAAGTCCATTAGCAGCATCAGACGACGCTCCAGACCGCGGCCTTCCGGACAGATGCTGCTCAAGCTATGGTAGTTGTCCTGATCCATGGCCAGGATGTAGTCGAAGTACTCAAAGTCCTCTGACCGCGCGCGACGTGCGCGCAGATCGTGCATCTCGATCCCACGGCGCAGCGCCGCCTGCTGCGCACGCCGGTCCGGCGGCTCACCCTCGTGATAGGCGTGGGTGCCAGCGGAATCGATCTCGATGCGCTCGACGAGCCCCGCATCCTCGACCAGCTTACGGAAGACGCCATGGGCCGTCGGCGACCTGCAGATGTTGCCCATGCAGACGAAAAGTACTCGCACGCGCGTGTTGTCGTTCATCGTTGTCTCAGACCTGTCTAAGCTAGAAATTCTGCGCCTATTTTACCATCCGACGCGAGCCGGTTCGGCGTGCCTGCCGTCACTTGCCTTAGGGCGGTCGATCCTGCTGCATGCGAATCTCCAACCGCTTGCGCTCGACAGTTTGGCGCTGCTGCAGAAACGGGTCCCGGCGCGGAACCTGACGCGGAAGATCGACGCCCTGCCCCGGCTGATTGAAGCGGCGCTCGGTCTGTCGCTCGCGCCTTTGGCGCTGCTGCAAGGCGCGCAAATCATTGCGCTGCGAGCGCTCAATGGTCTCCAAGCCTCGCTGATCACGCAAATCGAGCGGCTCCACCCGCTCTCGATAGGTCTGCTGATCTCGCTCGAGTTGCAGCCAGCCGCGGGCCTCCCGTCGAGTCTCTGCATCCACAACACCCGCAGGCATCCATGCCGACAAAACCAAAAGCAAGAGCATCGCGACCTTGCCGGACGCGCGATGGCACTTAAACCGCACCCAATCGGTGCAAACGACCGCCTTGCTGGGGCATTTGTGAACCCTTCCGAGACAAGACAGCGGCCAAGCACTCCACCAAAACGGACATGGTGGCTGCCGGAGGCTGCTCCACAGGACCTTTCTCGAGAGTTGGCACCGGAAGTGCATTACCTTAATCGAGGCGGAAAACTCCCTCTCTGCCGTTTCCGTCCTCTGACCTCCTCAGTGGTGAATTGCCCCGCGACCCCGCGGGGCTTTTTTTGTCTGGCGTTTTTGGGGCCAGCAGCACCGCGGATACGGAAAAATGGTCCTGGCGCCCCCATCTTGGCGACACGCGAGCGGGACACCCCGCGCGATCGTCGGGCCTTCCCCCGTCAAGTTGAACGAGTCAGCCCATGAACGATGCCGATCCCTTCAAAGAACGCTTACGACAGTTGATCGGGCGACATTGCAATTTCTACGGACGAGATTGCCGAGTGGTCGAGATCCTGAACGCCGATGAACGTCTCGTTTTGGAGACCCATGAGGTCACGCCACCGATTCAGACCGATCAGTATGGCCAGGCCGCGTACCGGTCCAACGAGCATATCGAGGTGGCGCTGTTCGATGCCAGCGGGGAGTTGTCCGATGAGCTGCTGCACCTGCTCGACGGCGTCAAGCGCGGCGGTTAGGCGCCTTGGCGAGTCGATGCCGCGGACCGAAGAGCCACGGTCGGCTTAAGCCTCGCCGGCTAGGCGCTGCACAACCAGCCTGACGTCGTCCGCGGTATCCACGCCTGGCCCAGGTTCCTCTGCGGCAATGGAGACGTGTATCCGTTCCCCGTGCCAGAGCACGCGCAGCTGTTCTAACGACTCCACCAGTTCCAACGGCGCCGCGGGCCAGCCTACGTAGCGGGCGAGAAAATCGGCGCGGTAGGCGTACAGCCCGATGTGACGTAGAAACGTGATCCCCTGTGGCAACTGTGCACGCTTCCCGCGGAAGCCGTCGCGATGCCAGGGTATCGGCGCGCGAGAGAAATATAGCGCGAAGCCCTCCCCATCGGTCACCACCTTGACGACATGCGGGTCGAACAGCGCCCCCGCATCGGCGATTGGGTAGGCCAGCGTCGCCATGCAAGCGCCGTCCCTCGCCGCCAGATCCGCCGCAACCTGGTCAATCAGCGCCGGCGGCATGCAAGGCTCGTCGCCTTGAACATTGACGACGATGGTGTCGGCGGCCCATCGGCGTTGCGCAATCACCTCGGCGACGCGGTCCGAGCCGCTGTGATGGCCGCTACCGGTTATGGCGACATCCGCGCCGAGAGCAACACAGACATCGGCAATGCGTTGGTCGTCGGTCGCGATCACGATTTCTGCCGCGGCGCTGGCGCGGGCCCGCCCCAGCACGCGCTCGATCAATGGCTTGCCGCCGATGTCCAGCAGCGGTTTGCCGGGCAGCCGGCTGGCAGCATAGCGCGCCGGTATGACGACCTTGAACGCAGCGCTCAAGACTTTGCGACCTCCTCCTCGGGATTCAGCCGACGCGCCTCGTCCTCGAGCATGACCGGAATCGCGTCGCGTACCGGATACGCCAGGCGGTCCAGGCGGCAGATCAGCTCATTGGCCGATTTATCGTAGTAGAGTTCGCCCTTGCAGACGGGACAACGCAGTATCTCAAGCAGCTTCTTATCCATGCCAGTCACTCTGTTGCAAATTGATCTTTGTGGGTGGTCTTAGGCGATTTCTGTCAGTCGGATCATCGCGGCCTGGCAGCCTCGGCACGGACCTCGCGGCAGGCGTCGACCATGCGGTCGAAGGCGACTACGAAGGCCGCATCCGGTCGCGCCTGCACCGGCACAGACCAATGTTCAGCGGCCGCCCAGGCGCGGCACTTGACCGCGTCCTTCTCGGTCATCAGTATCGGTCCGTGTGGCAGCCGCGCCAGGTCCGAGCCCGTGTAACGATGATGATCCGGAAACGCCCGCGTGACGGTATCGAGGCCCAGGTTCCGCAGCATTGCGAAAAAGCGTTCCGGATTACCGATGCCCGCGATCGCTGTCACGCGCTCGCCGCGAAACGCCGCAAGCGCCCGGCGCTCGCCCGCATGATACAGATTCACGGCGGCCCCCGGCACCAGCGTCATGCGCATCGCGCCCAGGTCCCCGCCCGCTCCCCGCCTATCGACCCCGCCGTCACCGGAGCCATCACCGACGTTGACGACGATCAGGTCCGCCCGAGCGGCGCGACCACGTGGCTCGCGCAACGGCCCCGCCGGCAAGCAGCGCCCGTTGCCGAAGCCGCGCATGCCATCGACCAGCAGGATTTCGCCATCGCGCCGTAGCCGATAATGTTGCAGGCCATCGTCGGTGACGACGATATCGCAACCGTGCTGCAACGCCAGCAGCCGAGCGGCGGCAACCCGGTCCGGGCCCACCACGACGGGACAGCCAGTGCGACCAGCGAGCAACACCGGCTCGTCGCCGAACTCGAACGGATCACTGTCGGCTTGGACCAGCAGCGGTGGGCCTTGTCGCTTGCCGCCATAGCCGCGCATTGCCACGCCCGGGCGCAAACCGCGCCCACGCAAATGCTCCACCAGCCACAGCACCAATGGTGTCTTGCCGGTGCCACCCACGGTCAGATTGCCGACCACTACCACCGGCACCCCGACCGACTCGGCGTTGAACCAGCCGCGACGATAGGCAATTGCGCGCAACGCTGCGACGGCGCAATAAAGCCATCCCAGCGGCGCCAGCAACGCGGACAGGGCGCGGGCAAGAAAACCGTCCCCGTACCAGAGCTGCCCCGGACGCGAACGGGAACGCAAACTTGCGCGCGCGCGCCCTATCGGCGTGTTCACGCGCCGACTTCGTCAGGCACCGCGAGGTCGACGGAGTCGTGGAACTGCATACCATGCAGGCGCGTATAGTAACCGCCCTTGTCCAGCAGTTCCGCGTGCGGCCCCTGCTCCACGATGCGCCCGCCATCGAGTACGACGATACGGTCAACGTGCTCGATCGTAGACAGCCGGTGCGCGATCACCAAGGTGGTGCGATGTGCCATCAGCTCCGCCAACGCGGCCTGGATATGCCGCTCGGCCTCGGTATCCAACGCCGACGTCGCCTCGTCCAGCACCAGGATCGGCGCGTCCTTGAGCATGGCCCGAGCAATGGCGATGCGCTGCCGCTGGCCGCCGGAGAGCAGCACGCCGCGATCGCCAACCAGGGTATCGAAACCCTGCGGCAGTGCCTCAATAAACTCAAGCGCATGGGCCGCCTCCGCCACACGCCGCAGCTCGGCGAGCGGCACATCCGCGTCAGCGCCATAGGCAATATTGTTGGCGACGGTGTCGTTGAACAGCACGATGTCTTGCGTTACGAGCGAGATCTGCGCCCGCAGGCTCGCCAGGGTCAGTTCGCGAATATCGATGCCGTCGATCAGGATAGCGCCCTCGGTGACGTCGTAGAAGCGCGGCAACAGGCTCGCCAGCGTCGACTTGCCGCTGCCGGACCGGCCCACTAGCGCAACGCTCTCCCCGGGCGCAATGGACAGGTTCAGGTCATGGATCACCGCGCCCTTGTCCAAGTCGTAGACATGGGTCAACTGGCGATACTCGACCTGCCCCTTGGCACGCGCGAGCCTGCGGCTGCCGGTGTCGTCCTCGCTCTCGCCGTCGAGCAGTTCAAACAGACTGGCGGCGGCGACGATGCCTCGCTGCAACTGAGAGTTCACCGACGCCAGACGCTTTACCGGCGGCAACATCAGCCCCATGGCGACGATAAAGGACATGAAGGTGCCGACGGTAATGTCCTCGCGCAGACCCTGTAGCGTCGACAGATAGACAATGATGCCGATGGCGATGGCGGACAGGATTTGCACCAACGGCACGCTGATCGACTCCACCGCAACGATCTTCATCTGCAGCGAGCGCGTCTTCTCATTCAGGCGCGAGAACTCTGCGGACTCTTGACGCTCGCCGCCGAACGCCTTGACGACGCGATGCCCGTCGATAACCTCCTGCGCCACGTGGGTCAACGACCCGATCCGTTCCTGGATGCGCTTGCCGTAATTGCGAAAACGCTTGGTGGCGTATTTGATCGAGAACGCCATGACCGGCCCGATGAGCAAGAAGATGGCGGACAGCGCCGCGTCCACATACAGCATGTAGCTTAGCAGCGCGATGGCCGTGAAGCCGTCGCGCACCAGTGTGGTCACCGCGGAGGTCGCTGCCGTGGCCACATACTCGACGTTGTAGGTGAGCTTGGCCAGGATCTGGCCCGAGCTGTTGCTGTCGAAATAGCGCGTCGGCGAGCGCAGCAGGTGGTCGAACATCTCTTGGCGCAGATCCGCCACCACCCGTCGCCCGACCCATTGCAGGCAATAGGTGTTGACGAAGCCCGCAAAGCCGCGAACGACGAAGATACCCACCAGCACCAGCGGCATCAGGCGCACCACCGTGGGGTCACGGTCGACAAAGCTGCCGTCGAGCAGCGGCTTGATCATCGCGGCGAACAACGGTTCGGTGGCGGCGAACACCAACATGCCGCCGATAGACAGCGCAAACATGCGCCAGTACGGCTTCACGTAGCGCAGCAGTCGCCGATAGATCACGCGCCCGGATTCGGGGTTGGGGTTAGGGTTGGGGTTAAAGTCGGAATCGGCGGGAATGCCGGGTTCGGACTCGGCAGCAGCCTGTCGCAGCTCGCTCATTGGTTATGATCGATTCGGCTGGCGGCGAACGCGACCCGCGTCATGCCGAGTTGGCCGGCCGCGTCCAGCGCCGTCATCACCGCCTGGTGCGGCGTCTGGGCGTCGGCCTTGATCAAGACCGGCAGGTCCCGTCGTGGACCGACCGCACCCACCATCGCCTTGCGCAAGGTCTCCGCGCGGGAGTCCAGTACCTGACTGTCGTCGACGTAGAAGTGGCCGCTGGCATCGATCACGATCTCCAGCAATTCCAGTTCTTCGCGTGCGACCGGCTCACCGTCCACCTGCGGCAGTTGCAGTCGCAACCTGGCATCGTCGTTGAAGGTCGTGGAGACCATGAAGAAGATCAACAACAGAAACACCACGTCGATCAGGGGGGTGAGATTGATGTCGGGCTGCTCGCGCTTGTGCGGGCGCAGATTCATGTCGCGCCCACCTCAGTCGCCTCGCGCTCACCCTTCATCACCTCGATCAGGCGCAGCGCCTGCTCCTCCATGCCGATGATCAGCTTGTCGACATGACCATTGAAATAGCGATGGAACATCAGTGCCGGTATCGCCACCGACAGGCCCGCTGCGGTCGTGATCAGGGCTTTAGAGATTCCGCCCGCCAACACGCCGGGGTTACCGACACCAGCCTGCATGATGACGGCGAACACGTCGATCATGCCAATCACAGTACCGAGCAACCCCAGCAGTGGCGCCACCGCGGCGATGGTTCCTAGGGTATTGAGATAGCGCTCCAGGTCAGACACCACCTGGCGACCCGTGTCTTGAATTGCCTCCTTCATAATCTCTCGGGAGTGAAAGCGGTTCACCAGCCCCGCCGCCAGCATTCGACCTAGGGCGGAGCCCTCTCGGATCTCGGCGACGCGGTCGTCGTTCAGCAGCTTGCGGCGATCCAATTGCCAGATCTGCCCCACCAGGTTGTCGGGCATGATGACCTCGCGCCGCAGCGCCCAAAAGCGCTCCACCACGATGGCCATGGCGACGATGGAGCACAGCACGATCGGCACCATCAGCCAGCCACCAGCCTGCATCAATTCGAACACCTCCACCTCCCGTCCGCTGTTGACTGAACGACCCGCTAGACGCGCCGAAAGTTAAGCAACCTATGATACAGGATCGCCCTCGCGGCAGCGCCCCGACGACGTGATGAAAGAACACTCTGAAGGGAGGTGACTCAGGTCCGCCAGCGATCAGGGCGCACAGGCGGGCGCCATGTCGCCGCAGTCCTCGGCCGCGCGGTCGCAAAAGTCGAAGCAGGTNACGAGCCGGCCTTCAAAGGTGGCGTCGACGTCGACGCTGTGCTCGCGTTGATGGACATCGAACCCAGGTTGGTTCGTTGGGCTCTGACCGACGAGTCTGATCCGGTCCGCCGGATAGTCGATGCTGAGCGCGACGCGCATGGGGTAATAGCCGTCTAGGAATCGGCGCATGTAGGGCCCATTACGTAGCCGGTAGTGTCCGTCGCCGAGGTGATACAACGCCTGGCTTTCGCCGCGGATACAGAGCGCCGCATCCTTGGCGATGTCCTCCAACTGCACGGTGTGACCCTCTACCCAGGCCTTGCCAATGTTGCGCCTCGAGGCGATCTCCAGCCCGCGCACGCCGCCACTGCGAAACAGGATCTGCGCGGCGGGCACCGCATCGATATTTTCGTGGCATTGCTCCAACTCGACCCAGCCCTGCTCTAGGCTGTCGTCGGTGATACGGATGTGATTGCGGTGGGCGTGCGCACCGACCGCGTCGGCGGCCGGGATGAACTCCAGTTCGCCGTCGTTCACAGCCGCGGTGAGGGCCATCAGGTCCGGCTCGTTGTCGAAGCCATCCGGCCAATCGTCGTCGAGCGCTAGCGCGGGCAGCTCACCACCGAGAAGGGCTGCCAGTGCGACAACGCGGGCTGGACCAAGAACGCGCCGAAGCCATACGATTGGTGCTTGCATAATCCCCTGCCGTAATTTTGGCATTGCCAAGCGGCCAAATCATCGGTTTGCATGCGGTGCGGACGCGTCATTTTCAAATCAGCTGTTCTCGACAACCCCACAATGCGGCTCTAGCATGGATCGTCCTTTCTCCGATTAGATTCGCCAAATTCGAATTGCCGAATGTGATCTGGCCCGCAAGGGTCGAGTCTCGCCGCCGCGGTGGCTATGCTGCCGGGCCGCGTCAATCCCAGCGTCGGGCACATGCCCGTCGCGCCTAACGCTAGCAGCCCTATGCCCACACCATGATCGAGATCGAATACATCGTCAAAGACCAAAACGGAGTCGAACGATTGCGGACCACCGATAAGAAGGCGGCCGACGCCTACGACAAGGCGCTGGAGAATGCGGACCGCCTCGCGCAACTGCTGCGCGACGACAACGTACTACCGAACTTGGCGGACACCGACATGGAAGAACTGACCATCTACCTCGCCCGCAATGCGAAGAACGTCGAGCGCGTGCTGCGGGGAAAGGCGCCGGAGCCGAGCGCGGTGGATTCCGCACCTCGGACAGACGATAAGGTCGCAGCGCTCAAGGCCGCATCCTAATTCGGTTTGATCCCGCCGCAGAATCATGCAAGCAGAGACAACTCCGTTGGGGTCGCAAGTGGCACGGCGCCCGCGGGTCGTGATCGCTGGCGCCAGCGGGTTCATCGGCACGGCACTCTGCCCACGCTTGGCGGCGACCTATGACGTCGTGGCGCTGACACGCTCGCCGGTGCGCGCCGAGACCCCGGACCCGACTGGCCTTATCCGGTGGCAGCATTGCGACCTGTTCCGCGCCGAGGATGTGCGAAAATCCTTGGTGGGGGCCGAGTACGCCGTCTACCTGGTGCACTCGCTGGCGCCCACATCGCGGCTGACCCAGGCCACTCCGCGCGATATGGACCTGGTGCTCGCCGACAACTTCGCCCACGCCGCCATGGCCACCGGCATCCGGCAGATCGTTTTCGTCAGCGGCGTGATGCCCCAGAGCTTTCGCTTTTCGCCGCTGCTGTGGAGTCGGCGCGAGGTCGAGATGGTACTCGGCTCCTACGGCACTCCTGTCACGGCCCTGCGCGCGAGCCTAGTGCTCGGCCCCGGTGGCACCGGCCCCCAGCTGTTGGTCGATCTGGTGCGCCGGCTACCGTTGCTGATATTGCCGCCCAGTGCCGGCTCGACAACCCGCCCGATTGCGCTGGCGGATCTGGTCCGGGCCATCTTGCACTGTCTCGGTCGACCAGAGGAGTTCGACGGCGCCTTCGATATCGGTGGCTCCGCGCCCCTGAGTTACGAGCAGATGCTGCGCGACACAGCGCAGGCACTCGGTTTGCGCCGCGCCTCGGTCAAGGTGCCGTTTGTGCCGATGCGCTTGGCATCTCTGACCGCACGCATCGTCAGCGGCGCGCCAGCACCGATGGTTGGCGCCATCGTCGAGAGCCTGCCGCAGGATACGGTAATGCGCGACAACCCGGTGCAGCAGGCCATCGGCCCCGGCGCGATCAGTTTTCGCGCCGCCCTCGACGCAGCCATCGACCCGGCCCGCCGCCGGTTACTCCCGAATCCGCGCCAGCGCATGCGAGAGCGCGATTGCGAGCTGATGCGTCGCCTATCGCTGGTCCGTTCGATCCAGCGGGTGTTGCTACCACCGGGCCAGGATGCGGCGTGGGTGGCGGGTAACTATTTCCGCTGGCTCGGTGGATGCTGCTGGCCAATAGTGATGACCGAGGTCGACGATAACGGCGCGGTCGACGTCTACCTGCGCCTTCCCCGCATGCGCCTACTGTCGCTGCGCCTCGACGGCCAACAGAGCACGGCGCAACGCCAAATTTACCGGGTCGTCGGCGGTAAGCTAGCCCGCGCCGGCGCCGCCGGCGATGCCCGCTTCGAGTTCCAGACCCTGCTCGACGGGCGCTACACGATGACCGCAATCCACGACTATGCCCCTGCCCTGCCCTGGTATCTGTATCTGCCGACCCAGGCGTTTGCCCATCTGCGGGTCATGCGCTGGTATCAGCGACGGCTTGCACGGTTGGCCCGATAGGGAAAGCTGAGGCTCGAGGTCGAGGTGGCCGTCATGGTGAAGGCGCTGGCTCTCCGGGCCATTGTCATCGCCGCGTCAGCTGGAAGGCGGCAATTACAAGTAGCCGTCGAGCATGCCCCGTAGGTCTACGCGCGCCCGCAATCGTCGGCTGAGCATGAAGATGCCGACAAACTTGCGATGCAGGAACAGGGTTGCCGGGTCCGGCATATGGCCGAAGGCGTTGTCGTAATACATGTCCCGGCCACGGGTAAAGATGCGTTCGAACAGGTCGGACGAGCCGAAGTCGTACGGCGCACCCGGACGCAGGANCTCCGCTGAGAGTCGCAACAGCTCGACCATGTCGGCGACCCGCTCGGGCGGGTCATCGCCGCCAATGTAGCCCAGCGCGATTGCGCCATCGCGAAGCCCGACGAAGTCGTCGGCAACGGCGGCCCGACCGAGCAGCAGATAACAGCCCGCGAGTTCGNCGGACACCGGGCTGGTGGCGCCGAAGTCCAGCAGCACCACGCGCTTGCGCTCGGCGTCGTAAAGGAAGTTGCCGAAGTTGGGATCGGTCTGCATCAGGCCGAACTCGAACAGTTCACGCAACATCAGGCGACTCAGCAGGGCGGCGACGCGATCGCGCTCGACGCGGGTGTATCCCGGCTGGGCCAGCCGGTCAATGGACACACCCTCGGCGAAGTCCATGGCCAAGATGCGGCTGGTGGTCAGATCCCGATGCACGCCGGGGACGAAAAAGTCCGGGTCATTGCCGATCAGCGCCCGATACGACTCCAGCGCTGTCGCCTCGGCCTCGTAGTCCGCCTCCTGGTGCAATTGCCGCTTGGCCTCGTCGAGCATTGGCTGAATGTCCAGCCCTTTCGGCGCCATGCCCATAGTGCGCGCGAGAAAGCCAAGGTTCGCGACATCGCTGTCGATGCTCTCGCGAATGCCAGGAAACTGTACCTTCAGCGCCAGTCGGCGCCCGTCGCGGGTCTCGGCCCGATGCACCTGGCCGATGGACGCGGCCGCCATGGGCCGAAAATCGAAGCGCCGGAATTGCTTGTTCCAGTCCCTGCCCCACTCCGCCTCCAGCGCGGCCGTTAGCTGACTCATCGGCATCGGCTCGGCGCGATCGCGCAGCGTGGCCATGATCTCGGCCGCTTCGGGCGTGAACACGTCGGACCCGTCCATGGACATCAGTTGCCCCATTTTCATCACCGCACCGCGCATGCGTGCCAGGCGATCGGTGAGGCGCTTGGTTGCGGCAGGACTCAACTGGATTCGGCTCGCCTCTCCTGGCTGGGTGCGTGCCATCTGGAGCACGCCCCGCACACCAATGCCAGCGGCAAGATCAGTGGTCGCGCGGCCGACGTGCCAGAGGCGGCTAAGCCGTTTTGTTGGGACTGGAAGACCGGTTGTCGATGGTTTGTTCGCCATGTTCGTGCCCTATATTTTTCTTTGTCGCATCCGTGTTTATGGTGGGAGCGGACGGAATGAGACGCAACCCTAACAGCATGGCAGCGCCAGCGCCGATGACAGATCGCAGTTCGGTCGATTATGACGACAGCATTGTTTGCTTTATCACGGTATTTCGCGTCATACTGGCGTGTTTCCCCGCGCTTGCACGCAAACTTTACGCCCGTCGGCAGGTCCGACTGGCGTCGCCGAGGCCCATCATGTCCGATTCCCACCCGCAACAGCCCGCCATCGACCCGGAGCCGCAGGCATCCGCCGCCGACACCGAACCGACCCCTCTCCCTCGCTCGGCCGCAGACGTTGCGTCAGAGGACACCCCGAAAGTCGACCCTGCGGCAACCGGGTTTGCGGCCATGGACCTCGCTCCGCCCATCGCCCGCGCCATCGCGGCCTTGGGGTACGAGGAGCCGACATCGATCCAAGCCAGCTGCATTCCGCCGCTGCTGCAGGGCCGCGACCTGCTGGGCCAGGCACAAACCGGCACCGGCAAGACCGCGGCCTTCGCGCTGCCGCTGCTGAGCCGGCTCGACACCGACGCCAGGCTACCGCAGCTCCTGGTGCTGGCGCCGACCCGCGAACTCGCGTTGCAGGTGGCGGAAGCGTGCCAGGGCTACGCGCAGTACATGAAACGGTTCCAAGTGGTGCCGATCTACGGTGGCCAGAGCTATACGCTGCAAATTCGCCAGCTCAAGCACAGTCCACAGGTCATCGTCGGCACCCCCGGTCGGGTCATGGATCACATGCGCCGTGGCACGCTGTCGCTGGACGGTCTGAGTGCCTTGGTGCTCGATGAAGCCGATGAAATGCTGAACATGGGCTTTGCCGAGGACATCGACTGGATCTTCGAGCATGTGCCCGCGACCTGTCAGGTGGCGCTGTTCTCGGCCACCATGCCGCGGGGAATCGCCCAGGTCGCACGCAAGCGGCTGAAGAACCCGGTGGAGGTCCGCATCGAGGCGGGCGCGCAAAACGTCGAGGCCATCGACCAGAGTCACTGCGTGGTCACGCGCCACCACAAGCTCGACGTGCTGACGCGCATCCTTGAGATGGAGCCGTTCGACGGCATGGTCATCTTCGTGCGCACCAAGAATGCGACGACGGAGCTGGCCGACAAACTCAAGGCGCATGGCTTCGCCGCCGAGCCACTGAACGGCGACATGACCCAGGAGATGCGTGAACGCACCGTGGAGCGTCTGCGCCGCGGTCGGCTGGACATCGTGGTTGCAACGGACGTGGCCGCCCGCGGCCTAGACGTGGAACGCGTCACCCATGTCGTCAACTACGACATCCCCACCGATCCACAGATCTACGTGCACCGCATTGGACGCACCGGTCGCGCCGGCAGGACCGGCCGAGCCATCCTGATGGTTGAGCCTCGCGAGCGCGGGCTGCTGCGCGCCATCGAGCGCACCTTCAGCTGCCCGGTGCCGCAGATGGAGCCACCGAGCGCCGAGCAGCTCACCAACTCTCGCATCGACCGTTTCACCGGCGAGCTGCGCAAGACCCTGTCGGAGCAGGATCTAGACTTCTTCTATCGGTTGGTGACTAACATCGCCCGCGACCAAGAGTTGGAGCCGATGGATATCGCCGCCGCGCTTGCGTTTCAGCTGCAGCGCGAGCGCCCGCTCGAAGTGGAGGAACTGCCCCGACCGCCCCAGCGTCGGGACGGCCCGGACCAGCGCGGGCGCCAGCGGGGGGACTACCGGGGCGGGCGCGACGACGACCGTGGTCGGGCACAAGGCAAGTGGCGTGATCGTGGCGAACGCCCGGATCGCCGACCGCCCTCCGGCGACGATCGCCGCGGACCGCCGCGCGAGCAACGGCGCGGCCGCGACGACTCCGACCTGGCGGGCTATCGCATCGAGGTCGGTCATGATCACGGCGTCACGCCGCGTGAGATCGTCGGCGCCATCGCGAACGAAGCCGGCATCGAAGGCCGCTACATCGGCCGCATCGATATCCGCGGCGACCATTCCACCGTCGATCTGCCCTCCGGCATGCCCAAGGAGCTGCTGCATCACCTCAAGCGCGTGTACGTTCGCGGCCAGGCCCTGCGCATCACCGAGTTGGGCAAGGGCAGCGGCGATGAACGCCCGCAACGGCACTTCAAGGCGCGCGACAACGGCCCCGGAGACCAGCGGCCGCGAGGCAACTCGGGCGGCGGATACGACGACCGCGGTCCCGGCAGGGCCCGGCGTGGCGATCAGCCGCGCCAGCCGCGGGGGGAATATTCAAAGGATCGCAATCCGAAGGATCGGTGAGGTTGAGTAGCAAGTAGCGTGTAGCGAGTGGCCAGTGACGAGTGCCGAGCGGCGCGCGAGGCGATGCCTTCGACCGACGAGCGTATCGTGCGCTTCTGATACGCTGGCGCAGTGCCCCGAATGGGCCAAGCGCGAAAGGCCAAGCGCCGCGATACAGCACCCGAGTGCCATGTCGGCCCCAGTGGCTTGGAGCTTGGCCCTTCGGCGGGCAACCGCATCGTCGCCAAAAAACTTGACGCAACTGAAAACGC
>JGI12210J13797_11248389_pt1 | contig 13995 bp, 10 predicted proteins | sample ElkSlonscriptome_3_FD_13797 | JGI IMG/M metagenome (IMG submission 13797)
CTGGGTGTGTAATTTTCCTGGGAACTCCATCGCTCCGTTTTGTCTTAGCACCGCCCATAAAAACCAACCTTTGTAGAAAACCGATCGCTTTAGCCCCCCGCAGGGGCGAGCCGTCGCCGTGCCGCAGGTGCGGGTGATGCGTACAACGCAGAAAGGCGACATGGCTCGCGTTGAGTCCAATTTGGGGGCATATCCTCTATTTTAGCTGAAAAAAAAGTATGCTGGTTATGGGAAAAAATGAAGCAAAAACGAGGCAAACGCGAGGGATTTGTGAGGCGGAAATGAGGGAAGTTTTCTAGCTATTTTGTGAACCAATAAACTTGTGATAAAATGACTGAGGCTTAGGGGAGGTAATGGTGAGGTTTTAATCGGGTTTGTTGAGGTCTTATTAAGGGGTCATTGAGGGGTCATTAAGGGAAAGAAACAGGGTGTTCTGTTTCCTCCTCAATAAATATCTGGGTGTATGCGTGTTGAGCGGAATTGGACTCATGGACTTGCAGTTTTATGATTTGGGGCGTTCACGCCATTCCTCACATTCAAGGGTATACGTGACCCTTGGTAGTTCCCTGCTTGATTTATCCTGACTGGGGAGTTCCCCAGTAAGACAATTTGATAGCCACTAGGTACGATGCTTCTGCTTGAGGCTGGAGTGGAGTGTCAACCGCGCCACTATTAACTCAGCTTGGAAGGGATTAAGCGGGGTGGATGCCTAAGAAGACTTCAACTAGAAGAACGAATTGACGCGCCCGCTGGGGAAGAGGCTCCCGGCGAGAGCCTGGCTCTTCAAAGCTCACTGATAATATTATGAGTGAGAATGATGGAACATGGTTGCTACCTGAAAAGCACCCGCCAAGACGAAAATACCCCCTAGTGCAGCGCGGCAGAAATAACTGACCAGTTAACAAGCTCCCTGAAAGCAGCTATAGCGCTTCGCGCTGGTCTAGTTACACTTTGTTTGTACGAACATCCCATCTGGACTCAGCTTCAGAGAAGGGAGTTGTAAATACACGCCTAGCGACTTGCTATACCATGAGCCTTATAGCCTTCTGCCTTCTGCCTTCTTGTACTAGGTGCCTGGGGATTTACTTTCCTTCAACAGGTCACACTATAATATCTGTACGTTTTGTCGATATTTAGCAATTGCTGATTTTGTTGATTGTTTGAGGATAAAAAAGTAAAATGCGTGGCTATGTTTTAAGTCAAGTGGGACTTGAAAAAGTAGAAAGTTTCATCTCCGTTGAAAACAAACTATCCCGCCGTCAAATCAGTTTAGAATCTTGTCTAGACCGAGCTACCGTGACCAAAGCCTTACAGGGAGAGAAGCCCGTCAACCTGCGGACTATCCGCACTTTGTTCCTTTCTCTTGGCATTCCACTTGAAAAAATAGATTATTGTCGGGTGTCATCTATCAACCGAAAATCCATGGAGCAAAATAGAAAAGATTATGAAATGCTCATCAAGGCGGCTGAAAGAGCGGAGGAATTAGCCTCCAAAGAACACGAGGCTCAAAGGAAGCAGGAATTATTGAACGAAGCTAAAGAACTACGTGTTCGTGCTGCCAATCTGTCCGATGATGATGAATAGAAAACAGCTCCTCCAATAAAAATCAACAGAATCATCAATTGGAAAAACTTATCAACTTTCTTCAATCAACACAATCAGCCACTGTTCAATCCCCGGAGCCTAATAATCGAATGGTCGTTAAAAACAATGATTATGTTGATTAAGGCGGCAGCGATCGGTTGCTCTTCCCAGTACATCAGGCGTCTTGAGAGTAGTCAGTTTTTTAGGGTTTACCCTGTGGATGCCTCTAGCCTTTTTTGTCTAGATGCGACGAAAAACCTTGCTCGTATGAAAGTTGATATCTTTTTGATTAATGTCGAGAAGAAGGGGGAGCAGGGATTCAGTCTGACTCGGACTATCCGTCGATTTTCAAGAGCCGTCTTGATTCTTTTGGGGCGGCACAAGAGTCGGCATTTTGTTAGTCGTGCTTTGTCTATGTCCGATGGATATTGTCTCAATGGTGTCTCTCCAGAGGAGCTGCGGCTTGTTTTTCTGGCAGCTTACTCTGGGAGGCTCTTTGTCGCTCCACCTACTGCCTTGCCTATAGAGGGAGATGTTGTTTCCATAGAGGCTCTCCCTCCTGAGCAACGGCGCTTAGTCAAGGCTAATCCTTTGAGTAATTGTGAGTTACAGATCTTAAAGTTGGTTTCTTTGGGATACTGCAATCGTCAAATTGCTCAGAAATTGTATATCAGTGAGGCGACGGTTAAGACTCAATTGAGGAGTATCTATACTAAACTGGCGGTGAATAACCGAGTATCTGCTGTTGTTCAAGCTTTGCGCTGTGGCATTGTGTTTTGAGGTATAGTGGGAGGGAGTTCTACTGTACCCCCCCCATTTTAGGTGGTCAAATAAACTCAATAATAATGTCGTTAAAGTCCATGTCACCGCCACCATGGAGATCCTCAAAAGCAAAGATGTTATCTCCTAGCAGGCGAACATGGTCAAAATTATCTGAGTTAGCTGCGATCACAGGAAAATAGACTTGGGCTTGGACTTCCAAGCCGTCTGAGACTGAGCCATCTGCCACGATGAATGGCATATAGATAGTACCTGGCGTGAGCGCGACTGTGCCGGACTCTCCTGCTTCCCCTTCAAATAGCAGGTTGTGGGAGAGGACGATTTCGGTGTAACCGTTTTCTCCAGGAAGTACAGTTTCTCCGGTGAAAGGGTCGGTGACGGCTCCGGTTTCATCGTTAACCGCGAATAATCCCACTGTGTTATCATAATCCGCCCAGCTTTTAATGTTAAAACTGACGTTGATTACTTCATCGGACGGATTGGTTAAAATTTCGCTCTCATGTTGCCCTTGGAATAGGGCGAGAGGGGATTGCCCTTTGTCATTTAAGCCGATACCAATCTCTAACCCATCAGCCCATTTCAGCGCATAGCCTGAATCAGTGGCGGTGACTTCAAGGTTAAAATCTATTGTGTCACTGGAGATCCGTCCGTCAATTAGGTCATCGATTGAGCCACCGTTTACCTTAAAGAAGTGAATGTTCCCTGTGTCTTGGGTTAGTTCTGTTAGCCGCTCTTGATTCCCGATGATTGTGCCGTCTGGTAAGACTGAGAACACAGCCTTACTGTTTGTGATCACGTCCTGGGGGTTGCTATCGGTGATGACAAAACCAACCTCTCTTAACCCGCCATCACCGTCGTCCAATAACTCTTGTCCCAGTATTGCACCCAAGGCGTTCTCAAAGGTAAAGGTACCTTTGCCTGGGGAATAGGTCAGTAACTGTTTTGTTCCGTTGCTATCCCCAGTTTCGGTATTATCACCTGTCTCAATCAAATCGGGTAAATCAATATTGAGATTAAATGTGTCTGAGAAGGCGGTTAGATTGGTTCCAGGCTCAGTCGCGGTCGCAAATAAGTTTAAGTTAAAGTCCTCCAAGTCACGAGGGGAATCGTTGAATTGCACTGCCAGTGTTCCCTGCAATGTGTCAGCGTTGAGATTGGTGCTAAACCCATTTCCTGTCGGCGTAAATGTTGCTTGCGTCTCCCCATCATCGTCTAAGATGATTAAAGATGAATTCGGTGGGATGGCGTCAACGAATAGCGAGATGGTTTCGTCGTCATGCGGTTGTATAGTATAGTCTCCGATCTCCACCAATGGGTTGTCGTCATCGGGGTTAATCGTTAAGTCATCGTTTACCGTTAGGTTCAGGGTTGGTTTATCGGCAACGGGCAAAACATCTACACCTCCAGAAACTTCCCCAAAGACAACTGGGTTTGTGCCTCCAGTCTTGGTGTTGCTTAAATCGGGAACTGTTACTTTGATGGAAACTTGCCCGTTATCGGGTATCTCTACTGTTAAATCGTTTAACGGTGAACGTTCATCGATTGAGTAAACACCGTTAGTGTTTGGCAATGTCGTTCCATTCTGGTCTTTTATTGCTCCGTTACTGGGGGTAATTTCTACAGTGAAGGGTAGATTTTTAGTGTTTAGATTATTGATTAAGTCCGATAGGTTTTGGGGTGTTCCGATGTCAGGGTAATCACTGTGATCTCCGGTGATTGAAACCTCCGTCAATAGGTTCGTCAGTGAATCGTTTTCATTAATCGCGGCATCGTTGGGAATCTCGATCGCGACTTGTGTGGGTGATAGCTTAATGTTTAACGGCTGTACCGATGATTTCGCCGTAGCTGCCTCTAACCCAACCTCATCAATTATTTCTCCTTCTAGCGAGCGCCCACGAATCGCTAAATCCAGATCATCGGGTAATGTAATTCCGTTGTAGACTATTCCTATGCGGATTGTCTGAGGAGAGTTCGCCGCTGCTGGTGCATTGATACTCTTGGTTAAACTTCCCTTCTCTATCCCCCCAGAATTATTGGTGGGAACTGGGGCAAATTTGAATTCGGGTTCCCCGTTTTCGTTAAGTGTGTAGATGTCAACGCCTGAAGGTACTCCGACTACATCAAACCACAACGATTCGGAAGCGTCAGTGGAAGCGATCGTAAATTCCCCTATATATTGAACTTGAGAGGATGTTGATGGTATTCCGTCTGAAGTGTTGATTTTTTGGATAACTGGATTATCAGGAACTGACTCTATGTCTGTCGTAAAATTAATCTGCCCAAAGTCTATCGGGTTCGTTACTCCCCCTCCTAGGTCTTGTGTTACCGTGAAGGCTACGGTTGTATTAAAAGCACCATCGTCATTTTCAAAGGACTTGAACTCGATATTGTTGGCATCCGAAAACTTGATCGGGTTTAAGTTGTAAAAGTTCTCGTTGCCAATGGTTAATGGGGTGATTTCAACTCCGTCATTTGTAGCACTGAAAACACTAGGGACTTGTATAGTTAGAGTAAATAGTCCGTTGTTGTTGAACAAATGCTCCACAATTGTGGATAATTGAACGTAAGGAGTTACTGGATCAGGGACGACGGCAATTCCGTTGAATTCTGGCTGACTCAGTTCACTCACTGGGACAATTAAGTCGTCCAGGATTCCACTGAGTTTAATTTCGTCTTCTGTTACAGAAGCTTGGTTGTTGGGTATTGTTAGTGTCGGCATAACTTGAGAGTCTTGGGTCACTTTGGACTCTCGGATTATGCGAACTATTTTCAAGGAAAATTACACCCGATTGGTTATTATTGACGGGGTAAGGGGCGCAGCGGTAACGAGGAAGTTGAAAGCCATTCGCTCTTGCTAGGAGTCGTAGAAAATGGCAGGAATCCGTAGGCATGAGGCACGAATGACTCGGATGACCCCATGTCTAGACGACGGCTCCAGCCACCCAGCCACCGCCGTGAGAAGGGAGCTGGAGAGCAAGCGAGCAAATAGGCTTTTCAACGACTGAGTTTTAGCGTAGCACCCGGTCGCGGGAAGGGCGCAGGAACTCACCTGACAACGTAGCCATTAAACCCGCGAACCCCCCAGAACAGAAGAAGAAAAAGAAGAGTTAAAGCCTAAAAAACAGAAAGGTGTAAACCGCTGCTCTGGATTCTCTTTTTCTATTTTTAAAGCAAGCCTCTATCTTTTCTTTGAACGCTTCTCTTTTTTGGGAATCTCTCTTCGTTTCTAAGCTATACTTTGTCCAAAGAGGGTTTTTCGGTTACACGGCTTTGGGTTATTCACCCCAATCACGAGAGATAAACAAAATCCTGTGTGTTTTCAGCCATCTGGGACTCTTCATTACAAAACTTAATGATCGTGCCGTTTTCTTTTGTCCGACTACTTACCTGATTTTTGATATTCCAAGTTGGTTAATTCATCTTTCCTCTAATAAATGAGAGAATCTTTTTCACAGACCAATGACGGGCGATCGCTAAATTCACCGCCTGTACTTTATGTCTGGGTAGTGATATGGCACGGGTAACATAACCATTATCAGATTTAGCATTCCCCCGTTTTTCTTCCCACCGATAAGCCCAGTACCAATGTTCTGGATTATCTGGGTCGCGTTCACCTTGAACACGGGGATAGGTGGCGATGATACCTTGTTTAAGTTTCTTGTTCTTGGTGTAGTGTTCCAGCCAGCCGCTGGCTCGTGAGGGTTTTGATTTTTCACTTTCCCCTAGAACTGAGTCGGGTTTTAGTTCTAGGGGATTCTCACTTTCCCCTAGAACTGAGTCGGGTTTTAGTTCTAGGGGATTCTCACTTTCCCCTAGAACTGAGTGGGATTTTAGTTCTAGGGGATTTCCAGTTTCCCCTAGAACTGAGTGGGATTTTAGTTCTAGGGGATTTCCAGTTTCCCCTAGAACTGAGTCGGGTTTTAGTTCTAGGGGATTTCCAGTTTCCCCTAGAACTGAGTGGGAAGATGGGAACCAACCACAGATCCCACAGCCACGCTCAAAATTCGTTAACTGAGTTTGACAACCGGGACAGATAGAGGACTCGACCAAGAGCGATCGCGGCTTGGGTGAATCCGCCAATCCCTGCGTATAAGTCGCAGTGTCTGAGCATGGTTGGATGGGATGGTGGGGTTTGGTCATGGTTTTTTGTTGTACTCATCTAGCACGGCGGCGTGTTTCTGCTGGGCTTCCATTTCTTCAGTCGGGGTGCGATCGCGTTTCCTTAAACTTTTTTGTTGGGCAAGCTGGGCGATTTTTTCTTGGATTAGGGCGGCTTTGGTTTGTGTACTTTGTCGCCAGTCTTCTCGGTGGATTGAGTCGAGGTGTTGACAGATGGCGGCGGTGAATCGGTAGTCAACGACTTGAGAACTGAGGAAGTCTAGGTTCTCTCCAGCTTTGCAGCCAGGATTTTGGCAGCGGGGAATTTTGTCTTTGTTCGGGTTGTATTCCTCGATGACGAGTTTGGCTAAATGTTGGTTAACAGTTCCGGTGTCGTGACAGCAGAAACAACGCCAGGAGGGTTGCCAGATTTCGGGTTGATAACCGGGTTTGTCTTCCCTACGAACAAACTGGCGGGGGAGTTTGGGTAGTTTCATGATTCAACCCCCCAGACTAAGTTGTTTTCTTCAGCCCATTTGGCAAACTGGCGGCGTGTTTCTCGTTCTTCTTCTGGACCCCCTAAGGCGACGAATCGGGGTCGCCCAATCCGAATTTCTGCAATCCACTCGTCTCGTTTGGGGTGGTTTTCCCAGTCTGAAGCGGGTGTGAGGGTTTTGCCTTCGGGTGAGTGTTTGAATTGGTCGTAGAGTTCTTGGTAGTGCTTCTCAATCCACTTGACGGCTAGGGTTGGTGGTTTGGGTAACTGGCTGGCTTTGTTTAAACCAAACTCTAAAAATTTCTCTCTTTCGCTGTCTGAGAGAGAGTCTTTAAAGTCTTTATAAGTCTTATAAGATCTTAGACCTGTGTCACCCGCTCCAGAAGCGGGTTCTGGCGCTCGGTTGTTGCGTAGCGATCGCGGCTGTTGCGTCATGATCACGCCTGTTGCGTCATGATCACGGTTGTTGTCCTGAGACAACACTGTTGCGTCATGATCACGGCTGTTGTCTTGAGACAACGCTGTTGCGTCATGATCACGGCTGTTGTCTTGAGACAACGCTGTTGCGTCATGATCACGCTCGTTGTCCTGAGACAACACTGTTGCGTCATGATCACGCTCGTTATTCTGGGTACAGTGGATTCCCTTACCCTTGATGGTGACGTTCACCTGGATCAAATCCATATCAATGAAGCCCTTGGTATCTAGTTCCTTGAGGGCGCGGCTGATGGTTGAGCGGTGAACGGTTTTGGCAGGGGTTGAAAGCTGACGGGCGATTTCGGCGATTGAGAGGTCTAAGCCTTCCCCGTAAGGATCGAGAGTTCGGATGAAATACAGCACATCTCGCTGGGCGGGGGTGAGTTCGTGGCACGCTCTCAGCCATTCGCTGTGCTGTAAGGGGTAAAACTTTCCCTGAATTTTGGCTTGTGTCATGATAGAGGTGGTTGAATTAATTGTCTTGAAGTTGAGGTGAGATAACGCTCAAGCCGTAATACTTGAGGATTAATCCCTTTGGGGGTGCTAGATGAACACCGAATGTAATCTAAGTTTGGTTGGACTACTTAGTCAATCCAACTTAAATTAAATTAACAAATGAATTCAGGATACAATTTCGACAAGGTTCTGCGAGAATTTGGAATATCTGCGAAGCACCTCGCTGCTGAATCGGGTATTAGCGAAAACTCGATTAGCTCATTCCGAAAGGGGCGCAAGAGCATGACCTGCGATAATTTGAGGGTTTTGTTGAATTGTCTACCCTTTGAAGCTAGGCAGCGGTTTTATTCCTTGGAACTGGGGGCGTCGGTGGCGCCTTCGGCGATATCTCTGCGGGATTCTCTGCGAGATGCTCTTCCCCAGCTTGATTGCTCCCAAAAGAAGGAGTTGGCGATGATGATTGTGGAAAGTTTGGCGGAGAGAGAGTCTCGTTCTCAAGTGGCGTTGGCAAAGTAAGGATGCTCCAGGTGTAGGGGGAGCGAGGTAGAGACGTTTCGTCGGTGGAATGTCTGGGAGAAACAGTTAAAGTAGAGCGGTATGAAGCCGGATTGAAGACGGCGGGATGTTCGAGTTTGTATGTCATAATTTGGGCATTGGTTTATTGGATTAATCAAGGGTTTGATTAATCCAGATGGTTTTTTGGATTTGGCTGAGGGTGATTTGGGTTTAAATAGCACCTTCAGTCAACTTATTTTTGGGTCTAGTTTAAAGAGACACGCCTTTGCAGGTCTCTCTATGCTTGTTCCAGGATAGATCAGAAGGGAGAGAAAAAAAACAGTTTATTTCAAAAACTGTCAACTTTTTTATCTTAGTCCTGAAGAAGCCTCATGTCTGATACCCAATCCACTTTTTTTACCCCCTTTCTCCTTAAAACCTTCTGCCATCTGCCTCCTGCCATCTGCCTTCTGCCTTAAAAAATGCCTTCTGCCTTAATGCCAATATCCCCATAAGGTTAAGGGTGCCCAGGTGGCGGGGTGGGAACGGGGGTCACGGATTTGTTGGATTTGCGCCAGGGCGAGGGCTTGGGCGCGGGGGTGAGTTTGGTTGTAGTGGTAGAAGTCGTTGAGGAGTTCTGCACTTACGGAATCGCTGGTAAACCATAAACTGCCCACAACGGTAGCGACGCCTGTCCGGAGGGAGATTCCGGCGAGTCCCAGTTCACTTCCAGCGGCGGTTTGGCAGGCACTGAGGACGAGGAGGGAGGGGGGATATTTGGCGCGGTTGAGGATGGTTTCAAATTCGGGGAGGCTGATGGGTTGGCTGGCGGTTTGGATGAAGCTGCTTTCCGGGGTGCCACCAAATTTGGCGTGGGTGGCTAAGTGGAGGATGGCGGCGGGATGCTGTTTCAGGGCGTGTTTCAGGGTTTCGGGGGTGAAGTCTTGGTTGAGGAAGAGGTGTCCGCCGAGGAGGGTTTGAATGGCGTGGGTTTCTTGGTGGACGCCGGGTAAGGGGATGGTGTTGGGTCCGCCCTGGCTTAAGCCGAAGATGAGGGCGGGGCTGGGATTGGGGTGGTGTCGGGATTGTAAGCGCCAGGTGAGGGTGTGGGCAACGGCGTATTTTTCCACCAGGAATTGTTTGCCGTCGTGGAGGGCGGCGAGGGGGACGGTGCGAAATGGTCCGACGGGATTGAAGACGAGGGTCTTGACAGTTTGGTCAAGATGTGAATCGATGGGGGCGATGAGTTGGGTGTAGAGGGTTTGGGAGAGGGTGAGATAGCGATTGTGGGCGATTTGTTCCAGGAGATGTCGCCATTCGCTGAGTTGGGAGTGGAGTTGGGAGGGGGTGATGGTGAGGCGGTGGCGGGATAGGGTGCCATCGGGGAGTTGCAGGATGAGGTAGACGTGGTGAGGTAGGGGGAGAAGGGTGATTAGGGCGGATTGGGTTTGTTGGGATAGGGTTTGGGGGGAGATGGTTTGAGTCGTCCAGCAGATTTCGCCGAAGAAGTTTTCTAAGAGGGCGATTTGGAGTAAGTCGGTGATTTCTAAGGCTTCTTGGATGTCGGTGGGGTTATTTTGGTCGAGGAGGAGTTCCAGGAAGTTGAGGTAGATGGGTTCTACGGAGTGGTGAAAGTCGGGTTGTAAGGGTTGGGCGATGTCCTGTCTTAGGGTTTGCAGGCTGGCGATGGCGGCGCGGTAATGGGTTTTGGCGAGGTGGCGTTTTCCTTGCTGGTGATAGATGCGGGCGATGAGGGCTTGCCATTGATATAGGCTATCATCGGCGGCGGCTTGGTGGGCGAAATGGCTGGCGGTTTGCAGGGCTTGGAGGGCGCGGGGGTAGTTTTGCTGTTGGAAGTGGAGTTTACCGAGTTCTCCCCAGGCGAAGGATAGGGGGCGGGGTTCTCCTAAGATTTGGGCGGTGGTGAGGGCGGTTTGGATGAGGTGGAGATTTCCGGGTTCGAGGCTGAGGAGTTGATAAATTTTTCCGGTGGATGGGGGGAGATGGGTGAGGATTTGTTCGGCTTGCTGGCGGTAGGGGGGTTGGGCGTCAGGGGGGAGAAGGGTGAGGATGTTGATTCGGGCTTGGGCGGCGACTAGGCTGGTAAGATGTTGACTGGTTTGGAGGGCGTTTTCGGCGGCGGTTTGGGCTTGGGTTTGGGCGGCGATGGCTTGTTGCAGGTAGGTTTGGCTGAGTTGGGGGTTTCCGGCGTCTTGGGCGGCTTGGGCTTGGGAGAGGGCGCGTTGGTAACGGTTTGTCCAGGTGGTGAAGAGGTTGTTGTAGGCGGTGGTGAGGAGTTCGGGGTTATTCAGGGTTTGGGCGATGTCGAGGCTGGTTTGATAGGTGTCGGTGGCTTGGCTGAATTTGCCTTGCAGGAAGTAGGCGTTTCCGATGATACCCAGGGCGATGGCTTTGAGTTGGGGGTTTTTGGTGGTGTGGAGGATGTGTTGGGCTAAATTGATGGCGTGTTGGCTATCGCCTTGATGGAGGGAGGTTTGGGCTTGTTGGAGTTGGTGGTGTGGGGTGGGTGCGGGTTGGGCGAGGGTTGGAGGAGATAAGAGGAGAAGGGGGGATAAGGCAGAGGGCAGAAGGCAGAGGGTAGAAGGGTTCAAGGATTACTTAAGGGAGAAAGGGGGTAACAGTAGCGATTTGGGTATTATTTTATCAAGAAATTGAAAGAGAAATGCGATCGCCTTCGTCACTAGCAACGCTAATCGCGGCTTTCTCGACTTACCCTAACTAACCTACCTTAACCGCTGTGGCAAAGAAAATATGAATCCCATCTTGATCTTCTCTGGGGGGAAACTGGAACGTAAATCGACCAAAACAAGCTTCCGGATCACTAGGTTGTACTACTGTCTTAGTTTGCCAACCATACCGGGCAAAAAACTCCTCTGGCACATCACAACCAAATTGCCACATACTTGCCCAATCATCTGATCCATTACACACGGCATTATTAATTAGATCACATCCAAGCCAACTTTCTTTCGCCGATAACTCATCAATCTTTGCCATCAACGATGTTGCCTGGTCTTCCGTCAAATAATAAATAAAACCCTCTAAAATCCAGATTGTCGGTTCTTCTGGTTTAAATCCAGAATCCCGTAACAAATCAACCCATTCTGATGTCCCTAAATCCGCGACAATCGAACGGCGATCGCACCTCGGCTGTTCATTCGCCAAAATCTTATTCTTATAAACAATCACATCTTCTTGATCTATTTCATAAAAACGCAGATCATCTGGTAATTTCAACCGATAAGCCCTTGTATCTAGACCAGCCCCTAATAACACTACCTGACGACTGTTGCCCAGATTGATTAATAAAAAATCATCCAAAAACCGAGTTCTTACTTGACCGTAAGGGCGTCCTTGCTTTTCATAATTATCAGTTAAGGTAATTGCCTTTTCAACCACATCATTCCCGGCTAACTTGTGGGCAAACGGATCGATAAATAAAGCGTCATCACGCTTTGATTCACAAGCCCGAACTGCTGCCATTGCCCTGGCTGTGTAACTAACCGTTACTTCTTGAGAATTTGCCATTTTTAAGCTAATCTATAAGTTTTAGTGCTTTGCCTTCTCTGCTACAAGTGCTTGAAATTCATAGTTTCAGCATAGGGCATCAGGGGTGCGATCGCTCTCCTCCGGTTATCCGCTAAAATGCTTGGGGTGAACGGTATTGGTGAAACGGGAATCAGGTATTCTAACAAAAACGCTTCCGACTCATCGCGCGATGCATTCTACTGTGCTACCCTTTCTTCCTCTCTCCCTGGTAATCGGGTTACTTACCCTAACCCCTGGCTATGCGACAGAGTATCAACCCCCTCCAGATAGAGGGCGACAACAACAAGCCGACGCCCAAGGTTCGCGGCGTAAGGGGGAGTCTGGGGAATTATATTTGTTGATTCCAGAAAATCATACCCCAAATACTGTCACGGCTCATCCCACGTTCTTTTTTTATACGGAATTGACGCGGGTAACGTTTGTTTTATCTGCACCAGGGGTGAGTGAACCGATTTATGAACGGGATATCTGGGTGGATAAACCCCAAGTGGTACAGGTGAAAATACCGGAAACTGCGCCATCTCTGGAGGTGGGGAAGGAATATGTGTGGACAGTGGTTAGTCAAACTCAGAGTACCCCGATTTATGCACGGGCGTCGTTGCGTCGGGTAGCACCATCCCCAGAGTTAAACCGGGTGCTATCTCAAGCCAACTCTCATCAAGAACAAGCAGAGATATTCGCCCAGTATGGATTATGGCATGATGCCTTAGCCGCAGGTCGGGAATCGGACTATTTTTGGCAACTTTTGGCAGAAATTGGCAGATATCAGCGTGGGGATGTGGCGGATGTTCCCGATTAAAGGGATAGTTCCAGTAGGGGTGTTGGTGTCGCTGCTGGTGGGGGTGGGAGGATTGGAACCTCTGGAGTTGAGGCTGTTTGATCAGATGGTGAAGCAGTCGCCCCCAGCGCCACCGAGTCAACGGATAGTGATTGTCGGGATAACGGAGGCGGATATTCAGGAGTTAGACCATTATCCGATAAGCGATCGCGTTTTGGCACAGGTACTTAGTCAGATTCTGGCGGGGAATCCGGTGGTGGTGGGGTTGGGTTTATTTCGCGATGTTCCGGTTAGGTATGAGGGAGATGGGGAAGCAGGGGAAGCTGGGGGAGATGAGGGAGATGGGGGAGATGAGGAAAAGCTTACCCTCGAACCTCGTGAAGGGTCAATTGTCGGGGCGGATTTAGCCATACTTGTAGGGGCGGGTTTAGCCACTCAATTCAGACATTCACCGATAACTTCTCAACAAAACCCGCCCTCCCCACCAATAACCTATCCACAAAACCCGCCCTTATTCCCACCTCAAGCCTCAAAACCTCCCCAATCCCTAATCCCCAATCGGGGAAGCCAATGGGTTGGGATGGGTTTGACTAATAATAATGATAAAACTGATAACCTGACGCCACCGGGGACAAATACCCTGGAGGAAATTTTCCGCACCTCAGACAAAATAATCGGCGTGGGTAAGTTTACCGGAGTACCGGGGGATGGGTTTTTTACCCCGATTGCACCGCCGCCTATCCTGGCGCAAAAACAGCAAGTTGCCGATATTAGTACCATCGTGGATGGGGATGGGGTAGTGCGCCGGGGAAATCTTTACCCGATTTCCGATGGTTCCCCAGAGTCGAAGATTCCCAGTTTGGCGCTGAAGTTGGCGTATCGGTATTTATCGGAATTGGGAATTACACCGGAAGCCACGCCACAGGGGTGGTTAGGGTTAGGGGAAGCGGTGTTTCCTCCCTTGGAAGAGAATCATGGCGGTTATGTGAATACCGATGACCGAGGCTATCAAATTTTACTCGATTGGCGAGGGTTTCCGGAAGCGGGATTTGACCGGGTTTCGCTGATGGATGTGCTACAGGGACGGGTTTCTGGGCAACGGTTTCAGGATAAGGTGGTGTTGATTGGGGCTTACGCGCCGTCGTTACGGGATAGGTTTTATACCCCTTTTTCTCACTATCAGGGAACTACACCGAAACCGATGTATGGGGTGGAGATTCAGGCGCTGTTGACGAGTCAGATAATTCAGGCGGCGCTATTG
>JGI12210J13797_11129430_pt1 | contig 13994 bp, 10 predicted proteins | sample ElkSlonscriptome_3_FD_13797 | JGI IMG/M metagenome (IMG submission 13797)
CCGTGTCCAGAGTGCCGTTCGTGCCTCCGGGGTTGCCGTCGTCCGGCCGCGCGTCTCCGTGCGCCACAAGAACGCCGAAAGCGGCGCAGCGCCGGCGAGAAGCCGCGCGATGGCGTCACTGCCTTCGCGGGTGATCAGGGTGTCCGGATCGTCGCCCGAGGGAAGCTCGGCAAACCGAAGGCCTTTCCCGCCGCGAAGCAGCGGCAGCGCGCGCTCTGCTGCCCGAACCGCTGCCCGTCCGCCGGCCGCATCGCCGTCGAAGCAGAGGACCGGCTCGTCCACCAGTTTCCACAGTTCTCCGATCTGGTCTTCGGTCAATGCCGTTCCAAGCGGCGCCACTGCGTTTTCAAACCCGCCCTGGGCGAGGGCGATCACGTCCATATACCCTTCCACCACCAGCAGCGCGCGTTGGTCGCGGGCGGCCTTGGCCGCCAATGGAAGACCGTACAACAGCCGTCCTTTCTGGAACACCGGGGTCTCGGGAGAGTTCAGGTATTTCGGTTCGCCGTCGCCCAGGATACGGCCGCCGAAGCCGACGACCCGGCCCTTGCGGTCTGTGATGGGGAACATCAAGCGCCCGCGAAATCGATCGTAGGATGAGCGTCCCGGCTCGTCGGGGCTGATCACCAGACCGGCTTCCGCCATCAACTCTTCGCCGATGCCTTCACGGCCAAGCGCCGCCTTAAGGCTGGAGCGGCTATCCGGAGCGTATCCAAGGCGAAAACGGGCGATCGCCGGGTCATCAACCCCGCGACCCCGCAGGTAGTTGGAGGCTGTTTTCCCCTCCGGCATTCGCAGCGTCTTTTCGAAATAGGCGGCCGCCACTTCCATGACGTCGTGCAAGGTTTGGCGGCGGCGGGCGCGGTCGCGTTCTTCCGGAGTATCGACCGGGACCTGAAGCCCCGCGTCGGCGGCCAACTTTTCCACGGCATCGCGAAAGCTCAGCCCCTCGGACTGCATGACAAAGTCGAACACACCGCCATGGGCGCCGCAGCCGAAGCAGTGATAGAACCCCTTCTGCTCGTTAACCGTAAAAGAGGGGGTTTTTTCGTTATGAAAGGGACAAAGCCCTTGGAACTCACGCCCTTTTGCGGTCAACCGGACGCGGCCCCGGATCAGATCGGCCAGACCGATGCGGGCGCGGATCTCATCAAGAAAATCAGGCGAAAACGCCATGATTCACCCGACTAGGCAAGCCGCGCCTTCGCGGCCGCGCCGGCTTTGGCGAAATCCATGCGGCCCGCGTGCCGCTCGCGCAACAGCGCCATCGCGCGGCCCATGTCTTTCAGCGAGCTGGCGCCGATCTCATCGATAACGGCGCCGACCGCGCTTTCCACCTCGGCGTCGTTCATTTGCGGCGGCAGAAACCGCTCGATAACGGCAATTTCGTCGGCTTCCTGACGGGCAAGCTCGGCCCGTCCGCCGCGTTCGTACAACTGGATGCTTTCGCGCCGTTGTTTGATCATGGACTGCAGCAAGGCGACGATCTCGTCATCTGTCAGGCCCTCGTGATTGTCCTTGGCCCGCTCGGCGATGTCACGGTCTTTTAAAGTGGCGAGAATAAGCCGCAGGGTTGCCGTCGCGAGCGAGTCCTTGGCCAGCATCGCGGTTCTCAGAGCCTCGTTCAAATCATCGCGCAAAATCGTACCTTTCCCTATTTGCAGAGCTGCATTCAATGCAGAGGTGCATACATTAGGTCAATCCGCCGGCATAGCCCAAAGCGAAATTCGACTCGTCCGGAGAGGGGATCCCGGCACCCGACGGAGGGTTGACGGCAGATCCGCTTTTGCTTAAGAGCGAGCACGTCGTACACGGTGCTTACTCGTCTGTCGGCTAATTCCCATTCTGAGTCGCGATCGTTTCTGCGCCAGGTTAATCAGGAGACCGGTGCTCCATGGCGCCAACGCCCAAGCAGCCAGCCGCCGCCTCACCAAGTGCGGCGGAGCTTTCCAGCCGCCCGCCCGGTGCGGACGCGGCGCTCGTGTTGGACGACGGTACGGTCTTTTGGGGACAGGGAGCCGGCGCCCAAGGCGTGGCCATGGGAGAGGTTTGCTTCAACACGTCCATTTCCGGCTATCAGGAAATTCTGACCGACCCCTCGTACGCGGGTCAGATCATCACATTCACCTTTCCCCATATCGGCAACGTCGGAGTGAATGCGGAAGATGTGGAGACGACCACGCCGGCGGTCCGCGGTTGTATCTTGCGCCANTCGATCACAGATCCAGCGAACTGGCGGGCGGCGGGGCACCTGAATGCGTGGCTGAAATCGCACAATCTGGTGGCGCTCACCGGCGTCGACACCCGGCGCCTTACACGGCGGATTCGCGATGGCGGAGCACCGAAAGGCGCGCTGATTTACTCCCCGGACGTAGAGATTGATCCACTAGCGTTGCAATTCATGGCCGACCAGTGGCCCGGTCTCGAGGGCATGGACCTCGCGCAAGAGGTGATGTGCCGGCAGACGTACGAATGGGACGAAACCACGTGGACCCTGGGCCAGGGATATGGCCGGCAGACAACTCCCGATCGCCACGTGGTCGCCATCGACTACGGGGCCAAACGCAACATTCTGCGCTGCCTGGCGTCTGCCGGTTGCCGGGTCACCGTGGTTCCGGGAACCGCCGACGTCGACGACATCCTGCGCCATGAGCCCGACGGGGTCTTTCTCTCCAATGGTCCCGGCGATCCGATGGCGACCGGTACCTACGCGGTTCCGGTCATCCGCGACTTGGTGGCCCGCGATCTCCCGATCTTCGGTATTTGTCTCGGTCACCAGATGCTCGCTTTGGCGCTCGGTGCGAAGACCTATAAGTTGCATCTGGGCCATCGCGGCGCCAATCACCCGGTCAAGGACCTGACAACGGGGCGGGTCGAAATTACCAGTCAGAACCATGGCTTCGCCGTTGACCGCGACTCATTGCCGCCGGAGGTCAAGGAAACCCACGTTTCGCTGTTCGACGGGACCAACGAAGGATTGTGCTTGGAAGGGCGGCCGGTTTTCTCCGTTCAGCATCACCCCGAGGCATCCCCGGGGCCCCAGGACAGTCACTATCTATTCGATCGATTTGTTGATGCCATGAAAGCGAACAGATGATGGTTGCCGATGCCTAAGCGTAAGGATATCGGGTCAATCCTGATCATCGGCGCGGGACCGATCATCATCGGTCAAGCGTGCGAGTTCGACTATTCCGGCGCCCAGGCCTGCAAGGCGCTGAAGGAAGAGGGCTACCGGGTCATTCTGGTGAACTCCAATCCGGCGACCATCATGACCGACCCGAATATGGCCGATGCCACCTATATCGAGCCGATAACGCCGGAGACGGTGGAAAAGATCATCGAGCGGGAACGCCCGGATGCCCTGCTGCCGACCATGGGCGGGCAGACGGCGCTCAACACGTCGTTGGCCCTCGATGCGTCGGGAGCGCTTGCGCGGCTGGGTGTGGAGATGATCGGGGCGAAGCCGGCGGTCATTGCCAAGGCGGAAGACCGGTTGCAGTTCCGTGAGGCAATGATCAGCATCGGGCTCGAATGTCCAGCGAGTCAGATCGCCCACACCATCGACGAGGCGCGCGCGGTCTTGGACGAGATCGGGCTGCCTCTGATCATTCGTCCGTCGTTTACGCTCGGCGGCACTGGCGGCGGTATCGCCTATAATACTGTTGAGTTCGAACGGATCGTCCTGAATGGCCTCGCGCTGTCGCCTTCGAGCCAGGTCCTCATCGAGGAGTCCGTGCTCGGATGGAAGGAGTACGAGATGGAGGTGGTCCGCGACAAAGCGGACAACTGCATTATCATCTGCTCCATCGAAAATGTGGATCCCATGGGGGTTCATACCGGCGATTCCATCACCGTGGCGCCGTCGCTGACACTGACCGACAAAGAATATCAGATAATGCGCAATGCCTCGATCGCGGTGCTGCGTGAAATCGGCGTCGAAACCGGCGGCTCCAACGTCCAGTTCGCTATCAACCCGGATACCGGGCGGATGGTCGTGATCGAGATGAACCCACGTGTATCCCGCTCTTCGGCCCTGGCATCGAAGGCGACCGGGTTCCCAATCGCCAAGATCGCCGCAAAGCTTGCGGTGGGTTACACCCTGGACGAATTGCAGAACGACATCACCGGCGTCACGCCGGCGTCGTTCGAGCCGACCATCGACTATGTGGTCACTAAGATACCGCGGTTTACCTTCGAAAAGTTTCCCGGCGCGGAGCAAATGCTGACAACGTCCATGAAGTCGGTGGGCGAGGGCATGGCCATCGGCCGCAGCTTCGCGGAATCCCTGCAAAAGGGACTGCGGTCCATGGAAACCGACCTGACCGGCCTCAACGAAGTTCTTGACGGCGGTTCCAAGGAATCGGTGCTGGCGGCGGCGGCGTTGCCGAGACCGGATCGGGTTCTCGTCATTGCGCAAGCCTTTCGGCATGGGTGCAGCGTCGAAGAAGTCTACGGGGCGTGCCGTTACGATCGCTGGTTCCTGGATCAGATCAAACATCTCGTCAAGGTGGAAGAAGAGGTACGGTTGCGCGGCCTACCCGGCGACGCACCCAGCTATCAACGCCTCAAGGTGCTGGGTTTTTCCGATCAGCGTCTGGCCGAGCTTACCGGAATGACGTTGCACGAAGTGGCGTTGCGGCGCCGGCTGCTCGGCCCGACCCCGGTGTTCAAGCGGGTGGACACCTGCGCCGGCGAGTTCCCGTCGCAAACCTCTTACATGTATTCGACTTACGAGGCCGACCCGATCAATCCGGCGGAATGCGAGGCCGCCCCCTCGGGCCGCGACAAGGTCGTCATCCTCGGCGGCGGCCCCAACCGGATCGGTCAGGGCATTGAGTTCGACTATTGCTGCGTCCACGCGGCCTACGCCCTCAGGGAGGCGGGCTTCGAGGCGATCATGGTGAACTGCAATCCGGAAACCGTCAGCACCGATTACGACACGTCGGACCGGCTCTATTTCGAGCCTCTCACCGACGAGGACGTGACCGAGTTGATCCGGGTCGAACAGACGCGCGGCACTGTGTTGGGGGTCATCGTTCAATTCGGCGGGCAGACCCCGTTGAAGCTGGCGCAAGCGCTTTCGGAATCCGGTATCCCGATCTTGGGAACGCCGCCGGATGCCATCGACTTGGCCGAGGACCGCGAGCGATTCCAGGTGCTGCTGCAGCAACTGGGCCTGCGTCAGCCGGCCAATGGCATCGCCCGTTCGCGCGAGGAAGCGGAGGCCGTCGCCGCCGAAATCGGTTTTCCGGTGGTGATCCGGCCGTCCTACGTGCTCGGCGGACGCGCCATGGAAATCATCCACGATGCGCAGGCGCTGCATCGCTACATCACCGAGGCGGTTCAGGTTTCGGGCGACAAGCCGGTCCTTCTCGATTCCTATCTTCAGGACGCTATCGAGGTCGATGTGGATGCCGTGGCCGACGGCACCGACGTTTACGTGGCGGGTGTCATGCAGCACGTGGAGGAAGCCGGCATTCACTCTGGAGACTCCGCCTGTTCGCTGCCGCCGCACACGCTGGCGCCGCACCTGATCGACGAATTGGAGCGGCAGACGGCCGCCCTGGCGCAAGCGCTAGGTGTGGTTGGTTTGATGAACATTCAGTTCGCCATCAAGGGCGAAGACATTTACATCCTCGAAGTGAACCCGCGGGCGAGCCGGACCGTACCGTTCGTGGCCAAGGCGACGGGCGTTCCGGTGGCCAAGATCGCCGCCCGCATCATGGCCGGCGAAACGCTGAAGACATTCGGCTTGGTGGAGCGCCCCCGTCTCAATCACGTTTCGGTGAAGGAGGCGGTGTTCCCGTTCTCCCGGTTCCCCGGCGTCGACATCATTCTCGGCCCGGAAATGAAATCCACCGGCGAGGTCATGGGCATCGCACCCGACTTCAAAAGCGCGTTTGCCAAGGCGCAGATGGGCGCCGGCTCGAGCCTGCCCACCCAAGGCACCGTGTTCATTTCGGTCAAGGATCGGGATAAAGAGGCCGCGTCAGCGCTGGCCAAACGCCTGACCGACCTTGGTTTCGACCTGCTCGCCACCGACGGAACCGCCCGCGGTCTTGCCAACGATGGGCTGGAGGTCCGCCGCATCAACAAGGTTCTGCAAGGTCGGCCGCATTGCGAAGACGCCATTCTTAATGGCGAGGCGCAACTGATCATCAACACCACCGAGGGCGCCCAGGCGATTAAGGACAGTTTTTCCATCCGCGCCGCCGCATTGCGCCGCAATGTGCCACATTACACCACCATTATGGGCGCAAGCGCCGCGGTTGGAGCGATTGAGTCGCTTGTCGAAGGCGATGCGCTTGAAGTGGTTCCGTTGCAGTCCTATCTTGAAAAACCGTCTTAACTGCGAATATGCCACCCTCTTTCTGAGGACTATTAAGTGGCACTAAAGGGGAATACGCGGTTTCTCGAAACGGTCGTCCCCAATGCCGGAGAGTTTACATATGGAAAAAGTTCCCATGACACGGGATGGGTTTGTGCAATTGGAAGTCGAGCTGAAAAGGCTGCGCACCGAGGAGCGCCCCGCGATCATTCGCGCCATTGCCGATGCCCGCGAACACGGAGATCTTTCGGAAAACGCCGAGTATCATGCCGCCAAAGAACGTCAGAGCTTTATCGAAGGGCGGATGGCCGAGCTCGACGACATCATCAGCCGTGCCGATGTTATCGATATTTCCAAGCTGAGTGGCGACGTGATCCGTTTCGGCGCCACGGTGGTGCTGGCGGATGAAGATACCGACGAGGAAAGCACCTATTGCATCGTCGGCAGCCATGAATCGGACGCGGCCGCCGGGCGCTTGTCCATCACCTCGCCTTTGGGGCGCGCCCTGATCGGCAAGACAATCGGTGACTCGGTTGAGGTCACAACGCCAAGGGGGTCGAAATCTTACGAGGTTGTGAAAATCGACTATAACGCATGATCGGCCAGGCGCCCTATCGCGCTACGCGCTTTATCCCTGGTCCCAAGAACCGCATCCTCTCGGAGCCCGCCGATTTGCGGCGCTTCGGGTGACATTCGGTTTATCCTTGCCAAGATCTCGGGAATTGGACTGCCGACTGGCATGAGCGCTGATCCCTACCTCGATATGATCGCCTCGCAAATCGACGATGTGCTTGTCGACGCCCATTTCCCCGAACTGCCCGGTTACTACGGTGGAAAGGTGCGCGATAATTACGATCTCCCCGATGGTCGCCGAATCACCGTTGCCACGGATCGGCAGAGCGCCTTTGACCAGGTCCTGACAGCGGTTCCGTTCAAGGGGCAGGTTCTCACCGAAACGGCGCGGTTCTGGTTTGACGCCACCGCGGATCTCATTCCGAACCATGTGCTCGAGTATCCGGACCCAAATGTGATGGTGGTCAAAAAACTGAATATGCTGCCCATCGAGATTGTCGTCCGTTCCTACCTGACCGGATCCACGTCCACGTCGATCTGGCCCATGTACAAAGCGGGGCAGCGCACGATGTACGGCGCCGAATTTCCCGATGGGCTCCGGCATAACGAGAAACTGCCGCGGACCATCATCACGCCAACCACCAAGGCCGCTCAGGGCGAGCATGATACGCCGGTGACGCCTGACGAGATTGTCGACCGGGGACTTCTCTCTCGCGACCTACTCGATGCCGTGTCTGAGGCGGCGCTCGCGCTGTTCGACCGGGGCCAGCACATTGCCGCGCAAAATGGCTTGATCCTGGTGGACACAAAGTACGAGTTTGGCATGGACGAGATGGGCCGGATCGTGCTGGCCGACGAAATCCACACCCCGGACAGCAGCCGATTCTGGAAATCCGCGAGCTATCCGGCGCGCTTTGAGGCGGGCGAGGCTCCGGACAGCTTGGACAAGGAGTTTCTGCGGCTTTGGATCGCCGATCGGTGCGACCCTTATCGCGAAAAGATCCCGGACATTCCCCGGGACACCCTGATCGAATTCAGCCGCCGGTACATCGCGCTTTACGAAACCGTTACGGGACAATCGTTCCAGCCCGCACAAACAGCCGCACCCGTACGCGAACGGGTCCGCGCCATTTTACAGAAATTTACGTAGCATCAGCAAAAGGCGGGCCGGTTACTCTTCTCGCTGATTGTTGCCATCCACCAGAATCGGTACGCCCGGCCTAAATTTCGATTTGCGAATAGACAACGAAGATTTGACCTGGCTGACATTGGGCGCGGCCGTGAGTTTCTTGGTGACGAACTCTTGATAGGCGGCCCAGTCCTCGGCAACGACTTTCAAAAGAAAATCCGTGTCTCCGGCCAGCATGAAACACTCGCGTACCTCAGGCCACTCGGCCACCAAAGCTTCGAAGGTTTCGAGATCTTGCTCCGCCTGGCTCGAAAGCCCCACGTGCGCGAACACGGTCACGTTGAAGCCCAGCGCCCGTGGATCGAGTTCGGCATGATAGCCGCACACGAACCCGGCTTTTTCGAGAGCACGAACGCGCCGCAGGCACGGAGGCGCCGAGATGCCGGCGCGCCGCGCGAGTTCGACGTTTGTGATTCGACCATTCGACTGCAAATCATGCAAGATACGTTGGTCGATTTTATCCAGTTTTACCCTCCGCACGTTTTTTTTCTCCATTTTCCTCCCTGGAAGGCGCAACTATATTACTAGCGGCTCGCAGATGCAAAAGATCCGTCGCTGTTAAGTTACAGCCGTGTGTAAAAAACATAGCTGCCCTTGCGTGCAACCCTCGGCCTTTCTATCCTTAAAGCCTAAGTTCGATCACCCGAATCCACACCTTTTGTCCTCCGGCGCGGGAAAGGCCGTTTCGCCAAATGTCGAATTCGCATCGCAGCAAGGTCGTCATTCTCGGTTCCGGGCCGGCCGGTTATACGGCCGCCATTTATGCCGCGCGGGCAAATCTCGAACCGATCCTGGTCAAGGGCCTCCAACCGGGCGGGCAGCTGACCATCACCACGGATGTGGAAAATTATCCCGGGTATGCCGAGGCCGTACAGGGGCCATGGATGATGGAGCAGATGCTGCAACAGGCGGAGCGCGTGGGAACACGAATGTTCGACGATACCGCCGTCGACGTCGACTTGGGCCCGCCTTCGTTTCGGGTATCGGGTGACTCCGGTGATTCCTATGTCGGCGATGCGCTTATCATATGCACCGGCGCTTCCGCGCGGTGGCTGGGGCTTCCGAGCGAAGAGGCGCTCATGGGCTTCGGTGTCTCGGCTTGTGCCACCTGCGACGGGTTTTTCTTCCGCGGCAAGGATGTGGCGGTGATCGGCGGCGGCAACACGGCGGTGGAAGAGGCGCTCTTTCTCACCAACTTCGCCAACTCAGTGAAGGTCATTCATCGTCGCAATCAGTTGCGCGCCGAAAAAATCCTGCAGGATCGGTTGTTTCGCAACCCGAAGGTCGAGATGGTGTGGGACAGCGTGACCGAGGAAATCTTGGGTGGTGGCTCGCCGCCCGGCGTCGAGGGTATCAGAATACGAAACGTGAATTCAGACGTCCGGACGGAAATCCCCCTGGACGGTGTCTTTGTTGCCATCGGCCACACGCCGAACACCGAAATGTTCCGCGGGCTTCTGGAAATGGACAATGAAGGCTACATCCGGACGGCGCCGGACAGTACCGCCACCAGCGTTGCCGGCGTTTATGCCGCGGGCGACGTGCAGGATAAGATTTATCGCCAAGCGGTGACCGCCGCCGGCACCGGGTGCATGGCGGCCCTGGAAGCCGAGAAATTTTGTGCCGAACAAGAGCAGGTGGCGGCGGAATGAGGATCATCGATCGGTGCGGATGCCGAGCTCCGTACAATGTTTTTTCTTGAGTCCTGTTGCGTGCAATAATCAAATCAACTGGTACGGGCTCCGCGGGGGCCGCCAGAGAACAAGCAGGGGACGCTGATGGACTGGGATAAGCTTCGGATTTTCCATGCCGTTGCAGAAGCGGGTAGCTTTACCCACGCTGGCGAGAGCCTCAATCTCAGTCAGTCGGCGGTTAGCCGCCAGATTAGCGCTTTGGAGGAAAGCCTGGATGTGCTGCTCTTCCATCGCCATGCGCGCGGGTTGATGCTGACCGAGCAGGGCGAGGCTCTTGTGCGGACGGCGCGCGACATCGCCAAGAAACTGAACATGGCGGAAGCTCGGATTATCGAGAGCCGCGAGCGGCCCGCCGGGCCCCTGCGGATCACGACAACCATCGCATTCGGATCGGTTTGGTTGGCTCCCCGGCTCAAGGAGTTTCTCGAAGACTATCCCGACATCGAAGCGTCCATTGTGCTGTCGGACAACGAACTCGACCTGTCCATGCGGGAGGCCGATGTGGCCATCCGTCTGACACCGCCCACTCAGGCGGACCTGGTCCAACGGAGGCTTATGACGCTGCGTTACCATGTGTTCGCGGCGCCCAGCTACCTGCAGGCCCACGGCATGCCGATGACACCCGCGGATCTGGATCATCACCGATTGATTATTTTTGGCGACGATGCCCGGATGCCGGTTCCCAGCCTCAACTGGCTTCTCGATGTCGGTGTCCAAGATGACCACAAGCGGAAGCCGTTCCTCCAGGTCAACAGCACCTATGGCATTTTCCGTGCGGTGCAGAGCGGGATCGGGATCGGTGCGTTACCCCACTATCTCAACCAGGAAACGGGAAATCTGGTGGAGATACTGCCGGAACTCCGCGGCCCCGACGTGGATGTCTTTTTCGTTTATCCCGAAGAACTGCGTCCCTCCAACCGCATCGCGGTCTTCCGAGACTTTTTGATCCGAAAAATCGAAGAGTTCAATGCTTAGAGTATCCGTTTTGGTCAAGGCAATTGAGGTGACCATTCTCGGTCATCACGCATGAGCACGAGACGCTAAACCTGACTTAGAGACTGCATCGGATCCGGGTTTATCGGTGGGATTCTCAGTGTCATTGCCGTGACGCAACTGCAGAAAGTGCTCTCAGGTCGGCGAGTTCCGTCTCGGGGCGCCGTTATCGGCACGCATGGGCAATTTCCGACTAAATAAATAAGGTATTTATCCTAAAAAGTGAAATTTGTCCCACAAATAGCGCAAGTTATGCGTTCTGTGCATAGGTGGCTTGCGAATTTGCGGGTAGTGCATCTGCGAGAAGGATCGTATAAACGAAACATGAGTGCTGCATTGCAGCATTTAATGAGTTTCCGGGCGCTAGTCTCGGAAAGCGGGCTCTTTCCCAAAGAGTCCTACGTCTCCCAGACGTGAAGCCTCCCTGTTGGACTCGCCGGGCTTTTTTAAGCCCGGCATTTTTCTTTGCGATCTCAGCCTGTTAATTCGCATTATCGCGTTTGCTTAACGCCTTTTCGTGATCGAAAGCGGCAACGGTAAGAGTGGCGAAACCCGGATCGATATGCTCTGCAGCCGCAGGATCGATGTGATCGGGTGAGGGGGAGTGATCCGACTAAGGCAATTCATATCGCCATGCGGTAAACAATTCACGGTTGGAAACCCGTTTCCCGCTCAGCAAATAGCTCACGGAATTGGTCTTACTGGCATTTAGATGTGATTTCCCCTTCACTCATGTCAACCATGGCAGATTCACGAAATTGGCATCAGCCATGATGGCCGGCGATGGGTCCTTCCTTGAACAGGTTGTCTTTGAGTTCATGCTCGAAATCCGGGTCGTTGCGACGGATCCATTCGAGAACCATGGAAGCGTGCTCCATCTCCTCGCGCATATTGTGCAGAAGGATCTCCTTCAATTCCGCGTCCTCGCAATCGTCCGCGCGCTGGCGATACCAGTCCACGGCCTCGAGTTCCTCCATCAGCGAGGTGATTGCCTGATGGAGCGCGATCGTTTTCTCTGACAGTCTTTCGCGCGGTGCGTGGAGGACTTCGCTTGTCATCGTTTTGACCTTTCATTGCATTCCGGGCCTCCTGGCTCTACCCTAGGGAGGTATCCCGGTTATTCTACGACGTATCGACGTATCACATCGGGCGTGTTTGTCGACAACAATTTGAGGTTATTGGTTTCGACCTCACCAGCTGTGTTCATTCATTTCGTTTGTCCACGGCACCACCGCTAGAGCGAGGATGACAGGACAATGAACAATCCGATTCAAATGATGATGTTGGCCAGCGTCAACGCGATGATGCAGTACATGCAACTGACCCAAAGCATGATGACCGCGTTCTTGCCGGCCCAGGGGCAATCGCAACAACTTAAACCAGCTCTCGTCCCGGCCAAGGTTCCCGCGAAGCTTCCGGCGAAACGCATGGGATGCATCGGCCCCGCCGACCTGCGTTCCTGAGCAGCCGGCGCGACTAGAGCAATATCCGTTCAAGTGGTATCACTTGATCGGAGTTACCTGCTCTAGAAATCAATCGTTTAGAGCACGACCATGCGATCAAATCGGGGCGATCTGATCGCACCGTGCTCTAGGCACTGGGCGTCAGGTTCTCAGAACCCCGCCCGTAGCCTTTTCCACAGACTGTACGACCTTGGCGCCGATGTCTTCGATGTCGGCGTCCGTAAGCGTGTTCTCGATCGGTTGCAGAACGACGCTTATGGCCAGAGACTTCTTGCCGGCCTCGAGATTACCCCCCGAGAACACATCGAACACCCGGACATCCGTGATCAAGGTTTGATCGATTTTGCGGACGGCCCGGACCACGTCCAGCGCGGCAACCCCGGCATCGACGACGAACGCGAAATCGCGCTCGATGGGCTGGAATGGCGAGAGCCGCAAAGGCGGCCGGGCAAATCCCCGTTTTCCGCTCTTGCTCGGCATGGCGTCGACGAACACTTCGAACGCCACCATGGGTCCTTTTACGCCCATCCGCCGAAGCACCCGGGGATGGCATTCGCCGAAGCGTGCCAAAACCGTTTTCGGGCCGAGCTTGAGAACGCCTGAGCGGCCCGGATGATACCAATCGGGCGCGTCGGTGGTAACACTCAGCTTATCGACGGGTGCGGCCAGCGCGGCGAGCACCGCAAGGGTGTCCGCCTTGGCGTCGTAGACGTCCGCCGGGCGCGGCGATTGCGCCCAATTCCGCGGCCCGCTGCGCCCCGACCGGATGCCGCAAGCAACCATTTGCTGGTCTTCCGGTGTGTCTCCGGCATATTGCGGCCCGACCTCGAACAGCGCCGCATCGCCGAGCCCGCGGTCGGCGTTGCGTCCCGCGGCGGCGATCAGGTTGGGCAGGGGTGAGGGCCGCATCACATCGAGATCGCTACTGATAGGATTGATAAGCCGCAGCGCTTCGGCATTTCCGCCAAAAAGCGCGGCCCGGTCGGACGCAACGAATGAATACGTCACCGCTTCCACGAGGCCGCGCGCGGCAAGCATCCGGCGTGCCGCGCGCGTGCGCCGTTGCTGGGCGCTGAGGGCCGGCTTCGGCAGCGCCGTTTGGCGTTCCATTGCCGTCGTCGGAATGCGGTCGTAGCCATAAATCCGTACCACCTCCTCGACCAGGCACGCCTCGCCGACGATGTCGTTGCGCCACGGCGGAACCTGGACCTCTAGGAGATCGTCCGTACCCTCGCTCGAGAACCCGAGAACATCGAGAATCCGGCGTGTTTCTTCGAGCGGTACGTCGACACCGACCAAGTCTCTGGGCCGGTGGGGACGCAGTGCGACCGACCGCCGCCAGTCCGGTTCGGCGCCGGCGACCACCAGTTCGGAAGCCTCGCCGCCGCACAGGTCCAGGACCAGCTTGGTCGCCAGCTCCAGTCCGGGCTCGAGGAAGGACGGGTCGATGCCGCGCTCGAAACGGTAGCGCGCGTCCGACAACAGTCCCAGTTTTCGGCCGGTCGTGGCGGTTCGAACCGGATCGAACAGTGCCGACTCGATAAAGACATTGACCGTTTCTTGCGTGCAGGCCGATCGCGTGCCGCCCATGACGCCGCCCAGTGCCTCCGGCTCCGCGTCGTCGGCAATGACCGTCATTTCCGGATCGAGCTCGTATTCCCGCTCGTTCAACGCCTCCAGCCGTTCGCCGGGGCGCGCCAGACGCACATGGAGGTCGCCGCGCACCTTGTCGGCGTCAAAAACATGCAAAGGCC
>JGI12210J13797_10282190_pt1 | contig 13992 bp, 10 predicted proteins | sample ElkSlonscriptome_3_FD_13797 | JGI IMG/M metagenome (IMG submission 13797)
CACGAGGGTTTCACCACGGGCTGCTAGCACAGGCTCGCGGTCGGCCGGACGACCGCAGCGCTTGCGTCGGTGTCGGCCGCGGCGGTAACACCCGGGGCGGACCTCCCTCCGGAGCACCGCCATGAAGCTGCTGGTCGTCATCGTGAACTTTCGGACCGTCTCGCTCACCTTGCAGGGGCTCGAGCACCTGCTGCGGGACATGGAGGGGATCGACGGGGCGGTCACCGTGGTCGACAACGACTCCGGCGACGGCTCGTACGAGACCTTGTGCGCGCAGGTGGAGGAGCGCGGCTGGGGCGACCGGGTCACGGTGGTGAGCTCGGGGCGCAACGGCGGGTTCGGGTTCGGCAACAACGTGGCCATTCGGCGCGGGCTCGCGCAGCCCGAGCCGCCGCAGTACGTGTACCTGCACAACCCCGACGCGCGGGTCACCCCGGGCACCCTGAAGACGATGCTCGCGTTCCTCGACGCTCATCCCGAGGTGGGCATCGCGGGCACGCAGATCCACGACCCGGGCGCGGGCGTGCATGCGTCGGCGTTCCGCTTTCCCTCCGCGCTCTCCGAGATCGAGGGCGCGATGCGCTTCGGCCCGGTGTCCCGGCTGCTGCGCAAGCACTCGGTGTGGGCCGACACGCCCACCGAGACGGCCGAGGTCGACTGGGTGTCGGGCGCCTCGGTGTTCTTCCGCCGCGAGGTGTTCGAGACGGTCGGGCTGTTCGACGAGAACTTCTTCCTCTACTTCGAGGAGGTCGATCTGTGCCGGCGCGCCCGCGAGGCGGGCTGGAGGGTGTGGACCGTGCACGAGGCGGTGGTCGAGCACGAGGAGGGCGCGGCCACCGACATCAAGAACAAGGCCAAGCGGGTGCCCGAGTTCTGGCTGGACTCGCGTCGCTACTACTTCCTCAAGGCCAAGGGGCGCCGGGGCATGTGGCTGGCCGACGTGGCCTGGGCCACCTCGCACTCGCTGTGGCGGGTGCGGCGGGCGCTGCAGCGGCTGCCCGACGATGATCCGCCCCGGCGGCTCGAGGACTTCGTGCGCCACAGCCTCGGGCTGTCGCGCCGGCCGTGAGGGTGGTCGCCGTGAGGGTGGTCGCCCGTGAGCGTGGGCGCCGTGAGCGTGGGCGCCCGTGAGCGGGGGCGCACGGCGGGGCCTTGCCACCGCCGCCCTCGGGCCCGATGATCGGCCCCGCGCATGAGACCCGCACACGCCTTGCTGTTCGTCGCCATGCTCGGAGGGATCGGGTGCGGCCCCAAGCATCCCTTCGTGTGGGCGTCCGATCTGCCCCCGAGCGAGATCCCCATCGAGAGCCAGCCCCTGCGCACCGGAGACACCATCCGGCTGACGATCCCGGGCATGGACAAGGAGCTGGAAGCCGCGGGTGAACTGGAGGTCACCGCCGACGGCAGCGTGATGGTGCCGCTCATCGGCCCGGTGAAGGTCGTGGGGCTCACCCCGGCCCAGATCGCCCAGCAGCTCAACAGCCGGCTCAACGGCATCGTCAACGACCCCAACGCGCGGGTCACCGTGGTCTCCCCCCGCACCCCGGTGGTGACGGTGCTGGGCGAGGTGCGCAGCCCCGGGCAGTTCGACGTCAACCAAGGCGAGGGCCTGCTGACCACGCTGGCGCGGGCCGGCGGCCTCACCGAGTTCGCCCATCCCACCAAGATCTTCGTGGTGCGCACCTACCCCGAGAATCGGCGGGTCCGCTTTCGCTACGAGGACCTGGTGGGCGGGCTCGATCGCAGCATCAACTTCCAGCTCCGCGACGGCGACGTCATCGTCGTGCAGTAGCGGGGGGGGGCACCGTCGCCCGTGCTGCAAAGCTCGCTGCTGGCGGCCCAGCTGCTGCTCATCGATCCCCGGGCCCAGAACGTCGACTTCAGCGGAGGGGCGGCGGTCGAGGTGCGCGGCGGCATCGCGCCCCCGCTGCCGGGTGAGCCCTCCGAGCCCACGCTGCGGCTGAGCCTCTCGCCGCGCGCGGTGATGACCTACGGCAGCCGCGCGCGCAGCCGGCTGTTCGTGCTCGAGTACACCCCGCGGGTGTTCGTGCGCCTGGCCGACTCGCCGCTCGTGTCGCCCCGGCCGCTGCTGTTCAACCAGCTGCAGGCCCGCTATGCGGCCGATCTCGGCCCGCGCCTGAGCTGGTCGGGCTCGCTGGGGGCCAGCATCGGGCAGCAGGACTACGCCTCGCAGTCCTCGGGCCTGATCCAGGGCGACGGCAGCCAGGTCGACGGAGGCGTCGACGGGGCGGGCTCGGACGTGCAGACTCCCCAGCCCGCGCTGCTCGACAGCCCGGTCATCGTCACCGGCGGCGTGGCGGGGGGCCTGGGGCTGGTGGCCCGCCTCGCGCCGCTCCACACCCTCACCGTGGGGCCCACCGTCTCCGTGCAGCGGCTGCTGTCGTCGTCGGGGATGATCCAGGGGGCCACGTTCGATCAGACCTCGGTCGACATGACCGCCACCTACGCCTGGCGGCCCTCGCGGGTCGACACGGTGAGCGCGGTGGCCTCGGGGGGCTACGTGGACTTCGGCACCAACGGGGCCCAGGGGTTCGCCCTGGGCTCGCTCAGCTGGCGTCGTCGGCTGCGGCCCCGGCTCGACGGCGAGCTGGTCGGCGGGGCCTTCTATACCCAGCAGGTCGTCACCCCCTCCAGCACGGCCACCCCGATCGCCTCGGCCGTGCCGCTGATGCCGGTGGGCAACGCCATCCTCGTGGGGCGGGTGTTCGAGCGCGCCCACGTGCGGGTGGTGACCGACGTGAACGTGGGCAGCCAGGCCTACTTCGACCCCGTGCGGGGCTCGGTGCTGCCGCTGTCCGGCGGCGGGGTGGGCACCACGGTGGAGCTGCCGCCCGACTGGACGCTGGGGGTGACCGCGAGCTTCTACACCCCGCCCACGCGACCCTCCGAGCTCGAGCAGCGACTGGCCGGCGACCCCGCGTCGGCTCGCACCGCGCTCAGCGTGCGCACGCCGGTCACCTACGCCATCGATCGCACCATGTCGCTGGAGTTCGGCACCATCACCACCGCGCGCGGCCCGAGCGTGGCCACGCAGATTCCCGATCCCACCCAGGTGTACTCCAACGTGATCGACGCGATGGACATGGACACCGGCCAGATGCACTCGATCGAGACGGTGCCCTTCGACGAGATCCAGTTCCAGCCGTGGCGCTTCACCCAGACCGAGTTCTGGGTGTACGTGGCGTTCCAGTTCGACTACTCCACCGCGCGCTCGCCCTGACGCGCCCTTCACCGCTCCACGGGGGGGTGCGCCCTCAGCCAGGCTCGGACCTCGGCGAGCTCGTAGGGGTCCTCCGCCGCGCCTTCGTGCTCGTCCCGCGCGCGCAGGGCCAGCGCGCGGGCCTGCTCGCGCTCGCTCCGGTCGCCCGCGCCGTGCGCCCACCGGGCCCGGGCGAGGACGAAGGCGGTGTGGGCTCGACTGCTCGGGGAGACGTCGTCGCGCCGGTGTCGGTCCCAGGCCAGCTCCGCCAGGGAGAGCGCCTCGTCGATGCGCCCCTGCTTCAGCCGCAGATCCGCAAGCGCCGTGCGCGAGTGCGCCACGGACGGGTGGTCGCTGCCCATCGTGGCGAGCTTGAGCGCGAGGGCCTCGCGAAGCTCGGTCTCGGCCTCGGCGTGCTTGCCCTGGGCGAGCAGCACCGTGCCGAGGTTGCCTTGGGTTCGGGCGACGTCGGGGTGCTCGGCCCCCACGGCCTCCCGCTGCTGCGCGAGGGTCTCGCGCAGCAGGTGCTCCGCGTCCTCGTAGCGGTGCTGCTGCTCTAGCAGGACGCCGAGGTTGCCGGCCACCATCGCGACCAGCGGATGGTGAGGGCCCAGCGTCGCGCGGAGGGTGTCGAGCCCTCGTCGCAGCTCGACCTCGGCCTCCTCGTACCGGGTCTGGCCCAGCAGGCTGTTGGCGAGGATGCAGCGCGTGAGCGCGACGTCGGCATGATCAGGGCCCATCGCGCGGCCCAGCCGGGTCAGCGCCTGCCGAGCGGCGTCCTCGGCCGCGTCGTATCGCCCCTGCCCCTGGAGCACGTTGGAGAGGTTCATGTAGATCTTGCCGACCTGGGGGTGATCGGGCTCGTACGCTCCCTCCGCGATCTCCAGGGCGCGCCCGAGCTCGGCCTCGGCCTCGGTGTATCGGCCCTGCTTCTCCAGGGTGATGGCGAGGTTGCTGAGCGTGACCGCCACCTGGGGGTGATCGGGCCCCAGCCGGCGGATGCGAAGCTCCAAGACCCGCTGGTACTCCTGCTCGGCGCGCGCATGCAGGCCTCGCATGCTCAGGACGTTGGCGAGCCCGAGGCGGACCTGCGCAAGAGTCAGCGGGTCGGTCTCGGTCGTCGCGGCGTAGTGCTCGAGGGCCTCGAGATACTCGGCCTCGGCCTCCTCGTGCCGGCCCTGCACCGACAGGACGCCGGCGAGGTTGGACGCCAGGGAGCCCTCCGTCGCCGGATCCCCTCGGGTCAGGCGCTGGGCGAGCTCTCGATACGGCATCGCCTCGTCCGGGCGCTTGAGCTGATACCCCAGGACGAACACGAGGCTCGTCGCCGCGCGCTGGAGCGCGTCCCAGTCCTCGATCGCTGCCGCCGCGTCGAGCACGCGATGGAGCGCCTCTGCGGCGGCCTCGTACTCCCCCACGGCATCGAGCAGCCGGCTCTGCTCGAGGTCGACCTCGATCTGCAGGGGCACGTAGTCGAGCGACGGCAGCCGGTCGGTGAGCTCCGCCATCGTGGCGCGCGCCAGCGGGTAGCGCCCCGCGGCGCGCTCGCTCCTCGCCGACATCAGCAGCGCCCGCATGCGCTCGACCTTCATTGCGTCCTCGGGAGGCGGGGCAAGCGTGCCCTCGAGCAGGGCCTCGAGATCTTCGCAGGGCGACAGCGGAGGCAGCGCGTCCAGCAGCGAGGGGATGTGCTCGACCACCGTGGCGTCGGCTCGAGACAGGAGCCTGGTCACGACCTCCAGGTCGTGCCGCGCGCGGTGCAGGCACTGCATCTGCCGGTCCAAGGCCGCGATCGATTGCTCTCCGCGCACGGTCGTCGCCTCGCAGGCCTCGGTGTGCAGTCGAGCCCACCGCGCGGCGTAGTCGTCGAGGTGGGCCTCGGCATCCGCCCAGGCCTTCTGCGCGTAGGGTACCTGCACGTCCAGCACGGATGCCTGGGCGAGCGTGCGCGCTCGCTCTCCCCATGCGTCCTCGAGCTGCTCGCGAGCCCCGGTGCAGCGCTCGGCTCGCTGGGCCCACCACGCCCAGGCCAGCATCGTGGTGGCCAGCGCTCCGACCCCCAGCGCCGCGAGTCGCCACGCTCGCCCGCGCCGCGGGGGGACGTACGTCAGCGTCTCGAGCAGGGCCTCCATGTCGGGCCAGCGATCGGCGGGAGAGACCGACAGGCCGCGTCGGATCGCCTCGGTCAGCTCAGCGGGCACCGCCAGGTCCCGCGGCCACGCGGGGGGGCCCCGGTGCTTGGCCCAGCTCAGCTCTCGGAGGGTGCCGTGGAAGGGGCGCGTGCCCACCAGCGCCTCCCACAGCGTCAGGCAGAACGCATACTGGTCGGCGGCCGGCCCCGCCCGCTCGCCGTCGTGCTGCTCCGGGGCCATGTAGGCCGGGGTCCCCACCAGCATGTCGGCCGCGGTCTCGAGCGTTCCGGTCAGGTCGATGAATTCCACCGCCGCCGGATCATCGAAATCTTGGGCCGAGCTGGGCTCGGGGCGCTGATCGGCGGCCGACTTCGCCAGCCCGAAGTCCATGACCTTCGCCTGCCCCGCGGGGTCGATCATCACGTTGGCGGGCTTGAAGTCGCGGTGGACGAGGTCGGCCCGATGGGCCGCCGCGAGGCCTCGGCCCGCGACCAGCAGCACCTCCAGGCGCTCCTGCCACGGGTGCGAGCCCTTCATCCACTCGTGCAGCGTCGTGCCTCCGATGAGCTCCATCGCCACGATGACCGAGCCCGCGTGCACGTCGACGTCGTACACCGACACCACGTTGGGGTGGTTGAGCTGGGCCAGGATCCGGGCCTCGCGAACCAGTCGCGCCTCCGACTCGGCGTCGGCGATCGTGGGGCGCAGCTTCTTGAGGGCCACCTCGCGCCGCAGCTTGGGGTCGTAGGCCCGCAGCACCGTGCCCATCCCCCCCGTGCCCAGCGTCCCCAGCACCACGTAGCGGCCGATCGTCGTGCCGGCCGGGGTTCGTGAGAACTCCTCGATGCTCGCCCAATGGTCGAGCGTGGGGCCGGTGGGTGTCTCCTCCGACACCTCGATGGGAATCGAGACCGTATCTGATGAGGGCCGGCTCACGACCTTGCGAGCGTATCAATGGATCGGGCGATTGCGTTCGCCGGCCCGAGCCCGAGGTGCGCTATCCTTCGCCCGTCGATGTCCTCCTCCGACGACTTCGAGCTGTTGCGTAGGTGGCGCGAAGGCGATCGAGAGGCCGCCAATGCCCTCATGGGGCGCTACTACGTCGGCATCCACCGGTTCTTCACCCTCCGGGCCCCCCAGGCGGCCGAGGACCTCACCCAGCAGTCGCTGCTGGCCTGCGTGGAGGGCCACGCCACGATCCGGGACGGGGCCAGCTTTCGCTCGTACCTGTTTGGAATCGCGTGGCACAAGCTGCTCGACCACCTGCGCGAGGCCGACCGCCACGCGCGGCTGATATCGGCTCAGGCCGCGCATGTGCCGACGGTGGAGCTGACGCCCAGCGGCGTCGTGGCTCGGCGCGAGGAGCAGGGCCTGCTGCTCCGGGCCCTCGCGACGCTGCCCTCCGACATCCAGTCGACCCTGGTGCTCTTCTACTGGGAGGGCATGTCCACCGCCGAGATCGGCGACGTGCTCGAGGTCTCGGTGAGCGCCGTGACCAGCCGGCTGTCCCGCGCCCGAGAGCGGCTGCGCGAGGCGGCAAGCCAGCTGGTCGCTCCGCCCACGCTGCGGGCGTCGCTGGTCGACGATCTCGATCGCTGGGCTCGCTCGCTGGTCGACGGCGACCGCCCCAGCTGAGCTGAGCCGAGCTGAGCTGGGCTGAGCCGAGCCGAGCTGAGCGGGGCTGAGCGGGGCTGAGCTGAGCTGGGCTGAGCGGGGCGGCGAGGAGGGGGCAGAAGGAATTCTTCGCCTCGGCGGTGACAAGCCGACCGAGTCTCCCGACTTCAGGGGGGAACCAAGTGCTCGCCACCGTCGCAGCAGCGTGCGCGCGCTCGCGCGCTCGTGCGCTCGCTGACCTTCCCCCCGGGATGGGCCGAGCCCAATCCCTAGGAGAGCTTCATCATGTCCAGTGCTGAGTCCACCGATCAAGTCGTGCGCAAGATCCTGTACCTCGGTCCCGCCCCCGGCGACGACGACAGCGTCGTGGTGACCATGGATCTCACCTGCGGGTGCGAGGTGACCCGCGTGCTCAGCGAGCGGAGGATCGTCAGGCAGGAGGGGAGCCGATGCACCGTCAAGGGCGACGTGCCCTGCCCCAAGGGCCACGCTTCGCCCCCGTGGCTGAACGATCGCGGCCAGTGGTTCAGCCACCTGTTCACGTCGACGCGCAGCGGAGCGAGGCAGGGCTGATGTCGGGTTCAGATCCATCCAACGTCGCCGCTCGCCTCGCGGGCCGTGGCCCATGCCGAGCGGAGGGCCCGGTCGTCGTCGACGGCCCCTCGGGCGCGGGCGGGGTCGCCCGTTAGCGCCGGGCGGCTTCGAGGCGGGCGACGATGTAGCGCCGACCCTCGCGCAGCACGCCCAGCCCCAGGCCCAAGAACAGCCCGAGGAAGGTGCCGATGGCGGCGCGGGTCATGATGATCTTGAGCCGCGACACGGGCACCACGGTGGGCGGGGTGATGATGTCGTAGCGGGTGGAGGCCTGGGAGCGCTCGATCTCCAGCCGGATCCGCGTGCTCGACAGCTGCTGGAACAGCTCGTCGTAGGTGCGCTGCACCGCCTCTTGGTTGCGGGTCAGCTCGGTGTACTCGGCCTGGAGGCGGGGCAGCTTGTCGACCATGCCCTCCATCTCCTCGAGCTCCTTGGTCACGCGGGCCAGCTCGGCCTGGGCCACGTGCTGGGCCGCCTCGGCCTCGTTCACCTGCACGCGCGCGGACTTGTAGGCCGGGTTCTTGGCCTTGATGACCTTGGAGGTGCCCTCGAGCAGCACCTGGTCGCGCAGGGCCTCCATGCCGCGCTTCTCGTCGAGCAGCGCCTTGATGTCGGGGTGCTCGGGGCCCTTGCCGTCGGCGCGGGCGCGGGCCAGCCGGCGATCGACGTCGGCGATGTTGGCCTCGTAGGGCCGTGATTGCTCGATGCGCGCCTCGAGCAGCGGATCCTCGCTCTTGAGCGACTTGCGGGCGACCTGGGCGTCGGCGCTGCTGCGGGTCACCTCGCTCAGCGCGGCGCTGCGGGCCACCGACAGCTCCAGCACCCGCGAGAGCATGAACGACGACTTCTCGGGCAGACCCTCGCTGTGCTGCTGCTTGAACGCGAGGATGGCCATGTTGGTGCTGTTGAGCTGCTCCTCGGCCTGGGCGAGCTGCGACTCGAGGGTCTGCACCTCGGCGATGAGCACCTTGAGCGCCTTGTCGATCTCGGAGTCGCGGTACAGCTGCAGGTGCACGTCGAGGAACGCGGTGGCCTCGTCGCCGGTGGCGGCCGAGAACGCGCCCTTGTAGGTGTACTCGCCGGCCTTCTGGAACTCGATGGCGGCCTGCTTGCCCCGGATGAGGTCCGGGGTGACGTCGGTCTCGCCGAGCTGCTTGAGCGTGTCGTGGATGAGCCCCGGCCGCTTGAAGTTGTTCTGGGCCGAGCGGAAGAACTCGAAGTTGTTCCGGCGCATGCGCTCGACCGGGTTGTCGGACTGGTCGGGGACCAGGCTGATCTCGAACTCGGCCTTGGCGGGCGGCTTGTTGTACTTGTAGCTGAGCACGCCCAGCGCCCCGCCGATCATGGTGCACAGCAGGATCGACAGCCAGTAGCGGCGCAGGAAGCCCAGCACCCACAAGATCCGCGCCAGCAGATCGGGGGCCTCGGCCGCGTGGGCCGGCGAGGGCACGGCCAGCATGTTCGGCGCCCCGGCGTAGCCGCCCTCGGCCACCGTGATGAGCGGCTGGGGGGCGCGGCGGGCCAGGCCGGCGGGCGGGACCTGGGTGCGGGGCATGGTCCGCTGCCGGACCAGCGCGGTGGAGGACGACGGGTGCGGTCCGGGGGCGGGCGTGTAGGGCAGCGCCATCGTCTGCTCGCCCACGCCGGGGGCGTCGCCCATCTGGCTGCCCGACATATAGGTGAAGACCGTCTCGCCCGTACGGATCACGTCGCCGGGCTTGAGATCGGCCTGCTGGACCTTCATGTCGTTGACGAAGGTGCCGTTGGTCGACCCGAGGTCGAACAGACGGTGGTGCTCGCCGTGCCGGGCGAGCTTGCAGTGCTGCTGCGACAGCGCCCGCTCGCTGATGTGGATGTCGGCGAAGCGCGAGCGCCCGATGACCATCTCGGACCGATCGAGCACGTGCAGGCGCCCGGGATCGGTGCCCGACAGCACGAGCAAGAAGGCGTGGGACGCCGCCGGATCGGGGGCCCCGACCACGACCGCATCGAGCATCTGGTCGAGGCCGCCGCCTCCAGGGGCGCCGCCGGGAACGACGGTCTTACCGCTACGACCGAACTTCATGACGAGCCGAGCTCCTGCCCCTGCTTAGCACATCGGGGCGTCGCGCATCGCGCAGTCGGGGCTGCTAGGGCCATGGCCCCACGTTCGGGCCGCTCGGCCGCGGCGAGATCGGCCGGGCGGGGAGGGCGGGCCGAGGCGCGTGCGCGCTCTCCCGGCACGGACCGTGGTCCCTCACCTTGGCCGGCCGACGGTCGGGTGCGACCATGGGCCTCCCGCGCGCGGCAACTCGGCCCGCGCGAGGGACGGCATTTTTCGCGATGTGGCGCCAACAGTCGGTCTTCTTTCGGCAGGCCCTGGTCGTCTACGACGTGCTGGTCTCGGCGGCGGCGTTCTTGGCCACGCTGTTCCTGCGCGCGCGCCTCGGCGACGCGGAGGGCGCGGGGTCGCTGGCGTGGCTGTCTCGCACGGTGGCCGGGGTGTGGTTCCTCGACGTCGAGCCGATCATCGACTTCGACGCCTACTACCAGCTGCTGCTGGGGCTGCTGCCGGTGTGGGGCGTGGCGTTCTACTGGAGCGGGACCAACGACTACCGGCCATCGTACCGGCGGGTCGCGTGGCGATACGCGCGGGCGGTGGTGATCGGCCTGGGCCTGCTGGTGGTGGCCCAGTTCCTGTTCCGCCTGATGTTCATCTCTCGCAGCTTCGTGGCGATGTTCGCGGTGCTGCAGCTGGTGACCCTGGTGTTCGGCCGGATCGTGCTCATGGAGACGGTCAAGATCGCCCGGCGACGCAGCGGCGACGGCCACCGGGTGGTGATCGTGGGGGCCAACGAGCGCGGCGTGGCGTTCGCCCGCTCGCTGGATGGCCAGTCGCCCTTCAGCATCAAGGTGCTCGGGTTCGTGTCCGCGCCCGGCGAGTCGGGCCACCCCGACGCCCGGCCCAACCTGGGCTACGTGGGCAGCCTCGCCGCGCTGCTCGACCGCCAGCCCGTCGACGAGGTCGTGTTCACCGTGCCCGGCCGGCACCCCGAGATCCTGCGCGACGCGATGGCCTCGTGCGAGGTGCGAGGGGTCGACGTGCTGGTCGACCTGCCGCCCACCGTGCCCTCCAAGGGCACCATGGCCATCGCCAACATCACGGGCTTCGACTTCCCGCTGCTGAACCTGCGGCGCACGCCCACGTCGGAGGCGCGGCTGGCCGCCAAGCGGATCCTCGACTTCACCGGGGCGGCGATCGGCATCCTCCTCACCGGCCCCATCATGTTGATCGCGGCCATCGCCATCCGCGTGACCGACCCGGGCCCGGTGCTGTTTCGCCAGGTCCGGGCCGGGCGCAACGGGCGGACCTTCACCATGCTCAAGTTCCGCTCGATGGTGATGGACGCCGAGAAGCGCAAGGCCGAGCTGATGCACCTCAACGAGATGGACGGGCCGGTCTTCAAGATCCAGCGAGACCCCCGGATCACCGCGGTGGGCCGCTTCATCCGCAAGACCTCCATCGACGAGCTGCCCCAGCTGTTCAACATCTTGGTGGGCGACATGAGCCTGGTGGGCCCGCGCCCGCCGCTGCCCTCGGAGGTCGACCAGTACGAGACGTGGCAGCGGCGGCGGCTGTCGGTGAAGCCGGGGCTGACCGGCATGTGGCAGGTGTCGGGGCGCAACCAGATCGACTTCGACGAGTGGATGAAGATGGACCTCGAGTACATCGACAACTGGTCGCTGTGGCTCGACATCAAGATCATCCTCAAGACGGTGCCGGCCGTGGTGCTGCGCAGCGGGGCGAGCTGATCCGCCGCGTGGCCTCGATCGCGATCCGGTGAGGTTGCACACGGCGTGCCGGACACCGGTGACCCGTGCGGCCCTTACATAATTCGCCGACGGACCGCGCGATTTTTACGATACCGTGGGGGCGACATCGCTCGATCGAGTGGGTCGATGGAGAGGGTTTGATCATGGCGAAGAGCGCAAACGACGTAGGGCGAGGATGGGGCCTGCTGCTAGCGGCTCCGCTCCTGTGGGGCACGGCATGCGGCGACGACGGATCGGGCGCCAGCGGTGAGACCGGCAACGGAAGCGGGACCGACGAGACCGGCACCGTCGCGCTGCCCGAGGGCTGCGATTTCTGGGTGGAGCCCAGCGAGGACGACCAGACGGCGGTGCAGGAGGCGCTCATCGACGTACAGACCGGTCAGACGGTCTGCCTGTCGGCGGGGACGTTCTCGTTCACCCGGCAGCTGTCGCTCGACGCCGACGGGGTGACGGTGACGGGCGAGGGGGGCGAGGCCACCATCCTCGACTTCAGCGCGCAGATCAGCGGCGGCAACGGCATGACGGTCAGCGGCGACGACGTGACCGTGCAGGACCTGCGCATCCTCAACACCCCCGGCGACGGCATCCGGGCCGACAACGTCGAGAACATCTCGTTCCTGGGCATGCACGTGATCTGGGAGGCCGAGCAGTCGCTCGACGCGGGGGCCTACGGCTTCTACCCGGTGCAGTCCGAGGGCGTGATCATCCGCGATTGCCTGGTGCAGGGCTCGCGCGACGCGGGCGTGTACGTGGGGCAGTCCTCCAAGATCCTGGTCGAGAACAACGAGGCCCGCGGCAACGTGGCCGGCATCGAGATCGAGAACTCGACCGACGCCATCGTGCGGAACAACTGGGCCCACGACAACACGGCCGGGATCCTCGTGTTCAACCTGCCCGGGCTCGACATCGGCGACGGCAAGCGGGCCAACGTCTACGGCAACGTCATCGAGAACAACAACGTGCCCAACTTCGGCGAGCCGGGCACGGTGGTCGCGCTGCTGCCCCCGGGGGTGGGGGTCATCGTGATCGCCGCCGACGACAACGAGATCTGGGACAACGAGATCCGCGGTAACGAGAGCGTGGGGGTGGTGTCCATCGCCTACATCGACGAGCTCTTCTCGCCGCCCGACGATCCCGCCTTCGACATCTACGACGAGGGCAACTGGTTCCACGACAACACCTTCGAGGCCAACGGCACCGCCCCCGCCGACCTCATCCTGCTGATCACCGAGGGCGCGGTGCCCTCGCCCGACATCATCCTCGGCGGGTGCACCGATCCCGACAAGGACGCCGGCGACGCCAGCCTCGCCAACTGCGTGTCGGGGCAGGGCGACGCCACGTTCGTCTCGGCCAACCTCTGCGGCCAGGGCATGTTCGAGGAGTCGCCCGCGGCCAACCAGTGCGAGCACGCTCCGCTGCCCACCGAGCTGTGAGCGAGGCCGACCCATGCGACGCATTGGTGCATGGCCGGCGCTCGCCGGCGTAGTCCTCACCGCGGCCTGCGGGGCGCCCGGCGACGGCGACGACGCTGCGGCCGCGCCCCGGCCGGTCGTCGAGCTGTCCGCGCTGCCCTACGAGACCCTCTCGGAGTACGGCTTCTTCGTGGGCGACATGGTCGAAGGCCAGCCCGCCCCCGGGGTCGTGCCCTACGAGGTGGCCGCGCCGCTGTGGGCCGACGGGGCGGGCAAGGGCCGCTACTTCCTGCTGCCCGAGGGCGAGGCGATCGGCGTGACCGAGCGCGACGAGTGGGACTTCCCGGTCGGCTCGGTGGTCATCAAGTCGTTCTTCATCGACCAGGATCGGTCCCAGCCCGGCACCGATCTGCGCACGGTGGAGACCCGGCTGCTGGTGCACTTCGACCAGGGATGGCGCTCGCTCATCTACCGGTGGAACGACGAGCAGACCGAGGCCACCCGGATCAAGGCGGGGGCCGACGCGCGCCTGCCCTACGTCGACGGCAGCGGGGCCGCGGCCGAGCAGCTGTACATCATCCCCGACGAGAACACCTGCGGCAGCTGCCACGAGCGCGACGACGTGCTGCGGCTGCTCGGGGTCACCACCGCCCAGATGAACACCCGCGTCGAGCGGGACGGCGAGGTCGTCGATCAGCTCGCGTGGCTCGACGAGCAGGGCGTGCTCGCCGACGCGCTGCCCGACCCCTCCACCCTCGAGGCCTACGCCTCGCCCGACGGAGACGCCGCGCTCGACGAGCGGGCGCGGGCCTACCTGCACGGCAACTGCGGGCACTGCCATCGCCCGGGCGGCGGCGGCGGGGCCAGCGGGCTGAAGTTCAGCTACTGGGAGACCGATCCGGCCCAGTTCGGCGTGTGCAAGGTGCCGGCGGCGGCCGGGCCCGGCACCGGCGGGAGCGCCTTCGACATCGTGCCCGGTCACCCCGAGCAGAGCATCGTGGTGTACCGCATGGCCAGCAGCGATCCCGAGATCAAGATGCCCGAGCTGCCCAGCTTGCTGCCCGACACGTTCGGCGTGGACCTGATCTCCCAGTGGATCGCGGCCATGCCCGAGCGCGACTGCACCGAGTCCAAGGGCTAGCAGCCTGTGGTGAAACCCTCGTGGGGTCAGAACGCCGTCAGCGCGGCTCGTGCCAAGGCGCGAAGA
>JGI12210J13797_10444645_pt1 | contig 13990 bp, 10 predicted proteins | sample ElkSlonscriptome_3_FD_13797 | JGI IMG/M metagenome (IMG submission 13797)
CGGGCTCGCCCTTCGGGCGTGCGTCTGAGTCGACATTGCGGCGTTGCGCCCCTTGTAAAGGGCGCGCCATTCACTGCAGGTCGCGTCTTGCACTGCCGACTCAGTCACACTCTGAATGTTACAGAATTGACGACGGGGTACACTAGTGGCCCTTCAACCTGATAACTTGGGATTCAGCGTTCCGGTGGCGATTATTCGCCCATCCCGGTTCCCTCTGGTAGCGTTCGATGGGGTACACGGTGGCCGGATGCTGCCGCCGGCTTCGGAATCGACGATCACTTGCGATTCGGCGGGCAAGCTGGCCTCCTCAAGAACAAGCACGGGATGGTGACTTGAGCTCCAATCGCTCAAAAGCGATTGCCCGCCTGATCACGATTGGAAAAAGAGCCGCGACGTCCCGGATAACGCCGCGCGTTGAGCCGCGTTTCCGGGAAAACGAGATGTGGGAACGATCTCAGTGCATCGCAACGGACAGGATACCAGCCGCTCGAAGCGGACATTCGCGATGTAGTCAGGCAGCAGTCGTCCGGGCAGCGGGCCTTCCCGAAATAGCGGTGGCGCAGGATCGAGCCAGCGGCGCCGACCAGCGCAGACAGGGCCACAAAATCCAGAACACGAAGAAGCGCAGGATGAACAGGAACGGCAGCAGCACCAGGAACCAGACCACGAACTGACCGAGCCATTCCGGCCAACCCAGCCAATTGGCAACGCTTGCTCCGGCGGCACTCACAAGACCGGGATGACGAAGCGCCGCATACCCGGCGCCCAACACGACGGAGACTTTTGCCATCGGCGCCAGCGATGCGAATCGAGCGCCGCCGCCGACGCGCCCCGGTCCCGCTATTTGTCCGGCCCGGCTCATGCCTGCCGCTTTCCCGGCGCGCAGCACTTTCACGGATCCGGCGATGACGAGCAGATCCAGGCTCGCCCATCCCAGGTCGCCGGCGCCCACGCCTTCACCGCGTCGCCACTGACTCTCCAGGTCGCGCAAGCCGCCGGTAAAGAACTCCCCGATCACCGAAACAATCCGCTCTCCCTGCAGCCAGATCACGTCGCCCTTGTCATCGACGGCGAACTGGTCGAGCATGCCGTGTCCGTGCTCGCTCAGCAGGGCGATCGCGAACAGACCTCTTCGATATGGGGTCAATACGTTCACCGGACCGGCTTCGGCATCGCTGAACAGGCTTTTCAATTGATCGAATCGCGTGTTTACCCAATTTTGGGCGCGAAGCGTACGAATATCGTGTTCGCGGAAGTAGCGAATCGGCAGCATCGAGTTGCTCCCGAATCGAATCAGCATCGCCTGAAACTCAGGCACCATGCCGTATTCAAGCAAAATCTCACGTGCAGCATCGCCGTGGTTCAGCAGCGCCAGTGCGGCGCTCATCCAGAGTTGCCGGTCGGAAGCGTAGTTCAGAAACAACAGGTTGAGCTCCGGAGACTCGTCCTTCAGCAATGCGGACATGGAGGGCAGGGCGCGCTCCGTTTCAACGCGCACGAGCTTTTCCGGGAGCGGCTCGCTCGTCGAAAGAAAAGAGGCTGCCGCGGCAATCAACACGGCCGCCAATCCGAGGATGTGCCAGGGACGAAGGCTTGAAGCGGCGGCACCAGACATCGTGGTCTCTTTGTTCATCAAACGCTCCATTGGCGCGACTGAAACCGAGTGAATGAGCGTCAGGTATAGCACTCAATCTCCAGCTGAATCAAGTAAAACGAGCCGAGAAACGGGCATGTTGCTGCGAAATCGTGCCCGCATCTGAAGATGGCATAAGTGAATAGACGTCCGGCAAAGGCGTGGCGAATATGCTCGGCTGCGGTAGAGAGCCGGCATGCAAAATACATGACCTGCGCATTTTTTCATGTGCGTCAGCGACAGATCGACCAGCCGCCCATGTCGAGGTGGAAATGGTTGTGGTGAGCGGCGTTGTAGTCCGGTCCCAGCACCGTCCGGAACAGGCCACAGGCGCGACGGTGGGCGAGGACCAGAAAACGTCCGGCGTCGGTGTCGGCATCCCAGTCCTCGTCCACCCGGATTTCCTGCCCGCCGGCCAGCACGAACGCCGCGACGTCGATCGCGTTGGCCGTTGCGTGCTCCGATCGGCGGCCGGTGCTTCGGCCATTGACGTTGCGGCAGGCGTAGGTGCCGTAGTGTCGAATACGCACCAGTTCTGTGCCGAAAATTTCGCGGGCCAATGGTTGAAGATCGTGCCGCTCCCACCGCGCAAGCGCAACCAGCGCCGGACACGTCAGGGTCACGTTTCCGCCCCAGGACACGTTCGAGCGCAGCAAGCGTCCCGCGTCGAAGAACCCGCACCCTTCCCCGGTCGCGCGGTCCTCGATCCGTTCGTACTCCAGGTCGCTGGTTTCCAGAACCTCGAAGCACGCCTCCGGCGCTGAGTCCAGACGCCGGAGCTTCGCGGCCGTCGCAAGCCCGCGCGGTCGCTCGATCGACAGCGGCGCCCAGGGATCATGCTGATCGGGCGCGCCCACCCGCACGAAGTAGACCAGCGCGCCGATGACGACGATAATAAGAAAAATCGAAACTCCAACAACGCGCTTCATAAGTACCGTAGATTTTTGAACGGCCCATGTGTGGACCCCCGTCGTCCCCCGGAGTTCATTGGGTAAACCCTTTCGCCGTTTGCTATGACACTTTCGCTAACGCACGACGTACTTGAGTGGCTTTAAGTTCATGACCGCAGCGAATGGGTTCGACTGATTCTGTTGCGGCGAATTAGCCTACCGATGCACTATTCAAAACCGTCTTCAAATAAAACGTCCGAAAATTCAAACGCGCCCATGTCGAATGCTGATCTTTGCAAGCGGGCGCGGCCTTCAAGATCAAAATCCAGCACAGCGAATTCGCTGCAGGCGTCGACGGCCGGCGATAGCAGATCCAAATGACTGGCACCGTCCCCGTCATTGACGAAAAGCGGATCGACAATGAGGCCTACCGAGCCGGATTGGTCGATGTTGCAGATAGAGGCCAGGTTTCCGGTGCCGCTTGGATTCACTCCACCCCCGACGTTGCCCCAGGCGATGCTATTGAACATGAACAGTGAGGAAGAATCAGAACCAACGTAGGCGCTACCGGAATTTCCGTCGAAGGTTCCATGAACGACCGTGTAAGAAGTATTGCCGTTGGCGGCAACCGCGTCGCCGAGATTCTCGAAAAACCAAACGCTTTCCATGAACGAATGGCTAGGACCAGCAGACTGCGTCTCGAAGAGTTGCACAGCATTGGGCCCGGAGTTGCCGACAAACGCCGTGGTTGCGACAACATTGTCCACACTCTCGTCCCGGTAATAGATGGCAGAGCCACTAGTTGCCGTGTTTCCAAAGAACTGCGAACAGTATTCGTCGGGATCATCAAACTCGAACGCTTTACACGTGTCGGAAGAGCGGACCGTCGAAGTCGAATTCTGCGAGTAGACCGCGCCCCCAGTCGCCGCCGAATTGTTCGAGAAAGTCGAGTCGAGCACTTCGATGTCCGTTGAACTCAGAAATGCAAGCGCACCACCGTTATTCGTCGCGGAATTATTGTCAAATTCAACGCCCTGGATCGTTGGATTGGGCAGGCTGGTGGAGACTGATTCGAGCAGAATTGCGCCGCCCTGATTCCCCGCTGTATTTGATAAAAATTGCGTCGTTAAGAATTCGGAATTACTCGGTCGAATTTGCAGGTCACCAAGAAAAACGTCAATCGCGCCACCTCCGTTTCCGGCCCTGTTGCCTCTGAATGAAGCTGCATCAGTAAATTCCAGGGTCTCGCCGAGCAAACTCACGGCGCCACCAAACCCGGCAGCAAAATTATCCCGGAAATCCAGGTTGAAACCAAATTTCACGTCAGAGTCCACCGCTCTAATTGCACCGCCGTCACTTTCCGCGCTATTGTCGAAAAACTGGATGTTGGAAAGCTCCGCGCTGCTGTTAAAGAGCGCGATTGCACCACCATTGCGAGCGCTATTATTAATCAACCTAATGTCACTGAACTGAACAATATCCCCAGTTCTCACCGTACTTCCGGCACGCGCATGGATAGCGCCGCCGTCGCCGTCGACCATTTCCTGGCTGTCATTCGGACCCAGGACACGGCAGTTGGCAAATGTCGTAAACGAAAAGCTCACGTTCGCCCCTTGAGCAAAAATGCAGCCCCCGGCGGGCTCATCTAAACCGAAAATGCTGCCATTTACGAGGTCTGAAGATGCAGTGCCATGGCTCAGTCTCACGCCAGCGGCCGCAAAGCTGCTGCCCGGCTGCACCGTCACCAACCCACCCTGCCCGGTAGTGCCATTGGTCAGGTCTACTTTCCGGAGCTCGACGGCACTGTTACGAACGTCGAGGATTCCGCCGGTGCCGTTGAATGTTGCGACCCCGGCACCGTCGACAACGGGGCGACTGGCAATGCTAAAGATCGACAGTTCTTGCGCACAATCGCTGTCAGCCACAGCGCCGGTCAACGTCAGATCTTTGTCGGAAATCAGGCCAATGCGTTCGTTGTAATAACCGCCTTCGATAAAAATGTTGTCGCCGCTAGACGCAGCAGCAACCGCTTCGCTAATGCTCGAAAAGGCGCAGGCGTTGCCGTTCAGTCCCACCCGGCGCGGCAGCTCGCAGTCGAGTTCCGCCACTTCGGCGCCATCCAACGCGGTGGGATAAATGCGAAGACATGCGATTGCGCCGGCGGAAACCTCTATGCCTTCGAAGAAAATATCATCGTCCAAAAATACCAGCGGGCCGGAGACATCGGTATTGTTTTCCGAGGCCTGAAAGCTGAGCTGCTCTACGCCATCGATATAGGCCTTGATGTTGCGATTGATATCGCGTGTCAGAACAACCTGTGTCCATTGATCGACTGGGAACGCACCGGTAGAACCTCTTGGGAATAAATTGCCGTCGACATAAAGCAAATCGTTTCCATTTTGACTCGTGACATAAAGGCCGCGGTCACTTTGCAAATCGGAGAAATCGATGAGCTTGACAGAACCTGAACCACCGCCGGTGAGATCTTCGATTCGAACCGTCATCTGGATCGTGTAGACGCTGTCGCTGATCAACCCACTGGTGGGGTCTATGCGCAGTCCGCTTCCGGCACTAAACGTGCGCACAGGACGATTGGTACCGAGCACGTTCTCGGTCGCGAAAGCGCTCCCGCTGCGCGTCTGTGTCGCATTCGGGGCGTTAAGCGTCTGGCTGAAAAGATTCCCGTCAAATTGGTAGTCAGCAGTGATCGAGCCATTGGATTCAACAGAACCGATTCCTGGCCCGCAGTCGCTTACACTGGTCTCAGGCGTAAGGCCATCGCCGACAACGACCTCGATATCGGCAATGCCGTCGTCGTTACCGAGGTCTGACAGCGAGGCCGTTACGACTATTCGATTACCGTCGAATTCAGCTTTGGCATCGGCGCCGGTATCCTCTCCCAGAGCGTTTCTGATAGTGCAGTCGGTAGTGCAAGAGCCAACATTAATAATGAACTCTGCTCCCACATCCGCAAAATTTCCGGGACAACTGAGGCTAAACGCCGAGATGTTCCCGGTGAAAACATCCTGATCGGTATCAATAAAGATGGCGCCGTTGATCGACTCATCGGCAATCTTGTTCGTAAACAACTCGACGACAAGGTTCGTGCCGTTTATGAATGCGTTGATCACCTGCAAGTCCAGGTCCGTGCCTTGCTGATCGCCAATCGGATCGGCGACTGCGTTCTGGATCGTTTCGACCGGCGGCGCGGCAGCGTCGGCCGGCGGTTTAACGCAGAGCGTCATGGCCAGCATGAAGACGACCCGGGCCGTGTTGGGAGGATTTAACATGTAATGACTATCCTTATCGGGTGAAGAGCCCCGGAAATGGCACTCCGTGTCCGGGATTTTGCGCATGCGCATCGACAAGAATAATGGGCGAAAGCGCTTGGGAGCCAGCAATGGCGCGAAACACGTCAAACTCTACCGAAATCCGGGTTCAATCGCAAATTTCTACACATCTTCGGCCACGGGTCTCCATGTTGCCCTCAAATCAAGGCCGATGCGTTCTGTCCGCGACCCGCCAACCCACGATCGGCTTGATCGAAGTGCCGGCACCACCCGCGACTTTCCACGAAGAGCCGGCACCTATGTCAGCAGACCCATTCTTCGTCGCAATAATCTGAATTCCAGACCCCCGCGAATCAGGAGTCAGGTGCGCACGGCGCAAACGAAAAGAGAACGCTTCAATACAGGCTTGGCGCGGGTGAGGCGTCCAGATATGTCCGTGTTCATCCGGCACGATAGGATGGAATTGTGTACGATCAAGAACAATTCAACGCAACCAAAGGGCAGAAATGTGTCGAATTCTTGCATATGTCGGTGAGGAGCTGCCAGTCGCTAGCCTGCTTCTGGAGCCAGAAAACAGTCTGATCAATCAGACGCTGGATCCGGAGCTCCATCCGCTCATGCAACTGGCGGGGTGGGGCTTCGGGGCTTGGAGTGAACGTCTGCTCAAGCCCGAGAAGCCTTTCTTATACCGACGACCGGTAGCCGCATTTTATGACGATAACGTTGTCAATGTCATTCCCAGCTTGCAAGCGAGCACGCTTTTGGCTCATGTCAGAGCCGACCACTATGACACCGAGGTCGTGCTGGCGGACGAGAATTGTCATCCGTATTCCTATGACAAAACCCCTTGGATCATGGCTCATAACGGAAACCTTCCCAATTGGCGCTTACTCCAGAAAAAATTGCTGGCGCACTGCAAGGACGACTATCTAAGCCAGATTAGAGGATCAACCGATACCGAGTTTCTTTATTTGCTCTTTCTTTCACTACTTCAGAGCGACAGCGTCGAAGACGTGCGGCGAGCTTTCGAAGAGATGCTAGGCCTTGTCATCGAGTCAATGAAGGAACTCGACCTCGTTGGACTCAGCAAACAGAAAATCGTGTTGGCTACGCGTGACCGCCTGATCGCAGTGAACTATGGCCTTGGGCACGACGGGCGCGCCGATGTTTCTGGCGACTGGCGTCAGCTGCGTCAGGCAGAGGCAGATTCGGATGATTATCTTCTGTCCATGTTGCTGGAACCGATGTATATTCTCACGGGACAAAATTTCGGGAAGAGCCGAAATTCCTATAGCGTCGACATCACCGAAGCCGATGAGGCGACCTGTGCAATCATTGCGTCCGAACCGCTGACAGGCGCTATTGACGATTGGCTTCATCTGGAGTTTGGTCAAATGATTGCTCTTGAGCGGAGCGATGGGTTCATCGAAGCAACCACCTTGGAGCTTAACCCCTAAGGCCGGCATGACCTCTTGGCTTTCGACGGGTTCCGACATGCCGAAAAGTGTGCTTGCATCCAGACCGGCGATGGGTTGTTCTTCCACAACCGGCCGGGAGCTCAATCGGCCTACCCAGAACCTTTATGAACATCCATCTTCCTCGTTGGCCCAGCCGGCAATCGGCTCGTTCAGCGCCCGCATGAACCAGCTCAAGGATCCGGACCGATAAGTTCCAGTCGCCGGCGTCCACCTGCGCCAGGGTCTGCATGTCCCTCTCGGAATGACATTGCCACAGGTAGAGGGACAGTTCGGCACGGCGGCACGTGCTGTCACCGTCGAAGGCCAGCAACCGGGGACCGGTTGCCCGATCCAAACGATGACTTATCAGGAGGTGAGCGTCTCGGTTTATCCCGTGTCCTGTTTTCTACCCGGGCGTTTCGGGTTGCCCCGAAGTTGATCAGTATTACCGAATTTCGAGAAGCTTACCGTGGTGGCCGCGCCGGCCCCTTGATGCAGGTTAATGCGACATTGGTTGCGTCAATGAATACTTCTCCTGATACGGTAGCGTACGCTGGGACTGCTAGAGGAAAATCTCAAAAAGTAGAATCCCGATAAATTTATATTGTCGCCAAACGACCGGAGGACACGCACATGGATGAGCTCAAAGCCGTCGAACACGTCGACGTGGATCGATACATGGGAACCTGGTATGTCATTGCGCATATACCGCCCTTTCTGACCCGAAACGCCTACAACGCCGTAGAGCGCTACCGTCTTGACGACGACGGTCATGTCGACGTCTTGTTTACCTATCGGGACGGAGGCTTCGAGGGAAAACTCAAGCGCCTGACGCCGGACGGTTTTCCCGACGAAGGGGAAGCCGACGGGGAGTGGCGCATGCGGTTGATCTGGCCGTTCAAGGCTGACTACCGCATCGTTCACCTCGATGAGGAATATTCCGAGACCATCGTGGCCCGGAACAAGCGAGATTATGTCTGGATCATGGCGCGCTTGCCGTCCATGGAAGCAACCCGATACGATGCGCTTGTCGAAAAGGTCCGCGACATGGGCTACGACATGTCGAAGTTTCGCAAGATGCCGCAGCAGCCGCTCGAAGAACGCGACGATAATTCCTCGAGCTAATTCATCAGCTGACTGTTTTTGACTTCAAGACGGGCCGAAAAAATTGTTCAAGTGAATTTAGGTTGTTGAACCGGTTACGAGCGCCGTTGGTCCGCGGATCGAGATGCCCGCTTTCCCGGGGACAGCGAACCAAAAGATAACAGACCGAAAGGTTTCGCTTTCCATCGGTGTCAAGCCGCTTCTTCCCTGATCCCCGGAATCAAGCAAAAACAGGATTTTTTTTCGTAGACTGGCCATCATAAGCAAATTCTAGGATTGCGTCTGGCTGTTCGGGCGCTCTGTGAAGGGCAACTGTGTCTCTCAGAAGAGTTGAAACTATTTAATTGATTTATTGTCATATTTTTTGGCGGTTAAAGACACTGACGTCCATATTGTGATGCACGCCACCGCTTTCTCGATGTGCAAGCAGCAACTGGGGGATGGGCGATATTAACTATCATGGAGGATTGTATGAATAAGGACATCATTAAAGGCAATTGGAAGCAGCTCAAAGGTCAGGCCCAACAGCAGTGGGGCAAGTTGACCGATGACGACCTCGATCGTGTTGAAGGAGATCGTGAGGAGCTGATTGGTCGTATCCAGGAGCGCTACGGCAAGTCTCGAGAAGAAGCCGAACGCGAAGTTGATGCCTGGTCTTGAGCTGAAAGTCGGTTGATGACCAATTGCAGATGATGGGCTTGAATGCCCGTTGCGCCTGAACCCACCGGGTTCAGGCGTTTAATAATGGGGTCGCGTTTCTCAATCGTAAGTTCGATGAAATTGCGGCAGGTCAGTCCTATAACATTCAGAGTGTGGCTGAGCCGACAGTGCAAGACGCGTCCTGCAGTGAATGGCACACCCTTTACATGGAGCCCAACGCCACTATGTCGACTCAGACGCACTCCCGAGGGACGAGCCCGAAGATGAAAACAATCGCGCTCATCTACGGCGTTAGGTTCAGCGCCACGACAGGGATTGCTGAGGACAGCTTACGGATGATTGGAGAAACTTCCCACAGAATCTGAAAAGGCTTTCGGCCCTCGTGGTTTTCTAGACCGGAGTTGCGAAAGTCATTGAACCGGATTCTGCATTTCTCGTCAAAGGCTCCAACGTCTCTCGCAATAGTCGTTCATCACGTCTATCAGGCTGAAGTCAGCCCCAAACCGTAACCGGCACATGCTTCAAATCGCCCACCTCATCGAGCAGTCAGGTACAGACTTCATTATCCGTCGTCCCGACCCTCCACCGGTTGGTCATCATAGGAAATGATGATTTCGACCCGACGATTCTGGGCACGGCCGGTATCGGTGTCGTTACCCGCGACCGGGTACGCCTCACCATAGCCCAGCGCATCGATCCGATCTTCATTGACGCCGTTCTGCACCAGGGCGGCCTCTACGGAAGCGGCGCGACGCTCGGACAAGGTCTGGTTGTATTCGTCGCTGCCAACGCTGTCGGTAAAGCCTTCGATGCGGATCGGTCGATCCGAATAGGTCTTCAGATAGCTGGCCAGTTCGGCCATCTGGCGCTCGGCACCCGACTTGAGGTCCGCTTCGTTGAAGTCGAAAAGAACGTCCCGCAGGGTCAACAGAAGCCCCCGCTCGGTCTGCTCGGCTTCGAGTTCGGCGAATTGATCGCGCAACTCGGCAAGCTGCTCGCGCGCCTGCTCGGCATCCTGCCTGGCCGCCTGGGCTTCCAGTTCGGCTTCTCGGCGGCGCTGCTCGGCCTGCCTGCGTTCTTGTTCAGCGCGCTCGCGCTCGGACATCGCAATTTGACGTTCGCGGCGCTCCTGACGCGCGACGGCAGCCGCGGCTTCAGCTTCTGCGGACGATTCGGCCGCTTGAGCACGGGCCGCCATCTCGGCGACTTCGGCACGACTCACTCGCGCTTCCAACCGTAGCCGGTCGCGCTCTTGAGAAAGCTGACGGGCGTCGCGCTCGATATGCTCGACGGCAGCCTGTGCTTCTGCAATGTCCAGGCTTCGCTGCGCGATGTACAGATGGTGCCGAAAACGCTCTGTGTTGCCGTCTTCCTGCCAGGTGGAAGCGGCCCGCTCGACGGCGATGCGCGCATCATCGACATCGGCCGCCGCGTAGCGCTGAACGTTTTCATCATTTTCGACTGAATCGAGTCGCTCTTCAGCGGCGACCAATTCTTCATTGACTTCAGGCGTTGTGGCGCATGCCGTCAGGAACAGCGTCGCCAGGGAAATCAGGAATAGATTGCGAGACATAATGGATTCTCCTTGGATAAGTGAGGGAGGGAGGTTGCAGGCTGGAAGTCAGCCGCCCCCCGTCGCCAGTTCCTGTTCCAGGGCGACGATGCCGGCCTGAATTTCATCCAGGAGTTCCTGCTGCTCTTTCCGGTCAGCCTGCAGCCGAGCCAGGCGAGCTTCCAAAGTTGCTTCATGTGCCAGCCGCTCTCCAACAACCCCTTGATCGTCCCGAATGGCCTGTTCTGCCCGGCCAATCTTGGTTTCGGCCCGTCGATACAAGACCGGAGCCAGATCATCAGCGTCGCTCACCCGCGCCTGCTCCAGCGCGGCCTTGGCCATCCCGAGCCGCTCGCTCGCTGGCTCCACGGTTTGTGTGCTGGCGCAAGCGGCGAGCATCAGCCCCCCCGCCGCCACGGATGCGAATCTGATCGGATTCATAGCGTTCTCCGGTTTCGCGAATGTTTGAGATTGCACGATAGCGCGCTTTGAAAACCGGTGACATAACCTGTGTTAAAGCAGGGCAGGGCGTGACTTGTTATCCGGCATGACCCGTCCTGTGCCGTCCGGGAGGTGGATGTCTCGGTTGTGTGCCCGGTCGATCAGGACCGAGCGTTGTGCTGGGACGAGCGCGAGGTGGCCCGGCGGTGGATGGCGCTGTTTTACGGCTTTCCGCTGGTGCGGCTCGTGGCCTGTGAAACGCTCTCCGAAGCGCAGTTGGCGGCAGCCGGTTCGAAAATCCTGAAATATCGAAAACGGCGTCACGATATCTCATGATTCATGCGCTGTCTAAATGAACCGATCACCCGAATGGCAAACGCCGAAGACAACGTTAGCGGCCGGTTCCGGGAGGACCACGTCAAGAGCCAGGCAGGTGTCGCCGCTCTTTCGGCGGAAATGGATCCCTCGTCATTCGTCTAGAGCGTTCATTTGCTCGCGATACTCGCTCGCCAGAGAGGTCTTCAGTTCTTCGCTCAGGACCCGTCCGGCCTGCTGAAAGACTTCGTTCTCTTCCTCGTCGAGATGGTGCTGCACGAGGTGGCGCAGCTTTTCGGCATTGGCCTTCCAGGCGGGTGAACTCGGATCAGTCCCTTCCAGAGCTTCGATAAGCTCATCGATTTCATGATGCTCGGCGATGCTGTGGCGTGCTTTTGCCTGCGTCAGATCGTAATCAATCAGCGGCTTGTAAAAACAGCGCTCTTCAGCCGCTGCATGCCGCTGCAGCTCAGTCTTGAGCTTGTTGAACAGCTCGTCACGCCCCTCACTATCGCCATGAGTTTGCACGAGAAGGTCCGTGAGCGTGCGCTGAGTCTCGTGGTCGTCGCGCAATGCCTCGAAGATCGATTCGGCCATGATGTCACCTTAAAAGCGGATGAGTGAGTATTGATCACCGAGACGGCGATCCCGATAACCAACCTAGCACTATATCGGCTTTCTTGCAGAGATTCCAGGTGAATACGAAGCCGGCAGAGGTTCTTTAAAAGGACCGGTAATGTCACATACCTTCGCCCATGAATATGGCTTTCGCCATGCAGGTCCCCGGGTGGGAATAAGGCGGCGGAATCCGGAGACCCGGATTCTCTTTCATCGGCAGCCTCGAGTCCATTCGAACTGCCGTCAGAGGAAACGGGGCCAAGAAGGTGGGGTCTACCATCAAACGTCGTATTAAGCGCCCCAGAATTCGATTCGCAACGGACGGGCCATAGCGGCAGCATATAAGATAAAAGCGCTAAACCAGACTTGATTCCTTTTCACAACGAGTCACGCTTTGCCTATTGACACGGCTGGGCTAATGGGTGAGCTTAAAGGTCCCAGGAAAACTCGAAGCCGCTGAATCCAGCCCCAGCAGCAGGACAACTGAAAAGAAGCTGGCTCCGTGAAAACTGGGAACTGAAAAAATTCAGGCCCATTCCCCTGTCAGGTTTCGTCTCGTTTCTGCGCATTGAACTGGTGAGGCCCGCAAAAGCGGGCGTTTGGCCCACATGAACAGCGGAGACTCAAATGATCCGGATGGTCTTCAACGCCGCGCTGCTGGCGTTCTTCACTTGGCCTGCCTTCGCGCAGGACCCCGATCTCATCGTCCTGACAGAGGATGAGAGCGGCAGTCAGGCCACACAGGGAGGTCGATTGATCGGAATTTCCGGGAACGGCCGGTACGCGGCGTTCAAATCGGTCAGCCCCCTGGTGGCCGAAGACACCACCGGGCAACAGATCTACGTCCGTGACCTTGAGACGGGCGAGCTGGAGCTGATCAGCGCGACTCCCACCGGTCTCTCTTCATCCGAACAGCAGACCTCGGTGTCGATCGACGTCTCTAACCGGCGTGCAATTTCCGACGACGGGCGGTTCGTGTTGTTCGCATCATCGTCCCCCGACCTGGTCCCGGGCATCGATCCCGGACCTCAGCAGTGGCTGTTCCTTCGCGACCGACAGACCCAGACCACGCGCCTGGTCAACGTCGACAACAACGACGTTCCCGGCAACCAGAGCGTCGACAGTCAGTTCACGCTCGACCCGTCCGGCGTGGCAGTCGCCTTCTCGACGGCTGCGAGCAATCTCGATCCGCTGGCCCCGAACGGTGGCATCTTCCTGCATCGAACAGACGCGCCCATCGGCAGCAGCGTGCGCACGCAGGCCGCCTGCCGCGACCGCGACGGAATTCCGCGGTCCGCTTCGGCCTGCCGCGGATTCACGATTTCCTGCGGCGGCGCGATGATGGCGTTTTCCGGCGGCAGCGTCTACAACTGGGTGGACGGTGAAGATCTTGTATCCGGCGACTCCTACACGGATTACTTCATCGGCAATGCGATCGACGGCAACTGGGTCCGCGTCGGGGCCGAAGCCGACGTCCCGCTGCCGCCGGACGATGGGGACTCCGGCAACAATGCCGGAGGCGCACCCTCGATCGATTGCTCGGGTACCCGAATCGCGTTCTGGACCCGCAATGAACTGCGCCTCGGCGACACTGAAGACCCGGACCTCTATGTCTTCGACCTGATTGCACGCCGAATCACCCTGATCGAGGACCCGATCGGCACCTCGCTGGAACCGCCCGGCTTTGCCTTCGGCCAGACCTCTAACGACGTCTCGCTGTCGTCGAACGGTAACCTGATCGCCTTCGCTACCCGACGCGGGATCGACCCGAACGATACCAACGGACTCTCGGACGTCTATGCCGTCGAAATCGGCCGCGATCCCGTCGGCCCGTACGACATCCAGTGGGTCAGCAACGCGCTCGACACCGCCGGGGACAGCCACGCCTGGCAGCCTTATGCAGCGAATACCGGGGCCGTCGGCTTCAAGTCTCCATCGGACAATTCGCCCTGGCCCACGAACAACTTCGGTTTAGGTCACGCGTTCGCCAAGGGCGTGGCACTGGAAGGCGTGTTCTTCAGCGACTTCGA
>JGI12210J13797_11199889_pt1 | contig 13989 bp, 12 predicted proteins | sample ElkSlonscriptome_3_FD_13797 | JGI IMG/M metagenome (IMG submission 13797)
GGCGGTTATAGACACTAAGCTTTTTGATAAGAAAGATAAGTTAATAACCGAAGGTGCATTTGAGGTAGTTTGCGAAGGAGGAAGCATTAAATTAGACATGGATCAGATGCTACAGTCAATGGATCAACTAAAATCAATGCAAGGGATGGAGACGGAAATTGAGTCAGATTATATTATGCTTCCATCTGATCTGGAAGTAGGACAAGAGCTACCCGAAAGCAAAACGACGCTTAAGATGAAAATAGAAGGCAGTGGAGCCAATATGATGTCCAGCGTTGTAGTGATTAAAGATCGTAAAGTAATAGGTCAGGAAACAGTTACTACTCCGGCGGGTACGTTTGATTGCTATAAAATCACGTATAATACCGAAGTGAGCATGAAAACAATAGGCATGAATCGTACTACGTCATACCCGGGTGTGCATTGGTTTGCCCGTAACGTAGGAATGGTGAAGTCAGAGAGCTACAATCAAAAGGGAAATCTAGATTCGTATATGCTACTGACAAAGTTAGAATAGGCGAAAGCAGATTAATCAACTAGTAGTTCAACTATCCCGGGTGCGCTCTGCATCTGGGCATGATCGAGGGCAGTATTTCCGCGTTGGTCTTTTATAGCTTTATCCGCTCCGTGTTTCAGCAGTAGCTCAGCAATCTTTCGCTGCCCGAAGGTAGCTGTATAAATAAGCGCTGTGGCCCCATTGGTATTCTGAAGGTTTACATCAGCTCCCCGTTCAATCAGTAGTTGGGCAACGCGAGGGTATCCTTTAAAGCAAACGCCCATTAGCGCGGTGTTCCCCGCTGCATCCTGAACATTGATATCCGCTCCGGCATCCAGTAGGTATTCCGTCATTTTTAGCTGCTCATTGTAGCTGGCAAGAATCAGTGGTGGGAACCCCCGTTGGTCGCGCCTTTCTACCAAGGCGGGTTTTTCGGATAAATGCCGTTTCACTTCGGCAATCTCTCCCAAGCGAATTGCTTCAAAATATTCCATGCTAGAAATATATGAAAAAAGGAGCTACGGGAGCTCCTTCACAATAAATAGTTTGTAGAGAATTTACTGCATGGCAGCAAATTCAAACAATACTACCGAATATAAATTCATAAATCAAATTGATTATATTGATGAATCAATAGATTTTATCTATATGACACTTACCCAATTAGAATACATTGTTGCGCTAGACTCGCACCGAAATTTTGCCCGGGCTGCTGCCCATTGCTTTGTTACTCAGCCCACGCTTAGTATGCAGATAAGAAAGTTAGAGGATGAATTAGGAATTGTACTGTTTGATCGGAATAAAAAACCCGTTTCACCCACTGATATCGGAGCGCAGGTGATAAAGGAGGCGCATATTACGCTAGCTAGTCTTCGGAAAATTCGGGAAGTGGTTCACCAGCATACCGACGAAATAGCCGGAAGGTTGCGAATGGGTATGATTCCCACACTTAGTCCGTATCTGTTACCCCGTTTGTTACCTAAGCTTGCCAAAAAATATCCAAAGATAGATTTTGAGATTGAAGAGCTAGTTTCGGAACAACTGGTAGAAAAGCTGCACAAAGAGCAGTTAGATATTGGGGTGTGGGTAGCCAATCGTAAGGAACCGGACTTAGTGCATACCCCACTGTTTTACGAGAAGTTTTTGATTTATCTACCGGAAGGGCATCCTTACCCGAAGTCTCCGGTTGCCTTGCAGCAGTTGGATATGAACCACATCTGGTTACTCAAAGAAGGGCACTGCTTCCGTGATCAGGTGGAAAAAATTTGCGGAAATTTTGCGCAATCGCATCAGCAGATTAACTTCTTGAGCGGAAGTTTGGAAACGCTTAAAAAAATGGTTGATCAGCACTATGGTTTCACGCTACTGCCTGAGTTAGCAGTAAGAGAACTTTCTGCGGAACAGCGGGAGAATATTCGGGACTTCAAAAACATCCAGCCCCTGCGGGAGATTAGTTTAACGTATCATAAGCGGTTCCCGCGGGAAAAATTAATTCGTATTACCAAACAAGAAATCCAGGAAAGTATCCCGCCTGAACTGCTAAATGAAGAACGTGGAAAAGTAATTCCCTGGAAATAGAAACACCAATTTGACTCTGCTTGCGTATTCCTACAAACCAAATAACTTTAAACTACTAAACAAAGATCATGAAAATTCAGAACGCTTTTATTCTTGGGTTGACTTCTATTGTATTGATGCATTGTCAATCGCCTACTGCCACGCAAGTAGAGCCTCACCAGCTTTTTACTGATAATGCCGTATTGCAACGTGATATTGAAATGCCAGTGTGGGGTACGGCTGATCCGGGCGGTTCAATAGAGGTAGAGATAAATGGGCAGGTTGAGCAGACCAAAGTGAGTGAAGATAGCAGTTGGCAAGTGAACCTAGCTGCTATGGAAGCGGGTGGGCCTTACCAGTTGATTATTAGAGGAGAAGAGGAAATTAAGCTAGAAAATGTGATGGTAGGCGATGTCTGGCTGGCATCCGGTCAATCAAACATGGAGTGGCCACTGAGTGCTGAGGTGGATAATTACGAGGAAGAAATAGCTAACGCCAATTATCCCAATATTCGTTTATTTACAGTATACCGTAATACCAGCCTTGAGCCTTTGAACCAACTGGATAGCGGTAGCTGGCAGCAGTGTTCCCCGGAAACTGTGGCTAACTTTTCAGCGGTAGCTTACTTCTTTGGGCGAGAAATTCAGCAGGAACAAGACATTCCTATTGGCTTGCTGCACTCATCCTGGGGTGGAACTACAGCCGAGGCTTGGGTGAGCGAAGCTTCGGTACGGCAGATGGAAGATTTTTCGGCGATGCTTGACTCTCTTCGTTCGGAAGAATCCGGGGAACTGAGTTTTGCGGAGAAGCAGGAATTAAAAGACAAGACGATAGTACAGGCTGATGCCCGATTGTCGGAAATCACCCTTCCGTTAGAAGATCAAGATTGGCCGACGATGGAATTGCCTACTCTTTGGGAAACCACTGATCCATCCTTGGAAGGTTTCGATGGCTATGTGTGGTTTCAGAAAACGTTTACTTTGCCTCAATCCTACGAAAACCAGCCACTCACGCTGCACTTGGGTGCGATTGACGATGCTGATATTACCTGGGTGAACGGACAAAAGGTGGGCGAGACTGCGGGATACAATGTGTTGCGTACTTACGAAATTCCGCCCCAACTGCTAAAAGGCGGTGAAAATACTATTACTGTGCGCGTGCTAGATACTGGTGGGGGTGGAGGCTTCTCTGGCTCGGCTGATAAGATGTATTTGGCGCGTGATGGTCAGCAGCTATCGGCTGATATAGCGGGTGAATGGAAGTACGATCAAAATCAGGAAGGCGACTTTCCAAAAATATCGCCGTACCCACAGGAGCCAACTCTTTTGTACAATGCAATGATTAATCCGCTACTGCCTTACCCAATAAAAGGTGTGATCTGGTATCAAGGCGAGAGCAACGCGGGGCGAGCTCAGCAGTACCAAACATTATTCCCGCTACTGATTGACGATTGGCGCTCGCATTGGAGTATTGGTGATTTCCCCTTTCTGTTTGTTCAATTGGCTAGTTTTATTGCGCCCGGCTCTCATCCTGAAAATTGGCCCCGGCTTCGTGAAGCTCAGTTGATGACACTAAGTTTACCCAATACTGGTATGGCGGTCGCTATCGATATCGGCGACTCTATCGATATTCATCCTCGCAATAAGCAAGATGTAGGTTCCCGGTTAGCACTCGCTGCGCGAAAAGTAGCTTACGGAGAAGAAAATGTCTACTCAGGACCTATTTACGAGTCTATGCGGGTGGCTGATGATTCGGTTATTCTAACATTTGAACAGGTGGGAGAAGGATTGTTTAAGATGCCTGATGAAAAACTGCGGGGATTTGAGGTGGCAGGAGAAGATCGACAGTTCTACCAAACCCAAGCCACTATTATTAGCGATACTGAGGTCTCAATAAAAGTACCTGAAGTAAGCCGTCCTGCTGCCGTTCGCTACGGTTGGCGTAGCTATCCTGATGTAAACTTGTATAATTCTGAAGGCTTACCGGCTTCACCGTTTCGTACCGATGACTGGGAAGTTCCAGATATTGAGGGTTAAGCAAATGTTAACATTCATATTTGTTGTAGCTACAATAAACATTTTTCCCTGAAGCTCGTTATACAGGCTTATTAACCACTTAATTATCAATCATAATTGATTATGAACATGGCAAGAATTTCTATTTTATCATTGTTTTTTGCGGCTCTACTCTTTAGCTGCCAGCAAAAACCCGGCGGAACAGATGCCGAAGTAAGCGAAGCGCAAGAAGTAGAAGAAGTGAGCGCCTCGGCTGCTGATTATTCAATCAATGCTAGTGAGAGCCAACTGATGTGGTACGGGTTTAAACCTACTGGTCGCCACAATGGAACTATTGGCATTGAAGATGGTACCATCTCAGTTCTTAACGGCGATGTAGTTGGCGGAAGCTTTACACTGGATATGAACCAAATCAACGTAGAGGATTTGGAAGGTGAATACAAAGATAAATTGACTAATCACTTAAAGTCAGGAGACTTCTTTAGTGTAGAAGAATACCCAACGGCTACTTTTGAGATTACGGAAGTAGAGGCTTATTCAAGTGAAATGGCTGCTGCTGAGGGTGAAGACAAAATGGCGGTTGTAGTAAATGAAGAAGAGGTAGACGAATATAGTCTGGCTGATCCTACTCACGGCATTACTGGTAACTTAACGATGCGAGGCACAACCCTAAGTATTACTTTTCCCGCAAAAGTGAGTATGACTGATGGTCAGGTAAGTGCTGAAGCGAAATTCAACATTGATCGTACCAAATGGGGGGTAAACTTCCGAGAAGAAAATGGCTACGAAGCTCGCGCTAAAGATGAGCTAATTTACGATACGGTGAACGTAGGTTTTGATATCACTGCTTCGGAAGGTGAGCCTACTGCGATGGCTAAATAGGTTTTCATAAATAAATCTAAAAAAAGGATGCCCACAAGCATCCTTTTTTTAGTTACTGCAATCAGTATCAACTAAATCGCTACTCCAACAACGCCAATCATCATCTTCAAAATAGCCTGGATTTTGCACCCGTCCGGCTTTGGTTACCGAGTTATAGTCAATCTTCATTAAGTTATTTTCACTGGCAAGGAAAACCCAGTAGTACGAATCAAAAGTATCATCATCGGTTTTTCCGTATTCAATATAGCTATCCTCTTGGTCGCTACTCTGATCAATTACAGTATATCTGATACTAGCTACTTCATCATCGGTCTTTTTCCAATCAATAAACAAGGCTTCCCGAGCGTTTCCTGCAGGTTCTACACTTACCGTCCAAGTTCCGTTTGAGCCATCTATTGCTGAAGTACCCTGGAACCATAGAAAGTCTTCGTAAGCATCAGACTTAGAGATATACATCTTCCAATCGACATTACCATTAAGTGGCTTGGCGTAAAGGTTCGCTTGATAAGTAGTGTTGCCGTGAGCTACTTCGTAACTCCAGTTCCACTGTTGCTCGCTAGGAATATACACTGCTTCCTGATCAAACGATGCCTGGAAAGCAGCTACCGGTACGATCATCTGAAGGCCTATTACGCTCTGCCAAAATAGAAAACTCAGTCCAGCATGCGCGTAGTGCAACTTAGTTTCCTCAAACCTCCCGTTTTCGCTCTGCTCGCTCGGGAAAGTAGAGAAATCCATTATAAAGCTAGAAGAAGGTGGTAGCGTCGGGGCAATGCCCGGATCGTTTATAACATCTTCTTCTTTAGAGCAACTGCTCAAAACCACGACAGACAGCATCGCCACTACAGTCATGCGAGCTGTCCAAGTACAAATCCACTGTTTCATAATAAAATTTTTTGTTTGAATAGTGCAAATTGAGTGCAAAAGATTATGATCAGTGATGAATTGTTATGAGAAGTAATAAATTCCAGCACTTTTTCTGTAATTCGTCGGGACATTACTATACGATTCTCAAAAAGTGTTAAAGTTGTCATTCATTTTGAAAAAATGCCTTTCAATCCATCTACAAGGTAACTGTCTAAAATGGTTGCCTATCAGACAATTAGCCCTACTAATCTTTCCACCTTCTGTAAATCTTGGTAGCTTTGAGAATGGATGAACTTCGAGAGAAATTTCGGCAGCAGTTTCCGGGAGTGCTTTATCTATCAGCAGACAGCGGGACAGTATTAGAAGGCTACCTACGCCAGCAGCAGTGGATAAGCGAAGAGGAAAAAATAGTCTCACTGGAAAAGCCCGGAGAAGGCAATATGAATGTAGTGGTGCGAGTAATGACCGATCAACAACGCTTTATTTTAAAACAGCCCCGCCCTTGGGTGAATAAGTATCCGCAGGTGCCCGCTCCAATGAACCGCAGTGAGGTAGAAGCATCATTCTATAAACTTGTTTCTCAAAATACTACTCTAAAGAGGTTTATTCCTAACCTATATAACTTTGATGATCGGCAGTTCGTACTCGTGCTAGAAGACCTGGGCAACGGCAACGACTTTACCTATCTTTACCAACAGGGGCAATCAGTGACTGCTGACGAAGTTAGTACCTTGGCTTCCTTCATTTCTCAGCTACATCGCATCAATAAGTCTTCGGTAAAATTTCCGGCTAACCGGGCTATGAAGGAATTGAATCACGAGCATATTTTCAATTATCCTTTTCTGGAAGAAAACGGTTTTAACCTGGATGATGTGCAGCCTGGATTGCAGGAAGTTTCATTAAAGTACAAACGGAATGACGCACTGAAGACTAAAGTTACTCAGTTAGGTAAACGATACTTAGCTACCGGAACTACGCTTTTGCACGGTGATTATTATCCGGGTAGTTGGCTAAAAACTGCTTCTGGTATTACGATTATTGATCCCGAATTTGCCTTCTTAGGTGATCCTGAATTTGATATAGGAGTAATGATTGCCCATCTTACGATGGCTGAAACTTCGTCGGAGCATATTAAACAGGTTCTCAATGAGTACGAGCGACCTTATGGGTACCAGGATTCGCTTCAACGAGCATATAGCGGCATAGAAGTTCTACGGAGAATTATCGGGCTAGCCCAGTTACCACTGGTGCTTTCACTGGAAGAAAAAAGCAATTTATTAGACCGAGCGGCCGATTGGGTTCAACAATACTAAATGGTATGAATAATCAGATTCTTATCTTAGCCATGATCGTTATTTGTATCGGTAGTTGCACTTCGCCCTCTGAGAAAGAGCAACTAGAACCACCTACTGATAAAACTACCTCAGTTAAGGAAACCAAAGAATCTTTAGCTCTTTCCCGCGACGAATTGTATGACAAAGTGCTGGGAATGCTGGTTGGCTCAGCCATTGGCGATGCGATGGGTGCTCCTACCGAAATGTGGCTACGAGAAGATATTGTAACTGATTATGGCTTCGTAGAAAAGCTGGATACCATGGTGCGCGAACCTTCCGCTGAAGGCACCTGGGGTTATAACCTACCTGCCGGAGGCACTACTGATGATACCCGCTGGAAAAAGCTGCTGACCGAATTTCTGCTAACCCAGTCGGTTAAACTAAGTGCTGAAGATTTTGCGGAATATATCGTAAAGAAGTACGAGCAAGAAATTCAGCAACTCAAGCAAACCGATAGCTTCGATCCTGAACCTTTCGAGGTAAGTGTTCGCCGGATGGCCTGGTTGCAGGAGTGGGCAAAAGTAGCTAAACCCTACGCTGAACGTGATTTAGACGGCTATTCTTTTGCCCTTAGTCAGTTTTACGGAGGTGAAATGACTTGTGCCGGAATGCTATACGCCCCTAGCATCGGTTCGTTCTATCCGGCTCAGCCCGAAAGGGCTTATTCAGAAACCTATAAACTTGCCATATTTGATCTGGGCTTTGGCCGTGATATTAGTGGGTTGGTAGGCGCAATGGTGGCAGCAGCAATGCAACCAGATGCTACTCCCGAAGTGGTAATTAATACGCTACGTGACGTGGACCCACACGGCTACTTCAAAAGCCGATTAGTAGGACGAACTGCTTATCGCTTGCTAAAAGACGCTCGTCGCATTATTCGTCAGGCAAAACAACCGTTGCCGGAGGGGGAAGAAGTAAGAATCGAGATTCCTGCTAATTCATCTTTAGATTCACTAACCTTCTGGCAGATGCAGCGGGCGTTTAGGTTGTTGGATGCTAAAAATCAGGATTTACCCTTTCATGCCGGAGAGATTTTTCTAGTAAACCTAACTGCTTTACTATTCTGTGATTTCGATTTTGCCCAATCAATGGCGTTTGTAGTGAATTTTGGTCGGGATAATGATACTACCGCCGCTGTGACCGGAGCTATTTTGGGAGCCTACTGGGGAGCTGATCAATTACCGAAAGAAATGGTAAATTCAGTTTTAACCGTGAATGATACAGTGCTGGATACCAATCTTGAAGAATTGGCTAATCAACTGACGGATAAGATATTAGCACGAATCCCTAGGTGAGTGCAACGAATTCCGGGGGTCTCCCGCCTTCTAAGGGGATCCCGGAATCGAGGAGCTTCGTCCGGAAATACGTTCAAAGTTGCTTTCTACTGACCTGCTGGGACATCCACATTTGCCGAGATGCTTACTTGTTGTGTGGGTGCCGATGGGTCGTTTGAAAACACAGTGATTACCTTGTTCTGCTTACCTCGTCGTCCGCGTGGGTTAAACGTTACACTGATCTTGCTGCTTTCGCCGGGAGCTAATGTGTTTTTATCTGGATTGGAAACAGTGCAACCACAGTTAGCCTTGGTTGATCGAATGTTTAAATCACTCTTTCCAGTATTGGTAAAAGTAAAATCGGTAGTTACTTTCCCATCTTGCGAGATTTTACCAAAATCATGCTTTTTATCGGCAAAGGTCAGCTTCGGAGCTTCGGCTAGCTGGTCTTCAGTCAGCGGCTCAAAGTATTCTTCTACCGTGGCCATTACCGTGAATTCTTTCAGATTATCTTCCGCTTCATCGGTAAACAGACGAATACGATCAGTAGAAAAACCTAGTCGCTTGCGCTGCACCGCGTCTGTGGCGTTATAGGTTACTTTAATGGCTCCTTTTTGCTTGGACTGCAATGTTTGAGGCTGAATGTCAACCGAAATATGACCGGGCGTAACCACGTTGGTAGCAAAAGTCACTGGCTGGTCACTATCATTGAATACGTCAAAAGTTTTCTCTACCGGCTCGTTAGTCAGCACCTTGCCCATGTTGAACGAGCGGTACTTTACCCGCAGTTTACCTATAGCCGTCGGGAAATCATCCTGCGGAGTTTTGGGCTTGGGATTGACGTTCCCTTTTATGTACAATACTTTGGTGCTAGGATCGGCATTGGAAGTAACCGTAATAGATTTGCGGAACGCACCCGGACGGTTTTTTGGGTTGTACTGAGCGACAATCGTTCCCTTTTCCCCCGGGGCTACGGGTTCCTTAGTCCAACTGGGAGTAGTACAGCCGCAAGAAGCTTTCACATTATTAACGATAATCGGAGCTTTTCCCGTATTGGTAAACACAAACTCATGCGAAATGGGGCCACCTTCTTCCTTCACCGTACCAAAATCATGGTCAGTAGTTTCAAAGGTTAAAACCGGATTCTGGGCAGTGGCTACCGTGGATACGGCAATGCTTAATGCCAGCAAAAAGGTGAACACAAGTGGTCGTTGCTTTTTCATGGTTCAAGTTTGATTTTTATGTTTTTTAGATAGATGAACAATTATAGTGCGAAAGATTTATCCCCATAACGATATAACTTCGCGTATCATCTATTTTCGCAAAACGAATTGAGATTTAAAAGTTCAGGTGTTGTTCTATTTTTCGGTTATGCGTAATATTTTACTTTATTTTGCAGAAAAAGAGACGATATGGCACGCATACTTACGGGAATACAGAGTTCGGGAAAACCTCATTTGGGAAATATTTTAGGGGCAATTCAGCCCGCGATCCAACTTTCTCGGGATAAGGATGCGGGAGGTCGCCCCAATGAATCCTTTTTCTTCATCGCTGATTTGCACTCGCTTACTACCATTAAAGATGCTGAAACTCGTCAATCGAACGTCAATGCGGTAGCGGCAGCTTGGTTAGCCTGTGGGTTCGATACTGAGAAAAACGTTTTTTATCGTCAATCCAAAATCCCTCAAGTTTGTGAGCTGACTTGGTATCTGAATTGTCTCACGCCCTACCCAATGCTAGCGAATGCTCATTCGTTTAAAGACAAAGCCGACCGTCTGGCGGATGTAAATGCGGGATTGTTCACCTATCCGGTACTAATGGCCTCCGATATTATTTTGTACGATGCTAACTTCGTTCCGGTAGGCAAAGACCAGCAGCAACACTTAGAAATGACCCGTGATATGGCTTCGACTTTTAATCATCAGTACGGAGAGACCTTTGTGGTTCCCGAGGCCAAGATTGACGAAAGCCGGATGGTGATTCCCGGTACGGACGGAAAAAAAATGAGCAAATCGTATCAGAATACCATTGATATCTTTCTGCCCGAAAAAAAGCTGCGCCCGCAGATTATGTCCATTATAACCGATAGCACCCCGCTAGAGGAACCTAAGAAGACTGAGGGTGATACAGTTTTTACGCTATACAGCCTACTGGCTACCGACCAGCAAGTTGCCGATATGCGGGCGAACTACGAGGGGGGGAACTACGGCTACGGTCACGCCAAGCAAGCCTTATTTGAGCTAATTAGTGAGCAATTTTCCGGGGAGCGGGAGAAGTATGATTACTACATGAATAATCTACCCGAACTACACCAAGAGCTGGAAAAAGGCGAAGCTAAAGCCCGAGAGGTCGCTTTGGAAGTATTAGGGCGAGTGCGAGGGAAACTGGGGTATTAAAGTCGCACTGTCACAAAAGTCTATTGATTTCGTTATACTTATACGGCAACTGAAAATTATTGTATGAATTACGCTAAGGTACACGAAGCATTGCGAAAAGTACACAGCCCTGAGGATGCCGACCGGCGTTCCGGAGAGACGATTGTTCAGGGGTTTAACGACTTGGAGGTACAAAATCTGGATAAGCTCAAGGATATGTTTGCTACCAAAAAAGATGTGTATGATACCAGAGAAATGCTGTTAGGTAAAATTAGTGAATCAGAAAACAGGCTATCCGATAAAATCAATACAGTTTATTGGTTCTTAATGGGACAAACTGCTGTTCTGGTAATGTTGGTTTTGGCGATTCACCGGTTGGTAGATGTTGTTTAAAAGCTAAAAGCTTTATGCCTAGTCTTCGCGACTTTCTCCTTTCTTAAATTGCTCAAAACGGGACCTCTCTTCTTTGCGAGGAAACACATTATCGGCTACATCAGCATCGGCTGTGCCCCGGTCAGGATCTAAGGTAATCTTAACCGCCTCTTTATCTTTCGCAAATACTTTGGTGGCCTGTTGCTCATTTTTCCGCCAGATTTCGGCTGGAATATACTCGGTTTCGGTAGAGCCATCAGCATAAGTAAATTCCACTAACAGCGGAGTTACCAAACCACCTTCGTTTTTAAAAGTCACTTCGTACAGATTTTTTTCTCCATAATTTCGGCGAATCTCATCATCATTCGTACGGTTGCGGAACTCGCCAAAGTAACGGTCATCGGTATTGGTAACTGTTATTTCCTGCGGAGCATCCGGCCAGTTTTTAGCATTTTCACTTTCTTCATTAGTTTGACTCATGGTGCTCTCATCAGCCGAAACCGCTTTCTCTACCTCAGTTTCGGGGTTAGCAATACGGTACCATTTCACATCATCCACTGCTACATCTACGTAATCGGTGGTGTAGAACCAGCCACGCCAGAACCAGTCTAAATCCACTGCCGAGGCATCTTCCATAGTGCGGAAAAAATCGGCTGGGCCAGGTTGCTTAAACTTCCAACGTTCAGCGTATTCTTTAAACGCGGCATCAAATAATTCAGGACCCATAATGGTATTACGAAGCACGTAGAGTGCAGCGGATGGCTTGGCGTAAGCGTTATAACCAAACTGAGTAATCTGCTCGGAATTGGTCATTACCGGACGAATAAAATCTTTATTGCCCGACATATAATTCCCAATAGTTTGCGGAGTACCAAACCGGATTGGCATTTCAGGATAATATTCCTGAGAAGTCAGATTTTCCAAAAAGGTATTTATTCCTTCGTCCATCCACGTCCACTGCCGCTCGTCAGTATTCACAATCATCGGGAAGAAATTATGACCCACTTCGTGAATAATGACCGCAATCATGCCCCATTTTGTTCGGTCAGAGTACGATCCGTCGGGTTCGGGTCGGCCGAAGTTGAAACAAATCATCGGGTACTCCATACCAATAGAAGCCGCATGAACCGAGATTGCTACCGGATACGGATAGTCAAAGGTACGCTTAGAATAGTTTTCTAAAGTATTTTTAACCGCTAACGTAGATTCTTCCTCCCAAAGTGGGTTACCTTCTTTTGGGTAAAAAGACATGGCTAGTGGTTGATTATTATTCAGTTTAACGCCCATCGCGTCCCAGATGAATTTTCGAGAAGTTGCAAAGGCAAAATCGCGTACATTTTCTGCGCTATATTTCCAAGTCTTTTTACCCGATGATTTCGTCTGTTCATTCTCCCGCGCTTCCTCTTCGGTTACGATCATTACGGGTGTATCGAGAGTGCTACGGGCTTTTTGTAGACGTTGGCGTTGAGTAGAGCTGAGTACTTCTTTTTCGTTCTGAATTGTTCCAGTAGCTGCCACAATATGGTCGTCGGGTACGGTAATTTCTACTTCATAGTTACCAAACGTGAGCGCAAACTCCCCTTGCCCTAGAAACTGCTTGTTCTGCCAGCCATTCAGGTCATCATATACCGCCATGCGGGGAAAAAACTGGGCAATAGTGTACAAATAATTATCGTCTTCAGGAAAATACTCGTAGCCCGAGCGACCCCGATCCATCATTCGGTCGTTAATGGGATACGACCAATCTACGCTAAACGAAAACTGCTCATCCGGTTGTAGTGGTTTGGGCAGTAGCACCTTCATCATGGTCTGGTTGATAATATATTTCAACGACTTACCCTGAGCATTTTTAACCGACTTTATAGTATAGCCACCGTCAAAATCATCATCATACATCACTCGCGATTGAAACAATCGGGTATTGATAGAGTCGCGTACTCGGGAGGTTTCTACTTGCGGAGTTGCTGAACTGGCCGCTCGCATATTTTGGTCAAGCTGTAACCACAAATAGGTAAGCGGATCAGTAGAATTATTATGATACGTAATTGTTTCCGATCCGGTGATAGACTGATCTTCATCGTTTAGCTCTACCCTAATTTTATAGTCAGCCTGCTGTTGCCAGTACTTGTAGCCAGGAGCACCCGAAGCCGAACGATATTCATTGGGGGTTGGCAATTCGGGATCAAGTTGCTCAAACTTGCCCTGAAATACTTGGGCGGTAGCAGGAATAAAAAGCCATCCTACCCAACTGATAATCAGTAAATAAGCATATTTCATAATGCGCGTAATTTTCCATTTCAATTAATAACGTGCTAGTCTGCTAGAGTGTTATTACCTCCTTTTTTTAGCAAATGATGAAAATATGTGGAAAGGTTAAGATAAGCGCCAGACTTCTTCTTCCTTTTGTCTTCCCACCTGAAGCATCAACCGAGTTGGCCCAGGAACCAATACTAAACGAGTTAGATGATTAGGGTATTCGTCTACATCCACAATTACTCCCCCTTCGGCTGCGTGGTAGGTGACGGTATTATCTTCTTCCTTTTTTACGTACTTGTTAGCTAAATAGGCGGTAGGGAGGAGCACGTCATCATCAGGACACAGTTCGTCGTGTACATCAGCTAATATATCTTCTAAGAAATCGCCGTACTTTTCTAGCAACTCATCCTCTTCATCGTGGATTGCTTCCTCTAAATCGTCGTACTGAGCATTGTTATAGTCAATAGTAGCCAGTTTGTTTTTTTTCTCTACCAAAGCGGTTAATGCTTGTTCCAGTTCTTCGTTCTTCATGGGGTTTTTTCGTTATCTTTTCAATAATTT
>JGI12210J13797_10820180_pt1 | contig 13987 bp, 9 predicted proteins | sample ElkSlonscriptome_3_FD_13797 | JGI IMG/M metagenome (IMG submission 13797)
CTTAACAAAAAACTTGTAGTTAACGCGATCTTGAAAAGATAAAAGACAATTTTGAAAAGAATACTAGAAGTTTTGGAAACAAAAAAATAAAAAAAGCTTATGTATTAGATCGAAAATTGAAGGGAGCGATGATGATCTCGTCTTCAAAAAAGATGAGAGAAGTTCGGTGATTGGATGTTTGGAATGAAGATAAGAAAGCTGTAGGGCATTTTCATCAAGCACTCATGACGAAATATTGCGGTTACACCAAAGTTTTGTGACGGGGTATGGCAACAAGAAGAATTCAGTCTTCGGGATTCAGAATAAAATGCATGCCACAAGAGGGGGTTCACGCTTTCGAGTCACTTCAATTCGTCGCTTCAACCTAACGGCGATTTGCGATGCCAGATTTCCACATTGAAACAACCGCGACAAAAAAAAGAGGAGCGATCGCCCCTCTTTCAATGCACTATTCTGGTTTTCTCAAAACAACCTGCATTAGCCCGAAGGTTATCGTCTGAGCAGATCCTGAGATTCTGGGCTCAAGCCGTTGTAGCTATAGCCAAACGTTGAGAACTCAGAATCGTTCAGAATGTTTGCTGTCATTAGAACAATGACTTCTCGACGCTCGTTGGTTCTAGAGGTGCGTCTAAACAAGGCACCAATGATCGGCAGGTCTCCAAGAATCGGCCATTTTTGGATGCTGACGCGATCGCTGTCTTGAATGATTCCAGAGAGAATCAAGGTCTGTCCGTCTCGAATACGAATCGTACCTGAACTCAACCGACGTTCGGAGAGGAGCGTCAAAGTCGTGCTTGCGTTTTCAACCTCAATTTCTTGAGTCCCTGCCGGAGCCGATACCGACGGATTAACGGCGAGTGTCACAAAGCCGTTGTCATCAATCCGCTCAACTTCAACGGCAAGCGTTACACCTGCGGGTTCAGTCACCACAGTGACAGTTTGAGTCCGATCGTCTCCTGTGCCTTCTGTTTCAATCTCAACGTTGGTAATCACCTGGTCAGCCAAAACTACCTCAGCCACTTGTCCTTCCTGAACAACCAAGGTCGGATCGGTCAAGATTTTGGCGCTTCCACTCGTCACTGCCAACTGAAGCTGAGCCAAGAAAGCATTAGAGAAATCAAACGCTCCTTGGTCAGGAAAGTCGTAGCCCTGAGTCACCGCTTGCAAGATTGGCGGCAGAGCCGCAGGAGAAATCAGTCCTTCAGCTACCGCATCTGCGACAACTTGGAAATTCTCATTTTCGATGAAGTCCAGCTCTCCAATCACATCGGTGCCGATTGTTGTCGGAGTAATTGAGGTTGACGCCGGACTATCTTGAGAGAAGTTGATCAGACCTACGCCGTTGCTATTGATGACTCGGGTGTCACCGATTCCGAACGAAAAGCTGCTCGATGCTCGCTCAATAGCATCCAAATCAACGTCAATGACTCGCACACTCACCGCAACTTGACGAACCCGAGCATCAAGCTGCGTTAACAAACCGGTTGCTATTTGTATTTCCCGAGGGCTGCCGACCAATGTTACCGTGTTGAGTCGGGGATCAGACGTTGCAGATAACCCATCAAGGATGACTGGACTCCTGCCACGCTCAACATCAACAGTTACAATGCTTGGATCTCGAAAAACATCATTTACGAGTAATCGACCTGTGACCGGATCTTCAACGGTTTGCGAGAGAACTTGACCTTCAATAAATTGTCGAGTTTCAGCCCCAAACGTCGCTAAATATGTAGCAGCATTGGCGGCAGTTGCCTGGTTCATCCGAACTGTAATAGCAGTTGTATCACGAGCCTCGTACGGCAGTTGTCTCCCGACAAAAATTGTTCGACCTACGCGATTAGCCTGTAAACCAGTTACTTGCAGGACGTAGTTGAAAACGTCTTCGATCGGTTCGTTTTCAATATCAAGACTGACTCGTGTTTCAACAATCTCTTCCGTTGGGATAGGAAGACCTTCCTCATCTGTCGGTGGAACATAGGCTAGGTTTAAACCTGCTGCTCTCGCTAGCAAGGCCAACACTTCCCGAGCTGATGCGTCTCTTAATACCAGGCGCGGAATCACTTCGCGGGTGCCTAAGACAATAGTTGAAGGGGAAGAATCGAAGATCGATATCGCCATATCTCCAACCGGAGGTGGCACTGCTCTAGGCAGGGTCGGTGGAACGGCAGGACGAACCTGTTGACGGTTGACGCGCTGTCCTTCGATGCGAACTTCCGGGTCTGGAATCAGAACATCCTCGGTTGGAGGAATAGGAGTTTGGGAAATCTCTATATCGTTGTCTTCAAAAACAGGATCAGGTAGGGGAGGCGGCGTATTGTCTACGCTTGCTGATGAGCCTGCTGAACCTAGCGAAAAAACAATTAGACCATTGTCCTGATTCACTCGGCCTGTCGGAGCTTCGTTTGTCCCTGTGATTGTCAGTCGAACGCTATTGGCGTCTAGCTGCGTCAGCGCGATGGAGGAAATTCCTGAGGCTGGCTCGTTTTCGAGGTAGCTGTTTCCACCCGGCAACACAAGTTCGGTGTTAACAATATCGGCAACTAAGGAGTTACCTCGACTCACTGTAAAGATCTGGGGGCGATCGCCATTGGATGTTTCCAAAATGACCTGCAAGCCTGAATCCGTAGGATTCAGGTCTACCCCGGTAATCGCTGTCGAGGCCGCGATCGCAGCCTGACTCAAAAGCACAGTTGCGGCACAGCCGCCAATGATTCCCGTCAACCCAAGATGCGGTTTCACCATTCACTCCTCCTTCAACACTCTCAAATACGGTCACTCAACATGAATTAAAAATACGGATGCCCCAGTCTGGTGCATGGCCATTACAGCCTAGGATTCAAGTTTATTCACCCTCATCTGATTGCTCATCGTCCTCAGCCCCCTCTTCTCCCTCAGCTTCGGTTCCGTCTTCAGCGGGTAGAGGCTCATCAGACGGCAACAAGGCTTCCAACAAAAATGAGGCCGTAATCCGCGTCAAGGGAGGCTCGTCGTTCACGGGTCTGCCTTGCAAGTCAATATTGAGTGATGAGCTAGCGGTCTCTAAGTTGAAATCTCGCACCACCAAAAGAGGCTGAAGCCGTTCGATATTGCGTAGGATAGATTGCACCTGAGCATAGCTACCTTCAAGAGTCACGTTGTAAACGCGTCGCTCAAGTCGATTGTTGGCTGCATCTCCGAGCGCCCCATCTGTCACCACACCCGATGCATCTTCATCGAGAGCAAACTCGGAAAGGACTGCCTGCCGATCTTCGTCCTCGATGCCAGCATTAACCGATTGCACTCGCGCATTCAGGTCGAGCAACAGCGTTTCTAGATTTTCTTCCGAAGCAAATAGCGCTAAAACATCTGCTTGAAGCTGCTCTGCTGCTGCGGAGCGAGCATCAGCTTCAGCCAGAAGGCGAGCCCGCTCTTCAGGATTGCTGAGTTGCTGTTCACTCTCTGCAATTTGACGCCGAAGATCGGCTCTTTCTTCTAGCTTGGGGGAAACAAGGAGGAAAAAGAGATAAGTCGCTAACCCCAATCCCAAAACGGCAGCAATAACGCCGATCGTCACAGGCGTCATTCGAATTCCGAAAACCGTCGGAAATTCTTGTTCCGCCTCATATCCCTGTTCTTCCTCGGGCATGAAATCGCCAGCCATGGTCATAGCTAAAAGGCTCCTCTATCCTGCAACTCCTGCAATGCCTGAATTCTTGACGTTAAACCTACAGACAGCGTGCTCTCTAGCTCTGGTAGCAGCTCAGACGCTGGCAGGTCGTTGAGGCCAGCCACAATACTGTATTGCACAACCTGAGGCAGTCGGACTTCAACCCCAGATGGAGCATCTTCTGGAAGCTCAACCTGGGTTGGGTTATCTACTAAATTGGCACTTTGCAGCTCAGTGTTTTCGGCCTCCAGAAAGGGCGATCGCTCCAGCACCAGCACAAAGTCATTGACATCGTCGAAGCTAACGGCATTGCCCGTGACAGTAATTTGACCTTCACCTTCTTCGTCCTCGCCCTGGACAATCGAAGAAATTTGAACCCCGTTGGGAACCGTATTGCGAAAGGTTTGGAGCAGAGCTGACCACGGTTTGATTTGGTCAAATACTGTGACTAGCGCACGAGCGTCATCTTCAGCTTGCTCAGCTTGGGCGATCGCCTCCTGAAGCCGCTGTTGAGCTTGCTCCTGTTCTTGTAGCTGACTTTCGAGCTGAGTCAACTCTTGCCTCAAGCCGCTATTCGTATTAGAGAGGAGCAACCACGCCCCTCCCACAGCCAGAATAGGTAACAGCCCCACTACAGCCCCAATGATAGCTGGCGTCCAATTGACTGGCCCTGACGCAACGCCGCCACCTCCGTCAAACTCGGGTTTCTCCGCGCGATCGTTGAGAAAATTGATGTCTAGACTATACATATCGCTTTACCACGCCTCCCTTAGCCCCAATCCGATCACGACTCCGAGTCCAGGCCGTTGCTCATCAGGAATTTCATCTTCACTCACATCAAGAGATAGTGCCGCAATCGGATCAACTCGACTCGTAGGTAAACTTAACCGCTGAGCAAAGAATTCATCCAACTGACCAATCGATGCTCCTGCTCCTGCGATAAGCAACTGAGCAACCTCTAATTCTTCGCCCTGATTGAGATAGAAATCGATCGACCGACGAAGCTCATCTGCCAGCTCTCCCAGAATGCGTAGCATCGCAGCCGTACCAGGATTCGTCCCGCCTGGCATTTGAGGTGCCCCGACGCTATCCATTGGAGCGACAGGAACGGTCATTCCTTGCAACAGCTCGATATTACGAGATGGCGGCAAGTTCATCGCGCGACTCAGTGCCGCGTGAACCTGATAGGCTCCGATCGGAACGGTGCGAGAAAACTGAGGTACTCCATCGATAACGATAGAAATTTCAGTGCTTTCAAACTCAATGTCTACAATTGCTACAGCTTCTTGGGGAGTGAACTGTCGAAGCTGCTCTCGGATGGTGCGAATTAAGGAAAAGCTGCTGATTTCGATGATATTGAGATCAATACCAGCCTGCTGGAAGGTCGTCAGGTAAGAATCGGTGACCTCTCGGCGAGTCGCTACAAGAAGCACCTGAACTTTTTCAATACCATCTTCATCAACAAAGAAGCCAAGCTTCTGAAAATCCACATCAGCCTCTTCCCGAGGAAAAGGAAGATAGAGTCCAGCTTCTTGGTTGAGAACCATCTCTTGCAGTTCCCGCTCATCTAGCTCCGCTGGAACCGGGATGATCCGCGTAACCGTGTCGCGACCGCTAGGTATAGCAGTTGCAGCAGACTTCGCCTTAATTTTGTGTTCTGCTAGGAGATCTTGAATAATCTGTGCCATAGATGGCGCATCCAAAATCTGCCCTTCTTGAAAGACACCTTCGGGTACCTCTGCAGAGGCAAATTGCGTTAACTGAAACGCCTGCCCCTTCTTTTTTAGCTGGGCAATATTAATACGGTCGGGAGAGAGTTCAATCCCGAGACCTTTTGACTTCCCTGAGAACAGACCTGTTAGAGCACTAACCACGACTCAACTTATCCGCCTATATTTTGATTAAGAGTAATTCAAAGCAATGCCGAATAACTAACTCAATTTACCCTAAAAAATCGAAAATCGGTATTCACACGCCTAGTGCTACCCAATCTAATTTAGATTTGTAACCTTCGCAAAAAGGAAACAATCCTTAAAGCGGGTTTGACAGAAATAAAATCGATCGTCGAACGACTTTAGACGTGTGGTTAAAAAATCCAAATATTCAGTTGTAAGTACTACCTGAATATTCTTGTTCAGAGAACATTCTTCTGCCAAGAGAATTTTCTCTTCGCATTCGTTTTGTCGCCTCTGTCCAGATACACGCTGACCGATTTTTTCAATTTTTGTAGAGCTGCTACTGATGATCAGTTATATATCTTGGCAAGATCAAATCTCAGACTAGAAGGGTTTGGCAATATCCCTTTGTCGCTAAGCACAGACAGCTTTGTCCATTTGTGAAAGTGGTGAGATGCTGATTGCCCCGTCGTTCGCAATCTAATTGGAATATCTGTGTGGAAATCAGAGGATAGGATTTGGAGAAATTTGAAGAGCGAAGATTATGAATTTCCGTGCGGCTAAATGACTCAGTCTTAGCAGACGCGAGTTGTTTTTTTCCACAAAAAGAGCACCGAAAAAAGCGTTAGAGATCTACCCTGCCAAGATTTGCAAAGGAGCTAGTCCTCAACTTGCCACAATGGACTTAGCTCGATACACCACTTGTCTACTGTTTTTAGTTGCCGATGGGTAAACCAACTAAGAGTAGAACTCATACAACGTGACTTACTTTGGCTTCTTCACACCTATCAGAATCAGATCAGGACAGGTTTCCGAAAAAGTCAAGTAATTGAAGTGTTTGATGATGCCATAACAGAGCTACTGCACTCAAAAGTTCGACTTTGCTTTAATTTCACCCCCCCCTTGCCTCAAACAACTTGTGTTATCCAGCCAACCGCTACGACCGAATAAGCCACTAGACTTCGCAAAAACGACGACCCAAGTCTTTCAGTCAGCATCTCGCCCAATCGGACGGCGTTGCGAAATTGATGAATGATATAGAACCTAGCAACCGACCAATTGCCCGCTGTACGGGCATGGCAATGCTATGCCCCTCCGAAAATCATTCGCCAGTTGGCAATCTCAATCGGACAACTCAGCGAAGTTCCCAGCTAGATAGTATTTGGGATTTTTGCCTAAGCCTCCTTACTATTTACACCAATTGACTTTTTTTCACCAACTTTTTTTCACAATCAGGTTTCTACAGTCAGAAGCAACCAGGTGAAATTGATAGTTATTGGACTAGACACATCAACCAGGGTCTGATGGCAATCCATTCAATGCCTGTCTAATCAATGCCTTTCTAAAAGTCAATTCACATCTTTGTTCGTCCTGCATGACTTTTTTGTGGAGCTATGGTGTCGTGCAGGATGCCTTTTGCTCGGCAATGCCTGAGATAGTCTGAAATCGATCGTGTCGTGCAGATTCTAGCCGCTGAGGGCAATTGAACGGATCGCTTCTTGCTCAAGATGTTAGCGATCGCCTGTTGGCAGGCTCGGATACGTGTGTATCTAACATGACCCAACTCCAAGTCATGAGGCTCAGGGACGACTTTGGCGGCTGGATTACGTGCGTTCTTGAGACAAGCCCTGACATTGTTGTGGGGAACAAGTCCAAGAACATCAAGATTGCAAACACTGCTTTGAGATCAGTACTGGCTGGACATCTCAGTTTTGCCACATCTTAAAGAACTGGACTGAAGTCCTGATCGATGGAACTAAGATAAGAGAATGTGGAAATACCCTATTGGAATACTTCCACATTCTCGATTCTATTAGGACTTGATTGAACTCAAGTTGATGAATTCACTACAGATGGAACGACCTATGAGCTTGAATCATGCGCGGGGCAGTCTCATCTGTCAGCCCGAACTGTCCTGCTAATAGAGTGAGATCGGTCGGCGATCGCCCTTACCAAAGTCCTCGTACGGGTTCAGATTGTACGGGTTGTTCTACAGTTTCGACAGGACGTTGAGCTGTAGGTTCTGCTATAGCTGGGCGCTCTTGTCCACTCGCTGCATATGTATCCTCATGCGCTGCACGAACACGAAGGCGTGCCGCTTCTGCTTCTGCTTCATAGTTTGCAATCAACAGATCATCTTCGCTGAGAGCAACATCAATGAGCGCATCTCCTGACTTGAGGAGAAAAATTTCTGTTCCTGGACGCGCTCTCGACAGTATCTCAGGATCATTGAAGGGAAGAATTTGATAGTCGCCATCTTCTGTCTGAATCCAAATGGTGGCGTCTTCATTGTCAATGTCAATGATTTCAGCGCGCTCAATTGTGTATCCAGACTGACTGATGAGAATGGCGTCGTCTTGTACATTAGGGTTGGCGATCGCACGCTGAGCTAAAGTCAGCCCTATCCAGGCGGTCAAGACCGTACCTGAAACGATCATTGTTCTTCGTAATGACATGTGTAAATCCTCTCGATTGATAGGCGTTTTGAAACGAAGCTGACCCTGAAGCATATTGATTCGTAAAGCTATCGATTGCCCAGAGCCTGATTAACAGAGCCTAGCCCTATAGAGTCCTATCTCAAGAAATTGTTCCGTTCTCGAGGTCTCACTCTTGACATCGAATCGTGGTGATTGACAACGATTTCAGGTCTATCACCGCTTGATTCGAAGTGTCATGACAAGAATGAGCCTCAGAAAAATCTGAAAGCAGCCTGGAACAGAACACTTTCAGTCGTTTCAGCACCGATCTCAGACCTATTGCTGTAGCGATAGCGCACATTGCGGTCGGATTGAGAATCAAGCAAGTCTGAATACCAGTAATACTATGTAAACTTTTCTATGTCTTCTCAAAAACTACCCGTGTCAGTACGGTATGACTCACGCTATCTGTGCTCGATGATGAAGATATAGAGACGAAGATGACGCACACTATGAGGCTGAGCTAAAGATGCCACATTCACAAAAAGTCCGCACATCTGTTGATACAGGTCGTGCTGCGATAAGCCAATATCGAATGCCAATGGCAGTAGTTGCTACAACTTTGGCTTGGGCAAGCGCGATCGCACCCGGTCTTGCACTTTCGCAAAATACAGCTGAAGAAGCCCAATCTAAGCAGTTTGCTCCGAAGCAATTTGTCGAAAAATTTGCTGATGTAGAGCAATTCCTTGATGTTCCGTCAGACAATACGTCGCCTTCCAAAGATGCAGTTATTCCCTCCTCTGGTGACGATCGAGGGGAGTAAGGGGAACCTCCATTCCCTTGTGGTTAAGCTTCTCCTGATTCCTAAGACCAGTACTTCTCATTAGTGTCGGGTGATGCCCTCGTTGATTTTCTTGAAAGGAGAATCTGCGGGGGCATCAACGTTGCAGATCGCTTTACATTTTCGCAATGGGCTAAAGCCTTACGGTATGGTTGTCGGAGTGCCTTGATAAAAAACCGTCAATTATTTATTCGCATGACTTCGCTTCAGTCTCGTTCTTTTCGTGACGACATGGATCATCGGAAGGCTCGTCCCCTTGCCCCCGGTAAAGTGCGACCTGCTAAAGAGTTGTGTAGCGAGTGTGGGTTGTGTGACACGACCTACATTCACTATGTCAAAGAGGCTTGTGCTTTTCTAAATCAGCAGTTTTCTCCGTTGGAGTCAGCGGCTCACGGGCGATCGCGCGACCTTGATAATCTTGACGAAGTGTATTTCGGGGTTCATCAGACGATGATGGCTGCCCGCAAGAAGGAGCCCATTGAGGGTGCCCAGTGGACAGGCATTGTTAGCACTGTGGCGATCGCCATGCTCGAAAAAGGCTGGGTCGAGGGGGTGGTCTGCGTGCAAAACACTGAGAGCGATCGCTTTCAACCCATGCCTGTTATTGCGCGAACTCCGGATGAAATCTTAGCGGCTAAGGTCAACAAACCGACTCTTTCCCCCAATTTGTCAGTCCTCGACCTCGTTGAACAATCTGGACTCAAGCGCTTGTTAGTCATTGGTGTGGGTTGCCAGATTCAGGCTCTACGCGCTGTGCAAGACAAACTGGGTCTCGAAAAGCTCTATGTTCTGGGCACTCCTTGTGTCGATAACGTTACCCGTGCTGGACTCCAGAAGTTTCTCGACACCACGAGCCGATCCCCAGATACGGTCGTGCACTACGAATTCATGCAGGACTTTCGCGTCCACTTCAAACACGAAGATGGATCGGTTGAGACCGTTCCTTTCTTTGGCCTCAAGACGAATCAACTCAAAGATATTTTTGCCCCCTCTTGCATGAGCTGTTTTGACTATGTGAACGGGTTAGCTGATCTCGTCGTAGGCTACATGGGAGCGCCCTTTGGATGGCAATGGATTACCGTTCGCAATGCTCAGGGACAGCAAATGCTGGATCTTGTAATGGATCAGCTAGACGTACAGCCGGTATCTGCCGAGGGCGATCGCCATCAGGCCGTGCAACAGAGCATTCCCGCTTACGACAAGGGTATGACGATTCCAATGTGGGTCGCAAAACTCGTCGGTGTCGTTATTGAGCGTATCGGCCCCAAAGGACTGGAGTATGCGCGTTTCTCTATCGACTCTCACTTCACGCGGAATTATCTCTATGTCAAGCGTAATCATCCAGAAAAACTAGAGAAGCACGTTCCAGAATTTGCCCAAAAGATAGTCGCTCAGTATCAGTTGCCTGATGCCTAGAGACTGGGCGTTGCACATTTGAAGAATGATTTTCGTGGGGGCATCGCAGTGCAATATAGTGCTACGCGCTGATACAAAACCAATAGTTTGTGAAGAAGCCGCGCACTGCGCGGCTTCTTCACAAATATCTGTCCTAACCTATCTGCGCAGTGCAATACCCCTACAAGAGGGAGCCCAAACCTGAAACTTGCCCAACCATTCTCGAATTGTGCAACGCCAGAGATGCTTCTACGCTGGCGAGCTTCGGTGCATGAGAGTTTGATGTTTGTTCTATAGGGTACGGAAGGACATCAACCGAGTATAAATATCTGTAGCCAACTGACTTAATCGCTCAGCAACAGACTTAGTACGTGACTTTTGCTGCTGGTTAATCTCTAGAACTTGTTCGTAGCTCTCATAACATTCGTTATATCGATGTAGATGATTGAGCGCCGCGCCGCGAAACACTAGCGCTTCGCTATGGCGAGGGGAAAGCTGAAGTGCTTGATCGAGAGCGGCAAGGGCTTCTTCATGTTGACTGAGATGAATTAAGACAACTCCCTTAAAAACCAGCGCGCTGGGATCTGCGGGATGTATTGCGAGCGATCGCTCAAAGTACTGCAGCGCTTCCTCATAACGACCCAGATTCATCAAGGTTTCGCCTTGTTCGATCCAATATTGATGGTGATGCGATGAGGATGTGTCCAACATTCCTTAGTACTGTTCTGAACTCGATGAGTGACCTCCTGGAAGGCCCACCTACCTTTTTATCAAAACTTTATGCTTACCTTATGAGATATTTACGGAATGTATTGTTCTACCTCTAAAGAGAGAGCCTCAATTCGTGCCTTTGGCTCTTGATCTCCAAGCTCATGACAGGCTGCACAGTGCTGATTTTTGAGAAATTTTTGGCTATTGAAGAATCGACTGGGTCATAGTACGGTCATCTGCCTCTGCGTCGCGAATACCCTACGGAATGCTTCGCTTCACCGTTGTGTAGCCATCATGAGTCATTTCAGTGTGACAGAGGGACAAGGGTAATTTGCCGTTTATCGAGACAGGCCATTTGCAAGCTACGTGCTTTTACGGTTACTTCTCGACTCTAGCGCTGTATTGTCAGCATAGGTTGGATTCGTCGAATTCAATCGTGTTTTCTCTTGTCTGGTGTATTTGAGTGTCTTGGGGGTTCGAACAAAGTTTAGGTTCAGCCAAGAAAATTGAGCTTTTATGAGGCTTCTGGAAATTTCAGTCGGTAGACGTGCCCGAATGGAAAACGGTCGTTACGATGAGGGGAGTAGAAAAACCGTTCAACGTTTTGTTGAGTGTTTGTTGGTTTTGGCTCTCCTTTGCAAACCATCAATATAATTGAGTGTCTGCTGTTGTCTAGTTTGCTGATACACCTCCATTGGGGACTGGGCTTTCGAAGAGAGGCTAACCCAATCGCCTCCTTCTTGATTGAGTCATTGTCTTGGTAAAGATGTCTTGGACAACACGGGAAGTACCGCAAAAGAACAGCCTCCACAACGTAGATAGATTTTGGACTGAGGCACTTTCATCTAAGACATGACCTCTAAACGTGAGCCGTATAGCTTACGACAAAAAATGGCTGAAGTGCAGCAGCTTGAAGGCAACAACTCTCCACTGCTCAGCAGACAATTGTAGAAACTAAAGGCTTATTAGAATGGGGCGACAAGAGGATTTGTCTAACTACCTAGAGTCAGACTATTTTGAATCAGGGCAATCTTCCTCAACGGAGGAACTTCTCGTGACCATCCGCAAAGATTTAAAGGACTTTCAGCAGGACTTGGTGGCTCAGCTGACTCAAGAAGTCGGACGATTGCAATCCGAACGAGTTCAACTGTTGAGTGATATCGCTCAGCTCCGGCAAGAAAAGGAAAGCTTAGACGGAGAGCAACAGCCGTCCCTAAACCGTCAACAAGCAGCCCAACAGCAGCTTTGGGCAAAGCAGTTAGCCCAAGCTTTGGCCACTCGGCTCTATCAGCTTTTAGCAGAAAAAATTCAGCACGAGCAAGGCGCTACGGGGCAAGCCTATCGGCAACTCTACAGCACGTCGATGGCAACGGGAGAGACTGGAGCGGGTACAGAGCGATCGATCGCATCGTTAGACACAGCGGTCAACCACACCTTAAGCTCGCTCAAGCAAGACCTGGATAGCTATCACAGTTCTCTATCCCAGCAAATTGACCGCATGCAAAGTCTGGAACATCAAGGAGAGGCTATCCTCGATGCGCTGGTCAACCGTCTCAATCATCAACTACGAGAGTCATCATCTCCGTCACCGACTCAGGGATACACGAGTGCTCCGGGATACGGTATTCAGCAAAGTACAGGATTTTCTGGGGGCGGCTACACAGTCCCCAGCGATTCGAGCACTCCGAGCTTCAGCTCTGATCAGGGGATTTCATCAGCTTCTGAGGCCGCTCCTTATGCCTTCTCCAATACATCTACCTCCGATGCGTCTCAGTCTGCCACTAGCAAACAGTCTAATGATGGCGATAAAAGGGCGATCGCTCCTCCAGCCTCGATGAGCACAGTTCCGGCTCCTGCAGAAGCGAAACCGGAACGAATTCGACCGAAGGCTTTGCAAAACTGGTTTCAGCAAATTCCTGCCCCTCAGCGAGGGCTGATTCTAATTTTGCTCTCTACCATGGCTCTGTCTCTCCACAATGTTGTGGTTGGAATCATCGGAAATGAGAGCAGTATCTTCAACATTTGGAACACGGGAGGCTTTATTAGCCTCAGTAGTCTAGACAGCTCTCTGCTGATCCTCTGGTTGAGGATGCTCGTTGTCATGCCGCTGATGGCGCTGCTCTCTTCGGTACTTCATCCTGCGACTTGGAGCGATATCAAAGAGTTTGCTGTATCTAACAATCGGACACTGTTGAGAAATGTCATCGGCAGCGGCATTTTCCTGTTTCTTTCCCAGGTATTGATTTACATCGCCATTGGTCAGATAGGGCCCGGAGTTGCTGTCACCATTCTGTTTATGTATCCGATCATGACCGTGCCAATGGCTTGGTTTTTGTTTGGCGATCGCCCAACGAGGCTCCGCACTCTCGTGATGGCTGGAATTTGTACTGGCGTCATTTTGACGGCATGGCCCAACCTCGGTGGAGCCGATATTTCCTGGCTTGGTATTGGAGCAGCGATGCTTGCTGGCGTCGCATTTGCTTGCTATCTCATCTCAATGCAGCTTAGCTTTCGTCGAATGCATCCTGTGCCTGTCAGCGTCATCCAGTTTTTCACCATCTTTTCCTTGACTAGCATTATTTTGCTGTTGCGTCCCGCGAATGTAGAACCCCAAAGCCCTATCGGTCTCATTGTAGGTGGCGTTATCTTGGGAACTCTGACGCTATTTGGATATTTGCTCAACAACTTTGGAGTCCGGTTTATGGGAGCTGCCAAAGCCTCCATTGTGGCGTCGAGTGGACCTGTACTAACCGCTTTGCTAGCATTTCTAATCACACCAGGTCCGAAAACTCAGTTGCAGCTTGTCCAAATGCTAGGAATCTTGATTGTCACCTTCGGCGTCACAGCCCTTGCACTAGAGAGATTATGGATGCAAAAGAAGGCTCGCCGACAAGCCAGCGGGTAAGATCTCCCGATTAATCTCTGCCCCTATTCTTGTGAACAGCCATCTCAAATGGGATATCAGATTTCAATCAGGCTTGATTTGCCGGAAGAACTGATCTACCGACAAGGAAAGCAGTTGAGTCGCCCTCTTGTAGATATAGCTACAGCCATTAGCCTTAGGACGTTTTTGTAGCCGCGC
>JGI12210J13797_10014542_pt1 | contig 13986 bp, 17 predicted proteins | sample ElkSlonscriptome_3_FD_13797 | JGI IMG/M metagenome (IMG submission 13797)
CAACTGAGCGTAGCGAACGGCCAGCAAATCTTGCATGCCATTGGTCATAATGGATTGGTATCCTTTGGCGGAAGCCAGTGCCGCTTCTCCCCACGCTTTCATCACACCGGAGATCATTCCTTCCCTCAACATTCCCTGCAAGTAAAGCCGCTCTTTGTCCTCATCTTCAAGAGCAAAAGCGGCCATCGCCTGATAGGGAAGGAGTGCTTTGGTGGCAGCCTGCAACTTGATCAAAGCCTCGAGGTGTTCGCGATTGCATCCATCGTCGAGAAAATTAACCAAACTGATCCCGGGATGATTCGGATGCTTTTCTTTCAGCAGATTTCCAAATTGACTTCTAACCGATGTCGGTGCCACAAAGTAGTCAGAAGGATTCAACGCGCGCTGTCTTTTATACTCATTTAAATAAGCTGCCAAAAGCCCATCAGGGCTTAGTTCGTCTATTTCTTCGAGGTACAGTTGTGAGGAATACTTGAATTCTTCCAAGCGTTCGAGCTCGTAAGGCAACAGGGAGTTTTGTGCATCTAAAGCCATTGAAGAAATTAAGCCCAAAAAAAGAATGAAAGTTTTATTCTTCATATGCTTCTGTACACTTGTAAAATGAATTGGTTCAAATTATTTTCTAAGTTAATAAAGTTGCAATCGATCAAATTTTGAAATGGAATAAAAACACATCCGTACCTTTGCACTTCATGGAAAATTCCAAGCTCGTAAAACTAAAAATTGCTCTCGATCAAGTACACGATTGGCCGAGCATGTATCTTTTTAAATTTATCGTCCCGAGCGATAATCAGAAAGTAGCACAATTAGAAGCCTTGTTTAACGCGAAAACGGCCGAAATTCGATTGAGACAATCCAAAAACGGCAATTACACCAGCGTGACGGCTCGCGAAGTCATGACAAGCGCTGAAGAGGTAATCGCGTGTTATGAAGAAGCATATAAAATTGAGGGGGTAATATCCCTGTAATAGAACTATGGAAACCCTTCAACGGTTTTTACTCGTCTCCGCAATTGTACTTTTCGTGATCGTTTTTTACAAATGGCTCATGAAATATTTGAGACGAAAAGACATCAATGACCCCTTCCCTTATCTCTTCCCATTTGAACGTGAAATTCTCTCGGGCGAGGAAACATTAAAATTTGATATGCCATATCCCGCGCAAGTAAAAGCTGAGGTGTACAGTGATTCTGATGAACGTCTGCTCACTGCCTTTGATCAAGAAATTAAGCAAGGAACTCATATCATGGCATTTGATGTTTCTTCCTTGCCATCAGGTACTTATGAATTAGTGGTTTCCTTCCCGAATCAAACTGTTCGCAGACCGATTAAAGTCTCGAATGGCAATTGACTCCAATAGAAAGCATAGATTGCTTGGACTACAAATCCTTTTATTAACTTATTCCCCAAAATCAAATTCATGCTTGATCTGATTGGTGTCAAGTCCGCCGATTACGCACTGTTCATTTTCATTGTGTTTCTTGTTTCGTTCTTGATCCATCGGATCTTAAGAGCGTTGCTATCGAGGTACCTCAACGAATCCTCAAGGCAGATGCGCAATGATCCGACGCACTATGTATTTCTTAAAAATGCCCTGCGTTTTCTGGTGATTCTCGCCGCGGTCATTGTCATTCTTTACACCATACCCGAGTTGAAGGAGCTGGGATTATCCCTTTTTGCGGGAGCAGGAATTCTCGCGGCAATTATTGGATTTGCCTCTCAAGCGGCTTTCTCCAATATTGTATCTGGAATATTCTTGGTTGTTTTCAAAGCCTTTCAGAGTCGGGGATGTGGTGAACGTGAGCCGCGACATGCTGGGAATCGTAGAAGACATTACCCTCAGGCACACCATCATTAAGGATTTTGAAAACAAGCGCTATGTAATACCCAACTCCATGATCGATTCGGAGGTGATCCACAATTCAGCCATTCGCGAGGAGGAAGTAGGAAATTTTCTTTTTATCCATGCCGGCTTCGATGCCGACTTAGACAAGGTCACGGAAATAATTCAAGATGAAGCTGAGAAACACCCCAATCTGATTGATCCGCGAACGGAAGCCGAAAAGAAGGCAGGGGAGCCAAAAGTGGGAGTCAGGGTATTAGGCTGGCGCGAATACTATTACGAGTTGCGGGCAGTATGTTGGAGTAAAGACCACATCAGTGGCTTCGACTTGAAAACGGATCTCTACAAATCCATTTCAAAGAGATTCATCGCAGAAGGAATAGACATTCCGGTGCCTGCTCATCAGGTAAAGCTCAACCGAGATGGCTAGATTTCTGCAAAGAGAATCGACCAAGATCGGTACAGCGCCCGGCTCACTCATCTTTGTCGGGCATAAAAAAACCGAGAATGTATTGGTGCATGCCATGCAATACAGGAAGGACCGCTGTGAACTTTTTGAAGATTACAATTTGGTGAAGCTGCCCGACTTGTTGCGCGATGACTGCATTACTTGGATCGACATCATCGGGCTTCACGATACGGACATAATCAGCACCATCGGGGAGCAATTCAAGTTACACCCGCTGCTTTTGGAAGATATTCTCAACACCGATCAGCGTCCGAAGTACGAAGAATTTGAAGACCATATTTCCATTATTCTCAAGATGCTTTCTGCAGATAATTCGGAGGGAGTAGTTCAAACTGAACAAGTCTCCGTGGTGGCCGGTCAAAATTACGTGCTCTGTTTTCAAGAAGCCGAAGGAGATGTGTTCGAAAGCATTCGGCAGCGGATTATCAATCAAACGACTAAGATCAGGGAGCGCGGCTCCGACTATCTCGCCTTTGCCATTCTTGATGCCATTGTCGATAATTACATTGTCGGCATTGAGTATTTCGGAAACGAGATTGAAAATCTCGAGTCGAAGCTTTTAGTAGACATAGAAAAGGAGCATTTGCAAAAAATCAATTCTTACAAGAAGGAATTAAATGCGCTGCGGCGAACGGTACGCCCCGTGTTGGAAATAGCTTTTCAATACGAGAAAAGTGAGTCGACATTGCTGCAGAGAAAGACGATTCCTTTCATTAAAGATTTGCAAGATCACACCATTCAAGCCACTGAAGCCATTGAGCTCTACAAAGAATTGCTCAATGATATCCTGACCATTTACCACAACACCATGAACCAGCGTCTGAACGATACTATTCGGGTGCTCACGGTATTTTCCGTTATTTTCATTCCTTTGAGTTTCCTGTCGGGGGTTTACGGAACTAACTTTCAGTATTTTCCCGAATTGGAATACAAATATTCATATCCCATTTTCTGGGCAGTACTCATATCCATTGCATGTCTCATGCTCTTTTATTTTTACCGAAAAAAATGGCTTTAACCATGAAGAAGATCACCATAATTATCCTGTTTTTCCTGCCGCTGGCAATGATTGCGCAAGTGATGACTCCCGAAACGCTTTGGGACCTTGGGCGGGTAGGAGCCAAGGGTATTTCTGAAGACGGGAAATACCTCGTTTATTCCGTCACCACTCCAGATGTTCAAGAAAACTCTTTCGATAAAGAAACCTTTGCCGTGGAAATCGAAACGGGCGAGATCGCTGATATTTCCGATCCCGCTTCTCTTCTAAACGATTCGAAAATTTCGCCTGACGGCAAATACCTTCTCATGGATGAGAGGGTGCAGGTGCGCGATGTAAAGTCATCCGACATCTATCCCGAACTCGAGAAAAGCGATGCCATGATTTACGATGATCTTCATATTCGTCATTGGGATGAATGGGATTATGGGTTTTACCACCACGTTATCGTGAAGGATGTGCTGACTGATGGAAAAATTGACCTGTTAAAAGACATGCCTTTTCATACCCCTACCGTACCCTTTGGAGGCCCTGAGGATTACATATGGAACCCGGATGGAAGTGCTGTGATCTATGTCTGTAAGAAGTTGTTTGGAACGGAGTACGTCAATAGCACCAACACCGATCTTTATCGGTACGAGATGTCATCAGGGGAAACCACCAATCTTACCGAAAGCAATAAAGGATACGACACCAACCCTGCTTACTCAAAGGATGGAAGATTGGCCTACCTCTCTATGGAGCGAGACGGTTACGAAGCCGACAAGAACGACATCAAAGTAATGTACAATGGTAGCCCGATCAACCTCACCGCAGCATGGGACGGAACGGTGAGGGAGTTTCTCTGGAGTGACGATGCCAAAACCATCTACTTTACCGCAGCGACGGGCGGAACGGTTCAGCTTTTCAACGTGAATGTTCCCAAGAAGGCAGATGGCAAAACTACGGTTGAGCAAATCACCGAAGGTCAGTTTGACATTTCGGGTATCGTAGGACAAGTAGGCAAAGAGCTGATTTGCGGACGAAACGACATGAACCACGCCCGCGAGTATTACGCTATTGACCTCAAGAAAGGAACGATGCGCCCTTTGACGAAAGTCAATACAGCGACTTATGCGCGTATGAAATTGCCAAAGGTGGAAAAGCGCATGGTGGCGACCACCGACGGAAAGGAAATGACAACTTGGGTGATTTACCCACCCGATTTCGATCCTGCCAAGAAATACCCGACACTGCTCTACACGCAAGGCGGGCCGCAATCAGCATTGAGTCAGTTTTACAGTTTTCGCTGGAATTTTCAAATCATGGCATCGCAAGGCTACATCGTGGTAGCACCAAACCGCCGGGGGATGCCCGGACACGGAGTCGAGTGGAATGAGGCGATTTCCAAGGACTGGGGAGGCCAAGTGATGGACGATTATTTATCGGCCATCGATGATGTGGCCAAAGAATCTTATGTTGATCAGGATCGATTGGGATGCGTCGGAGCCAGCTACGGCGGTTATTCGGCATTTTTCTTGGCGGGAATCCACGAAGGACGATTCAAATCATTCATTGCTCACGACGGTGTATTCAATTTAGAAAGTATGTACGGAACGACCGAAGAGCTTTTCTTCGTGAACTGGGATACCGGAGGCCCATACTGGGAAAAAGACAATGCGGCTGCTCAAAAGACCTACGACGAATTCAACCCGGTCAATTTTGTGGATAAGTGGGATACGCCCATTCTGATCATTCAAGGAGGAAAAGACTACCGCGTTCCGATCGGACAAGGGCTGGAAGCCTTTACTGCTGCTCAGCAGCAAGGCATAAAGAGCCGCTTGCTTTACCTTCCCGAGGAAAACCACTGGGTACTTTCTCCGCAAAATGGAATTGTCTGGCAAACAGAGTTTTTTCGATGGTTGGACGAAACTTTGAAGCAATAACGAAAAGCAAATATGACCCCGATCTCAGCGGTAATCATAACATTTAACGAAGAGAAGAACATCGGCCGATGCCTGGATAGCCTTGAAGGAGTTGCGGAAGACATCGTCGTGGTAGATAGTTTCTCGACCGACAAGACCGAATCCATTTGCCGCGAGAAGGGTGTTCGTTTCGTTCAACATCCTTTCGGAGGATACATTGAACAGAAAAATTATGCGTTAACNCAATCGAAATACGACCACGTGCTTTCGATGGATGCCGATGAAGCATTGACGCCCGAATTGAAGCAATCCATTCTCAAAGCGAAAGGCAACTTTATCGCGACCGGCTACGAGATGAACCGCCTCACAAACTACTGCGGAAAGTGGATACACCACACCGGGTGGTATCCCGACAAGAAGCTCCGACTTTTCGACAAACGAAAAGCCCGCTGGGCCGGTCGCAACCCGCATGACCGATGTGAGCTGGAAAGAGGAAGCATGAAGGCGCACCTGAAGGGCGATCTTTTGCACTATTCCTTTTACACCATTGATCAGCACTTGGACACCATTAATAAGTTTTCGTCTATCAAGGCGCAGGTTATGTACGAACGAGGCAAGAAAGCTCATTGGTACAATTTTATTGTTAATCCCGCATTTCGATTTTTTCGTGATATGGTAATCAAAGGAGGTTTTCGCGATGGTTTTTACGGGTATGTTATCGCCCGAAACTCCGCGCACTCAGTCTTTTTAAAATACGCTAAGCTTAAAGATCTCTACCGCAGCAATCGCTGATATTTATCACGTTTTTTTTCGGTTGCTTTTTCTACATTTAGTGTATCAGTAATCCACCTAAAACTGAAAGTCATGGAAAGAGGATCAACCATAGTCAACCTGAAAGACTTATTTACGGAACAACTGCGCGATCGATACGATGCCGCGAAGCAGCAGAATGAATTTTTGCCAAAGCTCTTGAAGCGCATAACCGACCACGATCTCAAGAATATTATTTCCTCCGTCGTACTAAACAATAGGGAACACATGAATGAGCTTCCCGAAATATTTGATGCCATTGAGCGCAGTGCCGACGGTGAAACCTGTGAAGGAACCCAAGCACTTATCCACGAAGCGATGGAAGTGATTAGTCGTTCGGTAGATGAAGAAATCATCGATGTGGGAATAGCGGTGGCCGTGCAGCACATCAAGCACCACGACATCTCAGGGTACCGCACCTGCCGCACTTACGCCCTCGAGTTGGGAATGCCCAACATCGCCGAAGCATTGGACAAGATGCATGGAGATGCGCAAAGCTGTGACGAAGCTTTGAGCAATATTCTCATTGAAAGCCTTGGTGAAAAAGCAATGAATCCGATTTCGGAGTACTAGATGAAACTTTCGCTGCTATTACCCGTGTTTTTTTCATTGCTTGCTGCAGCACAGGGGGATGTATTGAATTCTGAGGTACGCTTTGAGGTGGGGAATATGCTTGTAAACACAGTAAATGGAAGCTTTGGCGAAGTCAGCGGAGAAGCAATCTTTTCTGCCGATGATTTGGAGAATTCCAGATTTGACCTGTCGGTAAAGACGTCAACCATTGATACCGGGAACGAGAAGCGCGATGAGCATCTGCAGACCCAAGACTTTTTTGATGTAGCGAATCACCCGAATATCACCATTCGTTCGGAAGAGATTTCAAGCTCAGGCGATTCTACCTATAAGTTGAATGGAAAAATCACCATGAAAGGAATTACAGAATCTTTCGAAACAGAGTTCTCGGTTGATGAAAAAGGCGAGGAATCGATTACCCTTGAATCTCATTTCACATTAAGCAGAGAGACGTTTCATCTTGGCGATGATTATGGAGGATTTATGATCGACGATGAGATTCAAGTACATGTTTCTTTGATCATTTCTCGTTAAACATAAGTAAAGTCGGAAGAGCCTTGAGCATTACTCTCTCTTGAAGTTTGATCATGATGTATGATGAGCTCTCTACATGGTATAGGTCATGTACCATTGATCAAGCCTAATTCACTTTCTTAGGTGGATCTTATCAGAAGCCACATTCAATTGAACCTTCTCTTGATGAATTCAAAGTGTATGTTCTACTTTTGATGTAAAATCGGGGCATGGAGAAGGATAGTTTTTCAACGGCAAAGCCTGTAGCCGATAGTTTGATTCCGTACATTGACTATTACTACTTTCATGAATCAAACCATGATGAAGGGGCGTATGCATTTGTCTTTTATCCAAACACGCACAACGCGCTTACGATTTACAAGAATTCTGTTATTGAGAATCACCCGGGAGGATCAGTTGCGGTACCCTCAGATCGGTCGTTTTTTGTTTGTTATACCGCAATTCAGCCGGAAGCTTTCCAAGTGCGCATCCAGCGACCTTTCAGTAAAATAGGGATAGTGTTTAAGCCCCTTGGGTTCAATCACTTCATAAGCGAGAAACTCTCAGAATTGGTACCCGAGAAGCATGGAGTAGGGGAGTTAGGCGGTGATTTCAAGAAGAAAATGCTACCCATCTTGCAAAAGGTGTTTCAAGAAACAAATACCGATAGAAAAGTGAAGTTGCTCGATACATTTCTGGCGAGTGAGCAAACTGCATTTGAAGAGGAGCAGTTGAAGAAGGCTGTCGATTTATCCATTTGCAGTAAGGGAAACATTCCTGTCAATAAGTTAGCGACCGAAGTTGGCGTTTCAAGAAGAACACTTGGAAGATTATTCCTCGAACACTGCCGCTGCAGTCCGAAAACATATTTAAACGTGGTGAAATTCAGGCGCGCGCTAAAGCTATACATGGACGCAACGGATAAGCCTCGACTGATTGATGTGGCCACGGAAACTGATTTTTACGACCAATCAGAGTTCATCCATCATTTTAAAAAGCTCACGGGTTATAACCCTGGAAAAGAACTCAAAGAGATACTTTTAATCGGAGAGCAAGACACTTTCTGGAAAATTCAATAATGTCCCATTTCACCAATTTATCTTAGATGTTTCCAGGTAATTTTGCCCTTAAAATAGTTTAAGATTCACGCTATGAAAAAGACCATACAAACGTTTTGCTTTTTTCTTTTTACAACATTACTTCATGGACAACTCAGTTGGACAGATCTGAGTACCGGAGCGCAATTTACTGCTGCCATTCGATCCGACAGTACCTTATGGACTTGGGGCTTCAATGGAAACGGGCAATTGGGACAGGGAAACACCATAGCTCTGGACGAAATTACTCAAGTCGGCACCGAAAATGTATGGATCGATGCAGAAGCAGGTGCCGCGCACTTGCTGATAAAAAGAGAAGACGGCAGCATTTGGGGAGTAGGAGGAAACGGCGTCAGTCAGCTTGGGCAAGGCAATAACGAAGACGCCCTTTTACCTTTGCAAATTGGCGATGATACCGACTGGGAAAAGATAGCTGTCGGTCAAGGTCACAATCTAGCCATAAAAACAGACGGCACCTTGTGGTCATGGGGGTTCAATTTTAACGGACAATGTGGGAATGGGACAACAACTGATGTCGTAGAACCTATCCAAATTGGCGAGGATTCGGATTGGGTCTCCATTTCGGCAGGGGGAGGCCACTCACTCGCTATTAAAGCTGACGGTACCCTCTGGTCGTGGGGAGCTAACGTAACCGGTCAATTGGGAATCGGAAATAACACGGATGTGACCGCACCTACCCAAGTGGGGGAAGATACCGATTGGTCAGAAGTCAGTGCGGGTTTTGAGTTTTCCTTGTTTCGAAAAAGCAATGGACTTATTTATTCTTGCGGATTCAATGCCAACGGTCAATTAGGACTTGGCGATAATCTAAATGTCAATGAGCCCACTCCGATCGGTGATGAATCATGGGCAAATATTGAGGCGGGGTCGTCTTATGCATTTGCTCTCTCACCTGAGGGTGAGCTATTTGGTTGGGGGTTTAATGGCTTTGGTCAATTGGGCATAGGTTCAAGTGATTCAAATGTGCTGACTCCTTCAGCTGTAGCCTCTGAAACTCCTTGGAATTTATTGTCAGCATCAGAAGGTTTGGTAGCGGCCGGTGGACTTTTCGGATACCATACCGTTGGGCTGAAAGGCCAGAATCTTGAAATTTGCGGTTCGGGATTGAATGACCAAGGTCAGCTTGGACTGGAAGGAGTCGGATCGCTTTCTGAGTTTTCCTGCGAGGCTGGCATATTACTGAGCGCTTCAGTACCGGCAATTATTCAGCCGAAATTAAAATTCTACCCTTCCCCATCTTCGGGTAACGTGACTATAGAAAGCAATATAGCCCCTGCACTCGTTTACGTTGTTGATATGACAGGGCGCATGGTTTTTCAGAAGGAGATCTCAGTTCCCATAGCTGACATTAATCTGCACTTTCTTCCTGCAGGCCTTTATAACCTTACATTGGTCAATGACAAGGTAAGGCTGTCAGAGAAGATCGTGATAACTCGCTAGTCAAGCCCTTTCGAATGGTGGTATTTGGGTTTCCTAGGTCAGCACCTGCTTTTTGTTAAAAAGATCAACCACTGTAATAGAGGACAGAATCTTTCGTTTCTTCAACTATGAAAACCAATCTGACTATTATAGCTTTGATGGCCTTGTCCCTTGTTTCTTGTAACAAAGATGAAGACGATGATTTAATTGATCCGTCATCCGGAGTGAATGGTGGCAATGGAGAGAATGTATCTTTCAATGATCCTAGTACAGTTGGCTCATATTGGGTCTACCAGTGGTACAGAGTAAATTATGACGGTAGTGAAACTGTAAATTCGCGCATTGATAGCATATATGTTGCAGGTGATACCCTGATAAATAATAAAGTCTACTCCGTAAAAAAAGGGAGTTGGCTAACGGCGGGCGGGAATTACATTAGCATCTTGCGAGATTCCAGCGGTTACTATGTTGCTCCATCAGGCGATGTTAGATTTTCCTACAAGAATTTTTCTGATACTATAAATGGAAGAATCGCCACTGAGGTATCTGTTCCTCAGTTATCATATTACCGAAAAATGTTTGATAACACAGCAGTTACAGCGCCCGCAGGAGAGTTTACAGGAATCGAAGCTCGAGACTATTATTACTATGAGTCCGGTGATGCGGTGAATAGCTGCGGTGATTTTGAAGTCGGTTTCGGTAGCTTTTACGTCGATCAGATTGGATTGGTAAAGTATCAAACCACTTACAGTGGGCCGCTTTATGCTTGTTTAAATTATGAAGAGGCTAGACTAATCAGATATTACATCGCCCCTTAAAGCAGACCGGATTATTCGTAACTCCTCCTTAACCTTCTAAGAACTACATTTGCGCAGGGGAACCTCACGCCGGGGTTTTTATTTGACCGATTATAATTTTCATAAAGTTGTCGCGCAAAGGCTCTAAGGGTTCACTGACCTTCATCTTCATTACCATTCTGATTGATGTAATCGGAGTAGGAGTGATTATACCCGTATTGCCATCGCTTCTCACTGAACTTTCGGGTGAAGGACTAAGTGAAGCCTCTCGTATCGGCGGTTGGCTGCTCGGTGCTTATGCTTTGATGCAATTCTTTTTTGCGCCCGTTTTGGGAGCATTGAGCGATCGATACGGTCGGCGTCCCATCATTTTGATCGCATTATTGGGATTGGGAATCGACTACGTTTTTCATGCGTGGGCACCCACGGTGGCCTGGCTCTTTGTGGGGCGAATATTAGCAGGAGTATCAGGTGCAAGCTTTACCGTGGCTACCGCTTACATGGCCGATATCAGTACACCCGAAAAGAAAGCGCAGAACTTCGGATTGGTTGGAGCGGCTTTTGGATTGGGTTTTATCCTCGGTCCTGTGATCGGCGGAGTAACTGCCGAATACGGAGTGCGGGTTCCTTTTCTGGTGGCGGCAGGATTGAGCTTGATCAATTTTCTCTACGGCTTCTTCGTATTGCCCGAATCTTTGCCACCCGAAAAGCGCATTGCCGAAATCAATTGGCGCAAAGCCAACCCTTTTTCCACCTTCAAAAACTTCAAGGCCTTCCCCGCTTTGATCGGTTTTATGATTCCCTTCTTTTTGATCTACATCGCGGGTCACGCCATCCAATCTACCTGGACCTTTTACACCATGTACCGATTTGAATGGGATGAAGCAACCATCGGATACTCGCTGGCATTGGTAGGGACCATCGTGGCTGCCGTTCAAGGTGGGCTAGTCAAATACGTGGTGCGCGCCGTAGGAGAGAAGCTCACAGTCATCGTCGGTATGTCACTTTGGTCGGCGGGACTCATTCTCTTCGCCACGGCAAATAAAGAGTGGATGATGTTTGCCTACATCTTGCCTTATTGTTTGGGAGGAGTGGCAGGACCTACTCTTCAGGGAATTATGTCCAATCTGGTGCCGGATACGATGCAAGGTCGTCTCCAGGGGATTCTCACGAGTATTATGAGCCTGACTTCGATATTGGGGCCACCTTTGATGACGTACACTTTCTACATTTTTTCAGGCGAAAACGCCATTGCCGATTTTGCAGGAGCTCCTTTTGCCGTGGGAGCCGCCTTGATGATTGTTTCTCTAATCTGGGTTTTAAAGCCGTTGAACAAAGCGCTTGCAAACTAACTCCCGGTAAGAATGCGAAACCTTTGTTTGAATATCGGATAATTAAATGAACACGTGCTTGGCTTAATGATTCGTTAATCGTAATATTGCAATATACAAATAAAGAAGTTATGGGGCTTTCCAAATCTAATATATTTTCCGAAGCACAAAATGAGGTAGCCTCATTTGCAAAAGTATTCGGAAACCCCGCCAGAGTGGCCATCCTGGAGCATCTCTTCAAAATAAACACCTGTGTTTGCGGCGACTTGGTCAATGAAATCGGATTGGCCCAGCCCACCATTTCGCAGCACCTGAAGGAGCTGAAAAGTCTCGGATTAATTCAGGGCAAAATAGAAGGAACAAGCGTCTGCTACTGCATAAACAACGAGAAATGGACTGCAATGAAAGAAGTGATGCTGCGCTTTTTGGATCAGGACATTATGAACCAATGTTGCTGCTAATTCAGCAGCGTTACCACTTTAAAATAGAATCAAAATGAAACTATCACAAGTTAAATCAGCTTTGAACGCGTTGGATACCATTGCCTTTCAACTTCCCGATGGAGAATTGGTGCCTTCGCACTTCCATGTTACGGAGGTAGGCAAAATCACCAAGCACTTTATCGATTGTGGCGGAACCGTGAGAAACGAAGAAGTGGTCAACTTCCAGCTTTGGAATGCCAATGACTACAACCATCGCTTGCATCCGGATAAGTTGCTCAAAATCATCGAGCTCTCAGAGGCTGAGCTGGAAATAGGAGATTTGGATATCGAAGTAGAGTATCAAGCAGAGACCATCGGGAAGTTTGGTTTGGACTTTGACGGAACAAGCTTCCTACTCACCTCGAAACAAACGGATTGTCTGGCAAAGGACAATTGCGGTATTCCCGAAGAGAAACCTCATGCAAAACTCACCCAAGGGGAGACTTCAAATGATTGTGTTCCCGGCGGCGGTTGCTGTTAAACCCTTAACTGCTTATCCCGATTGAATGCCATTGCTTCCGCAAATTGCAAAAACGATATTGAAGATTGATTCAGTGACGATACCTTCCGAGCGCAGAGAAATCTTGCAGCCGCTAGTCGATTACATTCGAGAAAAAGTAATCAAGGGCTCGCCTGTTCGTCTCAACTTCATCTGCACACACAATTCTCGCAGAAGTCACCTTGCCCAGGTTTGGGCACAAGTAATGGCTTGCCACTTCGGGATTGACCGCGTATTTTGTTACTCAGGAGGAACTGAAAGCACGGCGCTTTACCCCATGGTGGTAGAAACTCTGAGACATTCGGGATTTCAAATAGAAACCCTCTCCGGTTTACAGAATCCCGTTTACGTCATCAAATTTTCGGCAAACGAGCCACCCATTATTGGCTTTTCTAAGGTATGGGACGCTCACTTCAATCCTCAATCTAAATTTGCTGCTGTAATGACCTGCGCCCAAGCCGATGAAGCCTGTCCTTATATCGCAGGCGCTGAAGCCCGAATTCCCGTGACTTACGAAGATCCGAAGCACTTTGACAAATCCCCGTTGCAAGCAGAGAAGTATGCGGAAAAAAGTTTGCAAATCGCGTCGGAAATGCACCATGTGCTCTCAAAAATAGGAGAGGAGTTCGGTAAAAGAAATTGACCCTTAACGGATAGTTGTATTTTTCCCGAGAAAAATCAGACTTCCTAAATGAAAATTAAAGATAACGTACTCCAAGTCGCTGAGTTCAATTCTAAAATCAAGACCTATCTTCTGTTGACGGTGGCGTTTGTTATGGCACTGAGCATTATCGGTATTCCGCTCATGATTATTTGGTTTTTGGGTTTAGGCCCATACTACACGAAGCGATATTACGCTGGACTCAGCTGTCGATTAACCGAAAGAAATCTGGAATTCAAAAAAGGCGTGCTTTTTCGGGTCGAAAAAACCATTCCACTCGAAAATATTCAAGACCTTACTTTTATAGACAATCCCATTTTGCAGTGGCTCGACCTGCGTATGCTGAAAATTGAAACAGCGGGGCAAAGCAACCCTCAGGGCAGCGATATGAAACTGGTGGGCATCATCGACACCAACGGCTTCAAAGAAGCCGTGCTGGAACAGCGAGAGGAAATCAGAAGTCAAAAAGGTCGGAGCCGTGAGCAAGTCGATTCTGATGGGGACGAGCTTATGGGAGTTTTAAATGAGATCAAAGAACTGCTCGAAGAGATAAAGAACAAATAATCGGGGT
>JGI12210J13797_10754296_pt1 | contig 13984 bp, 16 predicted proteins | sample ElkSlonscriptome_3_FD_13797 | JGI IMG/M metagenome (IMG submission 13797)
GTAAAAGAGCGAACTTCAATACCCCCTGGTCCTGTCGCTGCGGGATCTTGTGGCCCCGGGTTCGGGTTGATATTCCAAGAAGAAGGGAGCGGCATTTGGGCAACCACCTGACCGGTCTGAGGATTTGAGATGTTCTTCATCACCACCTGATCACCGTTTGAGGAAGTCGATTGTGCATATTGTGCACTTGAATTGTTGTAGTTGCCCTGGTTGTAGTTTTGCCCGGTGCAAGAGGCAGTTGCGAAAAGAATGGCAGAAAGAAGAAGAGAAGCTGAAGTTTTCATAATGTTCAATTGATTCGTTTCCTAATAATCGACCGAAATCAAAAAGGTGAACACGCGGCACGAATTATTCAGACACTTGGCTTATTGCTATTAATCATTGGATTTGCCAAAAAACGACAGTCCCGAGTAAAGAGCCTCAGAGCCTCATGATTTCCACCTCCAGGCTCTCTTCCGAAGCCAAATTCATTTTCTTGCGCAAGCGATATCTGGCTTTTTTCACGCCCTCTTCTCCTATACCCAGCATACTTGCAATCTCTTTTGTACTCAAGCCCATTCGCAGCAAGGCCGCCAGTCTCAGGTCACCCGAGGTCAGGTTTTCTGCTTTGGTCGATAAGCTCTTGTGAAACGAAGGATTGAGTTCCTTGAATTGATCATTAAAAGCCTTCCAATTGGTTTCCTGAACCTTACTAATCTTCAACTTAGCTAAAAGTCCATTCAGCTCGCCTTCATTATCCGAGCTTTCCATGCTCTTGATATTCTCACCAAGCTCTTCCATCAATCGGTTATTTTGAGCGATCACCAAGGCTTTAGAAGTTAGCTCTCGATTTTTATCTTTCAATTCTTTGCTAAGCGTCTCATTCTCCAACCGATTTAGCTGCGCTTGGATAGTCTGAGTCTTTATTCGATTATTCTTTTTGCCAATCAATAGATAGGCTGCGAATACAAACAGCATCAGACAGGCAGCCAAGGCATAGTTGCGATTGGTAGAGGCTTCATTCCTTTCGGCCAATAATGCATTCTCTTGTTTGTGAAAAGCGATTTCATTTTCTCGCTTTTCCGCTTCGTAGGCTTGTTCTAAAGCAGCAATTTCTCGTTGCTTTTCGTCGCCGGTCAAGCTGTCTGTCAAGACAATATATTCTTGAAAGGCCTCATAGCTTTCCTGATATTTACCCACCATGTAGGCTGATTCAGCCATTTCAAGATAAGTTCTGGTCCGTCTGAAGTTCTTCGGCGTATATGAAGATAGACTGTCTGAAATCATGACGTACTTAAACGCATTCTCACCATCACCCATTTTCCTGTAGCATTGAGCGATGTAATTATGGAGAATAATCGTGAGGTTTAAATCACCGATAGGCTTTATCAACTTAAGTCCTTTCCGGTAATGGTCAATTGCTTCGGGATATCGTTCCAATCGATAGTAGGCACCGCCGTAATTCTGCTCCAGGAACGCCTCGGCGCGTTGATGTTTCCCGGTGAGCAGCGGTTCGGCTACAGCCAACAAGGTCAATGCACTATCGGCTAAATTAACATCCACAAGATCAGCACTTAAGTCATTTAAGGCTATGGCATACTTTAGATCTTCTCCTGTCTGCTTAAATATTTCTGCAGCACGAAAACTGAGCTTTCGAGACTCGCTTTTTTGATGCATTTCAGAGTACAGGATTGACATATCAAGGTAAAGTCCTCCCAGACCTGAACTATCGGGGATATCGAGATATAACCGTTCGGCTTCTTGGAAGTGCGTTAATGCATCCGTGTAAGCGCTGCGCTGCATGAAAGCGCTTCCTAAGAAAGTTTCGGCTCTAGCAATTTCTGAAGGGTTACCGCAAGCCAGTGCTGCTTCAAGCGAACGATTGGCAAATACTTCTGCAGAATCCACCAACCCCATAAAACGAGCGTATCGAGTTATGGCAAACTGACTTTTTACGATGGCACAAGGTTCTTTGGTTACCAGATTTCTGTTATGGGCCAACTCAAATAGATTCAGTGCCATTTCATCCCATCTCCCATTCCGCATTCGCGCGTTTCCCAATTTAATCAAGTGTGAACCGGCGAGTGTGTCATTCTCTAATTCTCGGATATAATCCATCGCTTCTCGGAACGATTCTTCACAATCGGCATCGGTTTCAGTGAGGCAAGTCATCACCTCATTGAAGTACGAATCAAAATCTGACTGGCAGAAACCGTCTACGTTAAAGAACAAGAATGAGAATAAAAGGAAAAGTTTTGAGTACCTCATTTATCGATTATTATCTACACCAACTGCATCTGTTATCCTCCTCTCACCGATAAAATTAAACGTGAAGCGATAGCATGGAAATGGCACACTTCCGAACTTGAATCCAATTTGGACAAAAATCTGAGATCTTTTTTTCTATTCTTCATTTACGAGCAAATAGCAATCAATCTGATACTTTACCCACTCCATATGAGCATTGAACTTGTAGTTGGCCCATTCCGTTCGCATGGGCGATCCTTCTATTCTTGAATTGAAATGATGAAAGGGTCTGGGTCTTGAGAGTGCCTGTTCCAAATCGTTTCGTATCGAACCCTCACCTAAAGAAAGGGCAAAGTGTTGCATTATCCTGAACGAGTGTTTACTGTCCATCGTTTGAAATACCAAATATTCATCCTCATGGCCCCGAACATCAGTTAGAATGTCTTCCCATTGAGACGGATCAAAATAAGGATCATCGAGGTTTGGCAAGAAATACATGGTGCCTTTGAGTTTGTGAATCCAGCACTCCATACCGCATTGCAGCCAGTCGGCAATCTCCCGAACGGTATTTTCAGATAGTTTCACTTCATCAAAGTACAGAACTCATTTGAATAAAATAGAAAAAGAATGATTTTTTCTTTACGCAAAGAAGTTGAGCGTGAGACGATAAGATGGTGGTTTGTGATGAGCAGGCAAAAAAAAGCCATGAATTAGATGATCACGTATAAAGGCTTAAAGTTTCTTCCAGTGTTTTCTTTACCACTTCCTTGAGCTTTTTTGGAGCTAAAACTTCTGCATCTTTACCAAAACTCAATATTTGCATTACCAGCTCTCTGGTGATGCATAAAAAGAGTTCAACTTCAATAAAGTCGGGTGTTTTACTACGTAAGACTTGCGATGAATGCCATGGCTGACTTTCGACGTACTTCCCTGAAATCGTTGAAAAACGAAGTAGAATTTTTTCAGGAGCTTCGTCTATCGCGGTTATTCCCAAACTATGTTTGAAGTATCGGTCCGGATCAAAGTCAGGATGTCTACTGAATCGATCTTCCAGAACATTCACCTGTTCCTCGATTCTATCTAATCCGAAAACCACGGTAGCTTCTTTTTGCGGATTGTACCCGATGATGTACCAACGATTTCGATATTCTTTGAGCAAATATGGATGAATGCGGTAGCGCCGGGATAGCTCCCCGGAAAACTTCCGGTACTCAAAGCTCACGGCCTTCCGATCACGAATGGCTCTCAACAATGTTTTCAAATGTGCTGAGCCTTTATACTCGGGCGCCGTTTCAAACTGAACGTACCGTTCTATGTTCTGTCCTTCCGTGGGTCTAAGGCTCAGCCGGCCGAGAATCTTATCGATGGCATCCCCCGACGATTCGAAAAGTTGAATGTCTCGAAACTGAGCAAGCGTGGTTGCCGCAAATTCGATCGCTTCGATGTCCTCCTGATTGAGAGGCATCTCATCAATGCTGTAATCGGGATCTTCGTAATAATATCCTTTTTCGACTTTGCTGTAGGCAATAGGCGCATAATACCCAAGATTGGCCTCATTACGCATAGCATAAAGATCCTTATCTATTGTACTCGCAGAAATTCGATCACCATCTGAACCGTAAAGCTCTTCCTCACAGGCCTCCCGTAAATCCTCCTTATTTGGAAAGGGATTGAATTTATTGCTGATGCATCGGTCGATAATACGGTAGCGCAAAAGCGCATATTTATTCGCGGGCATAGTCTCTGGCTTTCCGCCAAAAATACCAACTTAATCCTGCATCTATGCTACTTTTGCTCTCATGCAATTTTTAGGTTATGCTGTGGCTTACATTTTCCTCTGGACGATCACGTGGTTTCCATTGGGCGCACTCTTTTTGATCGGTGACCTATTCTATCTGATCGCCTATCGAGTGATTGGTTACCGCAAAGCAATCGTACGGTCGAACTTGACAAACTCGTTTCCGAATAAATCAGAGGAAGAAATAATTGCCATCGAAAAAAGGTTCTACCGCCACCTGGGTGATAGCTTCATTGAATGGTTCTATCCATTGCATCGCTCGGCAAAACAATTAAAGCCTCGGTATGTATTTAAAAATCCTGAACTACTCAACGGACTTTACGACAAAGGCATAAGTGTAGCAGGAGTTCTAGGACATTACGGCAATTGGGAATGGCTTTCTCTACTCCCTACGGAGGTAAAGCACAAAGTATGGGCGATTCACAAGCCACTCAAAAATCCGTACTTCAACCAACTAATCAATGGACTTCGCTCGAAGTACGGAGTACACATGATTTCCAGTAAGGATAGTTACCGCAAGCTCAAAACTGAAAAAGACAATGGTGAAGTGACGATGACTTATTTCTTGGCCGATCAGAGCCCCCAAAAATCTAAAATCAAATATTGGACTTCTTTTCTTGGGCAGGATACACCGGTATATCTCGGGGCAGAACAAATAGCCAAGAAACTGGATATGGCAGTGGTATTTTTTGACATCAGAAAAATGAGTCGAGGCAAATACGAAATTGAGTTTAGGCTTCTATCCGAAAATCCAAGCGATGAAGAAACCTACGCTATCACCGACTTACACGTCAAAGCCTTGGAAGAGCGCATCGTGAAAGAGCCTGACTGGTGGCTTTGGAGCCACAGGAGGTGGAAGCACAAACCAATACCGTGATGGAATAAATTCCTCCAAAAATAGAGGAGCATGCAGGGCGCGTTTTGATTCTAGTTGATTACAGCCGTATCAAATTCTGACTGAAATATTTGGGATTCCCTTCTCTGGAAATGGACAGAAGTATGTGAATCCGCAACGATTATCTTAACAGTGCGAAAAATAGTCACTCAAGATCAACTCGAGAAAGGAAGAAATCACCTTTTACTTCTCCATTTTGTCCAGACTCTCTGCTAAGTGTATATGTGAAAAGAGAAAGTACAATTCGTTCAGTTAAATTTGCATGAAACAAGGGGGCGGCAGTTCTATTACTCGTTCTCTTCCGTGGGGAAGTATTTGTCGAAGAAAGCTTGTAGCCTTTCCCTGAAAACGGGGTAACCGTTTAAGTCACTGTGATGTCCTCCCGGAATGGTGACCATCTCAGCTTTTGACTTGGCCGATTTGAAGAGGGCGAACCCACACCGGTAAGGTACTATCCTATCTTTCGTGCCGTGCGCTATAAGCATTGGTGCGCTGCTGTATTTTAAGTGAAGTTCATTGCGGAATCCATACCGCAATAAAAAACCTACGGGAATAACCTTAGTATGGTAAGCCGCCACATCTCGTAGGTTATTGAAAGGAGTCTCCAGCACGACCCCACCCGATTTGGTTCTTCCCGCTAGCCAAGAGGCCATCGCGGTTCCCAAAGATCTGCCATAAATACATATCCGCTCTTCGCTGTAGTGTTTTTTCAAATAATCAAAACATAGGAGCGCGTCTGCGTAAAGAATTTCCTGAGTACGCACGCCGCGACTTTTTCCGTAACCGCGGTAGTCAGGCACAAAGACATCAAATCCAAATGAAGTCAATTCTTCAGCTATTGGCCCCCATCGAGAAATATGGCCCGTATTCCCGTGAAAATAGAGAATACAACCCTTTGATTCCGCCACCCTCATGTGTAATCCGTGAATGCGCCCACCTTCTACCCCATCCAAGAAGACCTCAGAAAAGTCAGTGCCTAATTCTATTACGGCATCGTCACTCAAGGTTCCTAGCGGTACAAAAATGATGCGCTCTTGAAAATAATAATAAAAGATGCAGACCGCCAAGTAAGCAGCAATCACTATAAGCGGAATGGTGTATATCCAATGTCCTACTATCAAAACAAAGATGTGCTGTGGTCGTTTAGCATACAAATGTACTGCGCAAACATGAACAATCCGTTGAAACAAGTCCCTCAAAAAGTCCTGACTTACGAAGAATATGTACGTGAAGTGAGCGATTTAGTTAGTAAAAAAGCCACGTCAGGATCCAATCAGTCAGAGAGTTTAGTCCATTACACACACCTGAACTACCGTCGAATGGCTCGACTCAACAAAACAATTGTACCGGATAATGAACTGATTCGTCTCGTAGAAGCTTATGGGAACAAGATGAAGTGGATAATCATCACGGAAGCGTGGTGTGGCGATGCCGCTCAAAATGTACCATACATAGCCAAGTTGGCAGATGCTGCTTCAAATGTTGACTTACAATTGGTCTATCGCGATGAGAACCTCGATCTCATAAATAATTACTTGACCAATGGAGCCAGAAGTATACCGAAGCTTATCGCCAAGGATGTATCCACAGGTGATGAATTATTCGTTTGGGGTCCCAGACCAATGCCTGTGCAAAAAATGGTCATGGATTATAAGGATCAGCTCGACCACGAAAAACTGCCATTCGACAAATTTGCTGAGGTCATTCACAGCTGGTACGCCAAGGACAAAAACGAAACGTTAAAAACCGAACTTTTGCATATCTTTCGATCCTTGGATAAACCAAAAGTTAAGGAATGAAAAGAATTGCTACGCTATTGATTGCAGGTTTGATTGCCATTGGGTCTATGGCTCAAGAAAATGAGAAAAAGGATAAATCAGTCCTGAAATCCGAGATAAAAGATCTTGACAAATTAATTAAATCTCAAACCAAGGAGGTTGAAAAAATCGAAAAATCGCTGGCGTCTGTGCGACCTGATTTAGAGCAGGCTAAAAGGGATGTGAGCATCCTCATGAGTCGAAAGGACAGCATCAAAGCCGCGGCGGATGCATTTGACTATCCGAGCAAAAAATCGGAATACAAAAGCCTGAAAAAGCAATACAAAAAAGCGGAGAAAAGTAAGAAGAAGGCTGAAAAGACCATCGCAAAGTCCGAAGAGAAAATAAGCGCTGCCGGCTCTGAGGTAGCCGTAGCAAGAAAGTCGAAGTCAAATGCTGAAGTGAGCTTAAGCAAGCACCGCATCACCAATCCTGATTCGCTCGGCGTCGAGGCTCAAAAGGCTCACGCGTCTAAAGACAAGGAGCTTCAAAAAGTTGCGAGAGGCCATGAAAAAACGGTTAATAAACACGAAAAGTCAGTAGCGAAATACACCGAAATGAAAGAGGAAGCCAACACTCAGTTAGTGGAGTATGCTGCAAAGGCAGAAAGTTTGGAAGCTCAAATGAGCGACCTCGAAAGGCAGATGGAAATCAACGATCCGAAAACGATCGAAAAAGAACTTAAACAATACGACAAACGCATTTCGGAAAGGCAAGCAGAAGTTGATGACCTTCAACTTGAGTTTGATCAGAAAACAGAAAACATCGCCGAAAAGCACGACTTTATTGAAGAAAAGAAAAAGGAACGAGAAGACAAGGAGAGTATGATAAGACGAAATTAAAATCCTGTTCTATCCGAGCACGGATCAGCAAATAGTCTCTAGAGAGTAGTAAGGTATCCTTCCACGAATTCGCGAATACATCCCTGACCGCCTCCTTTTTTTAATACAATTTTGGCAGCCTGTCTGGCTTGATGAACGGCATCTGAAGGAGCTGCCGACAATCCCACTTTTTCGAGAATAGGAACATCGTTGATGTCATCGCCAATGTAGGCGACATTTTCAAAGCCTATCCCTTTTTGGTAAAGCCAAGACTCCAGTATTTCGAGCTTCGGAGTGGTACCCACGTATACATTTTGGATGCCTAGAATTTCTGCGCGGATCTTGACTACCTCCGACTTTGATGAGGCACTGATGATCCCAAATTCGAGTCCTTGATCAGCAGCTTTCTTTATGGCCATGCCATCTTTCACGTTGAATTTCTTGGCGTCTTCTCCATCAGAAGAATAGTACAAGCCTCCATCGGTAAAAACTCCATCAACGTCAAGAACAACGAGCTTGATGGATTTTGATTTCACCAGTTCATCTCGGCGAGCCAGATCTATTGTGTTCAATGTCTCAAACGGGTATCCCAACTGAGAAACCAAATCCCACAATTCATCGGGGTTTAAAGCTAAAAATTCTTCTCCCGAAAGAGAGGGAGCCCCTCTTTCGTGGAGAAGAAAATTAATATTCTCAAAAAGCATTACTCTTCGTTCTGAACGATTTCAATCAATTCGATCTTAAAAGTAAGAGGCTCGTTAGGACCAATTTTGGGAGGAGAACCTCTCTCACCGTATGCCAACCCCGGAGGAATAACGACTTTCCAAGTGCTACCAACGGGCATCATCTTGAGCGTCTCCGTCCACCCCTTGATGACACGATTTAATGGAAATTCCGCAGGAGTACCTCTTTCGTAACTACTATCAAATACTTCGCCTTTGGTGTTCGTTCCTTCGTAGTTTACTTTCACTACGTCAGTAGCTTCGGGCATCGGGCCGTTTCCTTCTTCGATGATTTGATAAAGAATTCCATTTTCCATCTTTTGGTATTCACCGGTAGCCTCTTGCTCGTCAATAAATACTTGCGCTTCGGCAACAGCGGCTTCGGCAGCTTTGGCTTGCACTTTCTGCATGTAAGCCATGATGTATGCGTTTCCGTCGGTCATGTTGATGGCCAGAGCCGAATCTCCTTCCATTCCGTCTTTGACACCCTTCATCAATCGGTCAAGATCTACACCTTCTATGTTGGCTTGCTTGATATTGGCAGCTAAACTGGCACCCATGATATAAGAAATGGAGTCCATTTCGTTGTCGAGCGATACAGGACCACTCGCGCTCCCACTATTTTTTTGAGCGCAAGCCCCCGATCCCAGAAGGATCAATACTCCGGCAAAAAAACCGATACTTTTCATTGCATTCGTCATTTTCAATTCTGATTTGATTCGTATTTGCGGGTAAAAACCCATTTGTTATTAGATAAATCCGATAGTAATTCATTAAAGTGATAGCCCTCCAAGTCAAAGCCCTTGAGCTCTTCCGGCTTCGTCACTCTATTTTCGATAGCATACTTTGCCATCAGCCCTCTCGCCTTTTTTGCAAAAAATGAGATCATTTGAAATTTATCGCCACGCTCCTCTTTAAAATCAGGAGAGATAACAGGAATGTTCATTTTTTTAAAATCAACCGCCTTAGCATACTCTTGAGAAGCCAGATTGAGAATAAATTCTGCACTTACTTCTTCAATATCTGCTTTCAACTTTTCCGTAAGGGCTGGCTTCCAGTATTTGTACAGACTATTCTTCTTCGGGGTAATCGCCCAGCTGGTCCCCATTTCCAGTCGATAAGGCTGAATGCTGTCCAACGGACGAAGAATACCGTATAATCCCGATAAAATTCTCAAATGATCTTGGGCATATTTGATATCCGCTTCGGCGAGTGAGTCGGCCTCTAGCCCTTGGTAAACATCTCCGTTAAAAGAATATACGGCCTGCTTACTATTGTCGTTGGTAAATGGTAATGACCATTGAGCATACCTTTCGGCATTGAGCTGAGCCAAGTCATCGCTGATGCTCATCATCGATTTAAGCTTTTTAGCTGAAAACTTCTTGAGCTTATCTGCTAAATATTCCGCTTCTTTGGCAAAGATCAATTCTGACCTTTGCTCAAAAGGTGGATTCGATTCAAAATCGAGACTCTTTGCGGGTGAAAGTAATGCTATCATCTGTCAGAATATATAATCTCTGAAACGGCGGCAAAGTTAACAAGACACTGAGAAACGCCTAATTATTATAACTTGGTAATTTAAAATTTTAGGATTGGCAACATTTAAAGAATTAGGATTAGGAGAAGAGTTACTACAAGGTTTGGATGCCATGGGCTTCGAGAAAGCTACTCCCATCCAAGAGGAGGCGATACCCAAAGTACTCAACAGCAAAGATTTAATAGCCTGCGCCCAAACGGGGACGGGAAAAACGGCCGCATTCGTCTTACCTGTTTTGCAGCGACTAATGTCCAATCGCCGAGATGATAATTCTATCCGAGCTTTGGTCATCGTTCCCACACGAGAGCTCGCGCTGCAAATTGATCAGGCAGTGATGGGGCTCTCCTACTTTGCCGATGTGAGTTCAATCGCGCTGTATGGCGGTGGCGACGGGGCGGATTTTAATCAACAGAAAAAGGCACTCGAATCGGGAACGGATATGGTTATAGCCACACCCGGAAAGCTCATTTCCCATTTGAATATGGGGTACATGAATATGAAAAATCTGGAGTTTTTGATCTTGGACGAGGCCGACCGTATGCTCGACATGGGGTTTGTTGAAGACCTGAATCGGATTGTTTCCTTCCTTCCGGAAAAACGACAGAATTTGATGTTCTCGGCTACCATGCCTCCGAAGATCAGAGATTTGGCAAAGAACATTCTCACCGCCCCTGATGAGATTACCCTTGCGCTTTCAAAGCCTGCCGAAGGAGTGATCCAAGTGGCATACATGGTTTATCCCGATGACAAACCTAAGCTCATCAAAAACTTGCTCGATAAAGAGGGACTAGAAGGGGTACTTATCTTTTCCAGAACCAAAAACAACGTCAAGCAAATTGCCAGACGGCTAAAATCGACACCGCTCCACATAGAAGAAATGCACAGTGACCTGGCGCAGAGTGAACGAGAAGAAGTAATGCGCAAGTTCAAAGCAAAGAAAGTACAGGTGTTGGTTGCTACTGACATCGTTTCTCGCGGTATTGATGTTAAAGAGCTGAAATTGGTCATCAATTACGATGTGCCTGACGAAGCAGAAGATTACGTGCACCGTGTGGGAAGAACTGCCCGAGCCGACTCTACCGGTATGGCTATTACCTTTATTTCGCCCGATGAACAACAAAAGTTTTCTAGAATTGAAGCCTTGATCGGGAGTGAGGTCATGAAGCAGCCGGTCCCCAAAGAGGTGGGGAATAGCTTTACCTATAATCCATCGGCCGGACGCAGCAAAGGAAAGCGACCATTCAGAGGGAAAAAGAAAAAATTCAGTGGAAACCGAAATAAACCACGGCGGTAGTAGCGTGTTATTGAAGTATGGAATACAAAGTTGAAAAGTCAGAAGCAGACTGGAAGAAAGAGTTAAGTGAAGAAGAGTATCGCGTTCTTAGAGAAAAAGGTACCGAAAGAGCTTTCTCGGGAAAGTACAACCTCCACTTTGCCGACGGAATGTATAAGTGCCGCGCCTGTGGCAACGAACTTTTTACTTCTGAGAGCAAATTTGAATCGGGGTGCGGATGGCCGAGTTTCGACAATCAAATTAGCAAAGATGCCATAGTAACCGTTCGAGACACGAGCCATGGAATGATTCGAACTGAGATCCTTTGCGGCAACTGCGGGAGCCATTTGGGGCATGTCTTTGACGACGGCCCCACTGAATCGGGACTGCGTTATTGCGTCAATTCGGTTTCCGTCGATTTCGAATCAGAAAATCCAGGGGACTAACATCTTCACTCTTTTACGGTAATCCTCATACTCCTGACCAAATTCGTTAATGAGTTTTCGCTCTTCGAGTTTGGAACCTACAATGAGATAGAGGATACTTACGAGCGTGAAAACCAAGTTTTTCCAACTCGGCGAGACCAAAACGACGGCTAGAACGAAGAGCAATATCCCAAAATAGAGCGGGTGCCTGACGCAGGCGTTCAACCCCGAAACAACCAGAACCTTACTTTTCGCTTCGCGAAATAAAAAGCTCGCTCCGTATGTTTTACCGGCAATCAGCAGTATGATCACAGAAAATAAGAAGAACGCGTATCCGACAATTTTCAAACTCCCCGGTTCGAAAATCAGCATTGATGGCACGAGGATGTGAAGCCAGATGAGCAAGAGCAAATTGAGCGTAGCAAAAAAAGAGTAGATTGACCTGTAATACGGGTAAAGCGTTGGCATGGTCAATCTCAAATAGAGCTTGAATCGCTCTGAAGCCATGGCACTGTGAATGGTATAATACAAGGCCCAAAAGATGCCGATAATCAATTCATTCATTGTTCTCCCTTTTCTTATCTTGCCAAATCCTGAAAATTACGAAATGAAAAATATAGCGATCTCAATAGTATTTTTTCTTTGCGTTTCTATCGGCCATAGCCAAGAAAAAAGCGAAGATTTTCTGCAACTCTTGGACTGGATGACGGGTGAATTCTCGAGCTCTGAACAAGCAGCTAAAGACACAACATATTACGACATAACGTTGAAAATGACTCGAATTTGGCCCGAAAAGAAAACAGGGGCATGGATTTATGTGGAGCAAGCCGTTGCTGCTACGCCGAACGAGCCATACCGTCAGCGCGTTTACTTCGTAAGAGAACTTGGGGACGGTCAATTTAGCAGTGATATATACACCATACCTGAAGAAGAAAAGTTTATCGGCGCTTGGAAGGATGTTTCTGCTTTTGCCGAAATGGATCAGTTTGACTTAACCTATAAGGACGGTTGCGCAGTATTTCTCAACTACGATGGTTTCCAATATTCAGGGGGTACAAACGAAGGAACATGCAAAAGCAGCTTACGCGGTGCGAGCTATGCATCTTCTGAAGTACAGATTACAGAAGGAATTCTAAAAAGCTGGGATCGCGGCTTCGACGAAGAGGGAAATCAAGTATGGGGTGCGGAAAAAGGTGGTTACATTTTCAAAAAAAATGAATAAACCTAAAAAAGTTGTTAAAGATTTGGCAAAGTCAAAAACATGTTGGTTATTAACACGTTATTTAGTTAAAGAAAGTTTATAATGGCAAGAAGAAAGAAAACAGATAAAATAAAAGAGCTCAAGCCAAAAATTAAGGTGAGACTAGATCATAAAACGATTATTACTGTTCGTGATATGACGAAGTTTGAGTTCTGGAAGGAAAAATATCCCGATGCGGTAATCATCGACTGAAATAGCAAAGCCCGACGAAAAGTCGGGTTTTTTATTGGGACAATATTTCTTCCATTCGGTCAAAATAGACTTGCTTGAATGCCCCCTTACCTTTCCAGACAACCTCTCCTTTTGCATTGAGAAGGAAAAAATAAGGCCGCTTCTTATCGTCTATCCCTATGTTTACAAACGGATCGCGTTCACCCGAGTAAACATACACATGATCTAAGATCAACTGCTCGTTATTCTCTTCAAGCTTTTTCACCACTTGATTCCTTGCCATTTTCATGGCACCTGTGAACAGTGGTAGGAAACAAACCTTCACATCGTACATGTTGTCCATCAACCCTGTTTTGGCTATGAACTTATTGTAAACGGGTACTTGCCACGTGCGCAGTTCATCCTCAGCTTTTTTCCCCGTCCCCACTCCTATTAACGAAAAGCTGCCTTCAAAAGCATCCGGTATGGTTACCATTTCGCCTTGTATGGTCTCCGTAGTTACAGATGGAAAGGACTCTTGAGCTGGCAACGACAATGTAGCCGACACGAGCATGCCAATGAATGCGACGTATTTCATGATTTGTTTCGAGTGAAACGCAAAAATCTTAGAAAGCTTTTACTCGCGGTAAGCTTTTGTAATGATTATGTCCTCTACAGGCCAGTCTTGCATTCCTTGTTTCACGGTAGTCTCAACTTGTCGGATCTCGTTGACTACGTCCATACCCGAGGTTACTTTTCCAAAAACGGCGTATCCGGCATTTCCGGGGGCGTAATTCAAAAAGCCGTTGTCTTTCAAATTGATGAAAAACTGAGCGGTTGCACTATTCGGTGCATTGGTTCTAGCCATCGCAATGGTCCCCACATCATTTTTTAATCCATTCTCGCTCTCCAACATGATCGGATCCCTCGTTTCCTTCTTCTGCCCATCGGGAGTGAAGCCACCCCCCTGAATCATGAAGCCGTCGATTACGCGATGAAATACGGTATTGTCATAAAACCCGGAGTCGACGTAAGCCATAAAATTGGCTACGGTAATCG
>JGI12210J13797_10319942_pt1 | contig 13983 bp, 10 predicted proteins | sample ElkSlonscriptome_3_FD_13797 | JGI IMG/M metagenome (IMG submission 13797)
CCGGCGTCCGTGATCGGGTAATCCCGCGGCGGTAAAGGCTTCGAGCCGGTTCGGCTTGACCACGGTGGCGCCCTGCCATTGCAACGGATTCGTCGGGTTCGGATCGATGCTGACGAGCTTCCCAGCCTCAGCGGCTCGTTTGAGCAACCCATCGACGAAGGGTTGAGTAAGAAATCCTTTGCCGTAATCCTCGATGATCACGCCGTCGACCTCGGGCAGGATGCTCGTGAGACTTTGAATAGCGAGCTGATGCACCGCATGGCTCACCGGTTCGAGTTGTTCGCGATCGACTCGCACCACCTGTTGGTTGCGAGCGATGATTCGGGTTTTGACAATGGTTTGGAAACTGGCGTCTTCCAGCAGGTGATGCGTGGCGATTCCTTCTTCATCGAGAAGACCACGCAATTGGGCGGCGTGTCGGCAATGACCGATCACCCCCATGAGATCGACGAATCGCGCGAATTGGCGGAGGTTCCGAGCCACATTCGCGGCGCCGCCCGGATAATAGGTCTCGTTGGTAACCTCCACCACCGGCACCGGCGCTTCCGGGGAGATCCGGCGGACCTGACCCCAGACGAATTCGTCCAACATCAGATCGCCAATCACCAGCAACCGTTTTTCGCGAAATTGCTCGACCAACTCGCGAATGCGCCCCGGGCTGAGCGCACTCATCAAATATGAATCGCCTGCCCGTAAGCCTGGTGGGTCGCTTCGAAGACGCTCTCGCTCAGCGTTGGGTGCGCATGGATGGTGGCTTCGAGTTCCTCACTCGTCGCTTCCAGAGTGATGGCCAGGCCGAGTTCCGCAATCAATTCGGTGGCTTCCGGGCCAATGATGTGGGCGCCCAGGATCTCACCGTGCTCTTCGCCGAGGATCAGTTTCGTGAATCCTTCGGAGTCACCGGAGGCCAAAGCTTTTCCATTCGCCATGAACGGGAATTTGCCGACTTTATATTTTAATCCCTGCTCTTTGGCAGCGCGCTCTGTCAGACCGACACTGGCCACTTGCGGCTGGCAATAGGTGCAGCCGGGGAATTTATCGATCTTTTTCGGTTTAAACCCATCGACGAACATTCCGTCCACGGCTTGCGTCGCTTCCCAACTCGCGACGTGCGCCAGCCAAGGCGGCCCGATGATGTCGCCCGCGGCGTAGACTCCGGGAAGGCTGGTCTCATAATTTTCGTTGGTCTTGATGTAACCCTTTTCGTCGAGATCGATCTCGGCGCCGCCCGGAAGCAGCGCGGTCACGCCGACCGCCACGAGCAGGACGTCACTCTCCAGTTCGGTCGATTTATCTTTCTTCGTGTAAGTCACTTTCACTCCGTCCTTACCGACATCAGCCTTTTCGACCTTGGCACCTCCAATGAAGGTGATGCCTTGTTTTTTGAAGGATCGTTCGAGGGTTTGACCCACATCGGTATCTTCCACCGGCAGGATATTCGGCATCATCTCGAGGATGGTGACTTTGGTGCCGAACGCGTTGAAGAAGTAAGCGAATTCCACCCCGATGGCTCCGGCCCCGATCACTGTGATCGATTTCGGCTGAGGCTCCAGCACCATGGCGTGTCGGCTATTGACCACTTTTTTGCCGTCGAACTTGGCTATCGGCAATTCGCGTGAAACCACGCCGGTCGAGACGAGGATCTTATCGGCCGTGTGGGTCTCTTCCTTGCCGTCCGCATTCTTCACCACCACGGTTTTGCCGTCTTTCAACGAACCTTCGCCCCGGATGTAATCGATTTTGTTTTTCTTGAAGAGAACTTCGATGCCTCCCGCCAATTTATCGGCGACGCCTCGGCTGCGGCTGATGATTTTGCTCCAATCGAAACTGAGATTGTCGAATTCGAACCCGAACTCTTTCGCGCGATGCTTCATCAAATGATAAAGCTCGGCATTACGGAGCAGTGACTTGGTCGGGATGCAGCCCCAATTGAGGCAGGTGCCGCCAGCTCGTTCTTTTTCGATACAAGCGACTTTCTTCCCGAGTTGCGCAGCGCGAATCGCGCCCACATATCCGGCCGGGCCACCGCCAATGACAAGGAGATCGTATTTCATAGTTGGAAAAGGTCAGCCGCCTCACGCAGCTCCCCGAACAAAGAGAGGGGGGTGACAGTGGTCAAGCCGGAAGTCTGGTCGGCCCGCTGAAGTTCAGGCCTCGTACCACCCCCGTCTCCCTCATCACCCGGGGTTCCGCCTTGAGCTCTCGGGCAAATCTGAGAGAGTGACCGCATGCGAATCGCGCTCTCCTCCCTCCTCTTGATCTCGTTTCTCCTTCTTTTTGCCAACCCCGTTTCCGCTCAGGATCGCTGGACCGCTTATGTCGATGGCGGCAGCGTCAAGATCCTCGACTCCGCCGGCGAGCTTGCCCTGGAAATTCTCCCACAGATTTGGGGGCCGGAATGGAAGTTCACCGGCGTCTCAGGCAGACTCACAGCACAAGGCGATGGTGAACCGATGATAGCGAAAGGGACGCTCCAAGGGAAAATGGGCGGCACGGAGGTGCCCATCACCTTGCAGGTTGCCTTCGCCAAGACCGCTCCCAATACCTTGCAACTCCAGTATTCGTTGCAGGCCGAACAGGAAACCGCTCTGACTCTCGCCGCGATCGGCTTCATTCCGGGAGAGCGCTTCGAGGCTGGGCAAGCCATCGTCACCACTGACGGCACAACCCAAAAACTCGCGTTGCCCGTTGGACGCGCTGGTTACGGCGATCGAGTCAGCGAGATCAAACTACTGGACGCCCAAGAGATCCCCCTGATTCTCGCACTCGCCCCGGCCAAAACCGTGGCCTCCGACGATGCCGGCCGCATCCTTCTCGCGGAGAAAACGCTGGCTGCCGACGCCACCCCTTCCTTGTCGCTGACCGTTACCTTACCGCAACCGATGAGCTGGTATCCAACCCCTGATTCGATTCCCGCTCCAGCCAATTGGGAGCAATGGTTTACTTGGAAAGGAACGGGAAATTTCGGACCGGACAGCGCGATCACTTTATCGGATTGGCTCGAAAAACCAGCGGGCAAACACGGCCGGATCGAGGCTAAAAAAGATACCCTCATTTACAACGGTCAACCCATTAAACTTTGGGGCATCAACATCTGTTTCGCTAGCACAGCGCCTCCGAAGGATTTGGCCGAGAAACAAGCGAAAATGTATGCCGACGTCGGGATCAACACCGTCCGGTTCCATAAATACGCCGGCGGTTCGGGGTGGGCCGGCATTCTCAATGGCGAAAGCTTTACGGAATTCGATCCAGAAAAACTCGATCGATTCGATTACTTCTTCGCCAAGCTGAAGGAACAAGGGATCTACGTTAAATTCTCTCCGACCTTTGGCACCTTCACCCTTGGACCAAAGGATGAAGCGAAAATCCCGTTCTGGAATGAGATGGGGCCGATGAAACGGAACCGACTAACATCGCCCGCTGGCGGCGCCTATCTTAGCGAGGAATTACGCGACCTGCAGATCGAGCAAATGACGAAGCTACTCGCCCACCGCAATCCTTACACCGGTCTCACCTATGCCGAAGACCCCGCCCTCGTGGTAGTGGAATTGCTTAACGAACAAAGCCTCCTCTTTTTCACCACCACCCGCACCTTGCAGAACGTGCCCACCCTCCGCAAACGGGCCGCGCAACAATTCACCAACTGGCTGATTGAACAATACGGAAGCCAAGAAGCTGTGATGGAGCGGTGGGGCGAACAATCCCTCAACGCTTACGCCGGCGAAGGGATCGATGGGGAGAGTTTCGAGAAACAATCAATCGTGCCTTATGGCAACCCATGGTTCTTCGATCCGGACCAATTGAGCGGGTCGCAGGCGCCTTACCAAGAACGGCTCTTCGACACGATGCTCTTCTATTATAAACTGCAGAATGACTTCTACGACGCTTACACGCAGGCGCTTCGAAAGGCGGGTTACGAAGGAGAAGTGGTCGCCTCCAATTGGCAGGCTGGCCGGGCGTTCAGCCATTTTTATAATCTCCACAGCGATGCCCGGATCGGGATGATCGATCGGCACAACTATTTTGGCGGCACTCCACCGATGATCGATCAACCGGGTGGCGGCTCCCTCAGTTCCGGCATGCAACAAGTGGCCGACCGCCCTTTCATGTTGTCGGAATGGGTGCATGTCTTCCCAACCCAATATGCCTTCGAAGGTCCCGCGATCATCGGGGCTTACGGCATGGGGTTGCAAGATTGGGATGTGAGTTACCTTTTCCAAAACCGCGATCCGGGGGCATATCTCAACCGGCTCGGCGCCGATAAATGGGTCTTTGCACAACCCGAAATTATGGGAATTTTCCCCGCCATCTCGCGTCAGGTCTTACGGCGCGATGTGAAGCCGTCGGAAGTGACGGCGAAGCGCTCCGTGCATATCCCTTCGTTGCATGACGGAAAGCTCGGTTTCGATGATCAGGTCGAGCAAGGTTACGACGAGAAGACGTTCGATTCCACAACCGTCCCGGCCAAAGCGATGGCGGCCGTGCGATCCGTCGTTTCTTTCGACGACGAATTTCAGGTCACCCCGCCGTTCGACCTGTCGCCTTACGAGGAAGACAACACGATTCGTTCCAGCACCGATCAACTCGCATGGACCGTTGGCGATTCACCCAAAAGCGGTTATTTCACGATGAACACCGATGGAACGAAAGCGGTCGTTGGGTTCGCTCCCGAGGAGCCGGTCAAGCTAGGGAATGTCATCATCACCCCAAAAACGGAAGGGGCCGCCATTTATCTGACCGCATCCGGGAGTGAATCGAACATTGACGAGGCCGACCGGTTGTTGCTCGTCACCATGGCACGCTCGATGAATACCGGCATGCGATACCTCGAAGGTCGTCTGCTCGAGAAAGGGAAAGCCCCGATCAAAATGGAACCGGTGGAGCTGAGCCTGAAAATCGAACGGGAAGGCACGCCGACGCTCCATATTCTCGATCACGACGGCAATCGCACAGGAGAAACCATTGCCATTAGCCAAGACGACGTTTTCGAAATCGACGGCGCCCAGACGCAAACGGTTTATTACGAACTCACATACTAACCTTGTTTCATGGCAATCATCACCCATCCAGCTTGTGTCACCTATGAAATGCCTGGCCACCCCGAAGCGCCGTTTCGGGTGCGGGACACGGTAGCGCATTTAACCACAACCGATCTCGCGATCCAATGGGTCGAGGCCGTGCCGGCCCCGAAAGCGGCTGTCCTCCTCGCGCACGAGCCCGAGCATCTCGATCATTTGGAGGCGGAAATCGATGCGTTCGATGGCGACACCCCGCGCTATCCCCAGATCGATCAGCACGCCAAGCGGGCGGCTGGCGCCGCTTTGCAGGCCTTGGAAATGGTCCGGGAGAATGCCAGCACACCCCCGTTTAGTTTAATGCGTCCACCTGGCCATCATGCCACGCAGGATCGGGCCATGGGTTTTTGTTATCTCAATCACGTCGCCATCGCGGCGTTGTCGGCCTTGCAAAACGGTTATGAACGGGTTGCGGTTTACGATTTTGATGTCCACCATGGCAACGGCACGGAAGCGATTCTGCACGCCGTTGAGGGAGCCTCTTTTTATTCGATTCATCAACATCCCTGTTATCCAGGAACCGGCACGCATTCTTTCGATAATTGTCATAACTACCCCGTCCCGCCTCACGGCCCCCGGCAGCGTCACCGCGATGCCTGTGCCAAGGCCATGGAAACGATGCTAAGTGAGAAACCGGAACTGATTATCGTTTCCGCCGGATTCGATGCCTACGAACAAGATCCGCTGGCTCAGGGCACCTTCACCGTGGAGGATTACCATTGGTTAGGGGAGGAACTACGCCGGTCGACGATACCGTTCTTCAGCGTGCTGGAGGGCGGTTACAGTCGCGATCTGCCGAAGCTGATCGAAGCGTATTTAAGAGGGACCGGCGCTTAGCCCAATCCTGTTTATTCCCCCCAATGGCACGATCCGCGAGCGCCGATCGATCCTGTTGTTTGCGGCCGCACGTTCGCGGGTCAGCGCGTCACCCCATTTTCTCTACCATCTCATGCAAACAGGCCAGCTCTTCCTTCGAGAATCGGCCTGCGGACAAGGCGACTCGCCTTCCATGGTCGCGGATCTCGACTCGCTCTCCGATCGTAAGCACGCTGCTATGCCGGGAAAAGTAAATGGGCACCAGTCCCCAACGCCGAATCATGATGGATTCCTGATCGATCACTAGAAACGTCATCGGCATCACCACAATGCCCAGGATCAAGATCAATAAACCCGTCAATAAACCAATGGCATTCGCCGAATTCGCATCTCCGGAAACATACGGCACAGCGTTAGCCAGCAGAAACCCCAAGCCCGTGAGAATCTGTGCCGCTGCTGCAAAGCGGTTGTGCCCGATGCGCACCGTTGTGTCTGTTGACTCCATATCACCTGGATCGCCTTGAATCAGGGGCGGCTATTGTTCGGGCTAAAATCATCATGCATCTCCCGATTCATACAATCGCAAATTCGCCCGATCAGCAACGGATTCGAGCGCATTTTCCCATCCTCGGACAACTGCGGCATCGGGTGGGCGGAATCCTCTCCCGCTTCCAATCCCCTGCCCTCTCGATTGCGCCCCCATGCTATCGAATTCGCACCCAAGCGCTTCATGATGCCTCTCGCCGGTTCGCCACTTTTTTGATCCAATACCGTCGGGATCCCTGCACCCAAAGTTTCTGACTGTGGGCTCGACGGTCCGCTTCAACTCTTTCATTTTCTTATTCATGTCTCTGAGCACCGAGCTGCGTTCTCAACTTAAACCGGGCTTCTTTCGCCCCCTCACCCGTCCTTCCTGGCCTGCTTATGTCGATGCCGCAGACCGACTTCTGGAATCGGCAGACGATGGCGGCCAACTCTCCCGCGACGATGCCTTGTCCCTCATCCGCGAAGTGCTCGGCGCTCTGCCCGATCTCCAGCTCGACCTCGATGAAGGCGCGGAATTCTCCGACCTCCGTCAGCGCGCGATTCAACTCTACAACAAAATGCTGGAGGCCGGCTGGCTCCATGAACGCATGGTCAGTCTCGGCGAATGTCTCGTGCTGATCACCCCCTCGCTCCGTTGGACGGTTCGGCTCCTACGCGAGCTCGCCAAGAGCGGGGCTGGTGAACTGCGTGATTTCGCCGCGACACTCCGTTCGCTTTGCCGCGATCTTCTCGAAGCACCCGCCCTCGATCCCGGTCAACTCGATCCCGAAGGCATGCGCCAAACCGTTACTGATCTCCTCGACCGCGCCACCCATGCCGGCGACCAAATGCACGCGGTGGAAGCCATCATTCTCCGCGCGGAACGGGAACAACTCACCAGCGCTACCGCCGCTGAGACGCTGGGACGGATGCTGATCGATTTTCATGCCGGCGAACATATGGTCTGTTACGACGCCCTGCAGGAAGGAGGACTCATGCCGCAGATCCATTCCGCCCGTCGAGTCGTCGAAGATGCCGCCACCGATTCCCTCACGAAAGAACGACTCGCATCCGGGCTCCTCGGCCAGCAACCCGGCGCTTCCGATGCCGCTTATATCACCGCCGAATCGATGTTGCGCCGACTTGAGAAAGCGCTCGGCGCCATCCCGGTCAAACAACGGTTGATCGACGGGCGCATGGCCGATTTCAGCCGGTTATCCGCCCAACGTTACCGATACCAGACGGAACTGCGCGGCCAACGTCCCGAACAGGTCAAAGCCTATCTCGATGAAGCCAATGAAGCGCATACGGGAAAACGGTTTGCTGATCTCGGGCGCGAACCCGGTATGCCGCTGCTCGTGCCTTCCGTCGAACTTCGGTTCGGCACGGAATCGCTCGCAACGGTTCGTCGCGCCCGACCCTCGATTTCGCTTAGTATCGAGGCGCGCGAAACGGATGAGGAAGAAGATGCTCTCGATGCGCAAGACGCCATTCGCCGCGCCAATCTCTACGTCATCGCCCCGCAACGCGCCGCTCGATTCCTCGAACACCGCCTCGACACCCCGGGCGCAACCCTCTCCACCCAAGACCTCATCGATCTGCCGGAAGATGATTGGCTCGATTTCCTCGCGGTGCTAGCATTCGAGCGGGCGCAACAACCGGGGGAACGGCGGGTGACCCGATGGAAAGTCCATGCCGCCCGGGCCGAAGGTGGCGTTGAACCCGAAAAAATCCCAATCGATACCATTGGCCAACGAAAAATCGATCGCATTACTGTGGAGCGTTTGAAATGAATAGTCTACCTTGGCCCAGTTTCTGGGAACATATTCCGGAAGACGACCGGCCTGCTTTGAGTGAAATTTTAACCGAATTACTCGCCACCGGCGTCCTCCTCGGTCGCGACGGTCGTGGCCGCACCCTTTATCTGACCGCTCGCGATTACGAAAAGGAAATCGCCGAATACCTCGCGCCGCTCCATCTCGATCTTCGCACCGATCCCGAAGCGCAACTCTTGCAAGCTCGCCCAGTCCCTGGCGACTGCGGGTTGACCGCCCGATTCAACAAAGCCGAGACGTTGGTGTTACTCACCTTGTGGCGTATTTATGACGATGTGCGCATGACGCAGGTGACCGAGCTAGTCTCTACCACAGCCCAGACGCTCTTCGAAAAACTGAAACTTTTCTTTGAAAACATCGAGCCGCCCACTGAGAGCCAACTCGATCGAATCCTGCGCCGGTTCCGGCGCTTGCGATTGATCGGTCTGCCGCCCGCGAGCGAAACCGGCCGGTTCGGGGATTGGCCGATCGAGATTCTACCGACTCTGGCCCGAGTGATCCCGTTTGAAAATGCGGAGGCCTGGGAGCAGCAGGCGAGTCTTTATCGGGAAGGGAAATCATCCACAGAATCGGAAGATCACGGAGAACCGGCGGACAGCGATCCGTAGCAGAGATTGATGCGAAGACAAGACGTTCAGAGTCTCCACGCACCCGCTCGTTCCGCTTTTTGACCCATGGCGCCCCACCCACCTCTCACCCTCCTTGCAGACCGGACGCAACCTCGATTCGCGCTGGCCATCAGACCTGGCTTCAGGCAGGTTCGCCGCATGAGCGTCTGGCCACTGGAAAATAGGAGTCATCCATGAACAAGCGCGTCTCTCTCTCCCGCATCATTGCCATCAATTGGTATGGCTTCCGTCAGATCCTCGACACCACTGGTCATACCTTGATCGCAGGGGCTTACGGCACTGGCAAAACCGCCCTGCTCGACCTCATGCAGTATGTGCTGCTCGGTGGGCAACATTGGCGCCCGAACCGGGCTGCCGCCGGGAATGCCCGGAGCCGTTCCCTCGTCAGTTATTGCCTGTGCGATACCAATACGCAGCGAAATGGCGAAGCGCATTACACGCGTCAAAATGGCGTGACATTCGCCGCCCTTGAATTCACCTGGCCACTCACCGACGCCCAACGGCGCGATGGCGAACCGCCCCGTCGGGAGACCTGGGGCATGCGCATCGAATTCGCCAGCCCGACCGCTGAAGCCCGCACCACCTGGTTCGGATTGCCCGAACGTCTCACCTGGGACCACATGGCGCCAGACGGAGAATTTCTCGACGAAGATTCGTTCCGCAGCTGGGTCCGCCGGGAGCATGGCCGGGAATGTCTCTTCAGTCGTCAGGTCGATTACCTGGCCGAAATGGGGACAGCCCAACATCTTTACTTCGAAGAAAAAGCCTTTCGGCGCACGCTCCCGAAAGCGATCGCTTTCGAACCGGAAGAAAATGTGGAGCGGTTCATTCGCGAATTCGTCCTCGAAGCCACTCCCATCGATGTGCGCGATGTGAAGCTAGCCGTCAGCGCCTATCGCGAGACGCAAAACGTGCTCCTGACGCAAGAAGACGAAGCCGCCCATCTCAACCTGGTCTGCGACCATCACCAGCGTTTCCTCGAAGGCCATCAGCAAGCCGCGCTCTACCGTCATCTCGAAAAAAGTCTGCGCCTCGATCAGGAAACAGAAAAATTAGAGAAAGCCCAATTCGAACTCGATAGCCTGCAACGCAGTTTCGCCACGGCGCGCGAAGGGCTCGAAAACGCCCGGCGCCGTCTCGACGAATTGACCAGCCTGATCGAACAGACCCGACTGGCTGTTTCCAACGATCCCGAGGCGGTGAAGTTAGAAGAATTGAAACGGCAACGCGCCAAGTTGCAAAATGAAGTGCAGATATTAGAAGCGGCGCAACGTTCGACACGCGAATATCTCGCCGCCATCCGGTTGCGTTGGAGTTCCTGGTTGAAAGCCGGCGACGCCTTGCGCGAACGGGATGAACGCTGCACACAACTCGAGTCCCCGCTCCAAATGGATCCGGCCGCTCTTGAACAACTTGGCCACGCCAATGCCGCCACCGGGATGGAAGCCTTATCCATTCTATGCAATCGCTTTCAGGAAATCTGGTCCCAAGCGAGTTCCATCCTGCTCGACCTGAAACGTGCCGCCGACGACTGTCGCCGCCGCTTGCAGACGTTAGCCGCTGAACTCGAACGACTCAGCCGCAATGAACAACTCGGCGATTGTCCCGTCTACCGTGCCCTGCGCGAGAAACTCGGCGACCGCGTTCGTCAACTCGGCCGCCTGATCGAGGTGAAACCGGACGCCGATCGTTGGTGGCCTGCCCTCGAACTCGTCCTCGGCGCACGCCGGTTCGTCCTCGTCGTCGGTAAAGACGATTATCGCGAGGCCCTGCAACTGGTGAAACAAACCGCGCCCGGTCGGGAACCCGAAAGTCTGCTCAACCCGTGGGAGATTGACAGCCTGCCGAAAACGCGTGTCGACGATTCACTTGCTGACAAAGTCGAAGTCGAAGATCCGCTCGCCCGCGAATACGTCCATCACTTGCTGGGCGAGGTTGCCGGCGTCGAGACAGTCGAGGACCTTGACCAATCCCCAGCCGGCCGCGCCATCACTCCCGATGGCATTCTTAAACAGCGCCCGCTCCGCCGCCGTCTCATGCCCGCCAATGAAGTGCCTCTCACACTCGGCATTCGCGGGTTAGAACGGCTCCGCGCCGAACGCGAGACGGAACAAGTAGCTGCCCGTCGGGAATTCGAACGGCTCGAATTGTTAGTCAACGATTTCAATAGCTGGCTCGATCAAGGTAAACAGAGCGGCCTCGGCACCTTACCCACGAATGAAGCGCGCGACTTCGAACGGCTCGACACGTTGAAAGGCGAATGGCGTAGCCTGGGAGAAACCATCGAGCTCCTCGCCACCCCCGAACGCGAAGAGCGACTCGAACAGCTCAAAAATTACGAAGAAGAACGCCGCGAACTCGATCGTCAATCCGGCCGTTACCAAAAAGATCTGGAATCTAGTTTGGCCCAGGAAAAACGACTTACTGAGCAGGTGGAAACCGGTCAACGGGAGACTAAAACACTCGAAGAAGAATTGCTCAGGCTACGCGGCTTGCTGCCGGCTTCTATCGGACTGCCGGCAATCCAAGCGGCCGCGGACGAAATCAAAGCTGCTGTGCAGAGCTGGACGGAGCGCATCTCTCGCGCCGTCCGCCAGGCTGGCGAGGCGGAAGCCAAAGCCGAAAGCGCCCGTATTGAACGGGACAACGCCCGACAGACCCTCATTGACAGCGCGCATCATCCGGAAGCTCATAAACGGCATCCGCATTACCGGAGTGATTTCGATCCGCGCGACGAAACGAACGATCGCTGGACCGCCCGGCTACAACAATTGGAGGAAATTGAACTCCCTAAATACCGCGAACTCGCGAAAGAACGTCGGCGTGATTGGGAGAATCGGTTGAAGGAAAGTGTGCTCGACCGCTTGAAAGAACGGCTCGATCAGTCCGAACGCGATATCCGCGCGTTGCGCAATTACCTTTCCCACGCCGTCGGCAAGTATCGTTACACCATCACCCAACGCCGCGATCCCGCTTTTCAGAATATCTGGTCCCTCATCGACACCGGCTTCGAACCCACCGACGAGTTGCTAGCCGGCGCCGAAACGAACGCGACCCAGGAAGCTCTCGAAGAATTGATGCGAGCCGTCGACGCCTCGGGCGACCTCGATGAACGCGCCCGTCGTCTGCTCGACTACCGTTGCTACCATCACTATGATATCGAATTGCAATTGCGCGATGATCCAACCGCTCCGACCATTTCCTTATCCCGTAGCATGCGCAGCCTCAGCGGCGGGGAGAACCAGGCGCCCTTCTTCATCTCGATGTTAGCGGCTTTCCGTCGCGTCTACGACCTCGGTCCGGATCGCGCCACGCATATGGGACTCGTCGTCATGGATGAAGCCTTCTCCAAACTCTCCGGCGACGGGGTCGAAGATTGTCTGCAACTCGCAGGCAACTTCCAACTCCAGCTTCTCATGGCTTTTCCAATCGATCGGCTCGGCATCATGGCTCCTTACGCCGATACCGTCATCATTTGCCGGAAAGAAGAGAAACGGGATAAAAACGGTTACATCACCCGAATCGACAACATCCCGCAACGCATCACCGCGGCGGAAGCCGTCGACTCCATTGGGTGACACGCTCCAAACATCGTGGACGATCCTCCCACCTGGAAACACCACCCGATTCTGGACGTATTTCATGAGCAATGGCTCCGGATCCGAGGCCGTTCGATCGGGCAAAGTCAACGGCCCTTTGTCCGGGATTGGGAAGCCCTGCTGGAGGATGCCGGTCTCACCTCCGCCGAATTGCGGCGTGAAGCCGAGCGGGATGTCCGGGCTCTCGCCGATGCTGGTTTACTGCAACTCCGCTCAGATAAAAGCCGCCCGTATCTGATCACTGGCCTCAGGTTGCCCGTCGATCAGGAGTCACGCCTCGCACGGCTCTTTGGTGATATTATCGAGCCGAAACCCTCGTTCGACCTCGCCAGTGTCGATTGGGAACCGGAACTCGCTTTCCTTCGCTCTGAACGCCTGACGGTTGCCCCGGATGACCTGCTCGCCATCAATCGATTCTTGAAAATGGGTGGCCGCGAAAAGCCTCTCGTCCCGGTAAAAGAACGTTCGCTCACCTTATTCCAAAACGAAAAACGGCTCGATCAACTCCTGATCACGAGTCTCTTCGATGACCACCGGTTAACCTTAACAATGATCCGTGCCTATTATGTCCCGGAACCACTCGGTTGGCGCCGTGGCCCGGGTCCTTCCGGCCACTGTTTGATCGTGGAGAATGCCGCGACTTGGGAGTCGTTCTGCCGTTACAACCAACAAGCCGGCTGCTGGTCCGCGGTCATTTATGGCGCTGGTCATCGTTGTATCGAAGGGGTCCGTTTCCTAGATGAGATCAGCAACGAAATCGGGGTCATTCAAAAAATCGACTATTTTGGCGACCTCGATGCGGAAGGGCTACGCATCCCGATATTCGTCGGCAACCGTTGCCGCGAGCTTCGCTTTCCGGAACCGCAACCATTGGAATGGGCTTACCACTGGTTACTCGAGCAGGGGCGTCCGGCGGTGACCGAGCGATCCGCCGAATCGAGCAGCGTCCAGTGGCTTCCCCTCTCTCTCCAACAACCGGTTCGTCAATTATTCGCTCAATCCCAACGGATCGCTCAGGAACATCTCGGTTGGGAAATGTTAGCCCGACTTCGCGGACTCAGCCGGTTTCGGGACCTGTGACCCGCTATTTTTCGAGATCAACCTCGAAAGGTCGGCACGACACGGACCGCGAAAAATCAACGCGGTAGGAGGCCATCGTTGATCAGCTGCGTCTTGAGGTCGCTGAGAGAGATCCGGTCATCATCACGCCGTTCAGCAACGGCTGCGAGGTCAGCCAGATCCTCCATGAGCTCCTCAAAATCCGCAATCGGGATGACAACGGCCACCTTCTGGCCATGATCATCGGTGAGAAACTGCGTCGTCATGCCCGGAGGCTACCACCGGAGCCCTCAGAAGTCCATTTTCCAGAGCGCATCTACTCCGAAGGAGTTGCGTCCTCGAGGCAGAGATCATGATGAATGGCTGAGCCAGCGCGCGTGCGCTCACTTCTTTCACTGCGTGGAGAAAGGCCAAGGGGTCAGCGCATGAAGTTTGGGATTTCATC
>JGI12210J13797_10086783_pt1 | contig 13982 bp, 10 predicted proteins | sample ElkSlonscriptome_3_FD_13797 | JGI IMG/M metagenome (IMG submission 13797)
CGGAGATCAAAATCATCACCGAGCCCGCTACTCTTGATACCAGAATGATCCTCGGAACATACCGCTCCCGATTGCCAAACAGACTCCCGATGAACACCACGAGAACCACTCCCCAGAATCCTCGACTGGAGTAGAGCGTATTGGCTACGGTCGGGTCTTCGTAGGTCAAAGCCACATTCAAAAGCAATGCTTGAAGGCCCAAGATGGAAGCTCCTACTGTGACCCACGGCCAGGCCTTCTTCGGGACTCGCCTTAGAGGCTCGTTAAAAAACGGAACAAGACCGAAAGAGAAAACCGCAACGAAAAAGAAAACCGCGATCACAAAACCCTGCCGTCCAAAAACGGGTGCCCATGCAGAAACGAGATTATCCGAAAAGGCAAAAAAGATGAGGGAGAGAGTCGCCCATCCGACCGCCGCGAATCCTCGTTTGCGATTCGCTGCCCCGCCCGGACTGATTCCCAATAGGATAACAGACAAGCCCGCGATAATGACGGCGACCCAACCGACGGCCGATAGTTCGGTATCGAAAAAAACGCTCGCGATGAGAGCGACGACAATCACCTTAGCCCCCATGGTCGGCGTCACGACGGAAACATCGCCCACCCGAATCGCCACAAACGTGAACGTTTGACCGAGGAAAAAGAATAAGGCGCAAATGATCGGCAAGTGAATCTGATTCCATTGAACTGGCTCGACGCAGAAAGGAATCAAAACCACGATCAACAGACCCATGGCCATATTGGAGAGAAAAAGCGTCCGCGTTAGGCCGACTCCCTCAACAAAACCACGTTTCAGAAAGAGCGACGAGAGCGCATAGAGAAAGGCCGCCACGACGGGCAGCAATAGAAAGAGGGTCATCGAATACTACGCCCCCAAGTGATCAGCGAGAGCCAAGCCCGAGAGTGCCGACCCCTCAATTCGGGGTCCTCCAAACGCATCGCCTATCAACCCAAGAGAGGCCTCATCGCTCCAATAAAACTTTTCCTTCCATACCTTCTGAGGAACATTATATCGCCAGCGATGAATCGCCGATGATTCAACCCGCGCCTTCAAATACTTCTCCGCCTCTCTCACAAGAATCGGAAGGCGCTCTTCATTCGGGGCATCCCAATACTTTCTCGCAAAGCCGGGTGTGCTGTGGACGGTGACCGCCGACACCTCGGGCGAGATGCCCTTCCGGGAATTATCGCCAATCCAGGAAACAATCTCGCTCTCCGGCTTGATCCCGCCCGGTTCCGGAAGACCACTCGGACCATCCAGCACGAGCAGACCCGCCAGGGAAGGCTCGTAGTCAATCTCTCTCAACTCGCGAAGATCGGCATCAGGCAAAACCACACCCGAATCTTCCAGGAGGACGAGAGACTGCGGCAGAGGCGGCGACAAAATCAAACGATCCGCTTCGTAACGAACACCTCCTTCGCCATCAGCACTCCATCCGCTGCCGGACCACTCCACCCCTGAAAGCCGCACTGCACGATCAACGTCCAACTCTGCGCCCAAGGCCTTTCCAACATCGGTCATTCCCGAAATCCCACAGTATCGTGCGTGCCCCTCCGGAGACGAATCCCAAGGTGCTTTCCGAAACCATTCTCGAATAACGCCTTTTTCGATCCATTCATCCACCCACTTTCCAAAGCCTTCCGTCCGCACAGTCATGAATTGCGCCCCATGATCGAGCCGCGCTCCCTCCATGCGGCGTGTAGCCATCCGACCTCCGAAGCCTCGGCCTTTCTCCACCACTTTCACTCGGGCACCCGACCGTGAAAGGCGGCTCGCGACCAAAAGGCCCGAGATACCAGCACCCACGACGAGATAGCTCTTTGCTTTTCCTTTCACCCTTCGACCTACTCCGAGTTCAATATCCCTTCCAGTGCCGCTGCCAACTCTGGATCAACAAATCGATAGCCGTCATCCTCCAGTTTACCTGGGATCGCGTCGACTCCCTCCATAAGCGTCGATAAACCCATCTCTCCGAAAACGACCTTCACCGCTGTTTTTGGAACCGGAAGAACGGCTGGACGATTCAATACTTTCCCAAGGGTCTTCGAGAACGTCCGGTTGTCGACGCGCTCAGGAGCCACAAGGTTGATCGGCCCCGAGAGATCGGAATCAAATAAGAGATGCTCGCAGGCACCCACATAATCCCGGATCGAAATCCACGGGAAAGGTTGCTCGCCCGTGCCAACTCTTCCGCCAACCCCCGCCTTAAAGACAGGAACCAATTTCGAAAGTGCGCCGCCGTTGGATGCGAGAACAACAGCGGTCCTCAAGAAACAAACCCGCGGCACAAACGAAGCTGCTTTCTGCGCCTCGGCCTCCCAATGACGGCAGACCCGGCTGAGAAAGCCCTCCCCGCTCTCCGCCTTTTCGTTGAGACCTGCCCCGAAATCGGTGGATGGGTAGTAATTGATCCCCGACGCTGAAAGAAAAACTTTCGGAGGCTCGCGGAGTTTCGATAAGCCATCGACGAGTAAACGGGTGGAGTTAATGCGGCTCGAATAAATACGTTCCCGAACCTCTCCCGTCCACCTCTGGGCTATCGGCTCCCCCGCTAGATGGATGATCGCGTCAAATCCTTCCAGCGGGGAGGCATCGAACGATCCCTCATCAATATCCCAAATGACATCTGCCTTGGAAGAGGAGCGGCTAATCAACGCCAACTCACAACCCCTCGCCTCCAACGAGGAACGAAGTGCCGAGCCTATCAAGCCCGTTCCGCCAGTGATCGCAATTTTTCGAACAGGATCCTTACCTACGTCTACCATGGGATGGGATGTGCGGAGAAAACGTGAATGCGCAAGTTCTTCAACCGTTTCATGATCATACCTTAGACCACCTATCGGGGTCGCCAAATACTTCAATGGTTTTCACATGAGCCGCGATCCGGTCGGCTAGACACATTTCACTGGGTGTCTCGACCGTGTAGCTCATCAGCGTAAAATTCTTGAGCAGGAAAATTTGCTCCGGCCACATGTCGCGTGTTTCCGGTAAGCTCGGAGGATGAATCAATGCCAGCTCCGTGGTCGGCCAGCCATCAATTTCTTCTCCCGGTTCAAGGCCAACGTGCTCCTCAATTGCCTCAAGAATAGCAGCCCTAGGGCAGAACAAATTTTTTCGATTGTGCTCGTAGAGATATCCACCAGTCGCCTCCCAGTCCTCGTGCAATCCGAGAGCGGCGCGAAAACGAAGACACTTCGACTCGAGATATTGGCAATGACTTCGAGCCTCCATCGTCTGCAAACTTCGATAGTCCCGATTGAGATCAATCCCCTCCGCCGTAGTTCTTGACCCAGCAAGGCAGCCCGCCGGGTTGAGCATCGGAAAAACCATCCAATTCTCATTTGTGGAAAAACCATCCCCTTTCAACGCTTCCAAAATGGCTAACGGACCTGCTGGCTCGTCGCCGTGCACACCGCTCGAAACGTAGAGCCAATCATTCTGGCTCACCTGCCGGGTGAGAACGGGCACTGAAAACTCCCCGACCACCACTGAAGATTCCGCATGAAACCCCTTTTCAAGTGCCACACGTTTCACCTCATCAAGATAATCCCGAACCGCTATTCTCTCTTCCTCAGGGAGCGGATCGCGTTCAATCTCCTGAATCGAAGTCATCGAGCGGCAACCCGCAAAGCCTGCTCCAAGTCGGCAATGAGGTCGGCCGACTCCTCAATCCCTGGGGAAAGTCGAACCAATTCGGGCGTTAACCCACTTGACACTTTCTTATCCTCTTCCATCGATGCATGACTCATCGAATAAGGGAGTTCGATCAACGACTCCACCCCACCCAGGCTCACCGCAAGCTGGAAAATCCTCACCGCTTTCACAAATTCCACTGGATCAACCCGCTCAGCGTCCAACTCGATGGAGAGCATCCCCCCAGGCCCCTTTTGCTGGCGCTCGACAATTTCCCGCTGAGGAAAGTCGGGAGAACCGGGAAAATAGACAGCCCCCACCTCATCACGAGACGACAGAAACTCGGCGATCTTGACCGCGTTTTCCTGGTGGGCCCTCATCCGGGCTCCCAGCGTTTTGATTCCACGCAAGACCAACCAAGCATCGAAAGGACCCTGCCCTAACCCAACCGAGGAGACAATGAACTCAATTTCCTCCGCATAGGTCTCGTCGCGACAAATGACCGCTCCCCCCACTACATCGCTATGGCCATTAAGATACTTCGTCGTTGAGTGCACGACAAGGTCGGCACCCATCTCCAGCGGACGCTGAAAGACAGGGGTCAGGAAGGTATTATCAACGACAGAAATGAGGCCGGACTCTTTGGCAATCCCCGTCATCGCCTCAATATCAACAATCCTCATCATCGGATTCGTCGGAGTCTCGATCCAGATCATTCGCGTCTCCGGACGAATCGCAGCCCGGACCGCAGCCTCATCCTCCATCGCAACCAGAGAGAAATTGACATTATACCGATCCAAAACCTTGAGAAAAAGCCGTAGCGTGCCTGCATAAGCATCCCGACCACAAATCACATGATCCCCAGCCTTCAACAAAAACAAAACCGCCTGGATCGCCGCCATCCCGCTGACACAAGCCCAAGCCCGCACCCCACCCTCAAGACAGGCCAAATTCTCCTGCAAAGCCCCCCGAGTAGGATGATCCACCCGCCCATAGTTAAAAGCAGGCGGCTCCCCCGGGACGGGAAAAGAAAACGTAGAGGAAGGATAGATCGGCGTAGTCACCGACCCATGAGTGTCATCCTGATAAACCCCCGCATGCACCGCAACCGTATCCAAACCCTGTTTCTTCAAATCCATCCGACCCTTGTAGCCAACCAACCCCCAACATGACCAGCGCAAATGAATATTTTTATGACTGTCATAAAATTCTTGACTTAATTGGTTAGAAGGTGGAAAAGATTACCCCATGAGAAAACGTCGCATGAGATTTCCTGAAAATATTAGCTATCAACATCTGATGAGCCGGACGATTAATGGTGAGGCACTTTTTGGGAATCGTGAGAAGGAGGTGTTGCGCAAGATGATCTGGCAGGTGGCCGATTTTTCGGGGATTCGTATTATTACTTATGCAGTCATGAAAAATCACTTTCACCTTCTCGTTGAGATACCGCCTCAAGATACCGCGGTATCCGACGAGGAGCTGGTGCGTCGATTCCGGGTTCTCTACCCGCGCCCAATGCCTTGGCAACCCATGACTGCCGAAGTTCTCGAGCAGCACTTGAAGAGTGGGTCGATCGAGGGGGATCAGTTGCGTAAATCTCTGACTAAGAGAATGCACGATGGTTCTATCATGATGAAAACCCTGAAACAGCGGTTCACGCGCTGGTTCAATCATACGCGTGACCGATTTGGACCGCTATGGTGTGAGCGGTTCAAAAGTGTGCTGGTCGAGGGGGATCGGTGGGCACTGCGAACGGTCGCGGCCTATATCGATCTCAACCCGGTGCGAGCTGGGATCGTGGATGACCCGAAAGATTATCGGTTTTCAGGCTATGGAGAGGCTGTTGCCGGCGGAAAATCAGCCCGGGCCGGACTTTCAATCGTTGACCGGGATCTAGCAGGATATCGGCAAACGCTTTACGGATACGGTTCAGAACCTGCCGAAGGAAAGGCCTCGTTCAGCCGTGAAACCGCGCTGCAGGTTTTGAGAACCGAACGGGGAGAAATCTCTCTCGCAGCAGCACTCCGCTGCCGGATTCGCTATTTCACGGACGGGAAGATCCTCGGTTCATCCGAGTTCGTCGATCAACATCTACAGCCTCAAGAAACAGAAGGCAAAAGGAGCCATCCGCACCCCATGAGCGGATCTCTCTGGATGGGATTGGCGGTAGCCCGTGGCATAAGAAAAGATCTCTTTTCGTAAAGACAGGGCGATATTGTTCGGCGCGCTGGACAATTTACGATCTCCGCGCTAGCTTCGCCTTCTTCTTATCTGATGGCCGCCGCGCGTGTAATTTTCATTCTCTTTCTTTGTGCCTTCTTCGCGGGCTGCGCCTCGAAGGTCCGGCCTCTCGCCGACGAAGCCGCAAAATCAAGGATTCCTTCCCTCGGATCAGAATCAACCTCGAATGAGGTAGTTGATACTGCATCTCTCTGGGTCGTCGATTTCGGCGATGAGGAATTGGAAACGCTAATCCGTTCAACTTTGGAGAATAATCCGGATGTAGCGGCCGCCACCGCGAGGCTCCGAGCCGCAACAGCGACGAGTCGTATTATCGGCGCGGATCGCCTCCCCCAACTCTCGGCTCAAGCCTCAGGCTCCCGCGGAAGATCCGTCAATCAGTTCCCGACAGCTACGGGTGGCGAGGAGCTGATTTCTCAAACCTCCAGCCGCTACGAGCTTGGGCTGCGACTTTCCTGGGAAATTGATCTCTGGGGAAAACTCGCCGACGCGCGCCAAGCTGCCCTTTTTGACCAAGAGGCTACTGCCGCGCAGCTGCGGGAGGTGCGTCTTGCCCTTGCGACGGCGACGGCACGAGCTTGGTTCCGCGCCACGGCTCTTCATCTCCAGCAACAGCTGGCCGCAAAACAACTCGAGGTTTCTCAAAAGAGCCTTCGGGCCACCGAAGATCGCGTCAATCGTGGTCTCCTCGGAAGTCTGGAACTGAGCCTTGCCCGCTCCCAGGTCGAGAGTTCAGCATCTACGCTGGAGTCACGAATCCGGGAGAAGCGCAATGCTTTGCGGCAGGTCCAAACTCTCACTGGGGCCTTCCCGGACGGAAACTTCACCCCCAGTGGAAATCTGCCCGAGCTGACAACCGCCCCACCCTCTCTGCTCCCCGCACAGGTGCTTGCCCGCAGGCCCGACCTGATCGCGGCGAGCCTCGAAATTTCTGCGGCTGATTCCCGGGTAAACGAAGCAGAGAAGAACTTGATTCCCAGCATTTCCCTAACGGGATCTTACGGAACAGCGAGCGACGATTTATCGGACTTGCTCGACAGCGATTTCACCGTGTGGAATCTCGCAGGCAATCTCTTGCAGCCTCTCTTCCAGGGTGGTCGCCTCCGAGCTGAAGTTCAAAGGCGAGAAGCTTTGCTCACCGCAGCGGTCGCCGATTTCGAGTCGACGCTCCTAACCGCCTTTCGGGAAGTGGAAGACACCCTCGATAGCGATTCCTACTTAAGGACAGCGTCTGCCCGGGCGCAAGAAGCGGCCCGACTTGCGCAAGAGGCTGCGAGTCTCGGCTTTGATCGCTATGAGAGAGGTCTGATTGAGCTTCTCGACGTCTTGGAGCTACAGAATCGCGCCTTCGACCTTTACAATCTCGCGGTCGATCTGCGCTTGGCTGCACTTTTAAACCGCGTGGATCTCTACGCCGCACTTGGTGGTGGCTTCGAGCCAGCCGAGGAACCCAACCTTTACGACGAGCCATGAAAAAAGTTCTCTTCCCGATTCTAGTCCTCCTCGTAGCAGGAGCAGTCTCTGCAATTTTGATCTTCTCCCGTCCCGATCCCACATCGCGACCTGTCGAAGTCGTCGAGACTCCCGTCATCACGGTAACAGCGCGGGCCGCAGACACGGTTCTCACTGTCTCTGGGCAAGGCACGGTTCTGCCCCAGCTACAGGCTACGGTGGCTGCTGAGGTAGGAGGTCGTATTCTCGAGATCTCAGAAAGTTTTGAAGTAGGAAATTTCGTAAGCGAGGGTGACCTACTCCTCCAGATTGATCCGACCGATTACCGGGCGGCAGTCGCCGAGGCAAAAGCCAATGCGCGATCTGCCGAAACCACTCTCGCCCAGGCCAAAGCAGATGCCGAGCAAGCGATCCGGGACCTGAAAGAGGTTGGCGTAAGCAACCCAACCCCACTCGCACGCCGAGAACCGCAGCTCGAACAGGCCCGCCTCCGCGTTGACTCGGCCGAGGCCGCGCTTGCGCTCGCAGAGACGAACTTAGAGCGCACCCGCATACGAGCCCCCTTCGACGGGTTGATCATCGAAAAATTTGCCGACCGAGGAGACGTGATTGCGAACCGGGGGACTCCCGTCGCCACTCTCTATGGCACTGAAGTCGCAGAAATCGAGCTACCGCTCTCACGACACGAATTGAGTCTTCTCGATCTTCCATCAGACCCGGAATCCATCGCCCGCTCTCGGGAGTCGAAACCCGAAGTCACCCTCACACTGGGGGAAGGAACGGAGGCAACAAGGGCCGTTGGATGGATTGACCGGCTGGCGGGCACTGCAGATCCCGTCACTCGATTGCGCATGGCTTTCGCTCTCGTGGAAGATCCGCTGAACCTTGGCGATACTATGGCCAGTCCTCTGCCCTTCGGCTCCTTTGTCTCTGCTGAAATTCAGGGGAAGAGGATTCATGACGCCTACCGCATTCCGGTTGTCGCCCTCATTGGAGAAAATCGCCTGAGAGTTGTTGATGGAGAAAACCGCCTGAGAGAGCGCTCGGTCGCTATCGCTCAAAGAACCCGTGACGAAATTGTTGTGACAGAGGGTCTGAGAGACGGCGATGAAGTCTGCCTCACCCCGTTGAAAATTTTCTCGCCGGGAATGCTCGTTCGCATCGAAAACGAGGATGAACCTGTCAACTTCTCTGCCGATTCGCTGAACGAGTCGACAACCGGTTCATGATTGCGTGGTTCGCCAGAAACGGGGTCGCCGCAAATTTGCTGGCTATCATTTTTTGTATCGGGGGAATCCTGGTCGCTCTCAGTATCAAGCTGGAGTTGTTTCCAAAGTTTTCCCTAGAAACGGTCCTCGTGACGGTCCCCTACCCGGGCGCGGCACCGGAAGATGTCGAAGAGGGCATATGCCTGAGGATTGAAGAAGAGATCCAGAACTTACAAGGTATCAAGAAACTGACCTCGACCGCGACTGAGGGACTCGGCGTGGTGGTTGCCGAGGTCCAGCGCGGCTACTCTCCGCAGCTCTTACTCGACAAAATCCGCACGAGGATCGACGCCATCGATAATTTTCCCGATGAGGCTGAAGAACCCATCGTCGAACAACCTGAGATCGAGCGCGATACCATCACCGTCGCAATTTATGGAGACCTCGAAGAACGCAGTCTCAAATCAATTGGCGAGCAGGTCAGAGATGAAATCGCCCTTCTGCCGGGTGTCTCTTCTGCCGAAGTTTCCGGCGTCCGCAATTTCGAAATTTCTGTGGAAGTCAGTGAGTTCAATCTTCGCAAATATGGACTTACCTTTGCCGAGATGTCGTCCATCCTGCGGGCCTCCTCGCTGGACCTTCCGGGCGGCTCGATTCGGGCAGAACAGGGCCAGATCTTGCTCCGAGCCAACACCCTGGCGAGAGACGGACCGGCGATCGGTGAGATCGTATTGCTCACCCGTGATGATGGCTCGATCATTCGGGTTCGCGACGTTGCCGAAATCACCGATGGTTTCACGGTCGATCCGCTGGTGACACGGTTCAATGGTCAGCCCGCGGTGATGGTGCGCGTTTTCGAAGTGGGCGAGCAGAATCCTTTGAATATCAGCCGCCAGATTCGCGACTACGTTGAGCAGGAAAGACTACAGCTCCCCGATGGAATCCAGATCGATGCTTGGCGAGATTTCTCGATTTATCTCCGGGATCGCTTGAATCTGTTGATCAACAATGGGGTGATCGGCTTCCTTTTGGTTCTCGGCGTCCTCGCTCTTTTCCTCCGCCCGCTCCTCGCCCTCTTTGTGAGTATCGGCATCCCGATCTCATTTCTGGCGACGATTCTGATTATGCCCTCCATCGGGCTCACGATCAATCTGGTCACGCTCTTCGGGTTCATCCTCGTGCTCGGAATCGTAGTGGACGATGCGATCGTTGTGGGCGAGAGCGTTTTCTCTGAATTTCAGAAAAACGGACCGGGAGTCGACAGCGCTATCCGCGGAACCCAGCGCGTCTCGATTCCCGTAACCTTTGCGGTCTTGACCACCGTAGTCGCTTTCTGCCCCATTTTCTTCGTCCCCGGCACAATCGGGAAACTTTTCTACGGGATACCAGCGGTGGTCATCCCCACCCTGCTTTTTTCGTTGGTGCAGAGTAAGTTGGTCCTGCCCTATCACCTGAGTCTCTGCCGAGTGGGGCAACGTGAACGAACCAAAGTCGGCGGAATCCGAAAAATCCAGCTGGCGATCGCCGATGGTCTCGAGCGCTTCATCGAGAAGATCTACCGGCCACTCCTGAAGAAAGCTCTCTCCTGGCGATATCTCACGGCCTCCGCCTTTATCGGCACCCTTTTTTTAACGGCGGGAGTTCTGGGAAGCGGCTGGGTTCGCTCGACCTTCCTGGCACCCGTGCCCTCCGACTATATCGTCGCTCTGATGAATATGCCGGAAGGTTCACCCTACGAGATGACTGAATCGAATGTAGGCAGACTCCGATCCGCTCTCGAGGAAGTGCGCGACGAGATTCGCGAGGAGGGCCTCCGGGATCCGATCCGCCATCTCTCGATAACCTTGGGAGGTTCACAATTTCAAGGCGGGGGGCCGGGAGGCGGCGGGGATCGTTCCAACCTAACGAATCAGGGAGAAATCGCTCTTGAGCTAGTCGACCCTGAGGTTCGCGATGTCTCCGCCCCTGACCTCGCAAATCGCTGGCGCGATAAAGTCGGCCAGCTTCCCGGTATCCGCGACCTCACGTTCCAAGCGGAAGCCGCTAATCCCGCCGGAAACGCGATCAACATCCAACTTACAGGCCGCAGTTTCGAAGAGCTGGAAGAAGTAGGATTGCGCATCAAGGATAAGCTGAACACCTACGCGGGCGTTTTTGACGTGCGCGATTCGTATTCAAAAGGAAAGGACGAGATCAATCTTCGGATCCTCCCGTCGGCTCGATCCGCAGGATTTACCCAAGCCGATCTAGCCCGACAGGTCCGGGGGGCTTTTTTCGGAGACGAGGTGCAACGGATCCAGCGGGGCCGGGATGAGATCAAGATCATGCTGCGCTACCCCGAATCCGAACGGAACAATCTCTCCTCCCTCGAGGAGATGTGGATCCGCAACAGCCAGGGCCAGCCCATGCCGCTTCAGAATGCAGTGAACCTGGAGATTGGAAAAGGGTTTGCCGAAATCAAACGCATCGACCGGAGGCGCGCGATTAACGTCTTTGCCGATGCGGATGAGGCCGTTACCAATGTGGGCGATGTGGTTCGGGACCTGCGCGAAAAGGTAATCCCCGGGCTGGAAAGCGAATTCCCCTCTGTCGACATTTCTTTTGAAGGGGAAAGCCGGGAGCAGCAGGACATACGGACGAGCATGGCTCGTGGTGGGGTGCTGGCCGCTCTCATTATCTACGCACTTCTGGCCGTGCCGTTCCGATCCTACACGCAACCGCTGATTGTCATGTGCGTCATCCCCTTCGGTGTGGTCGGCGCGATCGGCGGGCACCTCCTCACCGGGCAAGACTTCAGCGTTCTCTCTCTTCTGGGTCTCGTCGCCCTTTCGGGGGTAGTCGTGAACGACAGCTTGGTTCTCGTCGACTATATCAACCAGCAGGTGCGGGAGGGACATCCCCTCCTCCGGGCGGTCCGAGAGTCCGGGGTGCGACGCTTCCGCCCGGTGATCCTCACCTCGTTGACAACGTTCGTGGGCCTGATCCCGATCCTCCTTGAAACCAATCTTCAAGCGCAGTTCCTGATTCCGATGGCCACCTCACTCGCCTTCGGGATTCTTTTTGCGACGTTCATCACTCTGTTTCTTGTCCCTTCTGTTTATTTGATTCTTGAGGACATCAAGGACCTGTTTCGAAAGGAAAAAAAGGTGTCATCGTAGATCTTCCCTACGACTCGGGCGGGGAATCAATTGCTGGCCGAAAAAGTATGGGAGTGATCCAGAGGAGCGCAGCAGCGATTCCGTAATAGACCGCCCATTGCGGACCGTCGAACAGTGTCTCTCGATAACCTGAAGAGGAAAATTGAAAACTGTGAATGAATCCGACCAGCGAGAGAACGGCACCCACCATAGCCCATCCCGCCGCAACCTTGAATCGATTATCAATGATCCCGCAGACAATCGCCGAGAGAATCATACAGGTGTAGAGATAACCCGCGTTGAGGGCAAAAATACCATCAATAAAGAGTCCTTGCGCACTGTAAACTGACTCCTGAATGGGCAGCTCCTCCCCACCCGGCCCAAATCCCAGCGAAGACCAGGTCCGCTGCATTACGAGAAACGTGAAGGCGGCTAGTGCGGGAACAAACCCGATGGTCACTGCGGGAATGTGAGCACGGGGGACGGTTTCAAACGCTTGGCTCGCGATCGTAAGCCCAATCCATATCAAGATCGCCATCCCCGCCTCGATGGGAACGAGTCCGGATAAAAAGCTGACGGTCCCGGTGCAGAGAATCACGGTGAAAACGATCCCCGTCAGACTGCTATAGCCAGCACGGGCACCGATTTTCTTCCATCCGGGATGTCCCACATAGATCGTGGTCGGAAAAGGTGACCCGAATAATCCGGTCAGAATTGATCCCGCTCCATTGACCATCAGAGGACCTCGAACCGGGTAGGAATCCCCGGCGGCCGCGGCGGACTCGATGTTCATCAAAGAACCCATCAGACTCAGGAGGCCCATGGTCAGAATCACCGGAAAATAAGGCAGAAGGAAGGGCAAGGCCGCAATCATCTCACCGACAGCGGGCACGGGAAGAAAGAGCCCAAGATGGCCAGTGGAAACGCTGAGTCCGGCGGCGGGCCCCTCGCCCGTGACCCAAAACTGTGACCATGCGAGAAGGATCCCGAGGCCTAAGACTACAACCCCGCCGGGAATCCCTGCCTTGATCCGCATTTTCCCAAAATAAAAAATCAAAGTGAGAAACAGGGTGACAAATCCGACAAAGGGAAACGCATAGGCCCGGAAGAAGTAATCCGTTCCAATGAACAATAGTCCGATCCCCCCGATAGCCGACAAAAGAGCCGCCCGAGGTGTAATCTTACGGATCCAGCCCGCAAAAAAAGAGCCGATGAACTCAATCGCTCCCGAGACGACTGCTGCGAGAATGCCCGCCCCCCAAGCGACTCGGATCGCTTCGGCCTCACTGGCTCCCGAAGCAACAGCTTCCAGCTTCACTGGAAGCATCACCCCGAAGGTAAAGATAATGATCGTGAATAAGTTGATACCGTAAGGAAGCGCACACACATCGGTCCTTCCCTCTTTTGCACCGACCTTCCTCGCTAGACGCGAAAAATAAAGATTTCCGATGAGAAGGCCCACCGCATTCCCCGGAAGAATCCGTGTGAGGAAAAACTCCAGATCAAATCCTATGACGCCAAGCGCCAAGGAATTGATCAGCAAGAGCATGATCAAGTTGTCGAGTCCCAGCGCGAATAAACCGTCTACATCCCCTTTCACGAAACGTTTCATGACCGGAGGATCGACTCCTATCGACTACGGCGCAAGCTCTATGGGAGACTGCACGACCGTCGCGCGGAAGAGGCGCGGCACCTTCTCTCGACCACTACCCTAGAAAATTCTCATCAACGGATTCTACCCGTTGAACGATTACGCCCTTTGCAGGAACGAAAAAAATCTAAGATTCCCGGCCGTGCCGTGCCACTGCCAACGCCGCGTTTGCAGCAGCCTCGATGTCCCGCTCCGATGCACTCTTCGGAATCCCGAACAAGGTATTGACTTCAACCTTCAAAATATCAGCCAACAAAAGGAGCTCCGCATCATTGACCCGCCGTATGCCCGCCTCAATTTTCGATAAGCCTGCACGAGACAAGTCCCAGCCTCGATCCCCGCACTGCGAAGACATTTTCTGCTGGGTGATCCCGCGGTCCATCCGGATTTTGCGGAGGTTACCTCCGATTAGGTTCTTTTTCATAAATTTAAGGGTTTTGAGGGTTTTGAGTTTTCTTGTAAATAGACGAGTATGGGGGATTTCCCCATAGACTCAAGTGTCAATATCGTAACATTCGAGTAGAAATCACTGAAAACAGCCGAGATCAAACGCGGGCCGTAAGATTTTTGGTAAGAAAACTCGTTGACAACCTCGGAAAGTCATTCACTCTCTTCGGTTTTTCGCCATGAAAGTCGTCTCCTCTATTAAGTCGCTG
>JGI12210J13797_10016882_pt1 | contig 13980 bp, 11 predicted proteins | sample ElkSlonscriptome_3_FD_13797 | JGI IMG/M metagenome (IMG submission 13797)
CGTTGCAGTTCACGCCTCACCGAATAGTATTTCTTCCACTAAAAACCCTGTAGAGCCCGAAAATTTAAGGTTTACAGTGTACGAGGGCGTATTTATTTTTTCAGTGCAAGCAGGAGTACGGGGATGGGGGCTTTATCGAAGAGCAGTTGATATTTCGTTTTGAGCTCTTGATTGCGGGCGGTTTCTGTAGAGGTTGTTTGCTCTTCGAGCAGGGCTTGGTCGGATGCGCAGTTGCCTCCTTCGGTGATACCACTGCTCCGGGCATTAAACGCGAGGCAACCGTAGGGTTTGTGATGCCGTGAGATACTGCATCCTCGGGGACCCGTCCGGTAAAAGGGACAGGTATAGGTCCGCCGCAGAGAACGCCGTCCATCTCCTATGTCCTGATCCAGTCGGAATTTTTTTACACACTCCCTTAATTCCTGAAAAAGTTCCTCGTTCCATCGATTCTGGTTTTGGAGCCATTTTTTGAGATCCAAAGCTTCCACTGGAGAAATTTGCATGGAATTTGACAGAAACGTACAACAGATTCCTGTGCAGGATCCACAATGCTGTCCTTGATCGGCTCGCCTCTGCATTTCCGCAATCAGAGATGTGCGCCGGTCGGGGGCGGAGGGGATTACGTTTTCCCCTGCTGGGCCTTCCATGACTCGTATTCCTTGAGAGTTCCGGGATAATCCACAATTTCTCCATCCCGGATGTCCAGTATCCGGGTGGCCAGACTGACGATGAATTCCCGGTCATGACTTACGAAAACCACAGTGTTTTCAAACAGACTCAGGCCATAGTTCAGGGATTCGATGCTTTCCAGGTCCAAATGGTTGGTGGGTTCGTCCAGCGCGAGCACATTGCCCTGCTGCATAATCATGGCGGCCACGATCAGTCGTGCTTTTTCTCCTCCGCTGAGGACCTCACAGGGTTTGAATACGGATTCCCCCTTGAAGAGCATCCGGCCCATAGCGGATCGCAGTTCCGTTTCTTTCTGTTGTTCATCTGTACAGAATTTGGACAGCCAGTCGATCGCTTTTTTTCCGGGTTCCAGCAGGGTCATCGCTTCCTGAGGGAACACGGACAAATCCACGGTTTCCCCACGGGTTACCGTCCCGGTATCGGCTTTCAGCTCCCCGCAAAGTATCCGCAACAAAGTGGTTTTCCCCACACCATTGTTTCCGATAATGGCCACTTTTTCACCCGGGCCAAAGCTGGCACTAAAGTTTTCAAACAGCGTTTCGTCGTAGCGTTTACTCACATTTTCGAGTTCGAACACCCGGTCACCCAAACGGTTTGCGGATTCAAAGCGGATATAAGGAGATACCCGGGAAGAAGGTTTCATTTTATCCACTTCAATTTTTTCGAGCTCTTTCTGGCGGGAGGTTGCCTGACGGGCTTTACTGGCATTCGCCGCGAATCGGTTGATAAAACTGCGGAGTTCATCGATACGTTTTTCTTTGGTGGCGTTTTCACGGGAACGTTTTTCCATGAGCATGGCGTTGGTGGTCATGAAATCATCATAATTTCCGGTAAACATGCGTATTTCCTGATAATCCAAATCTGCGATATGCGTGGGGACAGCGTTCAGAAAGAAACGGTCATGGGAAATCACGATCACGGTACCCACGTATCCCTGCAGAAAGGTCTCCAGCCAGTCACGACTGGCCATATCCAAATGGTTCGTCGGTTCGTCGAGTAAGAGCACGTCAGGTTTTCCGAACAACACCTGTGCCAACAGCACGCGTAACTTAAGACCGGCGGGAAGGGTGGCCATGGGCTCTTCGCGTTTATCATCCGGTAGGCCCAGTCCGTCGAGCATCTTGGCGGCATCAGTTTCCATGGTATACCCACCCGCTTCTCCATATTCCTCTTCGATGAGGCCAATCCGTTCTTCTTCTTCAGGGGTCAATTCGGCAGCCGTGTAAAGATGCTCACGTTCGAGGTGCAGCTTCCAGAGCAATTCATTTCCCTGATACACGGTGTCTATCACAGACTGTTCGTCAAAGGTGGTATGGTCCTGTCGTAGAAAGCCCATCGTGCAGCCGCTGTCCAGCGCCACCTCGCCAGCCGAAGCCTCCAATTGACCGGACAGGATTTTCATAAACGTTGATTTGCCCGAGCCATTGGCCCCAATCAGGCCATAGCGGTTTCCAGACCGGAATTTTACACTTACATTTTCGAAGAGGGTTTTTTCACCATAACGCATGGTGAGCGAGACTGCAGAAATCATGTGGATACCTTAAGATTAGATCAAAATTGTGATGCGTCCTTCTGGCAAGAGAGGGGCGGGGAGGCAATGCAAAAGCGGAGATTTTCGTTTGAGGATAGCTTTATGTGATGATCTAGTCTAATGGAGACGCATGGATAAAAAATTATTTTCAGAATTAAACCTCTCCGACGGCATGCTTAAAGCGGTTCAGAAGATGGGCTTCGAAGCGGCAACCCCCATTCAGTCGGAATCAATCCCCCCTTTGCTCGAGGGTCGCGATATGGTCGGTCAGTCTCAGACCGGCTCCGGAAAAACGGCGGCTTTTGGTATTCCGGCGATCGAACGAATCGATCCGGAGTCCAAAAGAACTCAAGTATTAATCCTCTGTCCCACCCGCGAATTGGCCCTGCAAGTTGCGGAAGAAATTGCCAAATTGACACGGGGCAAGCCCGGGGTGCGCGAACTTCCCGTTTATGGGGGGCAGTCGTATGACCGTCAACTGCGTGGATTAAAAAAAGGAGCGCATATTGTGATCGGGACCCCGGGTCGGGTGTTGGATCATTTAAACAAAGGCACTTTAAAACTTCACGAGTTAAAATCCATTATCCTGGACGAAGCTGACCGCATGTTAGACATGGGGTTTACCGAAGAAATTAATGCCATTTTAGATAAGATGCCGGAAGAACGTCAAACGGTTCTGTTTTCAGCGACAGTTCCCTCCGGGATTCATCGGCTGATTAAAAAATTCACCCAAGATCCGGTTTGGGTAAAGATTGAGGCTTCCGAACTTACGGCTCCGGAGATTGAGCAGGTTTGGTATGAAGTGGACCGTCGAAGCAAACTGGAAGTGCTGTGCCGATTAATTGATTTTGAAGATGTTCGATACGGCATTATTTTTTGCGCCACTAAAATGATGGTGGATGAGCTCGTGGAACATCTTTCGGCACGTGGATACATGGCGGATAAGCTGCATGGAGATATGTCGCAGCAAATGCGCGAGCGTGTAATGAACCGCTTCCGTAAAAAAACTATCGAATTTTTGGTGGCGACCGATGTGGCCGCACGTGGATTGGATGTGAAAGACATTGAAGTGGTTTTTAATTATGACGTACCGAATGACGGGGAAGATTATGTTCACCGGATTGGCCGTACCGGCCGTGCGGGGAGTAGTGGTAAAGCGGTAACCCTGGTTGCCGGCCGTGAAGTCTATAAACTGCAAAACATCATCCGATTCACCAAAGCCAAAATTAAACGATCCACGATCCCAACCATTGATCAACTGATGGAGCAACGGGCGAATGTATTTTACGACAGCCTCTGCACCGTTTTACAGGAGAAAAAATACCACAATCACGATGAGTTGGTCGACCGGTTGCTGGATTTGGGTCATAATCCCACCGAAATCATTTCCGCGCTGATGGATATGTTGGATAAATCCAGTGGAAAGCCCCCGCCTGAGGAAATTCGAATTCCGACGAAACAGAATTCCCGGAAAGAACGAAATTCCCGTGAACGTTCTCCGCGGGATCGCAAGTCAGGAGAACGCAAAAAAAAGGAACGTCGACGGAAAGAACGTGAACCTTTTGAACGCTCGGAGTCTCCGGGAAAAGAGTCTCCTCAACCGGACACTCAGGAAATAGGACCTACGCGTAAAATCACGTTGAGTGTTGGCCGTCAGCATCATATTAAACCGGGCGACGTATTAGGTGTTATTCTGGGAGCCACAAATATCAACCGTTCAAAAGTCGGTAATATCAAACTCCATACCGGGAAAACCGATATTGAAGTGTCAAATGAGGTTGCGGATAAAGTCAAAGATAAATTATCCGGCATTAAATTTAAAGGATACCGCCTCAAGGTTACGGAAGGTCCTGACAACACCTAGTCCTCCTTTCTCCGTCATTTCTTTGATCGTACCGAAAAGGCGTTTATCGAATACAAGCTATGAAAATAGGCGGGTACCATTTTCTAAGACGTCTTGCTCCGGCGTACGGTCCTCATTACGGAGTGGCTGCCCAAGGCTGCCTGAGAGGGATGGGGTTGATTTATGTGATTTCCTTTTGGTCTTTGGCCGCTCAACTCGTGGCGTTGAGCGGAAATTCAGGCCTAATGCCTGCACAGCTTGTCCTGTCGTTCTACCGACAGTTGTCCGGTGATTTAGCACCGCTATATTTTCCAAGTGTATTGTGGGCCAGTCAGCAGCCTCTCATGTTGTTGGGGGTGACGGGGCTTGGAACGTTAGCAGGTCTTTGCCTTCTTTATGGGTTTTACCCCTGGATTTCCGCACTTATCAGCTGGGTATGTTGGGTTTCACTTTTGCAGGTCTGTCAGCCATGGATGTCCTTACCGGGCGATGCCCTCACGGCAGAAACGGGGTTGATACTATTAGGGTTGATCCCGCCCCTGTGCCGCACCTATCCTCCCGTGCATAAAATGGGATCACGGATTACGTCCATCATTCTGTTAAATGCTTTATTATGTAAAATTCTGTTCAGCAGTGGCCTGGCAAAGCTCTCTTTTGGGGATGTGCATTGGGCAGACGGCACCGCTTTGTATTATTTTTTTGAGACGCAACCTTTTCCCACAGTGGGGGCGTGGTATCTACATCATTTACCGGGTGTGTTGCTGAAATATGGATTATGGGGAATGATGTTTATTGAATTAATCCTCCCGTTTTATGTAGTGCTTCCGCGGACGTTCCGCAATATCCTTGCGGGTGGGGTCACGTTACAATCGTTGATTTTGATGCTTACCGGTCATTTCGGATTTTTACCGCTCCTCATGTTCCTGCTGGCCTTCGGGCTGGTGGATGATGTCTCGTGGAGAAAAGTACTTCCGGCCTCGTGGGCGCCTCCGGCAGCTGTGAGTATTCATCAGCCGGGGTTTCTTTCTGTTCTCATATTGCTGGGAATGTTGCCGCTAATGATTTGGCAAACTTCTCTCCGAAGTCCGAGCAATGTACCGCGTCCATGGAAATGGATTGAAGCCGGACTGGAAAGGGTGCATGCCGCGAATCGTTATGCGCTCTTCTCGGAGGTGCATGAACAACGCAAAGAAATTTCCATTCAGGGAAGTTTAGATGGAAGACAATGGATTGAATATCGTTTCCGCCTCAAACCCACAGATCCCCGAAGTTTGCCGATGATGCCCATCCTGCACTTACCCCGCTTGGATCAGGCCTTCGAACACTTGGCGGCAGAGATCGATTCGACCGGACAGGCCCAAACGCCTCTTTGGCTGTTGCGCCTGATGGAAAAACTCTTAGTAAATGACCCCTCGACCCTTTCGCTTTTCCCGGTTAATCCTTTTCCGGAAGAACCTCCTGCCTATTTACGATTAGCGGTTTATGAGTATACCTTTGCTGATCCGGTGACCCGTCGCAATGAAGAGGTGTGGTGGGAACGTAGGTTTATCGGATTTTATGGTCCGGTTTTTTCAAAACAGAATCCGGTCCCAATTCCGAAAGAACCTACTCCGCAGGGGCCGGCCTCGCAGGAGTGATGGTAAGAGTTTGAATACGTCTTTCCGTTGCTTTCTTAACCCGGATTTCATCTTCATCACAACGAATGGTTTCTCCTTCAGATGGAATCCTGCCTAATGTGGCTAACAGATATCCTGCGATGGTGTCGTAATCCTCCTCCTCGGGTAAGCTCAGCCCAAGTTCTTCATTGGCTTCATCTACCGGCATGGCCGCATCGACTTCAAACACCCCGGCCCGGACCTCGGAAAACGCTTTAATCTCTTGATCGTGTTCATCTTCAATTTCGCCGACCAATTCCTCAAGAATATCTTCCAGGGTTACCACTCCGGCCGTTCCCCCATATTCATCCACAGAAATCGCCGTATGAATTTTCTGTTGTTTCATCATGCGCAACAAATCGCTGATCGGCATGGATTCCGGTACAAAGGTGGCGGGTTTCATTAATTCTTTCAGAGGTTCCTTTATTTTTCCCGCGGCAATAGCCTGAATGAGGTCTTTGACATGAACCATCCCCAAAACTTCATCGTAATCGTCATGAAAAAGCGGGAAACGGGAATAGGGGGAATCCTGAATTTCGCGAACCGCCTCCTCAACCGAAAGAGTGTCCTCCAGTCCAAACATTTTTACCCGGGGCGTCATGACTTCACGGGTAATGGTTTCACCAAATTCCAGGGCGGACCGAATAAAGTATCGTTCTTCCGCATCCAGCTCATGATCACGGGTTTGCTCAACCAGGGTGAGAATTTCATCTCCGGCACTCGGGCGGTTTCCTGTATCCTTGTTATGGGACAACTGCAAATGGAGCATACGTTCGACCAAGGTAATGATAAAGGAAAGAGGGAAAAGGACTCTGTAAAAAAGATCGGCGACAGGCAGGCTGAACAATGTGATTCGATCCGCATAATATTCGGAGAGCACCAGAGGCAGGCTGGTTGCAAATAAAATATAGACGATACCCCAGGCAACAATGACCGCTCCTCCAAGGGCACTGAATTCTCCGAACAGTTGTAAATACAGAAGAACTGCGCTTGCGATGGTGAGGATCTGAAAGACTCCTCCGATCAAAGTCATCATTCCGAAAATTCCCGGCCAATGGGATTCCCAGCGTTCTGCGTTTTTCTTGAATCGTGGAGAAATTTCTCCCAGACGGGTAAATCCCGCATCCTGACTATGCCGGAACGAACGCAGCAGAGAGTTGAAAAATGTGACTCCGATAAGAGACGCGGCACAAGACATTAAAAGCGGGTTCATAGAAAAAAAGGTCCGTGTTGGTGATCAAAAGCGTCGTGTACCCATTGAGTTTCAAGAGTCAGCATTTGGTTTTTGCCTTCGGGAGTCTCGTCTTCCGCCCCCATAAGATGATGGCATCCATGTGCGAGATAGAGGGCTAATTCCTGGTCCGGAGAATCGCGTAATCGACCTTCTTCATAGGCCTGCTGGACATTTACAATCACTTCTCCCGTGGCCTCAGCTTCCGGATAGGCAAAACTGATCACGTCCGTGACGGTATCCTTACCGAACCATTCTCGGTTCAGATCTTTGATCCGGTCATCCGTTAACACGACGGAAAGTTCCTGCCAGTTCATTTCAGGAGCCAATGCTTGAACTTTTTTCATAATCCAACAGGCATAGGCTGTTAGTCGCTCCCCGTCCACGTTGTAGTGTTCCTGTTGGCTGAGAATTTCAATTTTCATCGTGTGGGGGATTTTTCTCCTCTCCGGAATCCTGAGGCAATGGTTTATCCAACTCCTCCGGTTTTTCATTTTTAGGATAGGCGACCCGTCCGTGTAACATATTGTTTAAAGAAAAGATAAAGGAGCGCCGGATCATGTGAATCTGAGACATGGTTAAGTCGCAATGATCCAACTGTCCGTCATTAATTTTCTCTTTGAGAATTTCATTTACCAGCCCGTCAATTTGCCCGGGTTTATTTTTATCGATGGTTCTGGAGGCGGCCTCCAAAGAATCCGCCAACATCAGAATTCCCATTTCCGCACTGCGGGGGGGCGGACCGGGATACCGGTAATCTTCTTTTTTGATTTGAACTTTGTCGGCATCCTCTGCCCGATCTTTTGCCCGGTGATAAAAATACTGAATCACGCTGGTTCCGTGATGTTGTTCAATTCCCTCCACAATAACGGCGGGAAGTTTATAACCCCGTGCCAAACTGACCCCTTCTTTAACGTGTGAGATAATCAGGAGCCGGCTCATGCTGGGAGAAAGCTCGTCGTGAGGATTTTGACGTCCCTGAGCGTTTTCAATAAAGAATTCGGGTTTACTGAGTTTGCCAATATCATGATAATATGCACAAACGCGTACCAACAAATCATTGGCCCGGATTTCTTTTGCTGCTGCCTGGGAAAGGTGGGCCACCATGAGGCTGTGATGATAGGTGCCCGGAGCTTCTAATGCCATCCGGGAGAGGAGGGGGTGACTCATATCGGATAATTCAAGTAATCGAATATCCGTCGTCACATCAAACATCCATTCAAAGGGACTGATGAGAAGTAAAACCATGAGGGAAACCACGAGTCCCGAGAAAAACGCAAGCAAGCCGTGCTGGGCCACGATGGCAGCCGGAACCAGATCAAGGCTTCCCGTTCCTATTAGGATCAGTGCCTGAATCCCCCCAATCCAAAGCCCGGCGCGGAATACATTCGATCTGCGGTGAATCGCCCGTACGCTTATCGCCGAGGTGATAGCGACACACATCCCGCTAAAGAGGATTACCAGTTCCATGTCATGCCGCATGGCTAGCGCCAAACTACTTGAGAAGCCCACGGCCAGACCCAAACGCGGTCCGTACAGGATGGTTCCGAGCATTGGGGCAAGGGCCAGGGGTAACATGGCCTGCACAAAATGACCCGGTATAAGATTCATATGAGCAGACAAATACATAAGCCCCTGACCCATCAGTATACTGGTTAAGGTAAGGACCACCCATAAAAACAGCCGATTGGTCTTTTTAAAGGATGGGGCTTCCAAAAGGTAGAGAAAGGCCAAACTCACGGCCAGCCCCACAGCCAGATAAAGGCCCTGTCCGATGATCTTCGCAAATTTGGTTCTGCCATCCTGCAGTTGAATTATTTTCTGCTGGTGTGAGTTCAGATCCTCTACGATTTGAAGAGTAATCGGCATTCGCGCTTCCATAAGGGTGGCACCCTGGCGACGGAGAATTCGAACCGGCTCCACAACACTGATGGCCGCTTCACGNGCTTCACGGGTAGCCGCACTGTCAATTTCCAGGTTGGGCTCCAGAACTTCTAATAATAGTTGTTCGACAAATGCGGACTGGGGGCCGGTAAGACTCAACTCTTCCTGGAGAGCCATGGAGACGGTTACCGCAGCTTCCGAAGGAGTGGGGAGCGATTCCAGGTCCCGCGTATCCATGCTTCCGGACAACCGCACTTTGCCCGTGGTTGCAACTCCCTGAAAGTAGGACTCACGATCGTCCTCTGAAATTAATCCGCTGTTCCACATTTTCACAAGCTGACCGCGTAGTAGCGGAGCGAGTTCTTCGAGAGATTCCTTGGAAAAAATGACCGGAAGCCCGGTTAAACTTTCTTCGAGGCCCAACATGTTCACCATGTCGGTAAAATCGCTTTGCATCTCCGCATTCCCTGGATCTTCGGCAACAGGAATGGCCATCATAAACAGGTTATCCACTAAACGGGTGGCATCGTTCAGCTCCAGAGTTTCTACCGTCAATATTTGCGGGACCTGTTTCATTAACCTTTCCCGCTTTAACTCGGTGGCGGAAAGATCAATGGTTTCAAAATCCACTTCGGCCATCGCCGTATTTGGAGCAAGTTGACCCGGTGTCAGTCCGGTCAACACCACCCCACGCCCTAAATTCAGCAGGAAAAGTAAAGAGAACAGAGTGAACAGATAGCAGAGAGCAATTTTACTGCTCAGCCAGCTTTCACCTTTTTGTGCCTGTTTGGTTTTAGCTTGGGTGCGCTTATGGCGTGACCGGGAAAGTTTGGGGGTGTCATTCATAAGAAATTCAGGAGGCCGGGTTGAGGGAGGGGGCCCGCATGTCACGGTATGCGCGGATAATGCGCTGAACCAATGCATGACGAACCACATCGTCTTCGGTCAGGGAAACGAGAGCGATACCCTGGATGCGCTCCAGAGCCACCATCGCTTCCCGGAGTCCGGAACGTTTATTTCCGGGTAGATCTATTTGAGTTGAATCTCCATTCACCACACAACGACTGTCATAGCCCACACGGGTAAGGAACATTAACATTTGTTCCTCGGTAGTGTTCTGAGCTTCATCGAGTAAAATAAAACTTTGATTCAAACTCCGCCCCCGCATGTAGGCAAGGGGAGCGACTTCTATGACCCCCCTCTCTATAAATTCAGAAATGGTAGCCGCATCCAGCATATCGTGGAGCGCATCATAAAGTGGACGCAGGTAGGGTAAAACTTTTTGTTGAAGATCTCCGGGAAGAAACCCCAGGGATTCACCTGCTTCCACGGCGGGCCGGGTGAGGATAATTCGGTTCACTTCGCCCTTCAGCAAAGAGGAGACCGCCATCGCCATCGCCAAATACGTCTTTCCCGTGCCGGCAGGGCCGAGTCCGAAGGTAATATCGTGCTCCAAAATCTTTCGCATGTACTGCGCCTGTCCCAGGGTTTTGGGAAGGATGGGGCGTTTACTGGAGACCACCGTAATTTTCAAATCCCCCATCTGGCGTAAGTCGTGTTCTTTTCCTTCAAGAAAATGCCGTAACAGGTATTGGCGGGTGGGACCCCGTAAATCCGCCCCTTGAGAACGCAGGTAACGTAACAATTCAATAAAACGTTCTGCCTGATCCAGTTTTTCAGGATCTTCTGCGGAAAGTTTCAACCAGTTGTCCCGGGCCGTACACTCTACCTCCAAGGCACGGCTGAGATCGCGAAGTAAACCACCACGCGGTGCAAGTAACTGATCGCTTTCGCCAGGACTGGAAAAATAGAGTGTTTTCTCGGACATCATAAAGAACATTTCGGCCCCGTGAATCTATCGGGGCCGAATACAGTTCTATAAAAAATACAGGTTTGAGGTTCGTTTCCTAGTGAAAAGGGACGAAAATGCAAGAAAAGACCGCTAATACTGCATGGCCCAGACTTTAAAGAAAAAGATCCGTCCCTACACGGATGTTATCCGGGTTAAGAACTCTTCAGCGTTTTAAAGCGGAAGGAGGTAAAGATGGCAACCATTCCAAATAAAATGGCAAAGACACCTGAAACTTGAATAAGTACTTTCACAGAAAGCAACGGGGCGGAAAGCAAGACCACCCCGAATAAAACGGAAAAAAGACCGGAAAGGATCATCCATCCCTCTCCTTGAATCTCTTTTCGGTCCCGAATCGCGACATAAATCTCCAGGGATCCGGAAACAAGAGAATGAATGGCGAGAATGATAATTAAAGTCACTCCTACAATGGCTCCAATCAGTAAAGGATGTCCGACCACAAAAATCCCCACCAACAAGGTAAGAAAAGCCCGTACGATCGTCCACGTACGTGATTCTACTTTATGAGAGAACCCCAAGACCAGAGCCATCATACCATCTACCATCAAAAATATTCCGAGGACCCAGCAATAACTGGCCAGGGTGATTCCGGGAACCGTCAATGCGTAAATGCCAATGAAAACAAGTAAAATACCGCGGATCAAAAGTACCCACCAGTTCTTTGCAAACTGTTTGATAAGAGAATCGGTTGAAGAGGTGGAAAGCGGGACGTTTATATTATCCATAAGTAGGCTCGTTGGGTAAGAATTTTCAAAGATCCGCTTATACCTTATTTAATCAGAAAAAGCTATGGTTGTTTTTCAGGGATTATTTACTCATTTTTTCACTTTCTCATTCACTCATAAACTCATTCGCTCCAGGCCACCTGATCTACAGCGGAATCTGAAGGAAGCGTATAGATCAGCGGGACGATGTCCTTCGAATCGCTGGTAAAAGCCCAAACTTCCACAGAAATATATTTTCCGGGGAGGGGATTTTCATAACAGTGCTCCACGGTAAATACCACCTTTACCCCACGTTCTCTCATTTGAGTAATTGCCTCCCGGAAATAAACGGGGATGAATCCTATGGGGGTTAACTCTTTGTCTTTTAAAGCCTGATCGGGTGATTCGATCTGTAGAGAAGTTCCCGGGGAGGGGAGCACTTCCGGAACCAATCCGGCCAAGTGTATGAGACCGACATACACCTGATGAGATTCGGCGAACAGGGCTCCTGAGCACAATAATAGGATACAAATGAAATTTCGCATGACAGACTCCTTAGGGTTGAGGTTCTATCACCCGAAAGCAGCCGGATCCGGATTTTCCGCGGAAAAAGCAAAAAAAAGAGAGGTGGAGCAGGGAGAGGGACCGGGTTGCCGATTTTCCGCCTGCCGAGTGCTGCCTCAAAAACTCCGGAAGAAGGTCTGTATTACAGAAGGCCCACTTCGCGGTAATATTTTTCGGCTCCAGGATGCAAGGGTGCATTTCCACCTGTAAGCATGCCTTCCGGGCTTAACCCTTGTAGAGCCGGGTGTTGAATTTTAAGGGTTTCCAGGTTTTCAAACACCGCTTTTACCACATCATAGACGATGTCATCGGGGGTGTCCGATCGGGTAACCAATGTGGTCAGCATCCCAATGCTTTCCACTTCGCCGTCCTGAATTGCCTGAGGATATACGTCAACCGGAACCTGGGTAATGGCATAGTAGGGGGCATCCACGATCAGGTCCTCCATTCCGGTAATCGGGACAAATCGCACCTTGCGCCGGCCGGTCGAAGCTTCGGTAATCGATCCGTTGGGATGACCCACGGTAAAGAAATAAGCATCAATCCGGTTATCCTGCATCATACTGGGGCATTCTGTGACGGTTAGCGATTCCGCCTGGATGTCCGTATCGGGGTTGATCCCTGCTGTTTCAAGAATGGCCATCGCATTACCCCGGTGACCGGAGCCGGGGCTTCCCAGATTAATGCGTTTTCCTTTCAGATCGGCTATCGAACGAATCCCGCTGTCCTCTGCTGCAATTAAGGTTATGACTTCCGGATGCAGGCTGAACACAAACCGCAATTCTGTTTGCGGATCTCCTTCCCAATTGCTGAGTCCGTTGTAGGCCTGATATTGACGGTCTGACTGCGCAATTCCAAAGGTGACGGATCCGTTCATCACATCGTTGATATTTTGTACGGACCCCCGACTGGCTTTTGCCGAAACATTCAGTGTATTTCCCGGAGCATCCTCCACCAGTTTTTTTATGGCGCCACCGACCGGATAATACACACCGGTCTGTGAACCGGTTCCAATTGAAATGAAGGTGGAGCGTTCGGAGCTTCCGCAGGAAAAAAGGAAAAGACAAGTAAGCAGGCTTATAAGGAATTTCATAGCCTACAGTTCTTCAACAGAACGGGCCTCCTGTCGAGCACGATCACGAATTTCCTGAATTGGAATCCCTGTGGTTTCGGAAAGGAGTCGGCAGCTCTCATATTCGGGATAAAACCGCGCGCTTCCGTCTGTGAACCGGTGAACTTTAACTTCCACCACCCCCTGGTCGATTGAAACGACCCGAACCTCGCGGTCGAGAATACGCCGGTGGCCCTCAAACCTTCGGATGCCAAGGGTGGGGATTCGTTGCAAAACAAAATCACAGAGTTCTGAAGCTTTCCCCGGAGCACAAAGAATATGCACTTGATGGGCCGGACGGCCTTTTTTCATGATAATCGGCGTCAACCATGCATCCAGAGCCCCCTGGTCCAGGACATCTTGTAAAAAATCCGCACCTAAATCCTCTCCGCTGAGATTATCCAGATTGGTTTCCAACAGCGTGATCTTCTCTTCCGAAGATGAGGCCGCAGAAGCGACCGAAGAAGAGCAAAGACTTACGCGCAAGGTATTGGGTTGATCCAAGTCCCGCGTGCCTGCACCCAAACCGGTGTGCTGGGTACTCAGAACCGGTATCGTAAAATCAGGCTTCAACACCGCTAAAATCGCAGCTCCCGTTGGCGTGCACATTTCTTTTTCAACCGGCCCCTGAAAGGTGGGGGATCCTTCTAAAAGTTTTTGGGTGGCGGGGGCAGGAACCGGCAGACGTCCGTGAGCGGTCTTCACGAATCCGGAACCCACGCATACGGGAGTGGAATACACCGCTTCAGGATTCAGCTTGTCGATCAACAGAGCGGCCCCGACAAGATCCACAATTGCATCTTCTCCACCCACTTCATGAAAGTGAACCTCTTCCAGGGGCATCCCGTGCATTTCCGCTTCAGCTTCTCCAAGTTTTTTAAATAATTCCAGGGCAAT
>JGI12210J13797_10026000_pt1 | contig 13980 bp, 9 predicted proteins | sample ElkSlonscriptome_3_FD_13797 | JGI IMG/M metagenome (IMG submission 13797)
CGATGGCGAGTTTTCTTGATTTTACTTGACATCCGGTACGTTGGTGCAGTAAGTTGAAAGGATGAAAAATCTTAACGATCTATTATTGCTAGGTGACTCACGACTTTACCAACGTTGCGCTCCTGTTACTAAAGATGAACTACCGCTCATTAGTGACTGGGTAAGTGATTTACACCGGGTGATGGAAGAAATCAGGGCAAAGTATACCTTTGGCCGGGGCATTGCAGCCCCCCCGCTTGGTATTATGAAGCGGCTTTTTTATCTAAATGTAGACGAACCGAAAGATAATTAATCCGGAAATTTTCTGGACGAGTGATGAACAGTTTGTTCTTCGGGATGATTGTAGGTATTTTCCTAATCTTTTGGTTCAAGTCAAATGACACAAATCGTTGAAAATTAAGTTTTTAAATGATTGATGAAAATTTTATGAATGGCAGAATTGGTTCAGCATGAGTACAATCATCTGAACGGCGTTCTTTGTACGATGCGAGCGATTGATAGCACATCGTTCCGGTGGCGGAATTAGCAGATAAATTGGCTTAAAGAAACTTGCTCGCCTGTTTATAGGTTATTAAACCTACAAACCAATATAATTATGAAACAAGGTACAGTAAAGTTTTTCAATGCATCCAAAGGATTTGGCTTCATTAAACCCGATGAAGGCGGTGATGACATTTTTGTTCACGAGTCCGGACTAATCGAGGGAATTCGTGAAAACGATAAGGTTGAATACGACGAAGAAGAAGGCAGAAAAGGTCTAAACGCCGTGAATGTGAAGGTAGTGTCATAGTCACCCCTAAACCTCTTTTGATATTAACATGCTTCTGTAGCATGTTTTTTTTTGCCTTTAGGCCCGTGGGCGAGCCCCATATTGGCGATACTTCAATATTTCACTTAATTATTTTTGATGAGGAAGTTCGTCTTTACTCGATTCTCAAATCAACAATATTTTTACCCCCTTTGTAAAATCAATTTGCAACCTACATATTGTAGTTTTGATTTAACAAACTACTAATCGCACCTCTTTCATGTCAGACTCAAAAAAACTACGCAGCCACGACTGGTTTGGAAAAACCGATAAAATGGGGTTTATCTACCGCTCCTGGATGCGAAACCAAGGTCTACCCGATCATGCTTTTGACGGTCGTCCTATCATTGGCATCTGTAATACCTGGTCGGAGTTTACTCCCTGTAATGCTCACTTTCGTGAGTTAGCGGAGTATGTGAAGCGAGGTGTCTACGAAGCCGGGGGATTTCCCTTTGAGTTTCCTATAATGTCGCTGGGCGAAACTTTGCTTAAGCCCACCGCTATGCTATTTCGCAACTTAGCCAGCATGGATGCTGAAGAATCTATTCGGGGTAATCCAATGGACGGGGTAATCTTGCTCTGCGGCTGTGATAAAACGACTCCTTCCACTATGATGGGAGCTGCCAGTGTGGATTTACCTACGCTGGTAATTTCGGGCGGGCCCATGCTCAATGGCAAGTACCGGGGCGAGGAAATAGGTTCAGGGACGGCAGTCTGGCAGTTTAGCGAAAATCTCCGGGCCGGAAAGATTACCCAGGAAGAGTTTTTTTACGCGGAAAGCTGTCAGTCGCGCAGCCGGGGCCACTGCATGACGATGGGCACGGCATCTACAATGGCCAGTATGGTGGAGTCCTTAGGCATGGGTATGCCCCACAATGCCGCTATTCCGGCGGTAGATTCCCGGCGACGTACATTATCGCATATGGCCGGACGGCGCATCGTAGAAATGGTCAATGAAGACCTACGAATGTCAAAAATCTTGACTCAGGAAGCCTTTGAAAATGCTATCGTCACTAATGCGGCGATCGGTGGTTCCACGAATGCTATAATTCATCTCCTCGCTATCGCCGGTCGGCTGGGCGTAGAATTAAATTTAGATGATTTTGACCGCCTGGGGCATGATATTCCGCTGCTCGTAAACCTGATGCCCTCGGGAAAATTCCTGATGGAAGATTTCTACTACGCCGGAGGACTACCCGCGGTCTTGAAAGAACTGAAAAAATATCTCCACTGGGATGCCATGACCGTCAACGGAAAAACCATCGGTGAAAACTCCGAAGCGGCGCCCTGCTATGACCGGGAAGTGATTGCAGAGATTGATCAACCGTTTAAAGAACGCTCCGGCATTGCCGTTGTGCGAGGAAACTTGGCTGAAAATGGAGCAGTCATCAAACCCTCGGCGGCTACTCCGGCACTGATGCAGCACCGCGGACGGGCGGTAGTCTTTGAAACGATTGAAGATTATCACGCCCGCATTGACGATCCTGACCTGGATATTGATGAAACCTGCGTGATGGTACTGAAGCAGGTCGGCCCCAAGGGTTACCCCGGCATGCCCGAAGTAGGAAACCTAGGAATGCCTAAGAAGCTACTGGAAAAAGGAGTGGAAGATATGGTACGCATTTCCGACGGGCGGATGAGCGGTACGGCCTACGGTACAGTGGTGCTGCACGTTGCACCCGAATCAGCTGTGGGTGGTACGCTCGCATTAGTGCAAAACGGCGATATGATTGAATTGGACGTAGAAGCCCGCAAGTTGCATCTGGACGTATCTGATGAAGAACTAGCCGAACGAAGAAAGCAGTGGGAAGCTACCAACCTGGGCTACGGTCGGGGCTACGCCCAACTGTACATCGACCATGTACAACAGGCCAATTTAGGTGCTGATTTTGACTTCCTGCGCGGTGGTTCGGGCGATGAAGTGCTACGGGATTCTCATTAGCCTTTTTTAGAAAATTTCATCAGTCCGTGACTATTTCTTCCTCTATATTTTTGGTATTGTCGTCGGGAACCCGATCTATCAATAAGGCATTAGGATCGATTCCCACCTTTGAAGGTTGACGATCAACCACTACCGAAAATTCATTTTCCGATTCTGTAATTTTTAGTCGCTCCAGATATATAAGTTCGTCTTTCCCTGCTTCATTTTCAGCGAATACCCCAATATCAACCCAGTCATTGATTAGGGTTTCGGTTTCGGACCCAAGCGAGTCGGCGTAAAACTTTTTAGATTCGGTGGTAAAGTTGACTTGAAATTTTCCGTTTTCTAATGACTGATAGGTTGCTTCAGTGGTACGATTGCTGTAAAGCGTAATTCGTTCAAACAGATCGGTTACGAAGGGTTGAAGTGAATCGGGAGTAACGGCACGAATCTCAGCTAATAAGTCGCGGGAGGTAGTGTAGGGTGGTTCCTGATACGCTACTTCCTGAGCGTAAGCGTGTAAGGCCTTATTAACTTGTTCTTCCCCAATATAGTCCTGCAAAGCGTACATCACATTACTACCTTTAGCGTAGTGGATGTATCCCGTATTCTCTACCAGCCACAGCGGCACCTCTTTCAGTTCTTCCGAGCCGCGCGAGCGTAGGTAGCGGTCCACTTCGTAGCGGCGGTAGTCCTGAACGCTTCGCTCGTTTTTATGCTGCTTCATCACCATCAGAGCCGAGTACTGTGCCATGGTTTCGGATAGCAGCGTTGCTCCCTGAACGTTCGCCCCGATAATCTGATGCGCCCACCACTGATGGGCCATCTCGTGAGCGACTACCTGTAGCACCCTATCCTTAGAATCTTCGTCTTCCAAGTTCTCGATAAAGCCAATACTTTCGGAATACGGCATGGTACCGGGAAATGCCTGGGCAAAGGAAGCGTAGCGGGGAAACTCGATAATTCGGGCTTGCTCGTGTGGGTAGGGCGCAAAATTCTCCGAATAATACTCTAAAGAAAGTTTTACCGCTTCGGCCATACGTTCCACGTTATAATTGTGTTCGGGCTGATAATATATCTCTATATCTACCCCACTCCACTGCTCACGCAATACCTGATATCGAGCTGATATAAACGATAAAAAGTTAAGTGCTTGCGATTCTAATCGGTAGTGAAAGAATCGTTTACCGTCTTCTTCCCACTCTTTAACCAGCGTACCGGGGGCTACGGCAATCTGATCGGGGGCGGTGCTCATTACCGTTTCGTAGTGAACCCAGTCGGCATCATCACTAATGTAGTTTTGATTTTTCGCCAATTGATTATCAATAGCCGGCATCCGATCGCGCTTCGGCAGATCATGATCCTTGCGATCCTGACGGTCGATAAGTTCCAGACCACTTTCGTAACCCAAAGACGGAACAATTAGCGATTGATTAAAGAAAGAACCATTGTTCACGACTTGCGTTAAGCTAGCCTCATTCTCAAAACCCTTCGACTCGTAGGCACTACGCACGGTCATCGCCAGCGAGTCGCCCGGTAGCAGCGGCTCGGTTAATTGATAAATTCGGTAACCTAGTACGGAATCATCTAGCGACACTTTAGCATTTGGTAGCACTACGTCGGTTAGCTTAACTCCGGATGTGGCGTAAGAAAGGTGTATCGAATCAATAGGTTGCGTGGTTTTATTCTTTAGTACCAGTTCGGCCCGGGTAAACAAATTACGCTCGTAGGGTTCCAGGTCAACGTAGTACTTCGCCGAAGTAATCCGGGGTTGGGCAATGCCTTCGTACTGCTTGTACTGCTTTTCGTACGCCACCTGCCGCTCTTTGGCTGCTTCGGGGTTCACGTAATCGTTTAGAATATTGGTGTTGTAGAAGATAAAGCCACCCACCGCCAGCCAAACTCCGGCTATGCCCAGAGTAACCTTCTTGAGCTGGGGCGTAAACCGCTGTTGTACGATCTGCCACCGCTTCGATAAGCTATTTTCCTTTCCCCGTACCCAAAACAGAATGGCTACTACACTTAACAATCCGCAGAACAACAACCAGTATAATTGAAACCATACGGCTCCGGTTATTGACGGGCCAAACCCGTTCATGTCGGAATAGGTGTAGCTAGGGCGACCGCTAAACAGTAGCAAGTTATGGTGTTCGTCCCAAACGTTTTGCACCACAAACTCCTGAAACACCAGGTACGCAACAATTAAGAAATAACCTAGGTACTTGTTGTTGACCAGTACGTGAATAAAAATGGATAGCACCGCAATTAAGATCATAGACGCCCACTGCATCCCCATATCCAAGAGGTATACATCAAGCTGAATCCGGGTATAGCCGTGCAACAGCTGAACCACAATGCCAATAGTAATACTCAGTAGATTAACAACAGCAACGAGTCCAATCAAACTGAGAACTTTCGCTAAGTACATCACCCAGTCGGGGTAGGCGTAGGCATCGTAAAACGTATCCATTCGGGCATCCCGCTCTCGCCAAACTAATACCCCGCTGTAATAAATGATAATTGCGTAGATAAAGATAAAGAAAGCCCCCTCCAGAGATTCAATAATCTTATAAGTAACCGGATAGCGAATAACATCACCTGAGCCTTCGGTAACTAACCATAAACTAGGCACCGCATTGATTAAAGCAATTAGTAGTAATATGATAAACGGCGTGCTCCGTACCGTACCCAAAAAATCTATTTTAATCTGATTGAGAAACTGCTGCCACTGAGCCGCACGGTCGTACTGTAGTTCCGCCGATGGCAGGGGTTCTAGTGGCGCGAATGCTGATTTTACTACAGCCGGTTGCTGGTCTATGGTCTTCTTCCGCTTCACCCGCCGCCCGGTGAAGCTAAACGATAAGTAGGTGATCAGCAGAATAACCAGGGCTACTCCCGTCCACAGCAAACGGTTCAGCAGTACGTAGCCCGTTAGGCTTACCACCATCGTATTTTTATCAGCTACCGTCCAGTACTTGGTAGCAATAGCGTGGGTGCGAATAGCCAAAGGGTCGAGCAACATGCCCAGGGTTTCATTATCCAGATCACCCACCAACGACATGCTAAGTATGTAGAGCACTAGTAGTAGTACTGTTCCTACAAACGATACAATCACATTGCGAAACGTAATGGCTAAGGCAAATACTACCGCGCCAATGATCAGTGTATTGGGTACTACGAAGATCAAGAAACTATTTAAGTACGCTTGGGGTATAAGCGGCCCTACCCGTTCGGCTTCAATCCAGGGCATGGCACTGCCCAATAGTACACCGGCGAATACGCCTAAAAACGGAACAATGGCGGCTAAGTACCCCCCCAGAAAACGACCGAATATAAAGCTGGCTTTGTCAACGGGGGTAGAAAAAATGATCTGATCAAACTTTTGCTGGTAATCGCGCAGGGCGGCACTATTCATAAACGCCGTGACCATCACCATTCCGAAAATACCCAAGATGGTGGTGTACTGAGCAATGACGTAGGGCGCGTTTTTGTACACATTGCCTGTATCGCCCCCAATAGTAACATTATCGCTAACTACCGCCCCAAATGCCAGTAGCCCTAAAATCAGGAAAAATATGTACACCATGTATTGGGTGAAGTGCTGGCGTAGCTCAAAGGTAAATATCTCTTTAAACATTGTTTTTGGTAGTTAAGTACTAAACCTGAGCGGTACTGACTCCCATAATTTTGGAGAAAAACACATCCTCTAAATCAGCCTCGACTGGACTAAACCCCGGGATGGCTTCGTCGCTGTACACGTGGATGCGGGTTTTGCCGCTGACCAGTTTATTGGATATGATGGTGTGCTGCTGCTGATACGCTAGCATTTCTGTCTTCTCAATCGTCCGTTCGTAGATGAGTCCGTCTAGAGAATCTACCGCCAACTGGGGTGAACCGGAGAACAAAACTTCCCCTTCGTGGATGATCGCCATATCAGAACATAGCTCTTTCACATCGTCTACAATGTGAGTAGACAAAATTACGATAACATTTTCGCCAATCTCGGAAAGTAAGTTATAAAAGCGGTTTCTCTCCCCAGGGTCAAGACCCGCAGTCGGTTCATCTACAATAATTAGCTTAGGCTCTCCTAGTAAAGCCTGAGCGATACCGAACCGCTGGCGCATTCCACCCGAAAAACTGCTCACGCTTTTCTTCCGGTGATCTTGCAAATTTACCCGCTCCAGCATCGCTTCTACCAGAGTTTTTCGCTCTTGATTATTAACAACTCCTTTTAGCACGGCCATATGGTCGAGCAATTTCTGCGCACTTATTCTGGGATACACCCCAAATTCCTGAGGCAAGTAACCAAGCACGCGGCGCAGCGCTACTTTATCTTCCAGTACGTTGATATCGCCCAGTTGAATGCTGCCGTAGTCGGCTTCTTGCAACGTAGCTACCGTCCGCATCAACGTTGATTTTCCCGCACCGTTTGGTCCTAATAAACCAAACATTCCCTTGTTGATGGTGAGTGAAACATTACTCAGCGCCGTTACCCCATTGGGGTAGGTTTTCGTTAGATTTTTAATATTGAGCTGCATTACTAGAAATTAGTTTGAGCGATGGATGGCTTAGACAGATAGGTAAGCTTTATGGACGTCGTAGGGCCGACTACAAAGCTATAATTGGAGCACCTCTACCCTCTTGGCTTACGCTTCTTTCAAGTGCTTGGCAAAAAAGCCCATCATCAGTTGATAGAGTTCAATGCGGTTTTCTTCCCGCCCAAATCCGTGGCCTTCATCATACTTTACCAGATAGGGTACTTCAACCCCCCGGTTGCGCAGGTTCTGAACCATTTGGTCTGATTCATTGATGTTCACCCGAGGATCGTTGGCTCCCTGTACAATGAGTAGCGGCTTGGTGATCTTATCTACGTTAAGGGCGGGGGACACCTGTTCAATAATTTTCTTTTCCTCCGGGTCACGTTCATCGTACCACTGCTCGTATACCTGCTCTAAAAAAGGTTTCCAGTAGGGCGGGAATGATTTGTAGAAGGTGAACAGGTTAGATACGCCAACGTAGTCTACCCCACAAGTATATAGGTCCGGTGTCTTAACCAAGCTACCCAGGGTGGCTAAACCTCCGTAACTCCCACCGTAAATAGCAATGCGGTTTTCATCAATCAGATTCAATGATTTAACGTACTCAACTCCATCTTCCAGATCATTCAGCATATTGCGCCCAATTTGCTTGCTACCGGCCAAAAAGAATTCTTTGCCGTAGCCGCCCGAGCCTCGGTAGTTCACCTGGAGCGTAGCGTATCCCCGACTTGCAAATAGTTGAGATTCGGGGTTGAACCCCCAATTATCACGTGGGCCGTAGGGCCCGCCGTGCGGATTCACGATTAATGGCACCTTCTCCCCCCGCTGGGCTTCCTCGGGGATGGTTACATATCCGTAAAGAGTTAAGCCGTCGCGGGCATTAAATTTGATCGGTCGCATCTCGGCCATATTTCCCGGATTCAACTGCGGCATCAGATTCATTACTTCCTGAAAAGCATCCTCAACCACATCATAGGTGTAGTAGGTACCGTACAGTTTATCGCTGGTCACGTAAAGTAGGTATTTATCCTCCTCATCGGTAACACTGGTCACCGAAAATTGCTGGTTAGGAAACTGCTGCTCAAATTTCTGGTGTAATGCAGTATACGTTTCGCTCACCGGCACTATGCGCTGTTTTTCACCGGTATAGTAGTAATAGTCTACTTCGTAATCACGCTTACGGGAAGTTTTGAGGCCAGCTACATCAAAGGTATCGTTGGCGTATATCTTTTTAATTGTTTTCTGCTGCGCCAAATCGTAAAGTAAAATCTCTTGAGTGTCGTTTTCCAGGTTCGAGATCACGTAGGCATCGTGAGGATTTTCGGTGCTGTAATTGAATTTCAAAATGCCAAAATTATCTTTCCAGTTGTTCGTAATGATAGGTTCGAACTCCTGAGCTTCGGACGTTCGGTACTTCAGCACATAGTCAGTACCGTTTTGCTGTTGGGTGTAGGCTCGTAGACTTCCTTCCTTATCAAAACTGTAACCCATCACCGGGTTTTGGGGATCTTTGTTCTCGAACAACTTAGTTAAGTCACCATTTCGAATATTGATTTTATACGGCTCAAAAACCTGCGGATTATCTTTATTCATCTGGATAATCATAAAGTCGGGTTGTTCTTTCAGGAATTCAATAATTCCTACCCGCACCCCATTGAAGGGAGTGAGATCTACAAGATTTTGACCGTCTACGTCTACTGCAAAAAGATGATAATCTTCGTTGCCCCCCTGATCCTGCACATAGATCAAGCGCCCCTCGCTGGCCCAACCGTATCCCCGAATCAGTTCATCACCTTCTTCCACCACGCGTTGCGTTTGACCAGTAGTAACGTTTTTGACGTACAAGTTTCGCTTACGATCCTCTTCCCGCTGCAAGTACGATAGATACATGCCATCGGGTGAAAGTTGAAATGAGCTTTGAGCAGGCTGTCGAAAATAATCTTCAACAGCGTAGGCATATTGCCCGTCTTCGTAGTCCATAATTTCTTGTAGGGCCTCAGCCGAAGAGGGCAAACTAGTATCTCCCGGCGTGGCGACGCCCGGTAAACTATCGGAAGGAGATTGAGCATTGGCAGATTCATGGATACTTACGATCATAATCAAGACGAATAAATTTTTCATAGCAATTTACGTAGTAAAAAATAAAACCCGATGAAACATTGATTAGAATTGGACACTGGCATTTCATTTACTAAAACCAGTGTCCAACCAAGAAATTCTTACGGTTGAGTGGAACCAAGCGCGTTGACTAGCTTTACAATTTTTTGCTGGGTAGTGGCGTCAAGGTAATGCGCGTCATTTAATTTGCCCACCCGGATGCTCTTACTGTAGTATTCCAAAGCTTGTGCAGGTTGGGTAGCAGCATTATCGTCACCCAGCCAGATAAGTTGCTTTACTGCTAGCTCAGTTTTTTCTGCTTGTTGCTGCTTAAGTAACAAAATAATTTTTTTCTGAGTACCTAAATCCTGGTAACTAGGATCACGCAGTTTTCCGAATCGGATACTACGGCTATAGTGTTCAATGGCTAGTTCGGTCTGTCCGAGTCGGGCGTAGCGATCTCCTAATTTAATAAGCTGGCGGACATTTTTATGGATAGTAACATTAGCAACTACTGGTAAAACCTGGCGTTCACGACGGATGTCTAACTCGGTGGCGTAACTAGGAATCGATGCGCCTACTAAAAGAACTGCCGCAATAATTTTGGAAAGTGATTTATGTAATTGGTTCATAGCAATTGAATTTTGGTTAGTAAAAAATTTGCTGGCTGTAAGGCCGTTTGGATGTTTCAAAGGTGGTTCATAGTGCTGAGAAGGTGAAAAAAGAGTGATGAACGAACCGATAAAAGGACGAATGAGATGATTTAGATGACGAACGGTGTTGGTCATTCCCATTTGGCACTCATGGGATAATCTCTGTACCTTGCAGCATGGCTTCCACGAAGAAACTTACGGTACTTCCCCTGGCTTACCAACTGGCTATTTGGCTAAGCTTCGCAATTGGGATATTCTTTTCCCTCCGACCCACCGTACCATCGTTCAGTGACCTTTTACTATTGGGGGAAATTATGCTAGGGTTGCTACCGTTGGCTGCGGCAGTGTACTTCAATCACTACGTATTAATTCCTCAGCTTTTGCGGCAGCAGAAGCATGCTTTCTTCATTGTCGGCCTACTAGCTTTAACTACGCTGGTGGCCGGGATTGACTGGTTTTATCACTATTTCCCCTATTCGCAACCTTGGTTCATTACGCTTTGGGGATTGCACCTGCTGCTAATACTGGCGGCCATGAGTTTGTACCTCATCCGTAAATCTTTATTTCACCAGCAGCGGGAGTTTGAACTAGTACTGCGACAGAATGAAATGGAGATGCAGCTACTCCGTAGTCAGATGAACCCTCACTTTCTGTTCAATGCCCTCAACAGCATTTATTCGTACGCACTGGAAGGTTCCGAGCGAGCCGCTGAGCTGATTATTGAGCTATCGCAGCTTACCCGCTATCAATTAGAAAGTTCCCGCAAAGGCATGTTGCCCTTAGCCGACGAGCTAGAGTTTTTACATAATTTCTTATCACTAGAAGAAACACGTTACAGCCAACGCTGTACGATTGACTTCCAGATTAATGGAGAGGGTGAAGGGTACCAAGTACCCCCCATGTTGCTCATTCCCTTCGTAGAGAATGCTTTTAAACACGGGGTAGCCACTACCAATGAGAGCAGCTTCGTAAACGTACGAATAGACATTGCGCAAAAACGTCTTCAATTAGTAGTAGTCAACAGTATTCCCAAAAAACCTACCCGTACCGTTTCTTCTACCTGGACTGGACTAGCCAATACCCGAAAGCGGTTACAGCTAGTTTACCCGGGTCGGCACTATCTAGATATTGTGCGTCAAACTGATACGTACCAAGTTACTTTATTTGTAAATTTATGATACTGAAATGCCTTTTGGTTGACGATGAACCCCGAGCCCACGTCGTATTGAAGAACTATATAGAAAAGGTACCGGACTTAGAAGTGGTGTATAGTACCACCAGCTCGGTAGAAGCCTTTAGTTATTTGCAGAAAAACTCCGTTGATCTGGTTTTCTTGGATATTGAAATGCCCGAGCTAACGGGATTAGAGCTGCTGGAAGCCCTACAGAATCCTCCCCGAGTGATTATTACTTCTGCGCACTCCGAGTTTGCGGTCGACAGCTACAACTTTAACGTTGTGGATTATCTACTTAAACCCATTCCGTTTAATCGATTTTTAAAGTCGGTCAATAAGGTGCTTCAGCAATTTTTACCCTCACCACCTGTAGCCGAAGATGTGGCAACCGATGCCCCGGCACCAGATCACTTTTTCGTGAAGGAAGATGGATTGAATAAACGGATTGACTACGCTAACCTGCTGTACGTCAATAGCTTTGGAAACTACGTTCGCATTTATACTACCGAAGGAAAACACATGGTAGCCGATACCATGAAGCATATGGAAGAAACCCTGCCGAGTGACCAATTTCAGCGAATTCACAAGTCCTACATTATCAATCTTAGTAAAGTAGACCATGCCCACGGAAAGATGGTAACCATCAACGAACAGGAACTCCCGATAGGAAATGCGTACCGGCAACAGTTGCTCGAAAAGCTAGGAAACTAATCCTGAGTTAGATCAAAAAATGGTTGACCTTTCAGATACCCTTGATCTACCAGAAATTGATCGGTTCGGTACAAGGTCTCTAAAAAATACTGATGATTGGGTTGACGATTTGCGTTAAAAAACCCGTGCTTCTGGTCGGGATAGACGTAAACGGTACTTTCCACTCCCAAACGATCCATCTTGGTTTTCAATTCATCAATATTCTCTAACGGTACAGTGGTGTCTTCTGATCCGTGAAATAGAACAGCCGGAGGCATGGTTGGATCAAGGTTGTGTACTGGAGATGCTCTCAGTGTATCGCTACCGAGCATTTTGCTGCCAAAGCCCTGCGAAGTTGTATTAACTACCGGGTTGAACAGAACCAACGCTTTTGGCTGATAATTTAGTTTTACTTTTCCATCAAACGCATCAATTAGAGCGGTACACAAGGCCAAGTGCCCACCAGCTGACCCTCCGCCTACTGCTAATCGGGCAGTGTCGATACCCAACTCGCTTCCCCTTGTCGCCAGAAAGAATAATGCATCACGAGCATCTTGTATTGCCTCAATAGGTGTTGTGTCGTGCTCCTTCTTCACCCGGTAGTCGGCCGTTACGGCAATCATTCCCCGGGAAGCTAAGTATTTACTATGGTTGGCGAAATGCTGGTGGTTCCCCCCGGACCAGCCACCGCCGAAGAAAAAGAGAATAGCGGGGGTTACTCCCCCATCGCGAGATTGTGGATAGTAGAAGTGTAGCTTTAAATCAGCCTGAGGAGTAGTTTTATACACTTCTTCGCGCAACTCATACCTGGTCGTATCAAATGGAAAGAGGCTTGGGTTTTGCCCAAATAACGGTTGCCCACTAAGAACCAGCAGCAGTAGGATGGGAAATAGTCGGTCAAATTGGAGGTCGAAAGTATTGAAGTAAAACATTATTATTAATCACGCGTGTTACTTTAGTACCATATTTCGGCACATTATGTATTTTTGCATAATAAGCTATTAATCACTTTTTAACTATTCTTTCCTTATGGCTTTTGATTTAGATATGATTAAAGACGTATACGCCCAACTAGGCGACCGCGTCACCAAAGCCCGTAAAATTGTTGGCCGACCGTTAACGTTAGCTGAAAAGATACTCTACAGCCACCTCTACCAGGGTGACCCCACCGAAGCCTACGACCGGGGTGGTGCCTACGTAGATTTTAAGCCCGACCGGGTAGCCATGCAGGATGCCACCGCTCAAATGGCTTTACTTCAGTTTATGCAAGCGGGAAAAGATGAAACAGCCGTACCGTCCACCGTACACTGCGACCACTTGATTCAGGCTGAAGTTGGAGCTGAAAAAGATTTAAAAAATGCCATTTCCAATAACAAAGAGGTATACGACTTTCTCTCCTCTGTTTCCAATAAGTACGGCATTGGGTTCTGGAAACCCGGAGCGGGAATTATCCACCAAGTGGTACTGGAAAACTACGCCTTTCCCGGGGGAATGATGATCGGTACTGACTCCCATACTCCCAATGCCGGTGGTTTAGGTATGGTAGCAATTGGCGTGGGCGGAGCTGATGCCGTAGACGTGATGGCCGGAATGCCCTGGGAGCTCAAGATGCCGAAGCTCATTGGAGTGAAACTCACCGGGCAATTGAGCGGCTGGACTTCCGCGAAGGATGTAATTCTGAAAGTGGCGGGTATCCTTACCGTGAAAGGGGGTACCGGAGCTATTGTGGAGTACTTCGGCGATGGGGCCGATGGAATTTCTTGTACTGGTAAAGGTACTATTTGCAATATGGGAGCAGAAATCGGGGCTACCACTTCCCTATTCCACTACTCCCATAAGATGAAGGATTACCTGGAAGCGACCGAACGAGCCGAAGTTGCGGCGGAAGCCGAAAAAGTCCGGGATCATTTGCGGGCCGACCAGGAAGTAATTGACAATCCGGACGAATACTTCGATCAGGTAATTGAGATCAATCTTTCGGAATTAGAACCGCACGTGAACGGCCCGTTTACCCCAGATTTGGCCTGGCCAATCTCTAAACTGGCGGAAGCGGCCAAGGAACATGACTGGCCCGAAGAAATTGAGGTAGGTTTGATTGG
>JGI12210J13797_10565639_pt1 | contig 13977 bp, 13 predicted proteins | sample ElkSlonscriptome_3_FD_13797 | JGI IMG/M metagenome (IMG submission 13797)
TGGCGATTCGCGCCTGCGCTGGCCGATTGCCGCCGGATCCTTCGTCGGGACCCCCTGCGGCAGGTCCGTCGGGCAGGATCGGGCCCGGATGACTGGGGCTAGGGTGCCTATGCCCCGCAAGCGGGTGGTAAAGAACCAAGCGAGGGGCGCCGGCCGAAAAATCGTGTCGCGGCGCTCGCCGTCGCCGCGCCCAACCTATGACTCCCCGGCGGCGGGCGCAAGCTGGCCGGAATCCTGCATGGCCTGTTGTCAGCCTGGTCGCGGCGCGGCCCGCGCCTGGCCCCGTCTTTTCTTCCGGCAAGGGCGGTCTCTCGTCAGAGCTGGGCCCGGCCGGCTCGGCGGGGGACGGCAGTCGACCCAGGGTGGGTGCCCCGAGGCCGAGGTCAGGTGGAGTCAGCAACTCAGGAGAGTAGAAGATGCGAGCTATGCGAGTAATGCGTTTCGCCCTGTTCCTCTTGCTATCGATACCCTTCTTCGGGCTCGTCGGCTGCAACACCGTCTCCGGCTTCGGCGAAGACCTCGAGACGGCCGGATCCGAGATCGAGCAGACGGCCGAGGAGGAGCAGCGCGACTGAAGCGGCCGGGCATTGCGAGGGGTTGGTCAACGCCTTAGGCTACCGGCTCCTGCCCGCAAGCTTGTTTGCCCAACCAACCAACCAACCTAGCCAGCCAGCCAGAGGTGAGTCATGATCAACCGCATCATTAACGCGGTCTCGACCTTTCTGCGACGCCGTCGCCGCAGCCCGAGGCCTTGACCCCAATCGGGCGGGTAGGCGCTGCGATCGTGATGCAGAGCTTCTCGCCCGCTGCGGGCACCAAAAAGAGCTGCAGCTCGATCTCGTCGAGGATAACAGAGGTATATCCGGCCGCGGCGGAATCGCGGCCGTCCTAGGGCCGGCAAGGGCTACAGGGAGCGCCATGAACCCAATCCCAGGGGGTTTGACGACTGCATCCGTGCTGCCGACACCCCTGCGCCCGCTGCCCGAGCCAAGACGGAAAAGCCATTTGCGATTGCCATAGGTCCAAGCCTGAGGGGATGCGTCGTACCTGCGCGCTTGGGGGGCAGCAGGAGCTGAGGTTTTGCAGAGCAATAATCACCAGGGGGCCGCGGAACGGGTCTCTCCGCGGCCCGACGGCGGTGACGGGTTGGAGGCGGCGGGCACGCCGCGGGCCGAGACCCGGTGGGCGGAGGACGCCGGGGGCGAGCTTCGCATTGAGCCGCCGAAGGAGCTCGGGTGGTGCCAGGCGGAGCTCGAGCGCCAGGAACGCCTGCTGCGCGCGATGCAGGCCGAGCTCGAGGCCGCGCGTGCCCGCTATGCCGAGCTTTGCGAACGGGCGCCGATCGGCTATTGCGTCCTCGACAGCGGCGGCGTCATCCGCGAGGCCAACCGCGCGGCCGCGCGGCTGCTCGGCTGCCAACGCGAGGCGCTCGTCGCCAGCGCATTGTCCCGTCATGTCGATGCCGGGCAGGATGACGCCTTGCGCCGTCATCTGGCGCGCGTGTTGCGCACCGGCCGTGGCCAGGCCCTCGAGTTGCGCTTGACGCGCCGTCTCGACGCCGAACCCGTCTATCTGCGCCTCGTGAGCGAAGCGAGCCGGGCCGAGGATGGCACCATGGGATGTCGCTGCGCGCTGCTCGACATCACCGAGCAGCGCCGCCTCGTCGAGACGCTGCACCGGCGCGAGCGCGAACTCGAGCACCGCGCCCATCACGATGCCCTCACTGGGCTACCCAACCGGCTCTTGCTGGCGGATCGGCTCGTGCAGGCCATCAAGCGAGCCAATCGCGACGGCCACTCGCTGGCGGTGCTCTTCATCGACCTCGACGGTTTCAAGCCGATCAACGACGCGCACGGCCACGATCTGGGGGACGAACTCCTCAAGGAGGTCGGCAAGCGCCTCACCGAGGGGCTGCGCGAGGGCGACACCGTCGCCCGGCTCGGCGGCGATGAGTTCGTCTTGGTCATCGCCCCGCTGGCCGATGCCGGCGTCGCCGCCGCCACGGTCGCCGACAAGGTCATCGCCGCGCTGCGTCGCCCCTATGCCGTCGGCGGGCAGATGCTCTCGCTCTCCTGCAGCGTCGGCATCAGCCTCTACCCGGCGAACGGCGCGGACGTCGAGGAGCTCATCTGCAAGGCCGACGAGGCCATGTACCAGGCCAAGCAGGCGGGCCGCGATACCTTTCGCCTCTATGCCGATCCGCTCAGCGAGGCGGATGCCGAGCACCGGCTGTTCGCCGCGAGCCTGCACGCCCCGACAGAGGACAACCACCTCTTGTTGCTCTACCAGCCCGAGCTGGCACTGCCCGATGGCGACATCATCGGCATCGAGGCCTTGGTCCGCTGGCAGCACCCGCGATGCGGTTGCCTGCCACCGGCGCGGATCCTACCGCTCGCCGATGCGACTGGGCTCAGCGGGGCGCTCGGCGTCTGGGTCCTGCGGACGGCCTGCAATCAGCTTCTGCACTGGCAGGCCGCGGGGTTGCCCGACGACGTGATGATCAAGATCAACCTCTCGGCGCATCAACTCCTTCGGCCCGGCCTGGTCGACGAGCTCGAGGAGCTGCTGTGGGAGGTATCGCTGCCGCCGCGGCTGCTGCGCCTGGAGGTCAGCGAGGCGGCCATCGTCGCGGGGCCCGGCGAGGTGCTCGAGACCCTCCACCGGCTGCAGCAGCTCGGCGTGAGCCTGGCGCTGGACGATTTCGGCGCCGGCTGCGCATCGCTGGGCCGGCTCGTGCGCCTACCGTTGGCCGAGATCAAGATCGATCCCTCCTGCATCAGCGGGATCGGCGCCGAGGGCGGAGAGGGCCATCTAACCCGTGGGATCATGGCGATGGCCCGCAGCATGGGGCTCAGGGTGGTCGCCGAGGGCGTCGAGACCCAGGGCCAGGCGGGCTTCCTCGTGGCCGAGCGCTGCGACGCCGCCCAGGGCTATTTCTACGCGCCGCCGCTCGCTCCCGAGGCGCTGCTGCGCTACGCCCTGAAGCAGCATGCTGCCGGACCTCCTCGGGCGGGCGACGGCGATTTCGGTGCGCCGAGCAAAGGCGGACTATGACATCTGAGGATCCAGACCGGTCGGGGGGCTCGCGGACCTTGCGCGAGCGCGCCGAGACTCGGGTTCGGGCCGAACCGGTCGACGTCGGTGCGATGTCCGAGCAGGATATCCGTCGCCTGATCTACGACCTGCAGGTCCACGAGGTCGCGCTGCAGATGCAGAACGAGCAGCTCCGCGAGGCCCGCATGGAGCTCGAGGAACGCAACATGGCGCTCGAGCACGCTCGGCAGGCGCTCGCCGAGGCGCGCGATCGCGTGCGCCACCTCCACGACTTGGCACCGGTCGGCTACCTGACCTTCGATGGCGAGGCCATCATCCGCGAGGCCAACCTGACCTTCGCCGAGCTGCTCGGCGTTGACCGCGATGGCCTGGTCGGGAGCAAGCTGAGCCGCTTCATCGTCCGCGAATCCCAGGACGATTTCTACTTTCATCGGCGTGACCTGGCGTCCGGCAAGGAGCAGCGCCGCTGCGAGCTGCGCCTGCGTCTGACGGACGACAGCGCCCTGTGGGTCGGGGTGGTGACCCTGCCGGTCGTCGAGCCTGGGACCGGCGAGCGTCTCTACCGCGCCGCGCTCAGCGATATCAGCGCACGTAAGGAGGCCGAGGCGCAGCTGCGTCTGCAGCTGCGCCTCACCGAGCGAATCAGCGCCTGCGCCGCCGAGGCCATCTTCGTCACCGATCGGCAGTCGCGGATCTCGCGGGTCAATGCCGAGGCCGAGCGGCTGTTCGGCTACACGGACGGCGAGCTCCTGGGGCGGACCCTGCATCAGCGTCTGCATTGCAGCGACGGATCCGCCAAGCCGGAGCGCGACGAGGACTGCACGCTTTGCCGTCCCCTGACGCCCGGCGAGGAGCTGCGCCACTACGAGACGCGCCTATTCCGTAAGGATGGGGAGGCGCTGGAGGTGAGCTGCTCCAAGTCGGCCCTCGAGGTCGACGGCGAGCCCTTCGGCGCCGTCGTCGTCGTGCACGATCTCACGGCGCGCAAGCGTGTCGAGCACCAGCTCGAGGCCGCCAGCAGGCGCAAGGACGAGTTTCTGGGCACCCTGGCGCACGAGCTGCGCAATCCGCTCGCGCCGATCAGCAATGCCCTCGGGTTGCTCGAGCTGACGGCGCCGCCCGATGAGCGGGCGCGCTCGGCGCTGGAGATGATCGAGCGCCAGGTGAACCACCTGGTGCGGTTGATCGACGACCTGGTCGATGTCAGCCGGCTGACCCGCGGTAAGCTCTCGCTGCGCCGCGAGCGAGTCGATCTGTGCGACCTGCTCGAGTCGGCGCTCGAGACCGTCCGTCCCCAGCCCGGCTGCAAAGCGCTTGCGCTCAAGCTCGATCTGCCGGGCGAGCCGGTCGAGCTCGATGCGGACCCGGTGCGACTCCAGCAGGTCTTCGTGAACCTGCTGCACAACGCCTGCAAGTTCACCCCAGGGGAGGGCGCGGAACTCGTCGTGCACGTCCCGCTCGCCGAGCAGCCGGCACCTGAGGCGTTGCCGGCGCAGGAGGAGCCTGCCCCGGAGCACTCGGCGCGGCGCGTGCTGCTGGCCGACGACCAGCCGGACATCGTCGATTCGCTGAGGCTGCTGCTCGAGGCAAGCGGGCACGAGGTGGTGACGGCCCGCGATGGTGTCGAGGCCGTGGCCGCGGCCGAACGCCACCGCCCGGAGCTGGTGCTCCTGGACATCGGCATGCCGCGCCTCGACGGCTACGCCGCCTGCCGGCGCATCCGCGCGGCCCCCTGGGGCCGGGGCATGCGCCTTATCGCCCTGACCGGCTGGGGGCAGGACGTCGACCGCCGGCGCAGCGCCGAGGCTGGCTTCGACCGGCACCTGGTCAAGCCGGTGAGTCCCGCCGCGCTGTTGCAGGTCCTCGCCGAGCCGGGCCCGAAACGGCCCGCCGGGGTTCCCTGACGGAGCGAGCGGGGCGGCCTCGCCCGCGGTCCGGCCGTCGCCGTTCGCCGCGCCGTTCACCCTGGCGGATCCCGGCAGAGACGGGGCGCACCGCGGTGCATAACCACCGGTCCCTGGGGCTGAAATCGCCCAACGCCTGCGGCAAACCGAATTGGATCGGTCGAACCGCAACGAGCGCGACGAACGCAAAGGACCTCGAAGGCCTTGCAGCGGTGGCGGCGTTCACCGGTGAGGTAAAGGGCTTGCGAGAGGCGAAGCACGGTCCTTCTCGTGCCCTGTGCGCCTGCGTGACTCCCAAGGCGCGATCTCGGGTCAAGCCTCCCGCTAACTGCTAGGCGCCGTTTCATGATGCGGGGTGTGCGCGGCGTCCTGGACAGGTTCGGCACGAGCGCAGGCGCGCATATTGCTTCTGCTAATTCGCCCAGGCCCGAGGCCGGCCGCGCGACCCGTACCGGGCCGCGGCGCCGGGGATTGGGCCGAACCCCCTTCCTGAAACGAACCGAGTCGGGAGCCGACTGCCATGTCTGAGAAGAAATCCGAGAGCGATAACACCGCGAGCATCACTGGGCGCAGCCAGCCTTCGAGCGAGACCGAGCGCCTGGTCGAGATCCTGCACGGGGCGCTCGATCGCGTCGGGACCCACGCCGGCCGTGCCGAGCGCGGCGTGCGCGAACGCGCCGACGAGGTCCGGGAGGGTGCGCGCACGACCGGACGTCGAGTCCGCGCCAGAAGCGACGACGCCGCCAATGCGGTCGAGGAGTACGTGGACGACCATCCCTGGGCTGCCGTGGGCATCGCCTTCGGGGCCGGTATCATCCTCTCCTCGATCCTCCGCCGCTAGGGAGCGGGGGATGGATCGAGGCGCCGGGCCGCCGGGCGATGATGGGGCGGGCGAGGCGCTGTCCGAGCGGCGGCCAGAATCGCTCAGCGGCAGCCTCAACGCGCTGGTCGACGGGTATCGAGCCAGCGCCGCCGCCACTGCCGACCTGGCCGTGGCCGAAGCCGGACTGGCCGTGGCCTCGCTGCTGCGGATCCTGGCGTTGGCGCTGTTCGTTGCGCTCTTCGCCGCGAGTGCCTGGCTGCTGGCGATGTCGGCACTGGCGGTTCTCCTTGCCGAGACGACCGGCTGGCCTGCGGCGCTCGGGGCTCTCGCGGCGGCGAACCTGGCGGCGGCGTTCGGCTTTCGCTACTGGCTGCGCTCGCTGAGCCCGGCACTGGGCTTTCCAGAGCTGCGCGCCGCGCTGGCCGGGTCCCGGCCGCGCCCCTGAGGCACCATGGCTTCACGAGGCGTTGAGCTTGGGCCGTGCCCGGCCGCAATCGCCCCCGTTTCGGGAACGCCTCGCCCAAAGACCCCGAGGGAGGCACGCGCATGAGGATCCCGACGCGTCTCGGCACCGCGCGCCGCAAGGTCGCCGCGGCAGCCGCCCGGGCGGCACGCTCGCGCAGCGAGGCGGCGTTGCGCCGTCGTCGCGCCGGCGCGCTCTTTCACGACCGGCTCGCCAGTCCCGAGACGCTCGTGTTCTCGTTCGTTGGCGGGCTCACGACCGCGATGCTGGCCCCTCAGGGGCGGCGCGACGACCCGCCAGAGAGGCGCAGGCCGGCCTCCCGCAATCGCGCGCTGAAGAGCGGTATGCGCCTGGTTCGCGCGTTGGCCCTGCGGCAGGTCGCCGGTGCCCTCACCGACTGACCGGCGCGGGCCGGCCGCGCGGATCCCGCGTAGGGCGTGCCATTGGACATTGATGCATGCGGAGGAATTGTAGAATGAGCGACGGAGACGACAGGCGCGGCGAATCGGGCCGCGAGCCCGGCCCGGGGCATTACGCCGAGCGGCCGACGACGATGCCGACCGGCGCCTGGCTGCGTATCCTGGGCCGCGTCTGGACGCGGGCCTTGCAGGAGAACCTCTCGCTGATCGCTGCCGGCGTCGGCTTCTACGGCCTGCTCGCGCTCTTTCCGGCGATCGCGGCCCTGGTGACCACCTATGGCCTCCTCTTCGATCCGGGGGAGATCCAGACCCAGTTCGATACCCTCGAAGCGGTCCTGCCCGCCGAGGTCCACCGCTTGATCTCCCAACAGATGACCAGCGTCGCATCGGGATCCGGTCAGTCGCTCGGGCTGGGTCTCGCCGGCGCCATCGTGTTGTCGCTATGGGGCGCGACGCGCGGGACCAAGGCCTTGATCGTTGCGCTGAACCTCGCCTACGACGAGCGCGAGGAGCGGGGCCTGCTCGGGCTCAACCTGCTGGCGTTCGCGCTCACGTTGGTGATGATTCTGGTCCTTTCCGCCGCCGCCGTCGTCACCGTCCTCACGCCGATCGCGCTCGGCTTCGTCGGTCTCCAGTCCTTGGCCGCGACCCTGGTCGCCTGGTTGCGCTGGCCGCTGCTCGCCGCGGTGGCGCTCCTGGCCCTGGCCATCCTTTACCGCTTCGGCCCCTGCCGCCGCGCGCCTCGTTGGCGCTGGTTGCCCGTAGGCTCGATTCTCGCCGGCCTTTTATGGCTCGGGGCCTCGGGGCTTTTCTCCTTCTACGTTTCGAGTTTCGGCTCCTACAACGCCACCTACGGCTCCCTGGGCGCGGTCATCATCTTGCTGGTCTGGCTCTACCTGACGGCGCTTTCGGTGATCCTGGGGGCGGGACTGAACGCCGAGGCCGAGCGTCAAACGGCGCGGGACACCACGATCGGCGAGGCAAGGCCCAAGGGCGAGCGGGGCGCCTACGTCGCCGACCATCTGCCGGGATAGGGCGAGCAAGGCCGCGTTTGAAGACCACTACTCCCGAACTGAAGCCGACCGTTGGGGGCTGGCCGACAGCGGCTTGATCGAGTCCTTTTGATCGGGGGTCGCAAAGCTGCCCCCGCCAGAATCAGGAGTGAATCCTATGCCGGATCGCACCTCAGTTTTGTCCCTGTGCTGGCTTCCAGGCCTGCTCGTCGCCGGAATGGCCTGCGCTCAATCCCCGGAGCCGCCGACGGGTCTGCGCATCGTAGCCGGACCCGAGGTGGTCCGGCCGAGCCGTGATGCGGCGGACCTGGCGGTCGCGGAATCCGCGGTGGTCGAACGGACCAACAGCTTCCGTGAAGGGCGCAATCTTCCGGCGCTCGACACCGAGGCCGAGCTTGCGCAGGCGGCGCGAAGCCTCGCCGCCTTCATGGCCCGCACGGGCCGGTACGGCCATCAGGCCGACGGCAAGACGCCGGCGCAGCGCGCCCGTGAGCAAGGCTACGCCTACTGCCTGATCTCCGAGAACATCGCATACCAGTTCGATTCGAGCGGCTTCGCTGCCCGGGAGCTCGCGGCCGAGCTGGTGCGTGGCTGGGAAGAATCGCCGGGTCACCGCAAGAACATGCTCGACCCCGACGCGACCGACATTGGCGTCGCGATATCCCGTAGCGGCGAGAGCGGCTATTACTACGCCGTGCAGGTGTTCGGGCGCCCCGAGACGGCGCGTGTCGACTTCGAGCTCAGCAACGACACGCAAGCGAGCGTTCGATACAGCGTCGGTGACCAGAGCTTCGATCTCCGGCCCGGATCCACGCGGACGCACGGCCTCTGCCGGCCCGAACCGGTGCGCTTCCGCTGGGCGGAGCAGCAGGGCGAGACGGAGGTGCGACCGGTGGACGGGGAGCGGTTCCGCATCTTGCGCAGCGGGGGGCGGCTCGAAGTCGAGCGCCATTGAGCCCTATATCCGGCACGCGGCGTTCTGTCATCGTCGAGCCGTCTCCGATTACTTTTGCAACCCTCGATACTGCCGGCAGGAATTTCCACGAGGAGGCCATCGGCCGCTTCTGGGATATTCCGATTTTACGAAGACCGGTAGGGCCGCTATCGCCGGATCCGAAAGGTGCGATTCGTGCAGGGATGTAATGGGCCGCGCAAGCGATTGGCGGACGCGATGCCACCGCGGTCTCCGCACCGGGATCAACGGGGCCGGGATCGATGCGGCAAGCCATGGCTTCTGCGATATCCAAAACCGGCAACATGGGCGAAGAGCAGCAGACCGTCTATCTGGTCGATGACAACCTCGACATTCTGACGAGCCTGTCGATGCTGTTAGACAACGCGGGCTTCCGCGTCCGGTCGTTTGCGTCTCCGCAGGCTTTCCTCGACGCGCTGTCCGCGGAGGCCACCGGCTGCCTTGTGCTGGATCTGCAAATGCCAGAAATGAACGGGCTCCAGGTCCAGGAGGCGGTCCATGCGCGTTGCCCGGAACTACCGGTTGTCTTTCTGACCGGTCATGGCAACGTACCGAGCACGGTGCGCGCGATCAAGCATGGCGCCGTCGACTTTCTCGAGAAGCCGGCCCCAAAAGAGGTCTTGATCGACCGTATCGAGAACGCCTTCCTCATTGAGCGCCAACGCCGAGCACGCCGAGCTTGGGAGAGCCAGGTGCGGCGATGCTACGCTGAACTGACGTCCAGGGAACGCGACGTGATGCAACTCGTCACCGAAGGGCTTTCTAACAAGACGATCGCTCGCCAACTGCAAATCAGTCCGCGCACCGTCGAGGCCCATCGCGCCCGGTTGATGGACAAGATGCGGGCAGCGAATCTCCCAGAGCTGTGCGCGATGGCGACGTGCTGTCTCGGTCGTGGCCAAGGGCCTCGCTTGGGCTAGTCGCTATCGCGAGAGCCCGCGAATCAGGGGTCTCTGGGCGGCGAGGGTTGTACGGAATCCGCGGACAGCAGCCTTCGCTCTCCGGGTGGTCAGGACGGGGAATCGCTCTTCCCCGTCCCAGTCCTCGTCGCGCGCCGCCGGCGCGTCAATGTCGGTAGCAAGGCCTTGGACGCGCCGGGCTGAGTTCAGTCCTCCGCGGCGGCAGGGGTGCCGGGCCCCGCGTCTCGCCATCGTCCTCTAAAGCTGGTCGATCCGTCGCTCGATCCATTCGCGGTGGCGCTTTTCGTCGGCCAGATTCTCGTCCAAGGTCTGTGCGAGAGCCGCGGGGAAGCCGGCCTGCGCGGTCGCTTCCGCATAAGCGCCAACGGTATCCTCTTCGTTGCTCTTCATCGCCTGCAGGATTGCCTTGTCGCCGGCGAGTCCGGCGATCACGACCTTGCCTTTGGTGAGCAAGCTCTTGAGGTCGCCTTTGGTCGGCGGCGTCTCGCCCATGGCGCTCAAATGCGCACCGAGGGCCTCGGTGTGACGCTCGTGGTCGGCCTTAAACCCCGCGAGGCGCGTCTTGCTTTCGTTGTCATCGAGCCGCTCCAGCGCGGCCTGATAGGCCTCGATCGCGTCGAAATCCAAAGCGATCAGGTTGTGGATCTGTTTGCTCAACGTCTCTTCGCTGACTGCCGTCGCCATCTCTACTCTCCTGCCTTGCCCGTGGTTTCCCGATGGGGTTGAGTCGCGGCACTACGCCTGGTACAGACGTCACGCCGATCTGCAAGGGCCTCACTCGGGCGGTATCCGCGGCCGGCGGACATCCGGTCCCCGGCGAAGACCCTGCCGCTCACACCCTAAGCAAGGGCAGTGCCATCTTGTCGCGCGGGCTGGCGGTCACTGCGCGCCCCATCCCGCCACGGGTGCGGTCGAGGCGATCGGCTCAGCCCGATCGGCCGCGGCCGAAATCCACCGCTGGCCGGTGGCTAACAACCTCAGCGCCGGGTTGGCGGCGTTGCGCGAAGGCGAGGGGGGCGGCTGCCGCCAGGCGATATCAATCGTCCCGAAAGTGATTCAGGCGGCTCGCTGCGACCGTCAGCAAAAATTCCGCCGCCGAGTGGACACGGAGGTCCTCGCGGCGTCTTGCAGCGAGCCGTCTCCGATGACTTGTGCAGCCCTCGATAGCCGCGCAGGTGCCGTTGGGAGATCGCCGCGCGCCAGTTGGCCAGGAACCCCTCAAACGACCGCTGCGGCACAGGATGTGCTGGCCTTACGATGAAATTCGCGCAGCGCGTTCGCTCCCTCGCCCTCCGGGAGCGGGTTGGGGTGAGGGAAGGATCAGGGGCGAGACGACATTTGATCGTCCGGGGTGGCTCGGCTCGCCCCATGATCGTTTGCGTCAAGCTCGCCGTTTCCGCAAGAGTCGACGGGGCCGAAGCACAGCGGGGCGCGAGCGCGAACTCAGTCCTGCGATTCTGAATGACGACCACGGAATCCTTCGTTCGCAATCGAATCGTGTGCTGCCATTGTTGAGGAGACATTCCATGCGTGTACTGACGATCACTGCCGACAACTTTGAGGATAGCGAGCTAAGCGAGCCGGTCGCCGCGCTGACCCAGGCCGGCGTCGATGTCGATGTCGCGTCCCTTGGCACCGGCACCATGACCGGCAAAAAGGGCACCGAGGTCGAGGCCAACCTCGATGTCGCCGATGCGGATGCCACCGACTACGAGATGCTGTTCCTGCCGGGCGGCAAGGCCCCGGCCCAGTTGCGGGAGGCCGACAGCGTATTGGCTTTGGCCCGGGCCTTCATGGCCGCCGAAAAGCCCATCGCGGCGATCTGTCACGGACCGCAGATCCTGATCTCGGCGGGGCTTGTCGAGGGGCGGCGCATGACCAGCTACCAGGCGGTCGCGGAGGAGTTGAAGGCCGCCGGCGCTCAGTACGCCGACGAGCCGGTCGTCGTCGACCGCAACTTGATTACGTCGCGCAACCCGGGGGACCTTGCGGCGTTCGTGCAGCAAATGCTGCAGAGCTTGCGATCGGCGGCACCCTGACGGCTGGCCGACGATTTCCGTCAGGACCGCCCGCTGGTTGCAGAAGCGCGCTGCAACAGGCGTTGTGCTTGAGCCGTTCCGGATCGGATACGGCTCGCCAATCCTGCTGCTAGCCGCCTGTCGTCGATGCGGCAGCGATGTCAGCGATAGCGCCTCAGCGTCATGTCGAAGGCGCCCAGGGCGTAGTCCTGCTTAAAGTACGCGTGGTCTCGCCTCAATCGCTGGCGAGCTTCGCGCGCGAAGCCGAGGATGTCGTCGATGAAAAGGTCTACCGGTTGCATCGCCTCGAGGATGCTGGGCTCGATGTCGTAGTCGAGTTGTCCGGCATCGTCTGAGCGTGCATGGGCCTGCGCCAGCGCCTGCCCGCAGGCGCGGGCGTAGTGCTTCCAGCTCTTCTTCGATAGGTCGTCAAGGTCGATGTCGTCGCGAAAGGGTGCGCGCTCGCGCGACATGAAGCTCATGCCGTCGATCTCGACGCTGCCATAGAAGACGTCGCCCTGGGCAAGGTGCACCGACTGGCCGTGGGCGATGCGATCGCCCTTGTCGCCGGCATCGAAATCGCTCTCTGGCACCAGCCCGTGGAGCGCCGAGCGGCGCGCGCGTTTGAATTCGATGATCAGATCGTCGGTCGCATTCGCGCTCGGGCCCTCGATCAGGCAGTAGTAGCGCGCCAGACCCAGCGAGGCGGTTCCCTGGCCGTGGCGGAGCGCCACGTCCTTGACCTTGAGTTCCCCGGCGCGGCCACCCTTGTCGATGCCGTTGGCCTCGGCCAGGCCGTCGATCAAGGCCTGGAACTCGCCGACGCGGCTCGATATCGGCGTCAGTTCGTAATTCGCCCGAAAGCCGCGCCCATGTTCGTCCAGGTAGCGGTCCCTGAGCCAGGATTCGCGCGTCTTCTCCGCCTCTGCGAACAACCGCCGGATGATCTTCGGGCTGTTGTCCGGGCGCATCTCCTCGGTCGATTCGGTGCCGCGCCGGGCGTAGTGCTCCAGCGCCTCCTGGTAGCCGCGGATGAAGTGGCGGGCGATCTTGTCTTGCGTCTTTTCGCTGCGCCCGCCGATCTCCTCCGAGGCGAGGATAAAGCCGGTGGTGCCGCGCTTCAGATCCCAGGTAAAGGGGGCATAGTGGACGTCATCGAAATCGTTGACCCCGAAGATGGGCACGTTGTCGGCGTTGGGCATGACACCAAAGTTCTCCGGGTGCACGTCGCCCAGGGCGAGCACGGTGGGCATGCGCGCGTCTTCGCCGGCCATGTCGCGGTGAAACAGCAGCGAGGTCCCGCGGAAGAAGGAGAATAGCGATCCCGAGAGCTTCGCGAATTTCTCTTCTGCACCCTGCGCCTTCTGATCGATGCGAAAGGCATGGTCCTCGACGATGGTCTGCCGCACGTGCTGCCGGCGACGGTATCCGCGCAGGTCGACCGGTCGCATGACGCACACGCCATTGGCGTAGGCGTCCGCCAACGCCGCATACTGCTCGACCAGGTCGCCCAACGGGACGGCGCTTGCAGCGGCGCGCGGTGTCTCGCGTACCCTGTTAGTGTCCTCGGAGGTGTCGGCCATGATTGCAGTTCTCCTCCTCGAGCGATGGTAATCCCCTCGGCATTGTGTACTTTGACTCCGAAGCTTGGCTAGGCTGTCGGCGCTCGAGCGCGGGATGCCCCGTCATTCAGGCGGTTGCGCCGCCTCGAGCAGGTCGATGAGCTCGGCCCGCGGCCGGGCTTCACCGTCGCTAAGCAAGCCCAGCCCGTACGCGTGCTCGAGCAATTCGCTATAGGTCCAGCGCGCGAAGTCCGGCTTGTCGTACCCGCGCCCGCCTCCCGCTTGCCGCTGGGGCTGTTCGCGATAGCCCGATCCGCTTGTGGTCGTGCGCGCCTTCACGTACTCCTCGTTTTGCTTAATGAAGGAGTCACTCGTTTTCGCCATGTTCACCTCCGCTGGGGCTCCTTTGTGTGTCGGGCCCGGTTTCTCTCTACAGTGCTGTGAGAGCAGGAAGCAATGTTGATGCCTCCCATCCTGGGGGGGCTCGACCGCGAGAGCGGAGCCGGCGGGCCGGGACCCGACTGGCGGGCGGCGCATCGACGCGGGAAATGCCCCAGGCAGGCCCGGAACGCGGGGCAAAAGCCCCGTCTTGCGCTGTCTGCGGTGTCCTGCTGCGGCCCCGCGTGTGGTTTTGCTTCCCCTTCATGCGCACCTGAGTAGAATCCTGCCGTTAGGCGGTCTCGCATCCGGTCAGTAGGACGGGCTTGGTGCGCGGATCAAGCTATCCGAATCGCTCGCCGGCCGTGGAACGGGCCGGGAACGGGAGTTGCTTACGTGAGAGACCAGTGTTTTTGGATGCTCGGGGCTGCCGCGTCACTGTGGGAGCAC
>JGI12210J13797_10281302_pt1 | contig 13974 bp, 12 predicted proteins | sample ElkSlonscriptome_3_FD_13797 | JGI IMG/M metagenome (IMG submission 13797)
TCTTCTAAAAGAGAGTTATAGATTAGGTTGGCCTGTGTTTACATAACATCACTTAACGCCGGCCACCTCGGGAGCGCCCACCGCCCCCGGAGCGATTTCCGCCGGAACGACTGCGTCCGCCACCCCCACCGGATCTGTTCCGTCCGCCGCCTGATCTGCCACCGCCACCTGTGTTGCGACGGGGACGTTTGGGGATAGCACGTTCTTCCACGGTCAACCATTCCTCTTCGGGTTGGGTGCAAGTAAGTTCACGTCCGATGAATTTTTCAATATCGGGGAGCATCATGGAGTCAAATTCCGATGCAAAACAGACAGATTGTCCTTCGTCACCCGCGCGACCGGTTCGGCCGATACGGTGAACGTAATCTTCCGGATCTTCCGGCAAGTTGTAATTGATGACCAGGCCGACTTCGTCCACGTGAATTCCGCGTCCCGCGACGTCGGTTGCCACCACCACAGGCGTGGTGCCGTCTTTGAACTCTTCGAGAGTACGAACGCGTTTGGCCTGGGGGACTGCTCCGGAGAGCAGGGCTGCCTTAAATCCGTACGCCTGCAGGTGATCACAAAGATTCTGAGAGGTATCCCGGCGATTCGCAAAGATCAGAGTACGTTTGGGATTCAGCTTGCGCAGCAGGTTTACGGTGAGCGCAAATTTCTCTTTGTCCGTCACAATATAAACCGTCTGGTCAACCGTATCCGCAGCCACCGATGTGGGTTTGATGACGATGGTGATCGGATTATTTGTCCAGGAGGTGGCGAGACGTTTAATGTCCTCAGTAAAGGTGGCACTGAAAAAGAGGGTTTGCCGTTTGTCTTTATGGGGAGTGGCATACACAATTCGTTTTACGTCCGGAATGAATCCCATATCCAGCATGCGGTCGGCCTCGTCGAGAACCAGAATTTCCACATGCGAGAGATCGATGACGCGAGAACGGAGGAAGTCGATTAATCGCCCGGGGGTGGCGGCAACCAAATCGACTTTATGATGACGCAGGGCTTCTTTCTGCGGCTCGTAATCCAGTCCTCCATAGACCGGCAGACTTTGCAAAGGCGTATACTTCATGAGTTCCGCGGCTTCTTCTTCAATCTGCAGAACCAGTTCACGGGTGGGAGCTAAAATAAGCATACGGGGACAGCCGTTGGGAAGATCCGGTTTGGGGTTCTTTAAAAGACGGGTCAAGCTGGCAAGCAGAAAGGCCGCTGTTTTGCCGGTACCGGTTTGGGCCTGGCCCATGCCGTCGCGCCCCCCTAACAACTCGGGTAAAATTTCGGCCTGAATAGGGGTACAATACTGATAACCCAAGTCGGAGATCGCGTGAAGCATTTCATCGGCGAGACCGATCTCTGAAAAACGGGTTTTTCCTTCTTCCTCAGGAATTTTCACCTGTTCGGGAGTCCAATCTCCGGTTTTCGCTTTGGGCCGGGGAAAAGAAAATCCTTTACCGCGGGTGGAACCGGATTGTGAGTCACCGCCTCTTCGCGAAGAGCTTTTTCGGTCGGATCCCTTTTGAGTTCGCGGTTTCCGCGTACGCGAAGATGGGTTCCGGTCTTTGGATCGAGTGGGCGCATCGCTGGAGGTTTTTTCCGAAGGTCGGGAATTTTTCTGACGAGGCTTCCGAGGTTCGGAAGATGAGGGTTTTCCTTTACCGGGTCGCCATTCTTCGGGTTGAGGGGCCCGAATTTTCTTAACTTCCCGTAATGATTCCGGACCGTTAGTGTCGCTGGGTTTTTCTTCGCGAAGTATGGGCTTTTTATCAGGAGGGGGAGGGGACTCGGCCGGGGCGGAGCTGGGGGGCTTTTGATCGACGTTGGGGGTCTTTTTTATTAGGGATCGAACTTTTTTCAGCAGTGATACAGGCATATAGGTTTCCAATTACTTCATCATTGAGGCGGCTGGACCCACAGCCACCACCCGCATTCCCGCGGATGTTGCCGCCTCAATTCCAGGCGGTCCGTCTTCAAGTACCAGGCATTCCTCCGGTTTTACTCCCAGCTTTTCGGCTGCAAGCAAATACATATCGGGGGCCGGTTTGCCATGTACCACATCTTCAGGCGTGACAACCACGCTGAATAAATCTCTAATGCCTGCAGTCTGCAGGGTTTGTTCCACGGCCTGGCGGTTTCCACCACTGACCACAGCTACCGGATGGGTTTTTGCCACGTTCCGGGCAAAATCCACAATCGGAATAATAAGGGGATGATCATGATCCTGACTCAAGAAGTGATCTCGTTTCATTTGAGCGAGTTCTTCGGGGTCACGGTCAATTTCCAGAAGGGTGCAAATCTCCCGGGCAACCAAATCTCCGGCCATTCCGCCCCAGGTGCAAAAATGGTCGTAGGAAAGGGCACTTTCTACGTTTTGAGTCGCCAGAATGTTTTTCCAACTATGAAAATGGGCACCCATTGTATCCACAAGCGTGCCGTCGCAGTCAAAAAGAACTGCGGAAACATGTTGTTCAATCCCTTCCAAGGGTTCGGATAGTTGTAGATTATTCATTTATACGTTCATGATATCGGGTTTTACCCCGTTCAGCATTGCTTTTGAAGTGACAGACTCCCCACCTGCCATTAGGGTGTACCTCGTACACCTTTCCCCAATTTGCTGGACTCTCTATATGTTGACAATATTGCGAACGCTATTCTTTTTTGTGGTTTTCTCCCTTCATCAGATCTTAATTTCGCCCCTTTTACTATATTTCCATCTTCGATACCATTTTTCAGGGCCAGAATCTGTCCGCAAAGTGACCTGTATGATTACCCGGGGCTGGGGAAGACTGGTATGTGCGTTGGGGGGAGCGCGGGTCCGCTATGAGCCTCCCCAGGATCTGAATCCGGGCGAGGCGGTGTTGTTTGTGAGTAATCATCAGGGGGATTTTGATATTCCAATTTTGGTAAGCACAGCAGGACGGGATTTAGCATTTGTCGCCAAAAAGGAACTGGGAAAAATACCTTTCCTCAGTAACTGGATGTATTTAATCGGATGCATCTTTTTAGATCGGGATAACCGCAGAAAACAGGTCCTGCAAATTAAACAGACGATCGAAAACCTGAAAAGCGGTCTTTCCATGGTGATTTTTCCGGAAGGGACCCGCAGCCGGGGACCCGATATGGCCCCTTTTTCGAAAGGAAGTCTTACGATCGCGGAAAAAGCAGGCGTACGGATTGTGCCCGTCACCCTGAAAAACACCTATGCACTTCTACCCAAAGAGAGCTGGGGCCTACCGGGGGGAGACGTGGAGGTGATCTTTCACCCTGCCATCGATCCAAAAACACTGGATGAAGAAATCAAACCCCGCCTGCATGAATACGTACATGCCATCATTCAGCAGGGGCTGACAGCGGATCGGTGAGGTTCAGATTTTGAGAAAGTTCTCCATCAGCTTCATTCCGTCTTCGGTGAGAACAGATTCCGGATGAAACTGAACACCGAAGACGGGCAGTTCCCGGTGGGCGATCCCCATGATTTCGCCTTCTTCGGTCCATGCGGTCACTCGTAAACTGTCGGGCAGAGAGGCCTTTTCCACAATTAACGAATGGTAGCGGGTGGCATCGAATGGAGTTGGCATATCTTGAAAGACACTGGTTCCGTCGTGATGAATTGGACTGGTTTTCCCATGCATTAAGCGGTCGGCTCTCACTACTTTCCCCCCGAAAGCGTGTCCAATGGATTGATGTCCCAGGCAGACCCCAAAAACCGGAAGCTTGCCGGCAAAGTGTTGGATTACCTCCACACTGATGCCTGCCTCTGCCGGGCTGCAGGGGCCGGGGCTCACCAGAATTCGTTCAGGGTTCATTTTCTCGATTCCAGCAATGTCGATTTCGTCATTTCGTTTTACGGATACTTCCGCACCGAGGATTCCCAGATACTGAACCAGGTTGTAGGTGAAACTGTCATAGTTATCGATTACCAAAATCATGACGCATCTCCATTTTGATGTCCGCGGGCCAAGGACAATGCATTGATCATTCCTTTGGCTTTGTTGACGGTTTCCTCAAATTCCGTTTCAGGTATTGAATCGGCCACCAACCCGGCGCCGGCCTGCACGTAGGTGTGATTCCCGGCAAAAAAACAGGTGCGAATCGTGATACAGCAATCCAGATTTCCGTCGAAACCGAAATATCCAACCGCGCCGCCGTAGGGCCCGCGTCGATCGGGTTCGAATTCCGCAATGATCTCCATCGCCCGTATTTTCGGGGCTCCACTGAGGGTTCCCGCGGGGAAGGTGGCCCGCATCAGATCATAGGAATTTTTTTCGGAACTTAATTTTCCGCGAACATTCGAAACAATATGGATGACGTGACTGTAGCGTTCGATAATCATAAACTCGGTGAGCTCTACGGATCCGCATTCGCAGACCCGTCCGATATCGTTTCTGGCGAGATCGACCAACATTACATGTTCCGCACGTTCTTTAGGGTCCGCCAGTAGATCCTGCTCCAGAAATACATCTTCGGCTTCGTCTTTTCCGCGTTTGCGGGTGCCGGCAATTGGTCGAATATCCACTTGCCGGTCTTCATTTCGAACGTGGACTTCCGGCGAGGAACCTGCCAGTGCGACCTCGCCTAATTCCAAACAGAACATGTAGGGGGAGGGGTTGACGGACCGCAAGGCCCGATACACCTGCAGGGGATCATCCTGACCCTCCACGGCAAAGCGTTGAGAAACCACGACCTGAATGATGTCTCCGGCACGGATGTATTCGCGGGATTTTTCCACGGCAGTTTCAAAGTCTTCGCGTTTCGTGTTGGAGGTAAACGGAAGGTTGGTGGTGGGGACCTGTGCATCCAGTATCCGGCGGGGCAGGGGGGTCTGCAACATTTCCGCGAGAAGGTCCAGGCGGCGCAAGGCATCGTTGTAGGCGGCTTCTGTATCGTCTTCAATGAAAGCGTTTGCCACCAGTTTCATGGTGTGGCGGACCTGATCGAAAAGAATAACGGTATCCGCAATTAGAAAAACCATATCCGGAAAATCCAATCCCGGAGTTTTGCTGAGGGGAACTTTATCGAATTGTGCAACCGCATCATATCCAAGAAATCCAACCGCACCGCCGGTGAAACGGGGGAGTGTATCGTCGGGTACAGGTTTATACACCGACATCAGATCCTGCAGCACCGCTAAAGGATCCCTGTCCTCGTACACGGTGACGTGGCCGTTGGTATGATATTCCGCCCGACGGTCTTTGGCTTTCAGAATACCGCGGGGCATTCCTCCCAGCATGGAGTAGCGGGCGATATTTTCACCGCCTTCTACGGATTCCAATAAAAACGTGCAGGCTTCGGGATCGGTGGCTCGGAGAGCCGTTCGAAGTTTTTCGTATGCGGATACAGGGGTGTCCTGATCGGCGAGAACTTCGCGGACCACCGGAATAAGATTTCCGTGTTGGGCCCGTTCTAAAAAAGTGGGGTAATCTGGAGAGATCATAAGAGTACTTAGCGTGAAATTTGAAAAAAAGAAAAACAAAAAACCCGGAGTGCCAAGGCAAACCGGGATTACAGGGCAGACAGTGAGAGTTTCACCATCGACCCGAACCCAGTCCAGAAATTCGCCAACACCTTATCATTTTCATGGAAGTCTGATACTAGATGCTCCGGGCTTTGACAAGATTTTCTCACTCAAATCGCAATTTCAGTTAAAAAGTGGCTCCTGGACCAGTTTTCAGCGCCCATAGCTTTCATGTGCGGGGTGAGTTGTTGAATATCCAAAAACCGGTCACCCCGCGCCTGCAATTTTTCCACGAGAAACCGGATGGCCGCTTTCCCCGCATTCGGAACTTTGTGAAACATACTTTCGCCGGAAAAGAAATGCCCGCTGTCGACTCCATAGAGCCCTCCCACCAGTTTTTCGTTTTGCCAAACTTCCACACTGTGAGCAAAACCCATTTGGTGGGCTTGGGTGTAGGAATCCCGCATGATAGGGTGGATCCAGCTTTCTGGAGCGTGTGCTTCATGACAGGCCTGAATAATCTCTGCAAAAGCGGTGTCAAAGGTGAGGGTAAATTCCGCTTTTCGAATCTGGCGAAGCGTGCTGCGGCCTAAATGAAAGTTGTCATAGCGTAACACCCCGCGTCCACGGGGGCAGACCCATGGGAAAAGATTCGCATCATCTCCCGGCCAAGGGAAAATTCCCAGAGGATAGGCGGCCGCCAAAGCTTCTGGAGGCACCACATCCGAGAGCCAGATAAGCTCTTGTCGATTTTTGAGATGATGTAAACGGGTTTGAAAAAAGACCGCAAAGTCTTCCCGTGTGGGCGGTCGGGAGGTGCTCATGGACTTAAAGCAGGTGAGGTTGGGATGCGGGGGGCTGCATGCCGAAGCGTTCGTAACAAAACGGAGTCGCAATACGTCCTTGAGGGCTCCGTTTCAGATATCCTTCCTGAATCAGATAGGGCTCGTATACCTCCTCCAGAGTTCCGGCTTCTTCGCCGACGGATACGGCGAGGTTGCTGAGTCCTACCGGTCCTCCCTGAAAACGTTCCAATAAGGTTTGCAGATAGCGTTTATCCATCTCATCTAATCCATAGCGGTCAATTTCGAGCATGTGCAGCGCCTGATCCGCTACAGTATTGGTGATGAAGTTATCGGCCCGCACTTGAGCGAAATCGCGGACCCAGCGTAGTAAATTGTTGGCGATCCGGGGGGTTCCCCGGCTTCGGGAGGCGATCTCCATGGCTCCGGCGTCATCTATATCAATATTAAGTAATAAGGATGAACGCTTTACGATAGACTGCAAATCTTCGTGGTTGTAATAGTCCAGCCGATTATTCATCCCGAAACGTGAACGGAAAGGAGCCGAAAGCAGTCCGGTGCGGGTAGTGGCACCCACCAGCGTAAACCGGGGGATATTCAATCGTACGGAACGGGCATTGGGCCCCTGATCGATGAGAATGTCGATGACAAAATCCTCCATGGCGGAATACAGATATTCTTCCACGGCGCGGGGGATTCGGTGGATCTCATCGATAAATAAAATATCTCCTTTTTCGAGTCCGGTAAGCAGCCCGGCCAGATCCCCTGCTTTATCGATGGCCGGTCCGGAGGTACTGCGGACCTGAACCCCCATTTGCTCTCCCAGAATGTAGGCCAATGTGGTTTTACCCAAGCCCGGAGGACCTGAAAGCAGGACGTGATCAAGGACTTCTTCGCGACCTTTCGCGGCTTCGACCATTAATTCCAGACGTTCGGTTACTTTCCGCTGTCCCACATAATCCGAAAACCGGGTGGGACGAAGGCTCATTTCAAAATCTGGATCGACACGGGTGAATTCTCCATCCGGCTTTAGATTTTCCTGATCCTTCATTCCTGAAACCTTACCTGATCATCTTTACGGGGATAGATCCCGCTTTGGGATAAAGAATTCAGATCCAGTTCGGCTACCGATTGATTCGGTTTTGAATCCGTCACGGTAACCCTGGCGATAATTTCTCCGTCCCGGATCACCGATCCGGTGCTCCCTTTCCGGATATCCGATTCACTTCCCCCTTCGACCAGAAGATAATGCCAATTGGGATTCACATATAAAACGCTGTGTACGCCCCGAGGAATGACAGGTTCCTCGTTGTTTGAGCTTTCCCTCTTTTCGGGCAGGACCTGCGCGGGTGATGACTTTCTCGGTTCAAGTTGAAGAATCTCGGTCATGAGTTGACGGTTCTGTATCCTTAATTCCCGATTTTCGTTGCGAAGAGTCTTCACAATACTCTTCAACTCCTGAATCTCCGCCTGAAGGATTTCAGGAGGAGGAAGCTCTGCTCCGTTTAACGAGCAGGCGCAGATTCCCAGAATGAGTACACAAATTTTGGTCATAAGAATTATTTAGAATGTAGGAGGGCTTCTGTCGAGGAAATCCGTTCTTTCTCGTAAGGGGTTTAGATAAATTTTAGCTACAACTACTGAGGTTAATAGGCTGAACAACACAAAAATGGATGACGCTCTGGAGAGAAGTGTTGTGAAATGCGTGCTCTTTCCAATTGTGTATCTGTTTTAAATCGGTAGGAGAACCGTACCCTATAAACCCAACCAGATTCTTTATGAAATTTTATCCTTTCCCCGCTCTTCGTCCGCCAAATGATTTAGCCTCTCAGATTGCCAGTCCGCCGTACGATGTGATTGACAGCGAAGAGGCCCGGCGTTTAGCCGCCGGAAATCCCCGCTCGTTTCTTCATATCAATAAACCGGAGATTGATCTGCCGGAAGGAATCAGCCTTTACAGCGATGGGGTGTATGCAAAAGCTGCGGAAAATTTTGAGCGGTTTCAACAAAATGGGTGGTTGCGCCGGGATGAAAAGCCCGCGTATTATCTTTATCGTCAGGAGATCGAGGGACACACGCAGACGGGCTGGGTAGGAGTCTGTCATACGGAGGAGTACGAGCAGGATCTGATCAAAAAGCATGAACGTACGTTGCAGAAAAAGGAGGATGACCGTACCCGACATGTGGCGACTCTACAAGCGAATGCGGGTCCCATTTTTCTGATGGTCCGGGCTCCGGAAGCTTTGAATGCCCTCAAAGAAAAGCTGCAGGAGCAGAATCCGGAAGTCGATTTCACCAGTCCGGACGGCGTACGTCATACCGTGTGGCCCGTTTTGGACGCTGCGGAAGTTGCGGCACTTTATTCCGAGATTCCTTGTGCCTATGTCGCGGATGGTCATCACCGCACGGCCAGTGCGGCCCGCTGTTCCAAAGAATTTGCGGCCGATAATCCCGCTCACACGGGTCGGGAAAATTATAACTGGTTCCTGTCTGTACTGTTTGCGGCAGACGATCTTCTGGTGTTACCCTATAACCGATTGGTGAAAGATTTGAACGGGCTTACTTCTCCGGACCTCCTGGTGAAAATTCGCGAAGCGGGTTTTGACGTTTCGCTGGTCGATGACGGGAAATCGGGTTCACGGGCGGACATCCGGATGTTTGTGGACGGCAGTTGGTACCGGTTGTTTAAAACCGCCCCCGCGGATGCGGACCCGGTTTCCGCGCTGGACGTAAGCATCCTGCAAAAAGATCTGCTGGCTCCGCTTCTCGGAATCGAGGACCCCCGAACCAGCGACCGTATTGCCTTTAAAGGCGGATTCGACTGCGACGTACTCCTGGAAAAAATGGTGAAAGACGGAAAAGCCGCCGTTGCGTTTTCACTCTATCCCACCAGCACCGACGAAGTCATGGCAGTGGCGGATGCAGGTATGATTATGCCTCCGAAAAGTACGTGGTTTGAGCCGAAATTACGTAGTGGGCTGTTTGTACACACCCTGGATGCGGATACCAGCGTGTCAGACAGTATTTGAGGTTACCACCGCTCGGCAACGGCTTTGTGGGCGGCCTTTGATGTCCAGTAGGCGTTGTGGGCTTTGGTGATCCAGTCCGACACATTGACATACACATCGCTGGTCATTCCTTTGTCGTTGTTAATCAGGGGCTCCACAGGCCAGGCCAGCGGATCATCGAGGTCCCAGAGGTTGAGCCAGCGGGCTCCGGGCAGTTGCGCATCCGGAACTAATCCGTAATGTTCCGGATTCAGTTTTTCCCCCGCAGCCATCGCCTCCACGACCCGGCTGTGACGAAGCGCCATGGCGGACAGAGGATTCCCGAAGGTGATCAGCCGACGGAGTTTCAGTTGACCGGACCTTGAGTACTCTCTGATTTTCAGAGAGGCTTCTTTCTCGATGTTATCCACAAAACAATGCTCGGTGTACGGAGCTTCGTTGGGATGAAAAAGATGAAAAAGTAAATCAAAGGCAATTACCGCTCCCGCACTATGTCCCACCAAAGTGAGTCGCAACGGTTGTTCGGCGGAGATAGATTGTTTTTCGATACATGTAAGCAGTTGCCGGCAAATAGAGGATCGTACCGCTTCTTTTCCTGTATTGGAGGTGTAATAAAACATATCACTGAACCCGAAGAAATTGATTTCCCGCAATTGGTTCAGCGCAAGTCGACTGGGATTTAAAGAAAAGTCTTTGGCGGCCGAAACCGCCGGAAGCACTCTGTCGCCCAATTGCAATTGGGCCTGACTAAGCAGCTCCTGATCTGTCGAGGTTGCCTCCCCGGGATTCCATCCCCATTCCGCTCCCCAAAACTGTTCCGGCCACTCCGGATTGTACTTCCGTACCCCCTGATTGAATTCACGATAGAGATCATCATGGGGGGACGCTTCACGGCGCGGGGTTACCCCGTGAATATAATAGACGACATCCCGGATATTCCTCATGCAGATGGAATCCTTTTGCACAGAATTTTGGGTCTGATCATTCGAATCGTCGTGTTTATCCAACATACTGCTTCGGGTTGATTTTATATTTATGAACTTTATATCCGAAGATACGTTGAGTGGTTTCCAGACTCCGGGCCGCGGCGGCCATGTTTCCCCGGGCGGATTTTAAGGCATCGGTAATTAGATCCCGTTCATACACTTCTACCTGGTCTTTCAGGGAGCCGGTTTTGGGAGTGGAGGCCTGATCTGCAGTTTGCAAGGTCGGGGGTAAATGGTGTGGATGCAGAGCATCGCCTTCCGCAAGAACCACTCCGCGCTCCATGATATTTTCCAGCTCACGCACATTACCCGGCCAGTGATAGGAATACAGCATATCGATCACCGGACTTGAGAGACGGCGGACGTTTTTAGAATTTTGTTTGCTGTAGCGTTCCAGGAAAAAATCAGAAAGTTGCAACACATCGCTTTTCCGTTTGCGAAGGGGGGGAACCCAGATCGGAAATACGTTAAGACGGTAAAACAAATCTTCCCGGAAGGTTCCTTCGGTCACCATGTCGTGCAAATTCTGGTTGGTGGCTGCGATCACCCGGACATTCACTTTAATGGTTTTGGTGCTTCCGACCGGTTCAAACTCCCGTTCCTGCAAAACGCGCAGTAATTTGATCTGAATCCCGGGAGGAATTTCGCCAATTTCATCGAGAAAAAGGGTTCCCCCATCTGCCAACTGGAATCGGCCTTTCCGTTCACCGGTTGCACCCGTAAAGGCCCCTTTTACGTGACCAAACAATTCGCTTTCGATCAGATTTTCAGGCAGCGCTGCACAATGTGCTTTGATGAAGGGCTTGTCCGCGCGGTCACTGTTAAAGTGAATCGCATGAGCCACCAGTTCTTTACCGGTACCGGTTTCTCCTTCAATCAATACGCTGGTCTGGCTTTTTGAGACTTGTGCGATTTGATCATACACAATCTGCATTTCATGAGAATTGCCGATAATGTTGGAGGGGCGGAAACGGTCTTTCAACTCCGCACGGAGGCGGTCGTTTTCCGACTGTAATTTTTCTCCGCGTTCCTGGGCGCTTCGGCGGAGCCGAACGGACTGTGCGAGGAGGGAGGCCACCATTTCCATCAGATAGAGAGAAGTGTTTAAATCCTGACCCTCTTCAAAAGGTCGGTCTGCACTCAAGGCTCCGACTACAGTTTTTCCCGTTTTAATAGGCACACAGATGAAACTGGAATCTTGACGGGTCATCCGCTGGGTACGATTCAGAAAGAGATGGGATTCACCGGTTTTCTCGATGACGATCGGTTCTCCGGATTCAATTACCTGACCGGTTACCCCTTCACCCAACTTGTAACGTCCACGTTCCGCCTGTTGCGGGGTGAGACCATGGGAGGCATCAATCAGGATATCATTCGTTTTACGGTTCAGAAGGGTAATGGTGGCATGCTTCATCTCCAAGTGAGTGGTCATGGCATCCATAATGGGATTGACGATTTCTCTTACATCCAGGCTTCGTTCGAGTATTCCGGCGACGTTGCGGATAAACTGCAGGTCATGGTGGCTTGCGTTTTTATGGGGTATTTCAGTCATAGGAACTTTGGGGTGGGGGTGTGGGACGAAATTGGTTGGTTATGGGAACGCGGCGGTCGCGCCCGAAGGCTTTGGGCGTGATCTTCACCCCGGGCGGGGATTGACGGCGTTTGTATTCGTTGCCGTCTACTAAACGAATCACCCGGGTGACGATATGACTATCAAATCCTTTTTTGACAATCTCGTCACGCCCTAAATCCTTTTCAATATAGAGGCTTAAGATTTGATCGAGTATTTCGTAGGGAGGCAAACTGTCACTGTCTTTCTGATCTTCCCGCAATTCTGCGCTGGGCGGACGGTCGATGAGGCTCTGTGGAATACGGTCGGTTCCCTGTTGGGAATTGGACCAGCGGCACAGATCAAAGACCATGGTTTTCGGTATGTCTTTGATCAGGGCATAGCCTCCGCACATGTCGCCATAGAGGGTGGCATACCCGGTGGCCATCTCACTTTTATTTCCGGTGGCTACGACCAAAGATCCAAATTTGTTTGAGAGCGCCATCACCAGCGTCCCCCGGATACGGGCCTGAAGATTTTCTTCGGTGACATCCAGGTCTTTCCCGGGCCACTGGGGTTCAAGCAATTCCAGATACCGGTCGAACAATTCCTGAATAGGGAGCATGGGCATACGGATCCCCAAATTTTCCGCCAACCGAAGAGCATCTGAGCGAGTCCCCAGTGAACTGTAGCGGGTGGGAAGGCTGATACCGGTGACCCGGTCTGGGCCAAGGGCATCTACGGCGATGGCCGCGACCAGCGCCGAATCAATTCCTCCGCTGATCGCAATGAGAACCTGCTGAAATCCGTTTTTGTCGGCATAGTCACGAAGTCCCAGACAGAGTGCTTCGTAGACCTCTTCGTGTTCACTCTCCGCCGCAGGTTTCAACGTGTGAGAAAGAGGCGGTTGGGGAGTGGGATGGCGGAAAATCGGGATCTTGACGTATTCAACTTTTGAGGAATGCTCGTTTTTACCCGTGGAGGAGATCCGGGGAAGGTCGATAAGAATCAGATCTTCTTTGAAGCGCAGACCTTGCTGCAAAATTTTACCTCTGGGGTCAACGGCCATGCTCCCGCCGTCAAATACCAATTCATCCTGCCCCCCCACAAGGTTACAATACACTACGGGTGCTTTTACCTTGGCACTGGCTTTTTGTAAAATCGATTCACGCTCCGGCAGTTTTCCGCGATGGAACGGAGAAGCGGAAAGATTCAAGAGCCCGCTGAGTTTCAAGTCGAGGAAAAGTTCCGCATCCTCAGAAGAATGAACCCAGGAGTCTTCACAGATATGGAGACCTACGCGACAGTCTCCAAGTTGGAGGCACATGGGTTTTTTGCCGGCTTCAAAAATCCGCTGTTCGTCAAAAACTCCATAATTGGGAAGTTGTTGCTTGGCATAGGTTGCCACAACACTTCCTCCATAGAGGACGCTTGCCGCATTTAAGGGGCGGGAAAATCCTTTGACCGGCAAACCGATGATGCAGACCAGATCGGGCGGAACTTGCTCGCACAGCGTTTGTAGCTCATTATTCACCGCTTCAATAAAATGAGCCTTGAGCACCAAATCTTCCGGTGGATAACCGCAAAGAGCCATTTCAGGAAATAAAACAATCTCCGCTCCCGCTTTTGAGGCTTCACGGGCATACTCGACTATTTTTTTACGGTTTTGCGCCAAGGCGCCAACTGTGCAATTGATTTGTGCCAATGCAATACGGAGTGGAATCATGCCTCTCTCTTAGAAGAGGAAAAAGAACGGTCACGACAAAAATGTAAATACTTATCTTCTTAAAGCCGGAATTGGCGTCTTTTAGTATCTCAAAGTAAATTTTGTCAGCGCTTCATTTGCTTGAGGGCGTGGACAGTTCTTGAGCCTGTCGTACGCAGTCCGATACGCTGACTCCACCATAACTGCTCCCGCAAAACTGAAGATTTCCCAGAGTCTCCGCTTTTTTTCGAATGCGGGCGACCCAGTCGAGATGTCCCAGCTGATATCCCGGATTTCCATTCGGCCACCGTTGTAACCAGTGGGCAAGGGGGTGAACCGGAATGAAGGGGCAGATTTTTCGTACTTCTGCAATCGCAGTTTGGATTAAAAGTTCATCTTTTGCGCTGAGAATATCCTGTGTGGCATCTGGTCCACCGAGAAAAAGCCTGCAGATAAACCGGTCATCGGCTTGCCGTCCTC
>JGI12210J13797_10031396_pt1 | contig 13961 bp, 10 predicted proteins | sample ElkSlonscriptome_3_FD_13797 | JGI IMG/M metagenome (IMG submission 13797)
CCTCGGGGTCCCAGCAGCAGCTAGCCTCGCTCACCAAGACCGGCACGATCCTGGGGACCATCGCGTACATGGCTCCCGAGCAGATCGCAGGTCGCTCGGTCGACGGGCGCTGCGATCAGTTCAGCTTCTGCGTGGCGCTGTACGAGGCCCTCTTCGGGGTGCGCCCGTTCCAGGGCCGCACGTTCGGGGCGCAGGTCATGGCGATCTCCGCGGGCCTGTGCGACGAGCCCAAGGCGGTGGGCTCGGTGCCCCGCTGGCTGCACCGCGCCGTGCGGCGGGGCCTGGCCGTGGACCCCCAGGACCGCTTCCCCGACATGAAGACCCTGCTGGCCACGCTCACCCGCCCGCGGCAGCGCTGGCTGGGGCTGGGAGGCGCGGTGGTGGTGGGTGGGCTGGCCGTGACCGCGGCCGCGATGGTCACCGAGCGCGCCTCGCCGTGCGAGATCGGCCCCGACGCGCTGGCCGACACCTGGGACGAGCCCCGGCGCACCGCGGTGCGCGAGGCCTTCCGGGCCACCGGGCTGCCGCTGGCCGACGAGACCCTGCACCTGGTCGAGGACCGCCTCGATCGCTTCGGCGAGGCGTGGGTGGCCGGCCTGCGCTCGGCGTGCGAGGCCACGCGCGTGCAGGGCACCCAGTCCGAGGCGCGGCTGGACCAGCGCACGCTGTGCCTCGATCGCCAGCGCCGGGAGCTGCGGGCGATGGTCGCGGTGCTCGCCGAGGCCGATGCCGACGTGGTGGCCCGCGGCCCCGAGCTGCTCGACGCGCTGCCGCGCGTGGACGACTGCGCCCAGCCGGACCTGATGGAGGCTCGCCACCCGGTGCCGGCCGAGCACGCCGAGGCGATCGGGGCGGCGTTCGAGCAGCTGGCGGAGATCCGCCTCGAGCAGGTGGTCGGCCGCATCTCCGAGGCCGAGGCCGAGCTTCGCCAGCTCGAGCGCGAGACCGACGGGCTCGGGTACCTGCCGCTGACCCTCGAGCGCCAGATGGTCGGGGGCGAGCAAGAGGTCGCGCGACGCCGGCTGGACGAGGCGGTGCCCCGGCTGCGCGACGTAGCCCTGCAGGCCGAGGCGGCGCACCTCGACCACCTCGTGGCGCGGGTGCGGGTGCAGCTGGCAACCTCGACCGCCTCGCTGTGGGGCCATCCCGAGCGCGAGGCATGGCTGCTCGACGAGGCCGAGGCCGCCCTGTCGCGCCTGGGCCAGTCGCCGGGCGGGCTCGACGTGAGCCTGCACGTGGCGCGCGGCTGGTCGCGCGAGCGCGAGGGAGACTACGCCGCCGCCCTCGACGAATTCCGAGCCGCCGAGGCGCTCGCCCGAAGGATCGGCAGCGTCGACCAGACGCACCGCGCCGTGCTCCAGGCCTCCCGGATGCTCGCCGCGCTCGGGCGCAACCAAGAGTCCAGCGCGGGGTTCGACGCGGCCGCCGGTGAGATCGAGCGGCGGCTGGGGCCCACCGCTCCGTCGCTCGCCGAGCTCGAGGTCGATCGGGGCCTGCTCGCCATGCAGACCGGCCAGCTCGACGCGGCCGCCAGCCACGTCGAGCGCGCCCAGACGATCCTTGCGCGGTCGTTCGGCGGCGGCTCGGCCTGGGCCGCTCGAGCCGATCTCGCGGAGGGCCGGCTGGGGGTGCTTCGCGGCGAGCTCGACCGGGCCGCGCGTGCCTACGAGCGGGTCGTGGCCCACGGGCCCGACGTCGTCCACCTCGAGTGGCAGGCCGACGCCCACGAGGGCCTCGGCGTCATCGCCTTCTACGGCGGCGACTTCGACCGCTCGCTGGCCGAGTACCGGCAGTCCCTGGCGATGCGCCGCCGGATCCTCGGCGAGGGACACCCGATGATCGGCGTGCTCCTGAGCAACATCGGAGAGTCCCTGGCCGCGCGGGGCGACATCGAGGGCGCGCTCGAGACCTACGCCGAGGCGATCGTCATCCTCGAGTCGAGCCTCCCGCTCGGCCATCCCGATCTGGCGTTCCCCCTCAAGGGTCGGGGCCAGGCCAGCCTCGCGCTCGGACACACGAGCGCGGCGATCGTCGACCTCGAGCGGGCGCTGGCCCTGCACCAGGCCCACGCCGCCGAGCCCCTCGAGCGAGCCGACGTGGAGCGCTCCCTGGCCGAGGCCCTCGCTGGGGCGGGCGATCTCGACCGCGCCACCGCGCTGGCCCGGATCGCCCGCGATCGCTACGCAGACCTCCATCAAGACGAACGAGCCGAGTCGATCGACGCTTGGCTCGCAGCCGAACACTCGAAGACGACGACGAAGACGACACGACGATGAGCACCAAGAGCTTTCGCATTCAGTGGCACGACACCAACGACGACAAGGACGGCAGCCTGAAGGGGCGACAGGCCCGGCACGATGACTGGAAGTCGCTCGACGACTTCACGCTGAGCGCCAACACCACCTACGACTTCTACCTGTCGCAGTACCAGGGCCTCTCGTACAACGCCTTCATCACCCTCTCCACCGCCGGCAGCGGCGCGCCGCAGGTGGGCGCCAAGATCCCCAAGAACTTCAACGACGACAAGGGCAGCGGCAACGACTACGCCGTCGAGCTGGCGAACATCGCCGTGGGCTCCAGCCCCGTCGCGGTCACGGCCTCGTACCTGGTCAGCGAGGACCCCAAGGTCCAGGTCTCGTGGGGCCAGTCGAGCTCCAACGCCACCGTGTCGCTCATCTGGCGCGGCTCCAGCCGGGGCTGGTTCCAGAAGGTGAACGGCTCGGAGATCCCGGTGACCGGCACGATCGACGTGAAGACCAACGACAAGGTCACCATCGAGGTCGACGACCAGTCGCAGAACAAGAGCATCGCGGCGGTCTACGAGGACACCGGCCCCGACACCGCCCAGATCGATGACGTCCACGATCTCCGCGAGAGCAACCCCTACCCGTTCGTGCGGCCGAGGCCCTCCGGCAGCCCTTCGGTGACGACCTACACCGTCAACCTGTTCGACGAGATGTCGAGCGGCTCGCTCGCGGTGCGCTGATCGAGCCCCCGGGCGGGCGCGCCCGAGGGGCCACGCTCGCCCGCCCACGGCTGGGCCCCACGGCTTTGGCCTCCAGCCGCCTCGGGCCGAGCGCCCGGCCCGGCGCGGCCCCCTCCGGGGGCCCCTCCCCCGGCGTGATCCGGCGGGGTATGGTCCCGCCCCATGGTAGCGATGCGATGGGCGCTCGCCGCGGGCCTGGCCCTGCTGCCGCTCGAGAGTATGGCCCAGCCCTCGGCCTCCGAGGCCCTCGGTCTCGTGGAGGACAAGGACGACTCCGCCGTCAAGCCGATCTCGCTGAGCAAGATCGGCGAGGAGGCCGACGCCACCAAGGTCCGCCTCGAGGAGATCCGCGGGCGGATCAGCACCGAGCCCGCGCTCGAGCACGTGGACGAGGAACTGGCCGAGATCGCCGTGCGGATCAAGGAGCTGGATCGAGAGACCGAGGCCGGTGACCTCGCGAAGCTCCCCGAGCGCACCCTGAGCGATCTGATCTTCGCCTGGGACCAGATCGGGCGGCCCATAGAGCGGCTGCAGGCGCGCCTGGGAGACGAGTCCAACCGCTTCGAGAGCGAGCTGCGACGCGTGCGCTCGATGCTCGGGCGCTGGCAGGCCACGCAGGACGAGGAGGGCATCACCCCCACCGCGCGCGCGCAGGCCTCGGAGGCGGCCCGCGAGCTGCTGCAGGTCGAGCGGCGGATCCACGCCCAGATCAACGAGATCCACGACGTGCAGAGCCGGGTATCGGAGCACTCGCAGGTGGTCTCGGGCCGGCTGTCGGAGCTCACCGTGGCGCGCAAGGCCCAGCGCGGGCAGATCCTGGCCCGAACCACGCCGCTGTGGCGGGTGAGCCCGTGGACGAGCTCTCCGCTGATGGGCGTGGAGCGGCGCTTCTTCGATCGGCAGGTCGAGCAGATCCGCATGTTCGCCACCGACGAGCTCGGCTCCCTCGTCGCCCTGCTGCTGGGCTGGCTGGCCACCTGGTGGATGCTGGTGACCTTGAACCGGCTGCCGCGCGGCGACAGCCCCGACGAGAGCCTGGGGCTGGCCGCCTCGCTGAAGCGCCCCCGCTCGGCCTCGTTCGTGCTCACCGTCTCGATCTTCGTGCTGGTGGGCCCGCCCGTCCCCTGGCTGCTTCGCCAGGCGATGTGGCTGGTGGTGCTGCCCGGCCTCATCCGCCTGCTCACCCCCACGCCCTACCGGTCGATCACGGTGGTGTTCGCCGGGCCCCTGCTGCTGTCGCTCATCAGCGAGCTGGTGCCGGAGAGCACATCTCTGGCCCGCTACGCCCACCTGATCACGTCGGTCTCGGGGCTGCTGGCGGCCCTGTGGGTCGGCCGCTGGCGGCGCAACGAGACGCTCGAAGGCCTCGCGCTCAAGGGGCTGCGGCTGGTGGAGCTGCTGCTGGCGGTCTCGATCGCGGCCAACATCGTGGGCTACGCCGGGCTGCCCCCCGTCATCAACCACGCCACCATGTTCAGCATCTACGCCGCGGCGCTGCTGGTGGGGTGCGTAGGGGTGCTCCGGGCGCTGATCCGGACCTCGGTGCACACCGAGCTGCTGCGGCGGAGTCGGGCCATCCACGACTACGGGGACGCCATCGCCGACACGCTCATCCGCTACGTGGTGCTCGCATCGTGGGTGCTGTGGGTAGTGGTGGCCATCGACGCCATCGGCCTCGAAGAGCCCCTGTGGGCGAGGTTCGAGCTGTGGCTGGAGGACCCTTGGGAGGTCGGCGCGCTGTCGGTCGTGCCCAACGACCTCATCGCGTTCGGGCTGACCCTCTACGGCACCCTGCTGGTCTCGCGCCTGCTGGGCTTCGTGCTCGACGAGGACGTGCTGCCGCGGCTGGACCTGGCGCAGGGCCTGCCCTCCACGCTGTCGATGCTCGTCCGCTACGGCGTGCTGGCCATCGGCTTCTTCATGGCCACCGCCGCCGCCGGCGTGGAGTTGGGCAAGCTGTCGCTGCTCGTCGGCGCGTTCGGGGTGGGCATCGGCTTCGGTCTGCAGAACGTGGTCAACAACTTCGTGTCGGGGCTCATCCTCATGTTCGAGCGACCGGTGAAGGTCGGTGACACGGTCGAGTTCGAATCGACGCTGGGCGAGGTCACCCGCATCGGGCTGCGGGCCAGCCGGATCCGCACCCTCCAGGGCGCCGAGGTGATCGTGCCGAACTCGAGCCTCACCTCCAACGACGTCATCAACTGGACCCTGTCGGATCGTCGGCGCCGGTTCGAGATCGAGGTCGGGGTGGCGTACGGTACCGACCCCGAGCGGGTCATCGCGCTGCTCGAGAAGGTCTCCGGCGACAACGAGCGCCTGCTGTCCCACCCCAAGCCGCAGGTCTGGTTCTCCGGGTTCGGCGACAGCTCGCTCGACTTCCAGCTGCTGGTGTGGACCGACCACTTCACCGACTGGCGAGCCGTCCGCAGCGAGCTGCGGGTCGCGATCAACCGCGCCATCGTCGACGCGGGCATCCAGATTCCGTTCCCGCAGCGCGATCTTCACCTGCGCTCGGTCGACGAGGGGCTGCTGGGGCGGGTGCGCGGGGCCGGGGCGGGGGCGGGGCCGGAGTCGAGGACGGGGCCGGAGTTGGAGCCGGAGTCGAAGCCGGAGCCGCGCGTCCCGAGCGACGAGGCGTGAAGGGCAGTCCTCCGGGCGCTCGTGATCGTCGTGGCTCGGTCGAGCTCATCGAGCCCGCGCCGCCCCGCTCAGCGAACCCGCTGCTTGAGGCACACGTCGAGCGCCGAGCGGAGATCGGTGCAGGGCAGGTCTTGCTCGGCGAGGAAGTCGTCGAGGGTGGCGTAGAAGTGGTCGCGCTCGACCGGCTTGGCGAGGATGGCCGCCGCACCGTTCGCGCTGGCCCGGCTCACGCCGTCGGAGACGCTGCAGATGACCACCGGAATCTCGCGCAGCTCCGCGTCGGCCCCCAGCCGGCGCAGCACGCTCCAGCCGTCTTCGTCGGGCATCAGCAGATCGAGGATGATGATGTCGGGGCGCACGGCCCGAGCCATGGCGATGGCGCGATCACCCGAGTCGACCGCGATCACCCGCGCGCCGTAGTCGGCCACGTAGCCCTCGATCACGGCACGCGCGTCGGCCTCGTCGTCGATGACCAGCACCGTCTTGTTGCGCTCCGCTCCGTTGGTCGGCACGCGCCCGGGCGGCTGGCTCATCGCCGCGGCCTCGCCCTGCGGCGGCCGGTAGGCGGGCGCGGGCGTCTCTGGGTGCAGCAGCACCGAGAACACCGAGCCCGCCCCGACCTCGCTGGCCAGCTCCAGGCGGAAGCCCATCATCTCGCACAGCGAACGCGACAGGGTCAGCCCCAGCCCGGTGCCCTGGAACCGCCGCTTCGCGCTCTGATCGGCCTGCTGGAACGATTCGAAGATCCGGGACCGGTCGTCGGGCGCGATGCCCTCGCCGTCGTCGACCACGTCGACCCGCAGCGGATCGCCGGACTCGCTGCACACCAGCCGCACCTCCACGTGCCCGCCCGAGGCGAACTTCAGCGCGTTGCCGACCAGGTTGATGAGCACCTGCCGCAGCCGGATCTCGTCGGCCTCGACCCGCGACACCCCGGGCGGCGGAGAGAACGACATGCGCACGCCCGTGCTGCGCACCTGGCCCTCGAGCTGGGAGAACACGCTCCGCACCAGCTCCACCAGGTCGACCGCGGTGGGCTCCAGCTCGATCCGCCCCGCCTCCACCTTCGACAGGTCGAGCACGTCGTTGATGAGCCGCAGCAGGTGCCGACCGTTGCCCCCGATCCGGCGCAGGAAGTCGAGGTCGCGCGGGCGCAGGTTGTCCGGCTTGTTCTTGAGCATGATGTTGGTGAAGCCGATCACCGAGTTGAGCGGCGTGCGCAGCTCGTGGCTCATGGTGGCCAGGAAGTCGCTCTTGGCGCGGTTGGCCGCCTCGGCCTCGCGCTGGGCCTGGCGCAGGGCCAGCGCGGACTGCTCGGCCTCGCGGGCCCGCCGGCGCAGCTCGAGCAGCTGCACCACCTGCCGGGCCAGCGACTGCAGCAGGCCGCGATCCTCCTCGTCGAGCTGCCGGATCTCGCGATCGATGATGCACAGGGTGCCCAGCGTGTAGCCGGTGGGCGTGCGCAGGGGAGCGCCGGCGTAGAAGCGGATCCCCAGCTCTCCCGTGACCAGCGGGTTGTCGGCGAAGCGCTCGTCGGCCGTGGCGTCGGGCACCACCAGCACGTCGTCGGCCGCGACCGCATGCCCGCAGAACGAGATGTTGCGCGGGGTCTCGGGCACGTACAGCCCCACCTCGGCCTTGAACCACTGCCGCTCCACGTCGATGAGCGAGATGGCGGCGATGGGCGTGCCCAGCAGCCGCGAGGCGATCCGGACGATGTCGTCGTAGACCGCCTCCGGCAGGGTGTCGAGGATGTCGTAGGAGCGCAGCGCCTCGAGGCGCGCGGCCTCGTTGGCGGGGGTCGGGGGCGGAATCATTGCGAGGCGCCCACCCGGCACCGCTCGATCGCCGCCTCGATCTCACGCACCAGCGCGTCGAGGGCTCCGATCCCCTCCTCGGCCGAGGCGTAGCGCTGCACCACGCGGGCCCGCTCGGTCAGGTTGCACCAGCCGAAGCTGCCCGCCGTGCCAGCCACCTGATGAGAGAGGTGCAGCACGCGGGACCAGGCCGCCTCTTCGTCGTCGCGCAGGGCGGCCCGGGCCCGGCGCAGCGACTCGAGCGTCTCGGGCAGGCGGGCGTTGAAGCGAGCGGTGAGCTTGGCCTTCACCTCGGGGCTGAGCGACATCAGGCGCCTCCTAGCAGGCGGGTGATCACATCGATCAGCACCTGCTCGTCTTCGATCGGCTTGCTGATGTAGGCGTCGAAGCCCTCGGCCTCGTAGCGCTCTCGATCCCCGGCCATGGCGTGAGCCGTGATGACCACGGTGGGGACCGCCCGCAGCGCCGGGTCCTCCTTCATGGCCTGGAGGACCTGCGGGCCGCTCATCCCCGGCAGCGAGACGTCGAGCAGGGCGAGGTCGGGCGGCCGAGCTCGCATGCCTTCGAGCCCCGAAGGACCATCCTCGTACTCGTCGATTTCATGCAGTTCCTCGAGGATGGCGCCGATCAGCGCTCGGTTGTCCTCGTTGTCCTCGACCAACGCGATCCGTGCCATGTGCCATCTCAGCCCCGCGGCCGAGCCCCCAACCTAGCAAACCGCTGCGCCTCCTCCAACCGATCACCGAGTTCTCGGTGACGTTCGTGGGCGGACGAACGGTGCGGCCCGTTCTGACCATAGGACACCGCTGTCGCGTGAAACGGCGCTCCGGTTGAAGTCTGGCGCTTCCTTGCTAGCCCGGGTCCATGTTCGGTGCACGTCCAGGAGACCTGAAGCGCTTCGCCGACCTCGCCACCCCGTCGTTCTTCGACGTGGTCCCCGCGAAGGTCCTCTGGAGCCAGGGGCGAGAGCTGCTCGCCAGCATGCGCGACACCGACTCGTTCGCGCGGAGGCTGGGAGAGATCGGCGCGGTGCTGCGCCAGTGGGACGTGGCGGTCGACGTGGAGACCAGCGATCCACCCCCGGCCGATCCCGAGGTCACCGTCGATCCCCACTGGCACGGCCAGCAGGTCCTCCAGCTCTACTTCGCCCAGCTCGGACACCTCGACGCCGCCGCGCTCGATCTACGCCCCTCTCGCTTCTGCGCCGCTCCGACCCTCGAGGGAGACGTGCGGCTGCGCTGGCACCCGCGCCCGCTGTCGGTCACGTGGGCGCCCGAGTTCATCGCCGGCATCCGGGGTCTGTACGCCGGCTTCTACCGCGACGACCCGGTGCTGTTCGAGCGCTCCGCCCACGACCTGGGGCTGTCGGCGGCCACCGATCTGTTTCGCCAGCACTTCGGCGAGGACGATCCCAGCGCGGTCGAATTCGACCTCGACCGCTTCAAGGACCACTTCCATCAGATCTTCGTGCGGTGCCGAGAGCAGGGCGCCCGGCTGCACCCCAACTTCGTGGCCCTGGGCATCTACCTCGGCAGCCTCTACGAGCACCTCGACGGGCTGGGCGTGCCGCTGAACGTCCGTGCGGCGTTCGACGCGGTCTGGCCCAGCCCCGACGCGGCGCCGCGCCTGCACTGAGGGTCTGCCCGGCATGACGAACCCTCCCGCGCATCCGCCCGCGTTCGCATCCGCGTTCGATCCTGCTCGCTCGCCGACCGCCTTGGCGCGCGTGCGGCCGCGCGTGGCGGTGACCGGGGCCACCGGGTTCATCGGGCGCGGGTTCATCGAGGCCATGGCCGATCGCTACGAGCTGATCGGTCTCAGCCGCGCGCCCTCGTCCGCTCGGGCGCCGTTCCCCGACCAGTGGCGCCGCTGCGATCTCTTCAGCCTCATCGACGTGGAGCGAGCCCTCGCGGGCTGCGACCACGCGCTGTACCTCGTGCACTCGATGATGCCCTCCGCCCGCCTGACGCAGGCGAGCTTCAGCGATCTCGACCTCATCCTCGCCGACAACTTCGGGAGAGGCGCGGCGCGGGCCGGGGTTCGGCACATCGTGTACGTGGGCGGCTTGCTGCCCGATCACGAGGCCTTGTCGGCCCACCTCGAGTCTCGGCGCGAGGTCGAGGGAGCCCTGGGGGCCTACGGGGTGCAGGTCACCGCCCTGCGGGCGGCCATGGTGGTGGGCCCGGGCGGCTCGTCGTTTCGGATCATGCAGCGCCTGGTCGAGCGGCTGCCCGTGATGCTGTGCCCCGCGTGGACGGAGACCCCGACCCAGCCGATCGCCCGCGACGATCTGGTGTCGATCATCGCGGGCTGCATCGATCGCCCCGAGCTGCGGGGCGAGGTGTACGACGTGGGCGGGCCCGACGTGGTGACCTACCGGGAGATGCTCGCCGACGTGGCCGAGCTGCTGGAGAAGCGCCGGCGGCTCGTCCCGGTGCCCGCGTTCAGCCCCAGCCTGTCGCGGCTTTGGATCTCGCTGGTCACCGGCGCGCCGCGGAGCCTGGTGTACCCGCTGGTGCAGAGCCTGAAGCACCGGATGGTGGCGGGAGACCGGCGGCTGCAGGAGGCGCTGGGGATTCCCGGGCAGCCCTGGCGCGTGGCCGCCCGCAAGGCGCTCGCGCCCGCGCCCGAGGCGTCCGCCTCGGCGTCGTCCATGACCCGCTTCGACCCCGCCTCCAGCCGCAAGCGAGCGATCCGCCAGCGTCGCACCGTGCGCTCCGTGCAGCGACTGCCCCGGCCCGCCGAGGCCACCGCCGAGGAGATCGCCCAGGAGTACCTGCGCTGGCTGCCGGTGTTCCTGCGCTCCCTGCTGGTGGTCGACACCGAGGACGACACGGCCCGGTTCCGGCTGCGCTTCATGCAAAGGCCGCTGCTGGTGATCGAGCTGGCGCGCGAGCGCAGCAGCGGCGAGCGGGCCCTGTTCTACGTGACCGGCGGCCTGCTGGCGCGCAAGGTCAGCCGACCCGGCCGGCTCGAGTTCCGCATCGTGCCCGGGGGTCGCTACGTGATCTCCGCGATCCACGACTTCGTGCCCGCGCTGCCCTGGTACGTGTACTTGGTCTCGCAGGCCGTGGTGCACCTGGTGGTGATGCGCTGCTTCGGAGCCCACCTAGCCCGCCAAGGCGACCGCCCCCTGCCCGCGCCCCGCCGAGCCCTCTCGGCCCCTCGGGCGTCTGCGTCCGAGTCCAGCTCCGGCTCCGCGTCGCGGACCTCGGCCGAGCCCAGCCCCGAGCCCAGCCCCGCCGGATCGGCGTAGGGCTGGCCAGCCGGCCACCACGACACCCTCGCCATGGTGCTCCGACGCCCGCGCCCGGCTCCAAGAGCCCGATCGCCTCCCAGCCCCGTTCTACGCGCTGGCACGGTTCTTGATATTCAACGCGGCGACATGGACCCCCGCCAGCTCGATCGATTGACCCGCATCTTCGCTTCCATCTTGGCCCCCCTGACCCTCGGCTGCGGCGACCGCATCGACGAGGAGCAGTTCACCGAGGCCCTGTGCGAGGGCGGCAGCCCGCGGCTGCTCGATGCGGTCGAGCCGGCCGAGGCGCTCGACTACCTCGAGCTGCGCAGCGCCTCGGACTTTAGCGGCGAAAGCGACCCGACGACCTGGGAGGCCCAGGTCGACGAGTCGTCGGGCACCCTGTGCGCCGGGGCGGCCGACGAGGCGGCCTGCACCGCCGCGTTCGCGATGCTGCCCAAGGATTCCGAGTTCGTCGCGGGGGGCGGCTTCGAGATCACCAGCTATCGCTCGCTGGCGTTCACCCGCGGCGACGACGTGGGAGCGATCCGCAGCGAGCCGGAGCTGCAGCAGCTGCTGGGCCCGATCGACGCTCCCGGGGATGCCGCCCTGCTCGCGACCCTGGGGTCGCACCACTCGCTGCGGTGCAGCGCGCCCGCCCAGGTCGGCGAGCAAGGCGACGACTACGTGGTCTACACCCGCACCGGCGGGGGCTGTGGCCCCAACGACGACATCGAGCACCACGTGGTGCACGTGAGCGCCGATGGCACCGTGGAGGTGATCCAGACCGAGCTCATCGAGTCGGGCGACCCCAACTGCTCGGTGGGGCGACTGCCCGCTGGGCTGTGCCGCCGCCCGCGGAGCCGCGGGACCGACCCGGTGGGGGCGTTCTTCGCCGAGGTCGCGCACCTCGAGGCGGCCGCCGTCTCGGCGTTCGGGCAGCTGGCCGCGGAGCTGCGCCGCCACGACGCTCCGGCGCCGATGGTGCGGGCCGCCCTGCGCTCGCGAGCCGACGAGGTCCGCCACGCCCGGGTGACGGCCCGGCTGGCGCGTCGCTACGGCGGCCGCCCGGTCGCCCCGCGCGTCGCCGCCGTGGCCCCGCGACCGCTGCTCGACGTGGCCCAGGACAACGCGGCCGAGGGCTGCATCCGCGAGACCTACGGGGCGCTGGTCGCCCACGCCCAGGCCCGCCGCGCCCACGACCCCCGCGTTCGCCGGGCGCTGGCTCGCATCGCCCGAGACGAGACCCGGCATGCGGCGCTGTCGTGGAGCCTCGACGCCTGGGCCCGCGCCCGCATGACCTCGACCGAGCGGCGCCAGCTCGACCGAGCGCAGGCCGACGCGTGGCCGCGCCTGGAGCTGCAGCTCACCGCCGAGCACGACCCGCGGGTGCACACCGAGGCCGGAATGCCCGGGCCCGACCACGCCCAGGCCATGTTCCGGCAGCTTCGCCACGACCTGCGGGCATGATGCGGCCCGTCGAGGGCATGGGTCGACATCGAGTCGACCCCACGGGGGAGCGTCCCAACGATGGCCGGCCCCCCCGGGTCATCGACCCGAACATCACCCACGAGGAGGCGTGCTTCGGCATCGACCGCCGCTCCGAGATGGTATCCTGCACTCTCAATTGGATTGCGTGTGTCAGTGAATCCCCTCCCCCCGTCTCGGAGGATCCATGCCCGTCCCATCCGTCGACATCTTCGATCCTGCCGTTCGTGAAAACCCGTTTCCCACCTATCACTGGATGCGCACCGAGGCGCCGGTCTGCCGAGTCGAGCCCGGCGGCCTGTATGCGCTCACGCGCTACGAAGACGTCGTCGCTGCATTTCGTGACACCGAGACCTACTCCTCCTCGGGCTTCAAGACCCTGCTGTTGCCCGATTGGGTGAGCTACAACCCCTCGGCCGAGTCGCTCGTGGTGCTCGATCCGCCGGCCCACACCCGGCAGCGATCGCTGGTGTCACGGGCCTTCGTGGCCTCGGTGATCAATGGGCTCGAGCCCTTCATCCGCGCCAAGGTCGACGCGCTCGTCGACGACCTCGCCCGCGAGGGCGAGCAGGGGGTCGACATCGTCGGCCGCATGGGCGTCCCGCTGGCGGGGTCGGTCATCGCCGAGGCGCTGGGGCTCGACGCGGCGCTCGTGCCCAAGTTCGGCGAGTGGGTGACCAACATCTCGCGGATCACCCCCGTGGTCCCCGATCCCGAGGTCATCGCCGAGACCAACCGGCTGCTCGCCGAGCAGGGGCGCTACCTGTCCTCGGTGGTCGACGAGCGGCTGGCCGCCCCGAAGGGAGACGACCTGCCCAGCGTGCTGTGCCACGCCGAGGTCGGCGGCGAGCGCCTGTCGCGAGACGAGCTCATCTCGTTCGTGTTCATCCTGCTGGGCGCGGGCTACGAGACCACGGTGCACCTCATCACCAAGTCGGCCCTGCTGCTGGCCGATCGTCCCGACCTGCACCAGACCCTGCGCGACGAGCCCTCGCGCGTGGGCCAGTTCGTGGAGGAGATGCTGCGCTACGACGGCCCCACCCACGCGCTGTTCCGCAACCTCACCCGTGACGTCACGCTGCACGGGGTGACGATGCCCGCCGGCAGCATGGTCGCGCTGGTGATCGCGGCGGGCAATCGAGACTCGGCGCGCTTCCCCGACCCCGACACCTTCGACCTCGATCGCAAGATCACCGGGGCGCTCGCGTTCGGTCACGGGCCCCACGTGTGCATCGGTGCCGCGCTCGCCCGCCTGGAGGGCACGCTGTGCATCCGCGAGCTGACCCGGCGGTTCTCACGGTTCGAGCCCGTGCCCGGCGGAGTGGACTGGAATTACATGATCCACGTACGCGGGCTCGACCGCCTGGTGCTGCGGCTGCACGCCTGAGGGCTACGGGGTCGGCGTGGCTCCGCTCGGCGCGTCGCTCGGCGGCGTCTCCACGGGGTCGATATCCCTCCGGGAGCCCCTCGGATGCGGTTGACAGCGTGACGATGTTCCGTAGGCCGTGCCCCAGGAGAAATCACCCCATGCAGCAACAGAACAACCAAGGCGAAGGCAACAAAGAGGCCGGACAGCAGTACCAACGAGACACCCACGAGTTCGTTCGACAGGGCAAGGTCCCCGCGAGCGCCAAGATCGCCCGCGACGCGGTCGACGACGAGGAAGAGGGCGAGGAGCTTCGCAGCGCAGAGGAGGAAGCCAAGGCCGTCGCCGACTACGACGACGTGTAGCCGACGCGTAGTCGCGACATCACCTGCCACGACCGACGGGGGCTGACATCCCCCTGCCGAG
>JGI12210J13797_11315928_pt1 | contig 13959 bp, 16 predicted proteins | sample ElkSlonscriptome_3_FD_13797 | JGI IMG/M metagenome (IMG submission 13797)
TGTATTCTAAATACATTGAGACGAAAGGGTGGAAAATGGAATTGGTCGATACCAATCACGGTTCCTCGGGAGGATTTAAAGAAGTCATCTTCAACGTAACCGGAAATAACGTTTACGGGATTTTGAAGTACGAAGGTGGCGTTCACCGAGTGCAACGTGTTCCGCAAACCGAAACCCAAGGAAGGGTGCACACGAGCGCTGCTACGGTTATTGTATTGCCCGAAGCTGAGGAATTTGATGTGGAAGTGAAAGAGTCCGATCTCCGTGTGGATAGCTATTGCAGCTCAGGGCCCGGAGGTCAGTCGGTCAATACGACTTATTCAGCCATTCGATTAACGCACATTCCTACTGGAATCGTGGCTCAATGCCAAGATCAAAAGTCAAAGCTGAAAAACTACGATAAAGCCTTGAGCGTGCTTCGTTCACGCATCTACGAAATCGAACTGCAGAAGAAACTGGAGAAGGACATGGAGAAGCGAAAGTCGATGGTTTCGTCGGGCGATCGCTCCGCAAAAATCAGAACCTACAATTATCCGCAAGGGAGAGTCACTGATCATAGAATAAATCTGACTCTTTACAATCTTTCAGGGGTAATGGACGGTGATATCGACGAAATTATCGAGGCGCTAAGGGTAGCTGAAAACGCCGAAAAACTTCAAGCCAGCATAGAGGAATAGCCATGAAGAAATCCGAACTGGTTCAATTAATTCAAGAGAGGAAAAGCTTTCTCTGTGTTGGTTTGGATCCGAATCCCGAAAAGATGCCCAAGCATATTCTCGAGATGAATGATCCACTCTTCGAATTCAATAAGCGCATCATCGATGCCACCCGAGATTTATGCGTAGCGTACAAGCCCAACACGGCCTTTTATGAATGCCATGGGGCCGTTGGTTGGGAAGCGCTAAAGAAGACAAAGGATTATATCGGTTCGACTCATTTTACCATTGCCGATGCCAAGCGCGGCGATATCGGTAATACTTCGGGAATGTACGCCAAGGCATTTTTCGAAGACTTGAATTTTGATTCGGTAACTGTAGCTCCCTATATGGGTAGCGATTCGGTAAGGCCCTTTCTTGGATACGATGAAAAATGGGTCATTCTGCTTGCGCTCACGTCAAACCAAGGTGCCGACGACTTTCAGTTTTTCACCTCTGAAGATGGCGAGCGACTATTTGAAAGGGTCCTTAAAACCAGCCGAAATTGGGGTAATGACCAAAACATGATGTATGTGGTAGGGGCAACCCGACCCGAGAAGTTGAAAGAAATTCGTGAGATTATTCCAAATCATTTTCTTTTGGTTCCCGGTGTTGGTGCTCAAGGCGGCAGCTTAGAGGAGGTCTGTAAATACGGAATGAATGCCGACGTTGGCCTGCTGGTAAATTCTAGCCGAGGGATTATTCACGCCGGATTTGGAGAAGATTTTGATGAATTGGCGCACGTTGAAGCTCAGAAGATTGCCGATAAAATGAGTGCGATTTTATCCTAGAATTTTCTATCTTGATGGAAATTCACGGCGATGAACGAGGATTTTCTTCACTATTTATGGAAACACAGGCAATTCAATCTGTCCGACCTCAAGACTGAGGAAGACGATGATTTGGAAATTATTCACCCGGGCCATCACAACGAAAATGCCGGCCCTGATTTCTTGGATGCGCGTGTGCGAATCGATGGCACACTCTGGGCGGGAAATGTCGAAATACACCTTGCCTCTTCTGATTGGTATAAGCACGGTCATCAAAATGATCCCGCATACGACAATGTCATTCTTCACGTCGTTTTTAATCAAGACAAAGCAGTAGAAGCGCCGAAGGGCAGCATCATTCCCGCTCTTACTTTGAAAGATAGAATTGATTATCAATCGTATCGAAAATACAAGGCCTGGGTGGCTGAGGGAAAGTTCATTCCCTGCGATAAAATAGTGAGTCAAGTACCACAATTGATCAAAACTTCTGCGGTACATGCCGCCGCGGTTGACCGGCTTTCTGTGAAGTCTGAGATCTCGCGAGATCATCTGCTCCAGACCAAAGGCGATATGGAGGGAGCCTTTTATCGACTCTATATGCGCGCTTTGGGAATGAAAGTGAATGCACTGCCTTTTGAGCAATTGGCTCGGATCACTCCCCATGAACTCATTCGAAAGGTACGGAGCCACGAGATTCAACTGGAGGCTTTACTACTCGGTCAGGCAGGCTTTTTAGCTGGAGCCAAATCAGCCCATCCTCACGTTGCCACACTCAAAGCGGAATACCAGTTCTTGAAGAAGAAACACAACTTAAATCCCATGCCAATGTCAGCATGGAAGCTCTTTCGCTTGCGGCCACAAAATTTTCCTCAGATAAGATTGGCGCAACTTGCCATTTTCTATCACCGCCATTCATCGGTGGCAAAAGCCATCTCTGAAATGGAGAGTATCGAGGAGTTATTTGACTTTTTTTCGATACAAATTGAGCATGGATTTTGGCTGACCCATTACACATTAGACTCCGAATCTACCGCTAGAAAGAAGTCTTTTGGAAAAGATTTCTTGAAACATCTGGTCGTCAATTCCGTCGTTCCATTCATCTTTTCGCTGGCCGATTACAATCGGGATGAATCCTATAAACAGAGGTCAATAAGTCTATTGGAAAGACTTCCTTCGGAAAGAAATTCTATTATTCGTAAATTTGAGCAACTCGACTTTAAGCTTAATTCATCTTTCGACTCACAAGGCGTTATTCAATTGAAGAACAGCTTTTGTGATATGAAGAGGTGTTTACGTTGTAAAGTGGGTATTCACTTAATGAAGCATTATGCAGAAGTTGGTTAACCACATTTATACTTTTTTCGAAAAGCAAGCCTTTGGAGTATGCGATTGGTGGGGGAGAATATTGGGAATTTCTTCTTCGAAAGTGCGCATGTACTTCATCTACATTTCTTTTATCACGTTGGGATCACCGCTCATCGTTTATCTCTTTATGGCCTTTTGGTTAGAGCAAAAAGATCGCTACCGCCTGCGTCACAACAAAAAGACGATTTGGGATCTGTAGAAATTACCTTACCTCCTTTCTATTTTGTCAGAACATCTAATTTTAGTTCTTTAGCGGATTCCGCACATACACAGGTGTGTGAATATACCAAACTATGAAGAAAATTCTCTCGCTTTTCGGGGCCATTTTGCTTACAGCATTGGCCGTTAATGCACAGCTCGATGCTACCCTTGAAATTTCAAATGATAGTGAAAAGATAAAAGACGGAAGAGCTGAAGTGGTTATACTCGATGGAGTTGGGCCCTACATTTATAAATGGTCTAATCCCGATACTCCTTTAACCTCTTCAAACAGCAGCGGGTTAGTGGAAGGAGTGAATTTTTCGGTAATCATTAGCGATGCAAATGGCAATCAGCTCACTTTGGAAGGTAAAGTACCTGCCACATCTACGGAAGAGAGAATTAATTCCGTCTTTTTGCCCGTTGTGAATGGTTTGAGTTCCGTTCTTTTTTGGGATCCATTTGAGGCTATTGGTGTCTATGACCCGGTCGTTTATGCCGATCAACTTCCCGTCTTCGCAACCGGTTTCAAAGAGGATAACGTGCAGCGAATTTTCATGATGAAATGGTATATAGCTGATGGCGCTGAGGTAGAAACAGGTGATAGAATTGGATTGATAAGGCGAAATGCAAATGATACACTGAGCATCTACGCAAAGAATAGTGGAACCCTGGTTCATGAATTTAGCGAAGGGGAGATGGTTTTTGACCGCAATGATGTAGAAGCAATGGCAAGCATTGAAACGGGTATCATGGCTCGGATTAAGTACGACGAACCCCGACCTTTGCTTACCGCTAATGGAGACGTTCAGAAAAAAAATATACCGTTCATCGTTGTTTGGCTTTTAGCCGGTGCGATTTTCTTTACCATCAAGATGGGTTTCATAAATTTCAGGGGAGTCAAGCACGCCTTCCAGCTGGTGGCCGGGAAGTATGATGATCCGGAAGATAAAGGAGAAGTTTCACACTTTCAGGCACTCACCACGGCCCTTTCAGCTACTGTGGGATTGGGGAATATTGCGGGTGTCGCAGTAGCCATAGTTATTGGCGGTCCCGGGGCTACCTTTTGGATGATCATCGCAGGTCTTCTTGGAATGGCGTCAAAATTTACCGAGTGCACCTTGGGGGTGAAGTACCGACTCATCAACGATAAGGGAGAAGTGTCCGGTGGTCCCATGTACTATCTGAGTAAAGGACTGGAAAAACGAAATATGAAGGGGCTGGGAAAAGTGCTTGCCGGTCTTTTCGCCATACTATGTATCGGAGGATCTTTTGGCGGTGGAAATATGTTTCAAGCCAATCAGGCATTTGTTCAGGTTTCCAACAAGGTGCCAATATTTGAAGGTAATGGGGCCTTGTTTGGGGTCATTCTGGCCATTTTGGTCGGGTTGGTAATTATCGGTGGAATCAAAAGTATTGCAAAGGTGACCGACAAAATCGTACCTGTTATGGTAGGAGTTTACGTTGGTTTTGCAATTATTATTATTTTAATTCATATTGAAAATATCGGTGCAGCTTTCGGAGCGATCTACAACGGAGCGTTCTCTCCAACGGCCCTCAAAGGAGGGGTGATCGGAGTATTGATCGTTGGTTTTCAAAGAGCGGCTTTCTCCAACGAGGCAGGTGTTGGTTCTGCTTCCATTGCTCACTCAGCTTCGAAGACGAAACACCCCGTGAGCGAGGGCGTTGTTGCCCTTCTGGAGCCATTCGTAGATACTGTTTTGGTTTGCACAATGACGGCCCTGGTTTTGATCTTCACCGGTTTTGCGACTGACCCTGGAGGACTGAATGGATCAGAGCTCACTTCGGCAGCCTTTAGCAATGTTTTCCCTTGGTTCGACTGGGTGTTGTTGGTCGCCATTGTTTTATTTGCCTTTTCTACCATGATATCGTGGTCTTATTATGGGCAAAAATCATGGAGTTACCTTTTTGGTCAATCCAAAAGTGCTGAATACACTTATAAGGCTATCTTTTTACTTTTTATCGTAGTTGGCTCATCCGTCGGGCTCGGTAGCGTCTTGACATTTTCCGATTTGATGATTCTCGGTATGGCCTTCCCCAATATTTTGGGTCTACTTCTTCTGTCCGGTGAAGTAAGAAATGATTTAAAATCGTATTTTAAACGCATCAAATCAGGAGAGATAAAACAATTTAAGTAAAACGATGAAAGATGCTGGAGCGGGTCAAATCATATTTTAGACATTACCGCTCAGAGCGTCGAGGAGTTATCGTTCTTGCTTTAATACTCTTTCTGGTTATTGCCGGTGTTGAAGTCTTTCGATTTTTCTACAAGCCTAAAATCGAAAGGATTGACGTAGTCATCATCGATGATGCTTCGCACTCGGATAATACCCCTCAAATTTCGCTGGCTGAAGAAGCAGAAATTGAACGCTTCAAGTTCAATCCGAATACATTGAGCGATTCGGGCTATGCCGCTCTGGGATTTTCAGAAAAAGAGATCAATACGCTCAGAAATTACCAAGCGGCAGGAGGGAGTTTTGAGATCAAACGAGATTTTGCCAAGCTGTTTTTTGTAGACGAAGACGAGTATATCCAACTCGAGTCTTTTATTGATTTGCCTGCGTCAAAGCCAAAGAAGGTGGCTACCGAACTATCCGAAAAGACATTTCACGAGCCAAAAGTCAAATGGTCTGACACGGCCTCTACAGAAATTTATTCGTTCAAAGAGTTTACCTGCAACCTCAATACCGCTGACACCAATGAGTTGAAGAAATTAAGCGGGATAGGCTCTTTTTATGCCAGGAAAATTGTCGAATACCGAATAGAATTGGGCGGCTACCATACTATAGCCCAGCTTTTAGAGCTGTGGAAAATGACTCCCGAGAAAATAGACAAATTTGCTTCCCAAATTGAGATCAATCCATCGGAAATTCGGCAAATAAACATTAACGAAGCTTCGGCTCAATTGCTGGCTAAGCATCCTTATGTGACCTTTGGCGAAGCCAGTAAAATCGTGTTGAAACGAGAAGAACTTGGTACCTTCACCGATTCCAAAGCATTCTGTTCAATGGGTTTGTTAGATGCTGATTTATGCCGTAAACTTGTGCCCTACCTTAATTTTTCTGAATGAATCTTCGAGAAGAACTCCTTTCTATCATACGCGATGTGCCTGATTTCCCGAAGCCGGGTATTCTTTTTAGAGATATAACACCCTTACTTGAAAACCCTGTGGTGAGTAGAGCTGTTATACATGAGATGATTCATCAGTTCGAAGGAATGAAAATCGACGCAGTTGCGGGTATTGAAAGCCGCGGCTTTTTGTTCGGGCTACCTTTGGCCATGGAGATGAATGTGCCATTTATTGCCATTCGTAAGAAAGGAAAATTACCCGCAGAAACGGTGGAGTACAGCTATGACCTTGAGTATGGTAGTGCGACCATTGAGATGCATCGAGGGGTGGTAAAGTCAGGAATGAATGTCTTGATCCACGACGATCTATTGGCAACCGGAGGAACCGCTGTTGCCAGTAAAGAATTGATTAACCTCGAAGGGGGAACTGTGGCGGGTTTTTCTTTTTTGATTGAACTGAAGAGTCTGCTCGGAAGAGAACGACTCGCTGCCTCCGACAAGCCAATTTTGAGCGTTGTCGATTACGATTGAACCACCAACTAAAAAATACAAATGAATTCACAACTTACAGAAAACCAAAAGATGATCGCACAAATGGTGCGTGATTTTGGCGAGCGGGAAATACGACCGCATTTTATGGACTGGGATGAAAGTCAACATTTCCCGGTAGACACCATGAAGAAAATGGGAGAGCTTGGTCTCTTGGGAGTATTTGTTCCTGAAGAGTATGGAGGGTCTGGTTTCGGATATTACGAATACTATACGGCTGTATCCGAGATCGCGAAGATTTGCGGATCAATTGGGTTATCCGTGGCAGCGCACAACTCGCTTTGTACAGGCCATATTTTGGCTTTTGGTTCGGAAGAGCAAAAGAAAAAATGGCTGCCTAAACTGGCAACCGGTGAATGGATCGGTGCATGGGGACTTACCGAGAGCAATACTGGTTCCGATGCATTGAGGATGAAAACTACTGCCGTAAAAGATGGCAATGAGTGGGTAATCAATGGCACCAAAAATTGGATCACTCACGGAATTAGCGGAGATGTTGCGGTGGTTCTGGTGAGAACAGGCGAACTGTTGGATTCTCGCGGGATTACAGCTTTTGTTGTCGAAAGAGGAACTCCCGGCTTCAAAGCGGGTAAGAAAGAGAACAAATTGGGTATGCGTGCTTCAGAAACTGCCGAAATGGTTTTTGAGGATTGCCGAGTTCCCGAAGAGAATATTCTGGGAAATTTGGGCGAGGGGTTTATTCAAGCCATGAAAGTTTTGGACGGTGGTAGAATTTCCATTGCCGCCTTATCCCTCGGCATTGCCAAAGGTGCTTACGAAGCTGCACTAAAATACAGTAAAGAGAGAGAGCAATTCGGCAAGTCGATTTCGAATTTTCAAGCCATCGCTTTTAAATTGGCCGATATGGCTACAGAAATTGAAGCGGCAGAATTATTAACCCTCCAAGCAGCTGATCTCAAAAATCGAAAAGAGGAGATGACCAAAGAATCTGCAATGGCGAAATATTACGCATCCGAAGTTGCGGTTAGAGTTTCTACCGAGGCGGTCCAGGTATTTGGCGGTTATGGATACACCAAAGATTTTCCCGTCGAAAAGTTTTATAGAGACAGTAAACTCTGCACAATTGGAGAGGGAACCAGCGAAATTCAGAAGCTGGTCATCTCAAGAAAAATTCTTTCTTGAGAATAACATAATTTTATTCATATATTTGCAGCCCAAATTTGAATTCAGACACATGCTTATTATACCAGTTAAAGAAGGCGAAAACATCGAGCGAGCGCTCAAAAAGTTTAAGAAAAAATACGACCGCACAGGAGTAGTGAAAGAGTTGCGTCGTCGCCAACAGTTTATAAAGCCTTCCGTTTTAAAGCGTAAAGAGAGGTTAAAAGCCATTTACGTGAATAAAAAGTACGGCGATAACGATTAGTAAGCGTCTATTTTAGATATTTAAGGCTCTGATAATTTTCAGGGCCTTTTTTTATGATTGAAAAATTCCTTTCATACCTCCAATTAGAAAAGAATTACAGCGCTCATACTGTCGACGCATACAGGAGCGACTTGGAAAAAATATCGACTTACCTCAAGGATAATTTTGGTTGTGACACTGAGAATGCAACACATCAATTCCTCAGATCTTGGATGGTCGATGCCCTTGAAGCAGGAGTATCCTCCTCTACCGTAAAGCGCCGTGTTAGCGCATTGAAATCTTTCTACAAATGGAGAAAGAAAATTTACGGCGTAGTGGTAGACCCAACCGCGAAACTCGTATTGCCCAAAATCCCTAAGAGACTGCCCGTATTTGTGGAAGAGGGAGCACTCATAGCAGATGAGTTCAAGCCGGTTTTTGCTGATTCACACGACGGGATAAGAGATCAAACCATCGTAGAACTTTTTTACAATACGGGGATTCGATCGGCAGAACTCACCGGTCTAAAACTGAATTCAGTTGATTTTGAGCAGGGTGCGATAAAAGTTCTCGGCAAGCGGAACAAAGAAAGAATTGTACCCGTAGGAAAACCTATGCTCTCGGCCCTTAAATCTTATTTGGATTTCCGTTTCGATTTGGAAAAAATTCAAGAACCCGAGTACTTTTTTCTCACCCAAAAAGGAAAGAAGCTATATCCCAAACTTGTTTATCGAATTGTCAATGACTACCTTTCTCAAGTCAGTTCAATTAGCAAAAAGAGTCCTCACGTATTGAGACACACATTTGCTACGCATATGCTCAACAAAGGCGCGGATATTAATGCGATCAAAGAGCTGTTAGGACATTCGTCCCTTGCAGCTACGCAAGTGTATACACACAGCAGTGTGGAGCAATTACTTAAAGTGTACCGAAGTAGTCACCCAAAAAGCTGAATTAAATTATTTACTAACCATAAAATTGAACTAAATGCAAATCAATGTTCACTCCATTCAATTTAAAGCAGACGTTAAACTGATCAATTTCATAGAGACCCGTCTTCAGAAACTGGAACAATTCCACGATAAGTTGATAGATGCCAACGTATATTTAAAAGTCGAAAAGAACAACGAGAGAGGAAACAAGATCACCGAGATAAAATTGAATATGCCGGGAAAGGAAGTTTTTGCAAAGAGGCACGCCGCAAGTTTTGAAGAGGCTACCGACGATGTGGTGGAGGCGTTGAGACGACAGATAAAGAAAACAAAAGAGAAGCGGGCAATGGCCTAGATTACCGGATTTCAATACTACAATTTTGACCACCTCGATTCGGGGTGGTTTTTTTATTTGACTGAGTACTTTAAGGTGGTAACATTCTCTATTTCCAGTTCAGGGGAATTCTTTTTTTTCCATTCTTTCTTTTCGACTAAAATGTTTTATACATTTGCAGACCTTTTTGGAGAAAGGAAGGACAGCAATGTCCGAAAAGTTCTAACTATTTTGATTTTGCCGATGTAGCTCAGCTGGCTAGAGCAGCTGATTTGTAATCAGCAGGTCGGGGGTTCGAGTCCCTCCATCGGCTCTTTAAAGTACTATATTGAATGGGGAGATACTCAAGCGGCCAACGAGGGCAGACTGTAAATCTGCTGGTTTCACCTTCGCAGGTTCGAATCCTGCTCTCCCCACAGGTATTAAAGAGTTTAAGCGGGAGTAGCTCAGTTGGTAGAGCATTAGCCTTCCAAGCTAAATGTCGCGAGTTCGAGTCTCGTCTCCCGCTCTACTCTTTACCAAGCCGATGTAGCTCAGGGGTAGAGCGCGTCCTTGGTAAGGACGAGGTCACGGGTTCAATTCCCGTCATTGGCTCATATTAAAAAGGCAATTTGCACTTGAAATAAGAATAAAATAATCATTTAAACTACTTAGCAATGGCTAAAGAAACATTTGATCGCTCCAAAGCTCACCTAAACATAGGTACCATTGGACACGTTGACCACGGTAAAACGACGTTGACTGCTGCGATCACCACAGTACTTGCAGGTAAAGGCCTGTCTGAATTGAAGTCTTTTGACTCAATTGATAATGCTCCTGAAGAAAAAGAGCGTGGTATTACCATCAACACTTCACACGTTGAGTATACAACGGCCACTCGCCACTATGCTCACGTTGACTGTCCGGGTCACGCGGATTACGTAAAGAACATGGTTACCGGAGCTGCTCAAATGGATGGAGCTATCTTGGTAGTTGCTGCTACTGATGGTCCTATGCCACAAACGCGCGAGCACATCCTTCTTGGTCGCCAAGTAGGGGTTCCGCGTATCGTTGTTTTCATGAACAAAGTGGACATGGTTGATGACGACGAGCTCCTTGAGCTTGTTGAAATGGAAGTGCGCGAGCTTCTTTCATTTTACGAGTACGACGGAGATAACACGCCGGTAATCGCTGGTTCTGCACTCGGTGCATTGAACGGTGAAGACAAGTGGGTTAAAAGCGTAGAGGATTTGATGGATGCCGTTGATTCTTGGATCGAAATTCCACCGCGTGAAGTAGAAAAAGATTTCTTGATGCCCGTAGAGGATGTATTCTCTATTACAGGACGTGGAACTGTTGCTACCGGTCGTATCGAAACAGGAGTTATCAACTCCGGTGATGAGGTCGACATCGTTGGAATGCAGGTTGAGAAATTGAAATCAGTTGTAACCGGTGTTGAGATGTTCAGAAAAATTCTTAACAGAGGAGAAGCTGGGGATAACGTTGGTCTACTTCTTAGAGGAATCGATAAGTCTGTTATTCGTCGCGGTATGGTTATTTCCAAGCCGGGATCGATTACTCCTCACACTAAGTTCAAAGGAGAGATTTACGTATTGAAGAAAGAAGAAGGTGGACGTCACACTCCATTCCATGATAAGTACCGTCCTCAGTTCTATTTCAGAACGACAGACGTAACAGGTGAAATCATTCTTGGTGAAGGCCGTGAAATGGTAATGCCTGGTGATAACGTATCAATCGAGGTAAACTTGATCGTACCGGTAGCGATGGACAAAGGTCTTCGCTTTGCGATTCGCGAAGGTGGTCGTACAGTAGGTGCGGGACAAGTAACTGAGATTATTGAGTAATTAAGTTATAACGCTTGACAGTGAAGGTGAATGCCATATTTGGCGTTCACCTTTCCCTGTCAATACACGGGTGTAGCTCAGCTGGTAGAGCACTGGTCTCCAAAACCAGGTGTCGGGAGTTCGAGTCTCTCCACCCGTGCGAAAAAAATAAGAAACGTGGCTAGTCTTCAAACAACGTTCAAAGAGTCTTACGATGAGTTGGTTCACAAAGTGACCTGGCCCTCGTGGAAGCAATTGCAAAGCAGCAGTATTTTGGTGCTCATCGCATCACTTATTATCGCAGGAATCATTTTCGTAATGGATTATGTTTTCGGTGTCCAAGTGGTGGAAGTTGGCAGCGATGGCTTCCAATGGAGAGGAATACTCGGTTTTATTTATGATTTACTAGGCGACCTATAATAGCATGGCAGATTCTGCATCAAAAAAGTGGTACGTTGTCCGAGCGATTAGTGGCAAGGAGAAGAAGGTTAAGGACATGATCGAACTGGAGATCAGCCGAAGCAAGCTTTCAGACCACGTGGCGCAAGTACTTATACCTACTGAGAAAGTTTTTCAGATTCGAAATGGTAAAAAAGTGAGTAAAGAGCGAAACTTTTTTCCCGGTTATGTTTTGATTGAGGCCGATTTGGTAGGAGAAGTTCCACACCTTATTAAAGGAGTGAACAATGTGATCGGATTCTTAGGAGCAGAAAAGGGAGGAGACCCTGTTCCTTTGAGAACTACCGAAGTAAACAGAATATTAGGTAAGGTTGATGAGCTGGCAGAAAGTGAAGAGGAAATCAACATTCCATATGTAGTTGGAGAGAATGTAAAAGTTGTCGACGGCCCGTTCAATAACTTCAACGGAGTTATTGAAGAAGTAAACGAAGAAAAGAAGAAGCTTAAAGTGATGGTTAAGATTTTCGGACGGAAGACTCCGCTCGAGCTTGGCTACCTTCAAGTAGAGAAAGACGGATAATTATTAACTAAACAAAGGATACACCAGAGTTTCTTGGCTGCTTTGTGAGAGCGGTCGCTTCCAGAGACACTGAATATCATAAATTAAAAACCCAAACTTGATATGGCTAGAGAAGTAAGCGGGCTAATCAAGCTGCAAATTAGAGGTGGTGCTGCCAATCCTTCACCTCCCGTAGGACCTGCATTAGGTGCGAAAGGGGTGAACATAATGGAGTTCTGCAAGCAGTTTAACGCTCGTACACAAGATCAAGCTGGAAAAGTTTTACCGGTAGTCATTACCGTTTATGCCGATAAGTCTTTTGACTTTATCGTCAAAACTCCTCCCGCAGCTGTGCAACTCCTTGAAGCTGCCAAGCTCAAATCAGGTTCGGCTGAATCAAATCGTTTAAAAGTAGGAAATGTTTCCTGGGATCAAGTTCGCGCGATCGCAGAAGATAAAATGCCCGATTTGAACGCATTTACAGTTGAGTCTGCAATGAAAATGGTAGCGGGGACCGCGCGAAGCATGGGGATAAATGTCAAGGGCAAAAACCCTTTTAACGGTTAAAACTTTTGTTATGCGAGTATCTAAGAAAAGAAAAGAAGCGCTAGGCAAGTTCGATCCGACTAAAGTCTACTCTCTGGAAGAAGCATCTGGTATTGTGAAAGAAATTTCGTCTACCAAATTTGATTCCTCAGTAGATATAGCTGTTCGGCTTGGCGTAGATCCTAGAAAAGCAAACCAAATGGTTAGGGGAAGTGTTTCCCTTCCGCATGGTACAGGAAAGGACGTTAAGGTTTTAGTACTTTGCAATCCTGACAAAGAAAGTGATGCCACCGAGGCTGGTGCTGATTTTGTCGGATTAGACGAGTACATAGAAAAAATCAAAGGCGGCTGGACTGATGTTGATGTAATTATTACAACTCCAAACGTTATGGGGAAAGTTGGTGCATTAGGACGAATTTTAGGGCCACGCGGCCTTATGCCTAATCCAAAAACAGGAACTGTAACGATGGATGTTGCGAAAGCTGTAAGCGACGTGAAAGCAGGTAAAATCGACTTCAAAGTTGACAAGTACGGCATCATTCACGCCACTGTTGGTAAAGCATCTTTTGATGCACAGAAGCTTCGTGAGAACGCAAAAGAAGTTTTGCAAACGCTCGTGAAATTGAAACCGGCAGCGGCGAAAGGAGCCTACATCAGGAGCATTGCACTTAGCGGTACAATGTCGCCAAGTGTCAAAGTTGAATCTAAGTCGGCTACTGAATAACGGTAAAACTCAAAAAATGACGAAGACAGAGAAAAATCAAGTTATCGATGAGTTGGCCGAAACGCTTTCAGCTGCAAACGTAATTTACCTTGCAGACACTTCGGAACTAGATGCCGAAGCGACCTCCAATCTCAGAAGAACATGTTTTAAGAAAGAAGTGAGCCTTAACGTCGTTAAGAACACGCTTCTCAGAAAAGCCTTCGATAAAGTAGAAGGAAAAGACTTTTCTGACATGTACGATGTTTTGGCAGGTCCGACTTCCATCATGTTGAGTGAAACAGGAAATCTTCCTGCCAAGCTCATCAAAGATTTCCGAAAAAAGCACAAAAAGCCAATTCTAAAAGCGGCTTACGTTGAAGAGATGTGTTTCGTAGGAGACGAGCAGTTGGATACTTTAACCGAAATTAAGTCTCGTGAAGAGCTTATCGGAGAAGTTATCGGCCTACTTCAATCACCAATGCGCAATGTACTTGGTGCACTTGAATCAGGTAAAAATACACTGGGCGGTCTTTTGAAGACACTCGAAGAACGTGAATCCTAATTTTTTTAAACAAACAGAACCACACATTAAAATCAAATAAAATGGCAGACGTTAAAGCTATAGGCGAT